>Ga0134123_10000038_pt1 | contig 79740 bp, 64 predicted proteins | sample KB303_FD_96460 | JGI IMG/M metagenome (GOLD analysis project Ga0134123, IMG submission 96460) | Terrestrial soil microbial communities without Nitrogen fertilizer from Kellogg Biological Station, Michigan, USA - KB3-0-3 | ecosystem: Environmental > Terrestrial > Soil > Unclassified ...
AATGGCGTATCCGCCAGCTCATCATAATTTTTTAATCTTAATGTATGCCCTGATATTTCTTCAGCGGCTGATGCAATTTTCCAACCAACCGGAATATTGAGTTCCATTTCACACGTTTCATTTTTTCTTTCTTCAGCGTATAAAAAGCAATGAACCGGGTTAACATATAATTGTGTGCTGTCCAGCCAGCATCCGCCTGCATCTAACTGCGCTGCATAATAATTGTAACGGATAATAACTTTCGAAATGTTTGGTGTTTCCACTTCCCACCTGTCTTTTGAAACTTTCCTGTATTTCAAAACATTTTCATTTTCATCGAAGGCATTCCATTTCTGAATATTCTTTGCAAAATTTCCCAATTCATACCTGCCGGGCCTCCAGGAAGGCAATTGCAAATAAATTTTGTCAGAAGTAACCTGCTCAACATGCATTTCAATTTCAATGTATTTTGAAGCTGGATTCGTTATGGAGAGAATGTACTTCATTCGAATGGGTGATGGGTTTATGAGTGATGAGTTTGATTACACAAAACACTATTTTTTATTTTCAGGAAACTTTATGGGTGACATTATCATTTTGGATAAAACAGTGCAATCATTACGAATTCATTTTTTGTTTTTTCATCAATAAAGTTAAGTGATTTCTGATAAACTTTTAATTCTTCAAAATTGAATTGCGCTTCCACGGCAAAAAGGTTTTGTTAAATTTTTTAAACAATTAAATTCGTTAGTATATCTTTTATTACTCTCAACTTACCACCTATTCATCAAAACCCATCACTCATCACTCATCACTTAAATAGCTATCTTCGCGCAGCAAAAATAAAAATATAGTCTTATGAATTATGATGTAATTGTAATTGGCAGCGGACCGGGGGGATATGTTGCAGCTATCCGTGCTTCGCAGTTAGGTATGAAAACAGCCATTGTTGAAAAAGCAGAATTAGGAGGAGTGTGCCTTAACTGGGGTTGTATTCCGACAAAAGCATTATTAAAAAGCGCACAGGTATTTGAATATTTACTGCATGCCGGGGATTATGGTTTGAAAGCATCAGGCGTGGATAAAGATTTTTCATTGATAATAAAACGCTCGCGGTCGGTAGCAGATAAAATGAGCAAGGGCGTTCAATTCCTGATTAAAAAAAATAAAATTGATGTTATTAGCGGGTTCGGGAAAGTAAAACCGGGAAAAAAAGTTGCTGTTGCAGCACCTGATGGAAGTGAAAAAATAATTGAAGCAAAACATATTATCATTGCCACCGGGGCACGGTCTCGTGAATTACCAAATCTTAAACAGGATGGAAAAAAAATAATCGGTTACCGTGAAGCCATGAATTTGGAAAGGCAACCGGCCAGCATGGTGGTGGTAGGTTCAGGGGCTATAGGAAGTGAGTTTGCTTATTTTTATAATTCGATCGGAACAAAAGTTACACTGGTGGAGTTTCTTCCCAATGTTGTTCCTGTGGAAGACGAAGAGGTTTCGAAAGCCCTGGAACGGTCTTTCAAAAAACAGGGAATAAAAGTGATGACTTCTTCCGAAGTTTTATCTGTTGATGCTTCAGGAAACAATTGCAATGTAAAAATTAAAACACCAAAAGGAGAAGAAAATATAGAAGCTGAAATTGTGCTGAGCGCAGTGGGAATTGCAACAAACCTCGAAGGAATCGGGTTAGAAGAAGTAGGAATTGCGACTGACAAAGGAAAAGTTCTGGTGAATGATTTTTATCAAACCAATATGCCGGGATACTATGCAATAGGTGACATTGTGCACGGACCGGCACTTGCGCATGTTGCATCACATGAAGCTATCACCTGCGTTGAAAAAATAGCAGGCATGCATGTGGAAGCATTGGATTATAACAATATTCCCGGCTGCACTTATTGCCAGCCGGAAATCGCTTCGGTCGGCATGACAGAAAAAGCCGCAAAAGAAAAAGGCATTGAAATAAAAGTAGGACGCTTTCCGTTTTCTGCCTCAGGAAAAGCAAGCGCTGCCGGAAGTAATGAAGGTTTTGTAAAAGTAATTTTTGATGCTAAATATGGTGAGTGGTTAGGCGCCCATATGATCGGGGCAAATGTAACGGAGATGATTGCCGAAGTGGTGGCAGCGCGAAAATTAGAAACCACCGGGCATGAAATTATTAAAACCGTCCATCCTCATCCTACCATGAGCGAAGCAATTATGGAAGCTGTGGCTGAAGCTTACGGGGAAGTGATTCACATTTAAACAAAATTTAGAGCTAAGATTTTTTCTGTTTTTAAAGAACCTCAGTCTTTGAACTGAAACTACATCATGTGCGGAATAGTCGGAGTTGTTTCAAAATCAGAAGATGGAAAAGTTTTTCCTGGAAAAATTTCATCTGCTGCTGAATGTCTTTCTAAACGTGGTCCTGATGCGTCAGGAATTTTCAGGCACAATGATATTGCATTAGGTCATCGGAGACTTTCCATCATTGATATCAGCGATGCAGGCGCCCAGCCGATGAGCGATGAATCAGGAAGGTTCACCATTATTTTTAACGGGGAATTTTTTAATTTCAAAGAGCACCGGAATTTTGTTTTATCAAAAGGGATAAGGCTGCATTCTGAAAGCGACACGGAAGTACTGCTGCACTTATTTATTCTTGAAAAAGAAAAGTGTCTTGAAAGAGTGAATGGTTTTTTCTCGCTTGCAATTTATGACAAGGTTGATGAGGAATTATTTATTGCGCGCGACAGGTTCGGAGTAAAACCGTTGCTGATTTATGAGGACCAAGATGCATTTATGTTTGCATCCGAAATGAAAGCGCTGCTGAATCTTGGAATAAATAAAACGATGGATGAGTCTTCCCTCCTCGCCTATTTTCATTTGAACTATATTCCCTCTCCCTGGTCAATTTTTAAAAATGTGAGAAAGCTTGCCCCGGCATCTTATCTCAAATTTTCTGTAAAAAATAAAAAAATTATTGAAGAAAAATATTATTACACGATTCCTCATTCTGAGCAAACCGATCTTTCACTTTCTTATGAGGCATCACAAAAAAAGCTATACAAACTGCTTGATGCATCCGTTCAGCGCAGGCTGATCAGCGATGTACCGTTGGGTTCATTTCTGAGCGGTGGAATTGATTCTTCAATTATTTCAGGTCTTGCTGCCAACCATACAAAACACCTGAAAACATTTTCCATCGGTTTTCGCGATGAACCGATGTTTGATGAAACACAGTATGCAAAATTAGTTGCAAAAAAATTCAAAACGGATCACACCGTTTTCAGTTTGACGAATGAGAATATTTTTGAAATATTGCATGACGTGCTCAATTACACAGATGAACCGTTTGCTGATTCATCCGCATTAAATGTTTTTATTTTAAGCCGGCATACCCGCAAACATGTTACCGTAGCGCTTTCGGGTGACGGAGCTGATGAATTATTTGGCGGATATAACAAGCACAAAGCCGAATGGCTCATGCGGAATGACCCGATGTTCAGATCCGGAATAAAATTATTTTCAACCGTCTTAAAAAATTTTTCCGGCTCAAGAAATACTAAATCAGGCAACCGCGTCCGGCAAATTCATCGTTTTTCAGAAGGAATAAAGTTACCGGTGGCAGAACGTTATTGGAGATGGTGCGGATTTACAAATAATGAGGATGCTGAAAATTTATTTTTGAAAAAAGACAAAAAAAGAAAAGACGAATTTGAAAAAAGAAAACAGCAATTGGTTAAAAACATCCACCGCAAAAAAGATATGAACGATGTTTTTTATTCGGATGTAAATTTAGTTTTGCAGAGTGATATGCTCACAAAAGTAGATTTAATGAGCATGGCAAACAGCCTTGAAGTCCGCACTCCGTTTCTCGATTATGAAGTGGTTGATTTTGCATTTTCCATTCCGTCATCATTTAAGATTGACAAGATCGGGCAAAAAAAAATTGTAAAAGATGCATTTAAAAACCTGTTGCCGGAAGAAATTTATAATAGAAAAAAACAGGGATTTGAGGTGCCGCTGTTAAAGTGGTTTCGAACTGAGCTTAAAACGATGATCACCGATGAGCTGCTCAATGACCAATTTATTACAGAACAAAACATATTTAATCCTGAAGAAATAAAAAAATTAAAAAGACAATTGTTTTCAAATAATCCCGGTGAGATCCATGCCCGCATTTGGGGATTGATCGTCTTTCAATACTGGTGGAAGAAAAATATGGTTTGACGATGAGCTGATTTGAAAATCTGATAATTAAAAAACAATGCAGTTAGTTTGCCGGGAATGTTTTTGTCTTTCATTTGCAAATCTTCAATTTACCTGGTCTTCAAATAAAAAATGCCGCGCGTACTCCGTATTATAAACCGTTTGAATCTTGGCGGCATTTCTTATAATGTTGCCTATCTTTCAAAATACCTTGAACCGGATTTTGAAACGATGATACTTTCGGGGATCAAACTTGATTCAGAAGAAAGTTCACAGTTTATTTTAGATGAGCTGGGGTTGAAAGCTCATTATCTTCCGGAAATGCGCAGGGAGATAAATTGGAAAAACGACAGGGCTGCCTACCTGAAAATAAAATCCATCATCCGCGAATTTAAACCAGATATTGTACATACACATGCAGCCAAGGCGGGAACTCTCGGGAGGCTTGCCGCGTCAAGCTGTGGAGTTAAAGCCATTGTGCATACTTTTCACGGGCATGTCTTTCATTCCTATTTTTCTCCTCTTAAAACAAAACTTTTTATCCGGATAGAAAAATATCTTGCCTCAAAAAGTTCCCGGATTATCGCGATCAGCGATATGCAGAAAAAAGAAATTTGTGAAGATTTTAAAATCTGCAGGCCCGAAAAAGCATCTGTTATTCCACTTGGTTTTGATCTCAACCGTTTCAGGAATGACCAGGAAGAAAAAAGAAAAAGTTTTCGTGAACACTATAAAATTGCCGAAGATGAAATTGCAGTCGGAATCATTGGCCGGATTACGGCTATTAAAAACCACGATTTATTTTTAAGGGCATTCCGTCAGGCAACTATCAAAACAAGCAGGAAAGTTAAAGCTGTCATTGTGGGCGATGGAGAAGATATGGAGAAGATGCAGCAGCTTTGCCTGCAGCTGGGATTAAAATATTCCGTCAATAATTCCGTTATGCCTGGTGCCCGGGTTATTTTTACTTCATGGATTAAAAACGTTGACTGGGCAATTGCAGGTTTGGACATTATTGCTATGACCTCTCTCAATGAAGGAACTCCTGTGAGTTTAATTGAAGCACAGGCTGCTGATAAACCCGTTGTAAGTACAAATGTCGGAGGGATTGAAAACGTGGTCGTCAACGGGGTAACCGGTTTACTGTCTCCGTCAATGGATGTAATTTCGTTTTCTGAAAATCTTTCGAAACTTATTGAAGATGATCTGGCCAGAAATAAACTCGGGCAAAAAGGCTGGGAACAAGTGGGAACTAAATTTCACTACACACGTTTAGTTGATGATGTTCGCAGGCTTTATTTTGATTTATTAAAATAAGAACCGAAAAAACATACTACTAAAGTATGACTTCAGGCCATTCCCGGCCGGTAACTATATCATTAAAAAAAAAGTACTTTTGCAACTCAAAAATTAAGACCTAAAATTATGCGGAGATTTTTTATTTTATCGGTAATTATTATTGCTGCCACAGGATGCCAGCGTAATCTGAATCCAAGTGTAATGTTTAAAGCACCAAGTGATTATCCTTATAATGAACAGCAAACCCTTACTAATGTTGAATATAAAATTGCTGCGAATGATGTAATTTCATTAAGTGTATATACAAATGATGGCTTTAAGCTCATTGATCTCACAACAAGTGCGGGCTCTGTATCCGGTGGCACGGGCGGAGGAGCTGTTTCTGCCATTGGGACAAAATATACTGTGGATATTGAAGGATATGTTAATCTTCCAATCATAAAACGAGTGAAGCTTAAGGAATTGACCATTCGTGATGCCGAAAAAATGCTTGAACAACAATATTCAACATATTATAATAAGCCTTATGTGGTGCTAACGGTAATAAACAGAAGGGTTCTTGTTTTTCCCGGTGCGGGCGGAACAGGCAGAGTCGTCTTACTTGAAAATGAGAATACATCATTGATCGAAGCGCTTGCACTGGCCGGAGGAATAACTGAAACCGGTAAAGCTTATAAAATAAAGCTGATCCGGGGAGATTCACGGAATCCACAGGTAACGTTGGTTGACCTTTCCACAATTGAAGGAATGAAACGCAGCAACATGCTTTTGCAGGCAAATGATATCATTTATGTGGAACCGGTACCGAGGATTTCCCAGGGCATTCTCGCACAAATTACTCCTATTGTCGGAATCCTTACCAGCTTTTTGCTGATTTATGATATTGTGAACCGAGCAAATAATCCGTAAATGTTTTCTGAATGCCCAAAAAGAAAATTACCCCTCTTAACGAGGATTTTGATTTAAAGCTTTTTGCCATCATTGCAAAGAAAAACTTTGTATGGATGGTTGCTTTTCTGTTTTTATCGTTAACCATTGCTTACCTGTACCTCAGGTACAATCCCCCGGTTTATGAAGCAGGAGCCATCATAAAACTTTCAAATGAAAATAAAGCGGCAACCATTCTTGGCGAAAGAAAAGATATTTTTTTTGATGACAATTCCAAAATGATTGCCGGTGATGTGGAACTTATCCGCTCAAAAATTATTACCGAGATGGCGGTACGCAAATTACCTTTGGGGATCAGTTATTATGCCAAAGGAACCGTGCTTGAAAATGAATTGTACAAATCATCTCCTTTTACAGTGGAGGCAATTATTACAGACTCCTCCGTTTATGGCCTCCCTTTCTATGTGAAATTTGAAGACCAGGCAAACTTTACCCTGAGCTTTCATGTCGGGGCAAAAAAAAAAATATCTCAGCGGTATAAGATCAATGACTGGATAACTCTTCCATCGGCAAAGTTCAGAATTAATATTACCGATTATGAGAATATCCTGGACCACCAGACTGCAATAAAGCAGGACGCTTATTATTTTGTATTAAACCGTTCCAGCGATGAGGCGGATAAAATTGTCAGAAGCCTTATTGTTGGTGTTGCCAACCCTGATGCCAAAACAATTTATGTAAAGATCAAGGATCATAACGCCCGAAAGGCTGCCGACCTGGTAAACCAGATTGCCAGTGAATTTATTGAATATGATGTGGACAAGAGCAAAGAGGTTACGGATAAAGTTATTGAATTCCTCAGCCAGACGATTAATTCGGTAGATGATTCTCTTAGTAATTCTGAACAGCGCCTTGAAAATTTTCGAAAAACTAATAAGGTGATGGATCCAAACTTATTGGTGAATGATGTTTTTAATAAAATTAACAAGTTTAAAGATGACAAACTTAATTTAGAGCTTCAGATAACTTTACTTGACCAGGTCAAGAAAAATATTTCGGACAATAAACCTATTGATGATTTTCTTCTTTCAATTGTTGGAAAATATGACCAGGGAAATATAGCCGTTGCCATTAATGCCTTACAGACCCTGATCAATGACCGGGACCAGATACTTGTACAGGCAACCGACAAAGCTGAAATAACCAAAGCCTCTGCCACCCGGATAAAAAACCAGATTTCTTATATCATTAGCATGGTAGCAAACGAGGAAGACCAGCTAAAGGAACACATGAGTCAAATTGATAAGCAGATTAGTGAGCTTGAAAGTATTTTTGAGAACATCCCCGGGCAGCAGGCAGAGTATAGCAGGCTGGAACGCGTTTTCGGGATCAATGAAAAATTTTATTCTCTGCTGCTCGACCGCAAAGCTGAATTTTCAATCAGGGCAGCAGGATTTGTTGCACAGAATATTTTGCTCGAACATGCATCAGCTTCTTCCTCGCCCGTTTCTCCTAATAAAACGCTTGTCTTAAGCTTATGTTTAATGCTCGGCTTTCTTGCAACCTTTGTGCTGATGATAACCCGGTATCTTGTCTATAGTGAATTATCATCCCTTGAAGAAATTGAAATGTATACAGATGCCGCATTATTGGGAATTATTCCAAAGTACAAACGCGAAATTCCTATTTCGCAGCTTCTCGTTGATAAAAATCCGAAATCAGTTATTGCCGAAGCGTTCAGGTCTATCAGAACAAACCTGCAATTTATCTCGAGTGAAATGGGTTCAAAAGTTATCGGGGTAACTTCAACCATTTCCGGTGAAGGAAAAACTTTTAATGCAATTAACCTCGCAGGAGTGATTGCCTTTTCAGGAAAAAAAGTAGTAATTCTTGACCTTGATATGCGGAAGCCGAAGATTCACCTTGGCTTCAATGTTGAAAACAGCAAAGGCATGAGCACATTGCTTATCGGTAAAGATAAACCTGAAGATTGTATTATTACCAGCTCCCTCGAAAATCTTGATTTTATTACCGCAGGACCCGTCCCTCCTAACCCATCTGAATTGATTATTAATCCCAGGATGGATGCTCTTTTAGAATACCTGAGGGGACATTATGATATTATTATTATTGATACACCTCCTGTGGGCATTGTAAGTGATGGTATTCCTGTCATTCAAAAAGTAGATTTCCCGCTTTATATCATTCGTGCCAATTACTCCAGGAAAATGTTTATTCACAATGTAAACAAGCTGATGGCAGAAAACAAGGTTACAAAACTTGCCATTATTCTTAATGGAGTTGAAATGACCAAATTGAAATACGGATACGGATATGGTTACGGATACGGATATGGATACGGATACGGATATGGTTACGGATACGGATATGGCTACTATGAAGAGGATTATACAGAGCCCTCCATGAAAGATAAAATAAAAAGGTTATTTGTTAAAAAAGGCCGCTGACCCTGCATGCAATTTATACCACTTGAATTAAAAGGATTGGTTCTTATTGAGCCAAAAATTCTGGCTGACAGCCGCGGATATTTTTTTGAATCGTACCATGAAAAAAGATTTGCTGATGCAGGACTGAAATTAAATTTTGTTCAGGATAATGAATCCTGCTCTGCAAAAGGAGTATTGAGAGGTTTTCATTTTCAGGTTCCTCCGATGGACCAGGGAAAGCTGGTAAGAGTAATTAAAGGAGCTGCATTGGATATTGTAATTGATATCAGGAAAAATTCTCCCGGATATGGAATGCACTATAAAGTGGTTTTGGATGATAAGAAAAGGAATATGCTTTGGATTCCTCCCGGTTTTGCTCATGGATTTCTTTCCCTGGAAAATGATACTGTGTTCGTTTACAAATGCACTAATTTTTATGATAAGCTTTCGGAAAAAGGTATTCTGTGGAATGATCCTGATCTGAAAATTGATTGGGGAATATCTCAGCCGTTAGTTTCTGATAAGGATTTGGATCTGCTCCTTTTTAAAAATTTACCTGATTATTTTTAGAAGAGATGGAGGTGGCTTTATCAAACGAATCAATAATCAATATTTTATAAGTTTGCATCTCTTTTAAGTAGCTTATGCACGATTTTCTTTCAGCCCATTATTACAAACTTATTTATACAGTTTTTTTTATTTGCTCGGTCAGCTTTTCCTTTCTTATCAACAGCTTATTTCTTCGCTTTTTTCATACGCTTGGCATCCGCAATAAAAATGATGGAACAGTAATACGCTGGGGAGCGCAATCCAAACCTGCCATTGGCGGCTTGTCATTTTACATCCTGTTTCTTATTTCAGTGGCTTGTTATTCTTTTTTCTTTAATCCGAGCCAGGTGTTTTATAATATGAAATTTGTCGGCTTAATTATTTCGATGGCAGTCGGGTTTATTATCGGTTTGTATGATGATGCATACGATACACGCCCGTTCCTTAAATTTTTTGCGCAGTTTATTTGTGCGCTGGTCTTAATCTTTACGGGTATTTACATCCGGATTTTTTCGGATGAGTATCTCAATTATCTTATCACCGTTTTTTGGGTCGTTGGAATTATGAATTCAATAAACATGCTGGATAATATGGATGCCATCACGACCATCGTGGCTATAAATATTGTATTGGGCTCCATCCTCCTCATCATTCTTCATCATGATTTTGAAAACATGCACCTGATCATCCTCATCGGTGTATTATCATCTTTATTCGGATTTATTTATTATAACTGGAATCCATCCAAGATGTACATGGGTGATACGGGCAGCCAGTTTCTCGGAGTATTTCTTGCAGCGATGGGAATTATGTATTTCTGGAACGACAGTTATACTACACAGCCCATTGCTCCCATGAAACAGGTTTTTACAGCAGTTCTCGCCTTTCTGCTGCCCATTATTGACACCACAGTGGTTGTGATGAACAGGCTATCAAAAGGCAAGTCTCCTTTTATCGGTGGAAAGGATCACACCACACATAGCCTTGCTTATCTTGGATTAAGCGACAGAATGGTTGCCACCACCTTTGCCGTCCTCTCATTTATATCCTTGTGTTTAATCTATTACATCAATCAATACCTTTTCAACTGGTCACGACTTTGCACACTGTTTTTTTCGCTTTACTTTTTAACTCTCCTCGGATTTTTCTTTTACATAACAAGGCATAAAAAAGTGAAGGGTTAATTTTTGCCGGAGTGAACAATTTTTTATTCGTAAATTCGTCTTCATTGATTTTAAATGCAGTTTCAGCTCACTTCAGATTTCAAACCCACCGGTGACCAGCCGGAAGCGATAAAGCAGCTCTCAGAAGGAATTCTCAGAGGCGATTCTGCACAAACCCTTTTAGGCGTTACAGGTTCAGGAAAAACTTTTACCATGGCGAACGTCATTCAGCAAACCCAGCGCCCCGCATTGGTTTTGAGCCATAATAAAACGCTTGCTGCACAATTATACGGAGAGTTCAAACAGTTTTTTCCACGCAATGCTGTCGAATATTTTGTTTCCTATTATGATTATTACCAACCGGAAGCCTATCTGCCTTCCAGCAATACATACATTGAAAAAGATCTTTCCATTAACGAAGAAATTGAAAAGCTTCGTTTGAGCACCACCTCAGCGCTCCTGTCCGGAAGGCAGGATATAATTGTTGTTTCATCGGTATCCTGCATTTATGGTTTAGGGAACCCGGCAGATTTTTTAAGCAATATAACACGGCTTAGCAAAGGTCAGCGCATCAGCAGGAATACGTTCCTGCATTCTCTTGTCACCGCGCTTTATTCACGCAGTGAAATTGAATTCAAAAGAGGGAATTTCAGAGTAAAAGGAGATACGGTAGATGTGTTCCTTGCTTATGCAGATTATGCTTATCGTGTAACTTTTTTCGGGGATGAGGTAGAAGAACTGGAATCTATTGATCCCCTTAGCGGGAAAAGAATTGATACGGTGGAGCACATTGCAATTTTTCCGGCTAACATTTTTGTGACAGATCCGAAAAGACAATTGAATGCGCTGTGGCAAATACAGGAAGATATGGTGAAGCAGGTGGAATATTTTAAATCATCCGGAAAAAACCTGGAAGCCAAACGTCTTGAAGACCGTGTTACGTATGATCTTGAAATGATCCGTGAATTAGGCTATTGCTCCGGCATTGAAAATTACTCCCGTTATTTTGACGGACGTGAAGTAAATGCACGGCCCTTTTGCCTGCTCGATTACTTTCCTGAGAATTATATCATGTTCATTGACGAAAGTCACGCGACCGTTCCGCAAATACGCGCTATGTATGGAGGCGACCGTTCACGCAAAGTAAATCTTGTAGAATATGGTTTTCGCCTTCCTGCCGCGTTAGATAATCGCCCGCTCAAGTTTGATGAATTTGAACAGTTGACCAGCCAGATGATTTACGTAAGCGCTACTCCTTCTGATTATGAACTGCAGAAGAGTGAAGGGATTTTGGTAGAACAGGTAATCCGGCCTACCGGTTTGTTAGATCCTGTGATTGAAGTTCGTCCAAGCATTAACCAGGTAGATGATTTGCTTGATGAAATTGAAAAAACAGTAAAGCAGAATGAAAGGATTCTGGTAACCACCCTTACCAAACGAATGGCTGAAGAGCTTTCAAAGTATCTTACCAACTTAAACATCCGGTGCCGTTATATACATTCAGAAGTTGTCACGCTTGAACGCGTGGAATTATTGCGTGATTTGAGACTTGGCCTGTATGATGTTCTTGTTGGGATAAATTTATTACGGGAGGGCCTTGATCTGCCTGAAGTTTCTCTTGTAGCCATTCTTGATGCCGATAAGGAGGGTTTTTTAAGATCAAATCGCTCATTGACCCAAACAGCCGGCCGTGCAGCACGTCACTTGAATGGCCGCGTGATCATGTATGCAGATGTGATTACTGATTCAATGAAAAAAACAATAGAGGAAACCAATCGAAGAAGAGAAAAACAAATTGCTTATAACCTTGAACATAATATTGTACCTGTGGGATTGGTAAAATCAAAAGCCGATATTATGTCACAAACTACAGTTGCCGGCCGAAGAGATATTGAAACAAAAGCTTATGTTGAAAACGATAAAGTAAATGTTGCTGCCGATCCTGTAGTTATGTATATGAATAAAGATCAACTTCAGAAAGCCATTTCAAATACCAAACGCAAAATGGAAAAATCAGCAAAGGAGCTTGATTTCATTGAAGCTGCCCGTCTGCGCGATGAAATGTACGATCTTCAAAAACTTCTTGATAAGAGGTAAATTCTTTGGTCTATTTTTTTAATACCTGGTATCAAAGAAGTTTTATCAAAAAGCTTCGTGAGCTTTGCTTCTTTTTAAAATTTTCTTCGACTTTCCCTCTTCCCAATTTTGACTTTTCAACAAAAAATTAACTTTTTCTGTAACTTTTTCATGGCTGACACCATCTTAATTATAGAATTAAGGTAATCTGAACAATTAAATTGAAAAATTTTGTCGCTCATTAACAATACTTTAACATATTTTAACAAAAAATTAAGTACTATGTGTTGCATACTACCATTTTTAGCATATATCTTTGCATCGTCAATTAACAAAAACTTCAATACCTCCATTTCAAACAGTATTAAATCTTAATAAAATGACCACATTAAAAAACCTTTCGCTTGCCTTAACTCTGGTCCTGACAATTCAAAGTTTAAGCTATGGAGCCATTTTCGGAGAGGAAAATCTTAACAGGAATAAATCTTCGAAAAAATCCTGCAATGCAAAGAATCCAAACCATTATGTTCATGCGGTTCTGAGAAATGGAGAAATGATCCCTGAAGTCGTATTACCTGAAATAACAATAACTGCGGAGAGAACTACTAAAAATATGGTTCGTGCCGGGGTAAGAGGTAATTCAATAATTGCAGTTGTTGATTTACCGGAAGTGACAATACAGGGAAAAAAAGTAACCCCAGGTTACAGTCTTAAATCTTTGAGTAATGGAAATGTTGTAACATATATGGTTGATTTACCTGAAGTGGTAATCTCGTCTAAAAGAGTCGGCACGCATTCTTTTGCCTGGCAAAAAACAAATCAAAACAATGTTCCCGTTGTTACATTGCCTGAAATAATCATTACATCGGCTTTTCCAGGGGTGAAAATGACAGGAATTGCCTTTTATAATGGAAATTATATTCCTTCGGTAAACCTGCCGGTTGTAGAAATTACTGCTGAAAAACCTGGGAATTTACTTGTATCAAATGATTTGGACGCAAACCTTCCGGATGATAATTTGCAAACTACTTCTTTTGTGAAATTGGAGATGAAATCAAGTCAGGATTTAAAAAATATTATCCGGATAATTGCAAAAACTTTACTAAACAGTATTTAAGAATAAGTTTTACTTGTAGAAAAAGCGTCTTTTTTAGTTATCCATTAATTCCATAATATTTATATTTTCAAGATAGGGGCTCAAAAAAGAATCCGAAAAAAAGGCGCGTATTTTATCAATTTCGTTGCTGTCATTATTATATAAAAGCTCGATATAATAATTGTTCATATAAAATAAATTGTACCTGTATTTTTTATCCTCATGCATGTGCAGGAACACCGCACCATTCCAGATGTACCATGCTTTTTCATCCAGCGAAAGCTTATTAAATTTATCAATACTTACCATATCTTTTTAATTAAAATTTAAGAGTTAATTTGAATTTTGCTTATCAGCAATGTTTTCCTGGATAATGCAGAAGAGTCCTGCTGCAACGATTATGATTGAGAGTATTACCATGTTATTGTAAGTTTTATTGTTTTTATTATTTGTTATGTCAAATATGCAGGCATCAAATGCCCGTTTACCCGGTATTTTTGGTAAATACGGGATTAACGGGGGTGAAAGAATTACAGCTTTTTTGTCAATAATAATGTGTCCGATTCCAAACTTTCAGAAGAATATTCTTCAGGTAAATTCTTTTTGTAATTTTGTCTGACTAACCCGGAATAATTGATTGAAAAGAGAAATGAATGAATTCGTAGTTTCAGCAAGGAAATACAGGCCGGCAACGTTTGATACCGTCATAGGCCAATCCCCGATCACCACCACGTTAAAGAACGCCATTAAAAACAGTCATCTTGCACAATCATTTTTGTTTTGTGGTCCGAGAGGCGTTGGCAAAACAACCTGTGCGCGTATTCTTGCAAAAACTATCAACTGCACAAACCTGTCAGAAGATATTGAAGCCTGTAATAAATGTGAGTCATGTGTTTCTTTTGACAATAACCAGTCTTTTAATATTTATGAACTGGATGCCGCTTCCAATAATTCCGTTGATGATATCAGGAGCCTTGTTGACCAGGTTCGTTTTCCCCCGCAGTTGGGAAAATATAAGATTTATATCATTGATGAGGTTCACATGTTGTCAGCAGCTGCTTTCAATGCATTCCTGAAAACACTTGAAGAACCTCCCTCCTATGCCATTTTTATTCTTGCAACAACAGAAAAACATAAAATTATTCCGACCATTTTGTCACGTTGCCAGATTTTTGATTTCAACAGGATAAAAACAGATGACATTACAAGCCACCTTGAATGGATTGCTGAAAAAGAAAATATAAGCGCTGAGCCGGATGCCCTGCATATTATTGCGCAAAAAGCTGACGGGGCCTTGCGCGATGCGCTTTCCATTTTTGACCAGGTTGTAAGTTTTGGCGGAAATAAAATCACCTACAAAGACATCATTAATAATCTCAACATTCTTGATTATGATTATTATTTCAGAATCACAGATGATATTCTTGCCGGGAATCTTTCTTCTATTCTTTTAACGTTTAATGAATTATTAAACGAGGGGTTTGACGGACATCATTTTATAAACGGACTGAGCAGCCATTTCCGCGATTTACTGGTTTGCAAAGATGCTTCTACACTTCAGCTGCTTGAAGTAAGCAAAAACATAAAAGAAAAATATAAGAAACAATCTCTGCAAACTCCTTCCCTGCTATTGTTTCAACTGCTTGACATCGCAAACAAATGTGATGTCGAATACCGGACATCTAAAAATCAGCGGCTGCATATTGAACTTGCACTGATAAAAATGTGCAGGCTTCAAATCACTGATACGTCAGAAAAAAAAACTGAAGAAATAATTACTTTAAAAAATATTTCTTCTGCTCCTGTAACTGAACCTCAAAAAAATCCTGTAAAGAATGCAGAAGTTATCAAGCCGTTAACTCCCCCGTCTTATGTGGAGGAATCTCAGCCTGTGATGGAGAAACCGGTTTCGGCACCTGTTCCAAAAACCCCATCAATTAAAATTCCTTCTGTTTCAAAAAGTACTGAAAAAAAAGAAAACGAAAATAAAGTCAGCGAACCTGCATCATCTTCCTATGAAGATAAAAATTTTACTTTGGAAGAATTACATAATGCATGGGATGAGTATGCAAAAAATTTAAATGATGCAGGCAGGAAACAATTATTCAGCACTATGAATAAGCACAGGCCCATAGTAAAAGATGATTTCTCAATAGAGGTTATTGTAGATAATAAAATGCAGGCTGACGAATTGAATGCTGAACACAGCTCTTTGCTTCCTTTCCTGAAAAAAAAATTATCCAACAGGCAAATTAAAATTGTTTGTACCATCACTGAAATGAAATCAAGGCCGGATGAAGCTTACACGCCAAAAGAAAAATTTATGAAAATGGTGGAAAAAAATCCTGCACTGGATACCCTGAGGAAGCAGTTTGATCTTGAGTTCTGACATTTTTAAATGTCTATTTTTGTACGATTTCAAAAACCAAAATATATCATGAGCGAAAACAAAATCACAAGAAATAACGATGGTAAATTAAATGTTCCCGATCAACCCGTCATTCCATTTATAGAAGGCGATGGAACAGGACCAGATATTTGGGCAGCATCCGTAAGGGTAATGGATGCAGCCGTTGAAAAAGCTTTTAATGGGAAAAAGAAAATTATATGGAAAGAAGTTCTTGCCGGACAAAAAGCATTTGATACAACCAAAAACTGGCTTCCAGACGAAACGCTTGCTGCTTTTAAAGAGTACCTTGTCGGGATAAAAGGCCCGCTTACAACTCCCGTTGGCGGTGGAATAACTTCTCTGAATGTTGCCTTGCGGCAAATGCTTGATTTATTCGTTTGCCTTCGTCCTGTGCGCTGGTTTGAAGGAGTTCCGTCTCCGGTAAAAAATCCCGCAGCAGTTGACATGGTTATTTTCAGAGAGAACACCGAAGATATTTATGCCGGCATCGAATATGCTGCCGGGACTCCCGAAGCACAAAAAATTTTAGATTTCATTGCAAAAGAATTTCCCAAACACTTCGGAAAAATTCGCTTTGGTACAAAAGAAAAAATTGATGGCTGGCAAAAGCAATTGGAATCTGTGGGCGCTCCTAAACGCGATTTACCTTTACAGGTCGGCATTGGAATAAAACCGGTCAGCTATCTCGGAACCGAACGGTTGATTCACAGCGCAATTTCGTATGCGGTTAAGCACAATCGCAAAAGTGTCACGCTGGTGCATAAAGGAAATATTATGAAGTTTACAGAAGGCGCTTTTCGGGACTGGGGATATAAAATTGCAAAAGATTTTTTTGGTGCCGTTGAAATGGATGGCGGGCCGTGGTGCAAAATTCCTGACGGAAAACCGGGTGCCGGAATTGTTATCAAAGATGCAATTGCGGATATTACACTGCAGCAGGTGCTCACACGCCCCGAAGATTTTGATGTGATTGCAACATTGAATCTCAATGGAGATTATTTAAGTGACGCGCTGGCTGCCCAGGTGGGAGGAATCGGTATTGCACCCGGTGCAAATATTAATTACATAACCGGCCATGCAATTTTCGAAGCCACACATGGAACGGCACCGAAATATGCGGGACAGGATAAAGTGAACCCGGGTTCTGTAATTTTATCGGGCGCTATGATGTTTGAACATCTTGGATGGAATGAAGCAGCTGATCTGATTTATAAAGGAATGGAAAGAAGCATTGCAGCAAAACGCGTGACGTATGATTTTCACCGGCAGATGGAAAATGCTGCGCTTTTAAAATGCTCTGAATTTGGTGATGAAATTATTAAGAACATGGAGTTGGTTGAAGCTTAAAAATGCAAAATGCAAAATGTAAAATGTAAAATTCAAAATTGTTTTTCTTTTCAATTTTTAATTCTTAATTCTTAATTTTAAATTTCTCTATGCCTTTACTCGGGAGCATTATCAAAAGGGGAATTGAGCTTCGTCACAGCATACATATTGAATGGCGTTCACCTGAACGTTACCAGAAACGAGAGCTGAAAAAATTATTACGTAAAGCACAGTTTACTTATTTCGGCCAAACTTATAATTTTTCCGACACGCTCAAAAGCAGGAATTTTGTAAATAAATTTCGTGCGACAGTTCCGGTTCACGATTACAATTCTATTTTTTCAAAATGGTGGAATAAATGTTTGCATAATGAAGAGGATGTTTGCTGGCCCGGAAGAGTTAAATATTTTGCGTTAAGCTCCGGCACTTCTGATTCATCGAGCAAACATATCCCGGTTACGCGCGAAATGGTGAGGGCAATTCAAAAAGCCAGCATCAGGCAAATTGTAACACTTGCTAATTATAACATTCCTGAATCCATTTTTGAAACCGGAATTTTAATGCTGGGAGGAAGCACACATTTGCAACGCGAAGGAAGTTATTTCGAAGGCGACCTGAGCGGCATTACAGCAAGTAAATTACCTTTTTGGTTTCAGCATTTTTATAAACCCGGAAGAAAAATTGCAAAGAAGAAAGACTGGAATGCAAAACTGGAAGAAATTACGTTAAAAGCAAAAGACTGGAATATCGGGGTCATTGTTGGTGTTCCATCATGGGTGCAGCTGCTGTTAGAAAAAATAATTGCTCATTATAATTTAAAAAACATTCATGAGATCTGGCCAAACCTCACCATTTATACTCACGGTGGAGTTTCATTTGAGCCCTACAAAAAAGGGTTTGAAGAATTGTTAGGCAAGCCATTAATTTATATTGAAACGTATCTTGCTTCAGAAGGGTTCATTGCTTTCCAGGATGAACCAAACAGTGAAATGCGTTTGATACTTAACAATGGAATATTTTATGAATTTGTTCCGTTTAACGAAGAGAATTTTGACAGTGACGGAGAACTGATCAGGAAACCAAAATCCCTGCTGCTGAACGAAGTGAAAGAAGACGAAGAATATGCTTTGCTTCTTTCCAATTGTGCCGGGGCGTGGAGATATTTAATCGGTGATGTGATCAAGTTTACCAATAAAGAAAAATGTGAAATAAAAATTGTCGGGCGCACCAGGCATTATCTTAGCTTATGCGGAGAGCACCTTTCCATTGACAATATGAACAAAGCCATAGAGATGGTTAGCGAAGAACTGGACATCAGCATTAATGAATTTGTGGTTTCGGGAATAAAGTATGGTTCCTTGTTCGCTCACAAATGGTATATCGGCTCTGACAACCCGATTTCAGAGACCGTTTTAAAAGCTAAGCTCGATGAAAAATTAAAAATTCTGAATGATGATTATCGTGTGGAACGGATATCAGCGCTGAAAGATGTTCTTGTTGAAATTATTCCTCCGCGCTATTTTTATAATTGGATGAAACAGCTTGGAAAAGTGGGAGCGCAAAATAAATTTCCGCGTGTCATGAAAAAACAGCAGTTTGATGAATGGGAAAAATTTATTGAAAAAGAAAGAAGCGTTGCCTGATCCTCGTTCATCATTGCGTTTGTTCTTAATTCTAACTTCAATAACTTATTTTTTTCCTGCCTTGTCCATATCAAATTGCTTTTTTATTTTTAGCGAATCTAATTTTTGCCGGTAACTATGTTAGACCCGATAATAAAAGGTTTCGGTCTTGGTTTGGTTATAGCCATTATGGTGGGCCCCGTATTTTTTTTTATACTTAACACCAGCATTAAAAGAGGTTTCGCCCCTGCTGCCATTACTGCGGTGGGAGTAATGATGAGTGATGTATTCTTTATAACCCTTGCTTATTTTGGAAGTTCATTTGTGCTTTACCTGAATGAGTACAAAGATGCAACAGGAATAATCGGGGGAATTGTGATAGCAGGCTTCGGAGCTATACTGATTTTCAAAGAAGCAAAAGTTTCTGCTGAATCATTGGAATTTGCTGATAATCCGCATCCGCGGATGCTTTATCTTGCAAAAGGTTTTATGTTAAACTCCGTGAATCCATCCGTTCTCTTATTCTGGTTCGTGGTAGCAAGCACAATTCCAGTCAAAGAACAATTTACTTCAACAGATACATTTGTATTTTATGCCTTCACATTAGGTACTGTACTTTTAACGGATTTGATTAAAGCATATCTTGCCAATCGTCTCAAAACAATAATAACTGCAAAATCTCTGATCCTGCTAAACAGAATTGCAGGAATATCACTCGTTATTTATGGTGCAAGCATGATTGTGAGAGTATTTTTGGAAGTTAAATAAAGTAAGAAAATGTATTCCTAAATTTGCCGCCTTATTTGCGCTGTTAGCTCAGTTGGTTCAGAGCATCGCCTCGACAAGGCGGGGGTCAGCGGTTCGAGTCCACTACAGCGCACACTTGCACGGAAACTTTTATTTTACCGGTTCTTTTAAAATAACAGTAAATGATCATCAGAGGCTCTCTTTTCAAAATTGCTTCAACCAGCTGACGATTTATATAAATCGGTTTACCTTTTTTCCTTCCTTGCTGTCGGGTGATCTTCCGCAGATATGTAAATAAATTTGATGGCAATGCCATGGTCTTGTTCAGTGTAAATCTGTAGTTTTATTAATTTTACTTTATGATAAAAATAGCCCAACCTTTTTAAACATCTCCGTCTTAATAATCAGGATTACAATGTTAAATTTAACGACCAAATCAAACAAAAAAATGAAAAATAAAATTTACTTACTCCTCGGTTTGCTGGTTGCATTGATCACATCTCCCGGTGCAGGGCAGGATTCCCGCACCTGGGCTACCTATTACGGAGGCACAGCCAATGATGGCGGATTCTCAGTCGCTGTTGACACGTTCGGAAATGTTTATCTTGCCGGAATAACATTAGGTTCTCCGGGACTTGCATGGCAGGGGTTTCAAAATACATTCGGTGGTGGTGTGGTTGACGCATATCTCGTAAAATTTGACTCTTCGGGTAACCGGCTATGGGCTACCTACTATGGTGGCCCGGGAGATGAAATGGCTTTTTTCGGTGGTAAAATGGGTGTGGCTGCTGATCTTTCCGGAAATGTTTATCTTGCCGGGTTTACCACCAGCGCATCAGGAATTGCATCCGGTGGATTTCAAAATACCCTGGGCGGAACTACCGCAAATGCTTACCTCGTGAAATTTGATGCTTCAGGAAATCGCATCTGGGGAACCTACTATGGCGGCACTTCTGCCGATAAAGCTTACAGTGTTTCAACAGATGCTTCCGGAAATATTTATATTGCAGGGCTTGCTAACAGTTCAGGACTTGCTTCGGGTGGATTTCAAAATACAAGTGGCGGGCTTTCTGATGCATTCCTCGTAAAATTTGATACGAATGGCAACCGTTTATGGGCCACATATTATGGCGGTTCAGGTACTGAGGAAGGATATAGTGTCACCACCGATAATGCATCAAACGTTTATCTTGCAGGAATGACAAGCAGCAGTTCTGCCATTGCCTCCGGAGGATTTCAAAATTCTTATGGCGGAGGCAGTAATGACTTATTTCTTGTAAAGTTTGATTCTTCCGGTGCACGTTTATGGGCTACTTACTATGGCGGGACTGGTGATGAAATGCTCTTGTTCAATGGCGACATGGATGTTGCATGTGATGCATCCGGAAACGCTTTCCTTACAGGATTAACCACAAGCGCCTCCGGCATCTCTTCAGGCGGATTCCAGAATTCGTATGGCGGTGGCGGCTGTGATGCATTTCTTGTAAAGTTTGACGCTGCCGGTAACCGGCTATGGGCTACTTATTACGGAGGCAATGATGATGATAAAGGATATAGTGCGGCCACCGATGCAGCAGGAAATGTTTTTCTCGCAGGGCGGACTGATAGTTATAATGCAATTGCATCAGGCGGTTTCCAGAATGCGAATGGAGGTCCGCATGATGCGTTCCTCGTAAAATTTAATCCGAATGGGATGCGTTCCTGCGCCACTTACTTTGGAGGGACAGACGTGGATGAATGTAACGCCATTGCCGTTGATGCTCTGAGCAATATTTATCTTGGAGGAAACTCGGCTAATACTGCGGGCATAGCATGGAATGGATTCCAGAATGCTCATGGAGGCGGCACTTCTGATGCATTCCTTGTTAAATTTACATCATGCCCCGATGTTACAAACATTGAAGAAATTTCTTCGGCTTCCAACATCAGCGTTTATCCAAATCCTTCTGGCGGAAATTTCATGATTAAAACAAATAGCCTTCATGACGGTACAATTTATATTTTTAATACGATGAGTGAAATGGTTTATTTTTCCGGCAATTTCAGCGGGGAAAAAGAAATAAATATTTCTGAATTAAAAAGGGGAATCTATTTTTTGAAGATCAGTGATCGTGAAACTACCTGGGCAGAGAAAATTATTGTCAGGTGAAATAGCCGGGTGGCATATTTTTTTAGTACTTTTTCTAAAGGAGTAATGTGTGAAATTTTATCACTTTAAACGCTGTATTGAGCCACCAACCCGGGCTGATCAGTGTTTGAAAAATCGAAATTAATTATGCGTTGCAATTTATCCCTTAACAAGGCAATGTCTGCAGGTTTTGATAAAAAAACATTGGCGCCCAGCTGGTGGGTTTTCTCCGCATCCTCAGGATTATTTGAACCGGTAAAAATTACGATGGGAATGCTGCTTAAAAGAACATCATTTTTAAGGGTGTACATAAATTCAAATCCATTCATGCAGGGCATGTTCAGATCGAGAAAAAGAATATCGGGTAAAACAGATTTGCTTTTTAAACTCTCCAGCGCCTCCTGCCCATTGACAGCATACTCAAAAATGATTTCCTCATCCATTTCAAGCAATACTTCTTTAAAAATCAACAAATCATCCGGATCGTCTTCAGCAAGGAAAATTCTTTTCATTATTCAATTAAATTTAATTTTTAAGGTTTTTTATCAGTATATTCCATTAAATGACTAAAAAAAGATGCCACTGGATTCTTTCAAATAACATTGGAAAGGAAAGATGCGGTAAAAAAATAAATGCATGGCAGTAAGTTTGCAAAAACATTTTTATGAAAAAAGAAGTTTCTGAACAGGAAAATTTCAGGCAGCTCGAGGAGAAAGCCGACCTCTCTCCTATGTTTAACAAGCAGCAATTTTTTAATCCTTATATTTACTTCTATAAATTATACAACAAATTTCCTCACAGGCATTGGCATAAGGACATTAACAAACCAAAACTGCTGAATCTTCTTTCTGAAAAATATAATTTGCATGAAACAGCCGTCTTTGAAACACATATCCATTCAACGGCTGAAATAAAACCGCTGCCGGGTGTAAGCGCCTACATACTTTCAAAAGAATTAATGTTATGCTTTCCGCCATGGGAATTCGGGAATGCCAATGATGCACAACTTTATTATTCGGATGCAGTGCCTAAAGATGAGCTGCAACAGGTTCTTGATATCATTAAACAATGCTACAGGAAAAGTAATATCGAAAAAAGAGAAGCGTTCCTGCTGATGACCGATGAGGATAACCATCTTTATTTTCGCCAGATAACAATTAATACTCCTGTTTATGATCTCCAATTACATTTTAATGATGACTTAACCCCTGTTAATGACTTACTGCTTAACCGCCTGAATAAACCGGATGACAATGGCCTGGTTATTTTTTACGGCAAAACGGGGACAGGGAAAACATCTTATATCAGGTATCTTACCTCGCACGTTTCAAAGCAGAAGCTTTTTATACCGTCAAGTCTCACAAAAAAAACAGGAACTTCAGAGTTCCTCGATTTATTAGACGGGTATCACAATTCCATTTTAATTATTGAAGATGCCGACAGCATTCTTAAAAAAAGATTACAGGACGAAGATCACATCATTGCCAACTTGCTGAACCTTACGGATGGAATCCTGGCTGATGTATATCACATACAGGTTATATGTTCATTTAATAATGATATATCAACTTTGGACCCTGCGCTGATCCGTAAAGGAAGGCTGATTGCGAAATATTATTTCAAAGAACTTTCAGTCGGGAAAACCAGCAAGCTTTGTAAAAGCCTCGGCTATAAAAAAATGCCTCTGCAGGAAATGAGCCTTGCCGACATTTACCATTGGGAAGAACAGGAATTCCAGGTTCCCTACATAAAAGGAAATATAGGATTTAAATAAACCAGGTTTTTATTTCTGACTTTCATCCAAAGTTATTTCTCAACCGGGGCATTTGCCTTACGCATAATTTTCATCAGCATTTTCTCCTCATTGGTTAATCCCGTGTGTTCATCCGTCTTTTCTATCTGGTCCAGTTCATCAGTATATTTTTTTAAATTTTTTGATTCAAACAAAGTAATTAACACGGGATGAACATAATATTTTTTACAAATAGTCCGCGAGTTTCCAAGTTTCCTGCTTACATAATTCAGAACTTCTATAACTTTTGTTTTGATTTCGGATGCTGTTTCTCCTGCTTCATAATTTTTAAAAGCATTTAGTGCGTGAAGCGAGCCGGCCCATGTCCTGAAATCTTTAGCCGTAAAATCTTTCCCTGTTACTTCCTGTATATACTGGTTCACTTTTCCCGAATCAATAGAATGTCTTTCGCCCTGCTCGTCTAAATACTGGAAAAGTTCCTTGCCGGGAATTTCCCTGCATTGTTTGACGATACGGGCAAGCTTTCTGTTGCTGAGTTTTATGTCATGATAAATGCCGCTCTTCCCCTTAAAAGAAAAATTAATTGTACCTCCGTTAATTTTAACGTGCTGGTCTTTTAAGGTGGTTAATCCATAAGAACCATTTACTTTTTTATATTCATTATTACCGATACGTATAAAGGTACGCTCCATGAGGCTGATTACTGTTGCTATTACTTTTTGCTGTGAAAGATCAGGCTGGTTAATATCCTTTTCAATCTGCAACCTCAGTTGCGGCAAACTGTTTCCGAAATCAACCAAACGATAAAATTTCGTTTCATTTCTCAGTTGATTCCAGAGCGCATGATACTTATATTGCTTCCTGTTCTTAACATCAATGCCCGTAGCCTGCAGGTGGCCATTTTCAAAACGGCATATCCAGACATTTTTCCATGCAGGAGGAATTACTAATTTTTTAATCCGCAGGAGCTCATCAGCTTTTTTGATCTGCTTTCCCTCATATATATAGATAAACCCTTTGCCCTTTTTATAACGCTGAATACCCGCTTCAGTACCCGTAACATAGGTCAATTGCACAGCTTCAGCATACTTTTCAGCATCCGCATGAAACTTAACTATTCTTTTGGGAGAAATCGTGCTGTTATTATTTTTGTTACTCATCTCTTTCTGATTACTGGGTACGGGGTTTCCCTGATGAAAATTATTTCTTTGTCCTTTTCCCTTTTTTTTCCAAATGTCTTTGTGCAGCCTCATCAATTGAATGCGAAGAATGAATATCAGAATCTTTTTTTGTCAGCTGAGCCAGCTTCGTATAGTATTTATTCAGCACTATTAATTCCTCCTCGCTCATATCTTCCACACTAATTATACGGTTATTTGTTTTGTCACTTGCCGCCACCAGCTCATTTAATTTTATCTGTATAGCAACAGCGTCTTTGTTCTGAGTTTTTTGAATTAAGAATACCATCAGGAAAGTGACGATGGTTGTACCGGTATTAATGATGAGTTGCCATGTATCTGAAAAATGAAATAGAGGTCCCGTGATCAGCCAAATTAAAATGACGCTGAACGCTGTAATGAATGATCCTGTGGTACCTGCTAAATGAGTGGCTTTGGATGCAAAGCGTTCGAACCAATTGACAGAATTATTTTTTTTCATGTCCTGTTTTTAGTTAACAAATTTTTTTAATGCAAAAAAGATTTCTTTTTAAAAGCAGATGCTTTAAAATTTTATGCCGTTGAGTCAAACAACACCTGGTAACAGAGGCGGTTTTAAATAAAATTTGGAAATGAATATTTTTAAAAATATTTTGCTTTTATCTTTCATGCGCTTTTTCCTTTTTTGCTTCACTGTAAAAAGGAAGGTCCGTATTGGCGGGCCCGTTAATAACTGTTCCCTTATACGTAAAGCGGCTGCCATGACACGGGCAATCCCATGATTTTTCATCGGGGTTCCATTTCACCGTGCATTTCAAATGGGTGCATGCAGCAGAGACAATATGCACCCGGCCACTGTCATCCCGATAAACCCCGCACTTTTCATCATGCAGCTCTATAATTTTTCCTTCTCCTTTTTTGACAGACGATAATTCCGCATGATCCGACCCATCGGGTGAATTTTGGAAAAAAGACAGGATCCCTTCAGCAAAATTTTTAAAATAGGCTTCCGCGCCTTTCAGTTTGATGCGTGACGGAGAATAAATTTTTTCCCATTTATTTTCCCTGCCGTTTATAAGATCAGCGATCAACATGCCGGCAATGGTGCCGTGCGTCATTCCATTTCCTGAATCACCTGTTACGATATATACATTGCTTTTATCCCATGGATTTCTCCCTATGTATGCAATGGAATCCGCGGGTTCCATCACCTGGCCCGACCATTTATATACAACTTTCTCAATCGGGAAATGCCTGCTTGTCCAATCCTCAAGCATTGCGTAACGGTTTTCTTCAGGGATCACATCTGCATCAGCTTGTCCTGTGAAATGATCTTCACCGCCCGAAATAAGTAAATCGTGAGTGTCATTATATTTATAAAGCCGCACATAATGATAAGGCGGCATTTCGGGATTTGTATCATGATCCCCGGTGTCCCACCATAGCGCACCGGGAAGGGATGCCTTTTTAACCAATGCCCCGATCACATACGTGCGATAAGGGTACTGTTTTAAATGAATGACATATTTATTATTTACCGGGGTATTCGTGGCAATTACAATATGGTCCGATTTAACTGTAAAACCTTTATCCGTTGTAATTCCATGATGATCTATTCCGGCAGCATGCGTTTCAGTAAATATTTTTCCACCGTTATTGATAATGGCTTTACATAATCCCGAAATATATTTTAAAGGATGGAATTGCGCCTGTCCCGAATAACGAATACATTCACCCGAATAATTCGAAATGCCGGGCACTTTTTTTAATTTCATAACTTTTAATCCCGCACGTGAAGCGGCATCCAACTCTTTATCCAGAGATTCCGGTTTATCTGAAGGATGTAGAAAAAGATACCCAAACACCCGTTCAAAATCGCAATCAATATTTTCAGCCTGAATTGTTTTTTCAACAAAATCAATTGCTTCACTATGGCTGCCTGCAATGAGAGCGGTATCTTTTTCACCATACATTTTTTCCAGGTCATAATACCTGTCGTCCAACGCTGTGACAAGGTGCGCTGTGGTGCGCCCGGTTTCCCCGCTCCCGATAAAACCATCTTCAACAAGCACCACTTTTTTCCCTTCGCGAGAAAGGCAATACGCCACGCTTACTCCTGCAATCCCGCCACCTACTATAATTGCATCAGCATACAGGTTTTCCTTTAATGATTGAAACTGCAGTTTATTTTTTTCTTCCATCCAGCAGGAAAGATGCGAACCGGCAGTGATCTTTCCGTCAGATAAGTTGTTATGATTTCCCATGAATTGTTATTGGTTATTGAATGATATTTTATAACACTGTAAAAAAATCATTCCACAGATTCAGCTTTTTGGTAATGCTTTGGTTTTCAGAAAATCAAATTTGCAAATGAGGAAAAAATTTAATTTATATTTTTTCTCCTTCAATATATGCCATCGGGACCGGAAGTGTTAAACCGCCAGAAGCAGTTGCATACGCATTAAGATTGCGTTCAAGCAATTCAAAAATTTCTTTTAAATTTTCTTCGGGTAAAAGATCCCTCCATGATGATAACCAGCCCAGCTTTACGAAATGATGGTTGAGAAATGCAGAGCCGTTTAAAAATTTCATTTCAAAACTGTCGGTGAAATGCCGGTAAACCTTAAAACCATTTTCGGTAAAAAGTTTCGAAGCGGTTTCAATTGTTCCGCGATGTGCCTGCTGTTCTTTAAGCTTAATAATTAAATCATTTTTGCCAAGCTCCTTAAGCGTTGATTCGAAAACATTATAAAATTCTTTCCAATGGCCATCCAGGTTTGTTGTTACAGTAAGCCTCCCTTTTGGCTTCAATACCCGATGACATTCTTTAAAAACATTTTCCGGATTCTCAAAATTATTGATGCCGAGGTTTGAAACGATAAGATCAACAGAGCTATCATTTAGAGGAATCTGCTCTGCGGAAGATTCAATTATATCAACATTGGAGAGCTTATAGTTTTTTATTTTTTGCTTCGCCCTTTTATTCGCATTTTTCCAGTTATCAATTCCATAAAGTTTGCACGATGATCCGAGGCGCCCGGCAAGCTCCATCAACGGAAAGCCTGCACCTGAACCAATATCAATTACAGTGAGGTTTGGTTTTAATTCCAAATGCTTAAGCATTAAAAGGCCGAATGGCGCGCTCCATAAAGGGAGCTCATCCCACGTGCTGATGAATTCTTCGGTGTCCTCAAAATTATATGATAAATATTCTGTCATTTAGGTTATCAAATATTTTCAAGGTTTATTTGCCATAGTATATTCATTTATACAATTTGATTTTCTTCTAATTTTTGCCAGTCCCGGTAAGTCATCTCAAATTTTATTTCTCCCTTTCCGTGTGTCCCTGTTTCTGTCCAACCGGATTTTCTGTAAAATTTTTCAGCTCTTGTACCAGGTGATGTTCCCAGCCAGACGCTTTCCTCCGTTTGCGCAAAATACCAGTCAAGCATCGTGACATGAAGTTTTCTGCCAATACCTTTACCCTCAAATTGAGGGTGCACAAATAAAGCCCATATATTGCGTTGTGTTAAACCGACAATCGCAAACCCAACAATTTGCTTACCTGTTTCACACACCCACCCTTTTCCATGAAGTGTTAAATAATCTTCATTGTCTTTTAGTGTAACTAATGCAGGATTACTGAGGATATTCTCTTTTACCGCCATCCTCACCACCATGTAGTTTTCTATATCATTTACATTTGCTTCCCGGATTATCATTTCTGTTGAGGTTAAAGGTGGTGACTGATGTAAAAAAGGAATAAAAAAAAGAAGAGTTTAAAACCTTCAGGCAGGGAGTAGTCGCTATTCTGCCTGTCTGAACCATGATTTGCATGATTAATTTGATTTCATGATCAGTTTATTATTATGAACCCTTTTAAACTCTAAACTTTTACTTCCAAAATTTATTAATAAACCTATTTCCATATTATATGCTTCAAGATAATTCATTGCCTGTGCCAAATGCACATCCTCAAGTTTAATAATTGCTTTCAACTCAACCATTACAATTTCTTCCACAAAAAAATCAACTCTTCTTGTTCCAATTATTTCATTCCGGTAATACACCGTCATTTCCATTTCTCTTTTAAAAACCAAATTTTCGAATGGCATTTCCAATTCCATTGCCCTTTGATAAATCACTTCCTGAAAACCATTCCCAAGTGCAGAATGAACTTTCATTGCTGCCGCAATTATTCGTCTCGTAACATCCTCGTGCTTCATATCAAACCTTTAATTTAAAATCAGGCAATCTTTTAATCCTTTCAATCATGGTTCAGACAATTTCGTTTACCGAATAAAGCCCTTCTTTTTTTTATTTCTTTAATCTTTATGTTAGCGGCTGAGCAACTGCTTGTTCGGGGCTGTGTCACTGAGTAAGTTGCTTTAAAGTTTGTTCAAGGTGCTGAATGTAGTCGGGAATTTTTCCTGCATTGTTGGTTGCAAAGTTAAACAGCCATTTTGCACCTTCTTTTAAAAACTCTTTGATAAACTCCTTTAAGATAAAGTTTGAAATTTTCATTCCGGCTTTTCTCGCCTTTGCAAACACAAGGCTCAACTTTTTCATAAAACCATTTTTGGTTTCAGTTGACACGCAGTTTTGCAAATCGCAAACTTCTTTTTTGATTTCCTCAACTACTTTTTCATTTCTGTCATCTTTAACGCTGTCAATGTTATAATAAACTTTATCCAAAAATTCTGTCAACCGAAGTTGCTGTTCGTAACTGAATGAAACTTCATCAGCGTCATCATCAATAATTTTAAAGTCATTGTAAAACTCATCACGATAGTTTCTCAAAATTGGGTCATTCAAAATGGAATCTTCGTCATAATACTTTAGGTTCTCCAGCCACTCTTTAAATACTCTCAAAAACACGTTCAAGCTGTCATAAGTCTGGCCAGAAGAATCACCTGATTTTGAGTTCTTCGGTTTACAGGAATAATGGATGTTATGAGAATTACTGTCTTGTGTTTCCTTTACAATTCCAAAAAACAAATCAGAGTCGCTATCTCTGTCTTTAAAATAAAGTTTGTAATCATCACTATCAGCAATAGTGAGAAGTCCATAAAATTCTTGAACCAATGGTTCTATTGATTTAGAGAGTGCTACAGAGATTCTCTTTTTTACATTTGGTATTTGTCCCATCTTTTGTAATTCTTTTTATCAAAAGTCCGTCAATTAAAGTTAGCAGTATCACCAAAGCCTTGCCGTAAATAGTATAAATATTTACAACTCCCACCCTAAGAAAGTTGCTCACTTTCAAACAAAAATAAAACTATTCCACAACCACAGAGAAGATGATTGAAAGAAAGTTCGCCAATAATGAAACAAAGTTTTCCGTTACATCCTTTTTGTAAACCTGAAAATCTCCTCCGCTTTAACATACTGCGGCTTTTCATCCCGGCTTGCAATATTGGTTACGCTGTAAAAAATAAGCATCCCGTTACCCCATTCATAAATAAAATTATCAGATGAAGCGCCATCGCTTAATGTGATTAAATTCTCATTGGACATGCTTCGGCAGTCGCCCTGGTAGCAGACGGAAAAATCAGAATAGCCCTGTAACCCCACTACCTTTCCATAGCTTGTAAATGCAACTTCGGCTAATCGTTTTCCTTCTTTATCCAACCGGTAAAAATTTGCCGCGATGGTACGCTCATTAAAATACAACTGTGCAGCGCTGGACCAGCCATTGATAATTTTTACAGCGTATTTCTGTTCGGCTTTGAAGAAACGGATTTTTTGATTGTATTTTTTATATTCGTATGAGAGCTCTTTACCGTTTTTGGAAAGAATAAATTCTGTGTAGTCATCCTGGTTGAATTTTTTTACACGAAAAGATTTTTCCTGCTTGTCATCAATTTTAAAAACAGGTGTTTCAACTCCTTCCACGTTGAGGCACATCGAGTCTGCGGAGAAATTAATTATAATTTCCTGCAGTTCGGCATTTTTAACTTTAGCCGGAGTTCCGTACCTGTCCAATGAATCCTGGTAGGTAAGGCTGAGCCAGTTTCCCGTAAAGGTTGAGGTGATTTTTTCTCCGCTGCCGTTTCCGCTTTTGGTGGTGCAGGAAAGGATGGCTGATGAAATTGCAATTAAGAGTAAGCTTATATTTCTCATCGCTTTGATTTTTTTTTCGGAAGTCTCAAAGAAAGCAATTATTTGGTAGTGTATCAGTTTGAGATTTTCCTTTGTCTTGAATGCCTTCCACATACCCCTGACCCCTAAAGGGGAACCCCGTTGACAAGCTTCTTGCAAAACTCTTACTTGAATCGAATTTGTTTACTTGGTCTACTTAAAATCTTAAACAAAAACTATTTCGTTGGTTCCCCTTTAGGGTAATTATAAATTGAGACACTCCAAATTATTTCAGATTTACGATTTTAGATTTTAGAGTTTCGGATTTATCAACAATAAACCGTTGATAAGCCTGTTGATATTTTGTCGGGTATTATTCTGCAACGCCCCTGCAATGCCTAACTTTGAGGCGTTGGAAAAGGTTTGACGTTTGAAGTTTAACGTTTGATGTTAAAGCAACTTCGAAACCAACCTCGATCTTCAAACCTCAAACCTCAAACTAATATTAATATGGCAAAGAAAGAAGAAGAGCACACATACAACGAAGCAAGTATACAATCGCTTGACTGGAAGGAGCATATCCGGTTGCGCCCGGGCATGTATATCGGGAAACTCGGTGACGGTTCATCGCGGGATGACGGAATTTATGTATTGCTCAAGGAAGTGATGGATAATTCCATTGATGAACATACGATGGGTTACGGAAAGAAAATAGATATTGAAATAAAAGACGGTAATGTGATGGTGCGCGATTACGGGCGCGGCATCCCGCTTGGCAAGGTAGTGGAATGTGTTTCCAAGATCAATACGGGCGGAAAGTATGACAGCAAAGCGTTTCAGAAATCAGTCGGTTTGAACGGTGTGGGAACAAAAGCGGTGAATGCATTGTCGGATTATTTTAAAGTGCAGGCCATCCGCGAAGGAAAAACGGTTATTGCTGAATTCGAAAAGGGTGAATTGAAAAAGCACCAGAAGCCAAAATCTTCTGACGATCCGAACGGAACCATCATTACGTTTATTCCCGACCGCTCGGTTTTTACGGATTATAATTTTAAAGATGAGTATGTTGAACGGTTACTTCAAAACTACACGTATCTCAATGTGGGTTTGACTATTTATTACAATGGAAAAGAATTTCATTCGGAAAACGGCCTTATTGATTTGTTGAAAAGCAATATCAGCGAAGAGACCCTCTACCCTATCGTTCATTTAAAAGATAAGGATATTGAAATTGCGTTTACACATACTACTGCTTATGGCGAAGAGTATTATTCATTTGTCAATGGCCAGCATACGACACAGGGCGGAACGCACCTCGCTGCATTCCGCGAAGCGATTGTAAAAACAGCACGCGAGTTTTATAAAAAAGAATATGATCCGAGCGATGTGCGCACTTCCATCGAAGCCGCCATCAGCATTCGCATCCAGGAACCGGTGTTTGAGTCGCAGACAAAAACAAAATTGGGATCGCAGGTAACTGCACCTAACGGCCCGTCATTACGAAACTGGATTGTTGATTTTGTAAAGACAGAACTGGATAATTACCTGCACAAGCATCCTGAAATAGCTGAAATATGGAGAAAGAAAATTGAGCAGTCGGAACGCGAGCGCAAAGAAATTGCAGGGATTAAAAAACTTGCGAATGAGCGTGCAAAAAAAGCGAACCTGCACAATAAAAAACTGCGCGATTGCCGTGTGCATTTGAATTCCAAACATGCCGACAAGCTGGATTCAACTTTGTTTATCACAGAGGGAGATTCGGCAAGCGGAAGTATTACGATTTCGAGAGATGTGAACACACAGGCTGTTTTCAGCTTAAAAGGAAAACCGCTGAATTGTTTTGGTTTGACAAAAAAAATAGTTTACGAGAACGAGGAGTTTAATCTTTTGCAAAATGCATTGAACATTGAAGACGGACTGGACGAATTGCGTTATAACAAAATTGTAATTGCCACTGATGCTGATGTGGACGGGATGCATATTCGATTATTGCTGCTGACCTTCTTCCTTCAGTTTTTCCCTGATCTCGTTAAGAACAATCATGTATTTATTCTTCAGACCCCGCTTTTCAGGGTGAGAAATAAAAAAGAAACGTTTTATTGTTACACAGAACAGGAACGCGTGGATGCGATTGAAAAGCTTCAGCCAAAACCTGAAATTACACGCTTCAAAGGATTGGGCGAAATTTCTCCTGATGAATTCAAGAATTTCATTGGCAAAAGAATCCGTCTTGAGCCCGTGAGCACGGAAGGTGAAACTTCTGTTCAGCATTTACTGGATTATTATATGGGTAAAAACACCCCCGAAAGACAGGAGTTTATTGTAGGGCATTTGAAATTGGAAGAAGAGCTTGAACCTGAAGTGGCGGAATGATGTAGGATATACGATTTTAGATTTTAGGTTTCTAATAACTAATTTCAATGAAGAATGAAGAATTAAAAAAGCGACAAAAAGTTTTGCAATAAGAGTACAAAGGGCAATATGCAAAAGATCAAATCTAAATCTGAAATCTAAAATAAAAAGGAATGGGCAGAAAGAAAAAAGAAATGCTACCTGAAGAACCAAAGCAGCAGGAAATAATTCATAACATCCCGATTTCAGGAATGTTCCAGAATTGGTTCCTCGATTATGCTTCGTATGTGATACTCGAGCGTGCAGTTCCTTATTTGGATGACGGGTTGAAACCCGTGCAGCGCAGGATCATGCACAGCATGTGGGAAATGGAAGACGGCCGCTACAATAAAGTGGCGAACATTATTGGCAACACCATGAAATATCATCCTCATGGTGATGCTTCCATTGGTGATGCGCTCACGCAGCTGGGACAAAAAGATTTGTTGATAGACAAGCAGGGGAACTGGGGAAATCTTTATACGGGAGATTCAGCAGCTGCAGCGCGATATATTGAAGCACGGCTTTCAAAATTTGCACTGGAAGTTGTTTTTAACCCGAAAACTACTTTGTGGCAACAATCTTATGACGGCAGGAATAAAGAACCGATTTCACTTCCGGTAAAATTTCCTTTACTCCTTGCATCGGGCATTGAAGGGATCGCGGTCGGTCTTGCGTGTAAAATACTTCCGCATAATTTCTGTGAATTGCTGCAGGGTTCTATAGATGTATTGCGAAAGAAAAAAACAAACCTGCTCCCTGATTTTGCAACAGGCGGTATTGCGGATTTCAGGAATTACAATGAAGGATTGCGTGGCGGAAGAATTAAAGTGCGTGCCGTTATCGAACAGAAAGATAAGAAGACTTTGCTGATAAAAGAAATTCCTTTTGGCACTACTACGCAATCTGTTATTGATTCAATACTTGCCGCAAATGAAAAAGGAAAATTAAGAGTTAAAAAGGTGGAAGACAATACAGCCGCAACAGTTGAAATTGCCATTTACCTGCATCCTGATTCATCAGAAGACGTGGAAAAAACTATTGAGGCATTGTATGCTTTTACTGAGTGCGAAGTTTCCATTTCCCCGAATGCCTGTGTAATCCTCGATGGAAAGCCGGTTTTCATCGGTGTGAATGAAATGCTGAGAATTTCCACTATGAATACCCAGGAACTTTTGAAGCGTGAATTGGAAATTGCATTGAGCGAATTGATGGAGGACTGGCATTTTTCTTCTCTTGAAAAAATATTTATTGAAAACAGGATTTACAGGAAGATTGAAGATTGCGAAACATGGGAAGCGGTGATTAAAGCGATTGACAAGGGTTTGACACCGTTTAAAAAACAATTAAAACGCCAGGTAACGGAAGAAGACATTGTAAAGCTTACCGAAATAAAAATCAAACGCATTTCAAAATTCGACTCTTTCAAAGCCGATGAACATATCAAAGCATTGAATGCAAAAATGAAAGAGATAAAAGAGAACCTTGCTAATCTCACCCAGTACTCAATTACTTATTTCAAAGAGCTGCTGAAAAAATATGGAAAAGGAAAAGAGCGGAAAACAAAAATTTCAGAGGAAGGATTTGAGCAGATAGAAGCAAAACGTGTAGTGATTAACAATACAAAACTTTACGTGAACCGCGAAGAAGGGTTTGCAGGCTACGGCATGAAGAAGGATGAATTCGTCTGCGAATGTTCAGACATTGATGACATCATCGCCTTCAACATGGAAGGAAAATTTCTTGTAGATAAAATTGATGAAAAGAAATATTTCGGAAAAGGCATTCAGCACATTGCGGTTTTTGAAAAAAATGATGAGCATACCATCTATAACATGATTTACCGTGACGGGTTAAAAGGCAGTGTGATGGTAAAACGATTTGCCGTTACAGGGGTAACAAGAGATAAAATTTATGAGCTTACCAAGGGAAATGAAAACTCGAAAGTGCTTTTCTTTTCCGTATCACATGAAAACGATGCTCCGACAGTCGAGGTCATTTTAAAGCCGCGGCCGAAACTAAGGAATACAGTTATCCAGATTAATTTTAACGATGTGCTCATAAAAAACCGTTCAGCAATAGGAAATGTTCTTACCAAGTTCCCGGTTCATAAGGTGGTGAATACTAAAAAAGTTGTTCCTTCCATAAATCAGCTTTCTGAAAACCTTAAAGTTGAAGAAGGCCTTGCGGAAGCCGGTAAAAGCGCTCAAAAAAAAACACCGGCCGAAAGCATAAAAAGTGATGTGCCGGATACTCCTTTAAAGAAAGATAAGGGAAAAAAGAAAAATAAAATCCAGATGGAGCTGGAACTATAAAAAAAAGCCGGAAAAAATTTTCCGGCTCTACCTAACCCTATGAAATTTCTTTATTCTGTTGTTATTATTTTCAATACAAAGATAGTTTCATTTTATAAAGTTCTCGTGAATTTTGAGAGACGATTTTACCTGTTTCGCCTGTTTGAAAGGATACTTAATGTTGAACTTAAACTGTGGCTTTCAAAATGAATATTTCAGATTTTTTTAAATACTTTTGAAGACTCAATTCCTCAGATGCCAAATAAAATTAAAGCAGGAGATTTTCTGAACATTTTAAAGCAGGTAAAAATTTTTTACCATATCCCGCCAGAAATAATTGAGCGGCTTGCACAAAAAATGTCGGTTGCAAATTATACTGCTGATGAACCGGTGTTCAAAAAAGGTGACCAGGGGGATTGTATTTATATCATCATTGAAGGCAAAGTGAAGCTGCATGAGCAGGAAATGATCATTGCAGAAATGACCGCAACAGATTTTTTTGGTGAATTCTCATTGCTTGATAATGAACCCAGGTCATTATCTGTTACCTGTACAGTACCTTCGAAACTGGCTTCTTTAAACCGCAGTGATTTTTACCTTGTTTTAAAAGAACACCCTGAATCCATAAAAAATATAATTGAAGCGCTGATCAAAAGAATAAGGGAACAGAACAATAAAATCTTTACTTACCTGAAAAACCGCGAAAAAGAACTGGAAGAAGAAGTAAGTAAAAAAACTGCTGACCTGCGGGCAAATAATGAAGAACTTTCTTTAACGCTTGAAAAGCTTAAGCAAACTCAGCAGCAGCTTGTCATGAAGGAAATACTTGCTTCAATGGGACAGCTTACTGCGGGTATTGCCCATACATTAAAAAACCCGTTGAATTTTGTTAATAATTTTTCCCAGGTTTCACTCGACATAATTTCAGAAGTTACCAAAACAAAAGAAGAGGCTGAATCAAAGGAACTGCTGAATGATTTGAAAATAAATATTGAAAAAATCAATTCACATGGCAAACGTGCTAACAGCATTGTTGAAAATATGCTGCAGCACAGCACACGAAGATCAGGAGAAAAACACCAGATAAACCTGAATGAGCTTACGGAAGAAATTGTTACCATTGCTTATCATAATTACAGGTCAAATAATGTCAGGTTTTCCTGCGACATTAAAAAAGTTTTTGAAGAAAACGTTCCGGAGGTATTGGCATCACCGAAAGAAATCTCGAGGGTGCTGCTGAATGTTCTGAATAACGCTTTTTATGCGGTGGAAGAAAAAAGAAAGGAAGAATTGCAAAAGAAAAACTATGATTACGCACCAATGGTAACGGTAACCACCCACAGTAAAAATAGTCATGTTGTAATTTCTGTAAAAGATAATGGCCATGGCATTCCGGATGAGATAAAAGAAAGGGTATTTGAGCCTTTTTTTACTACCAAGCCGATTGAACAGGGCAATGGATTGGGCTTATCAATGAGCAATGAAATTGTAAAAATGTATGGCGGAGAAATTAAAATAACCGATGCCGGCAATGACGGAGCAGAATTTTCCATTTTTCTGCCCTCCTGATTTTTTCAACCTGCTTTTATTTCATAAAATCAATACGCACGCATCTTAAAAACAAATCTTCGTGCCTTTGTGTCTTTGTGGCAAAAAATTACAGCCACGATCCCGATAGCACCATAGGGAGTCCCTTCGGGGCTATCGGGACTAAGACACAAAGAAGCACAAAGAAAAATTTCAAACTGATACACTACTGAATTGTGTTAATTTTGGAATATTAGAATTTTTTTACAGGCCAAAATTCGGATGAAGCCCCGCTACGCAAATTTGTTTTTCATATTTACAGTATTTCTTGTTTTATCTGTCAGTTCGATTTCCAGTGCGCAAACTGAAAGCGTGCAGCCGAAGTTTAAACAAGTGATCGTGTATATCCCAAAAACAAAAGCGAGGCATATACAGCGTGAAGATTTCAGTCACGAGATTGACAGCTTAAAAAATGTCATCCGCAATTTAGATTCATTGAACCAGCTTCAGCTTGCCTACAGCAAAGTAAAAGATTCAATACTCAATCAATCAGATCAAAAATTTCAGAGGCTTGCACCTGTAGTGAATGAACTTCAATTGCAAGTTGCCAAATACCAGGCGCTCAATATTCAAACAGAAAAAAGTAATTTTATTCTTCTTGTATTTAATTCATTTGTCAGCTTATTGCTATTTATTATGTTTATGCGCTATCTGATAAGGCTGCGCAAAATCAAAAAAAACCGGGCGATAAAATTGCATGACCTGTCATTAAAGGAAGATACACAACCAAATACTGTTATGCTTCAGAATAAAATTGAAACGAACCTCAAGCAGCTGGAAAAATTAGGCAGGTTGCGAAATTCCGGAATACTTACTGAGGAGGAATTTATTTTTCAGAAGCAGCAAATCCTGGGTCATTAAGGTTAATGAATAATGCCACAGGAGATTATTGCTAAATCCATACTTAATAAAACCAAACGAAGAGATCCCTGGTTCCTGGACGATTACACTATTAATCCTTACAGCGGGTGCTCTTTTAACTGTTTGTATTGTTACATCCGTGGAAGCAAGTATGGTGAAAACATGGCAGAAAAATTATCGGTGAAATCAAATGCCGTTGAGATTTTAGAAAAGCAATTACACAACAGGGCAAAAAAAAACCAATATGGAATTATCGTTCTCTCCTCTGCTACCGACCCTTACCTGCAATTTGAAAATGATCTTGGCCTCACCCGTAAAATCCTTGAAGTAATTTTAAAATACCGTTTCCCGTTACATGTAATTACAAAATCAGATCTCGTACTTCGTGATTTTGACTTATTGAATGAAATAAATAACAAAGCCATTTTACCAGCGGACCTGGAAGGAAAGCTTTCACAAAAAGTATTTGTCACTTTTTCTTTTTCAACAATTGAAAATGATGTTGCAAAAATTTTTGAACCCGGTGCAACACCTCCTGGTAAAAGGTTACAGGCTCTTGAAAAAACTTTAGAAAACGGTTTTTTAAGCGGAGTAAGCTTAATGCCGCTGTTACCTTATATTACAGATACAGGAGAAAATTTACTTAAGATGTTTGGCACCTTTAAGAAAATTGGTGTGAAATATATTTTTTCTGCATCACTTACACTATTCGGAAACAATCCTCACGATAGCAAAATACTTATGTTTAAAGCAATCGAAAAACATTACCCGCACCTGCTGGAAAAATATCAAAAATTTTTTTTGACTTCTTTCCAGATGCCCGCATATTATCAAAAAGCGCTTTACAAAAAAACAAAAGAGCTTTGTGAGGAATTTGGTTTAGCTGACAGGATTATATAATCTATGTGATTAAGGACGGATCAGCATAAAATTTCAGCGTGCCCTTCTTTGAAACCTCGTTCCACATTTCAATTTCAAATTCAATACATGCAATTCCTGCAGGTTTGAATAAAGGTACGGGTTCAGCAGAAATTAAACTGGCAAGAATGGAAACAGATGGATTGTGCCCGACAAACAAAATGTTTTCAATTGAATTATCCATCGAATAAATAAATGGTAATATTTTTTCGATATCATTTAAAAAGATAACCTCTTCCACATTTATTTCCTGGAGCTGGTAAAAAAAATGTTTGGCAATTATCTGAGAGGTTACAATGGCCCTTCTTGCAGGGCTCGAAATAATCTGATCTATCTTGGCATCTTGCTTCCGGAGAAATGCCGCCATTATTTCTGCTTCAGAAATTCCCGCATGATTTAATGGGCGGTCAATATCCTTCTTTGTGGGAGCATCAATGGATGCACTTGCGTGACGCACAAGATAAAGGGTCTTCATATATACTTAGTATCCGAATAATGAGTTTTAATGAATTTACGAATTATAAAATTTTTTCTATTCTAAACCTCATAAGGGTATCTCCAAAAATTTCGATAAAAATAATAAATGAAACCACTAAGACACTCAGAACACAAAGATTCACTAAGAAAGCTTAGTGTTTCTTAGTGAACTCCATGCCTCAGTGGTAATTTTTCCAGGTTTTTAGCGGTTCCCATAAATTGTTCATGTATTTCGAAGAATCATCTGACTTTCGAAACTCGTTCCATTTCGCGTTTCGCATCTTTTTTCTTTAAATCTTCGCGCTTATCATAAAGTTTTTTTCCTTTTGCCAGCGCAATTTCCAGCTTTGCAAATCCCTTTTCTGTAATATATATCCGCACAGGAATAATCGTGAATCCTTTTTCTTTGACTTTGGTAAGAAGTTTTTTTAATTCTTTCTTATTCAGCAGGAGCTTGCGTGTTCGTTTCGCTTCATGGTTATAATGGGTACCGAATTTATACTCTGCTATGTGCATTCCTTTCACAAATAATTCTCCGTCTGTAAAAGTGCAGTAGGATTCATTCAGGTTTACCTGCATGGAACGCACGGATTTTATTTCGGTTCCTGTCAACTGCAGGCCGGCTTCCAATGTATCGGAAAGGTGATACTGAAAATTTGCTTTTTTATTTGTGGCAATATTTATTTCTTCCATACACAGCAAAAAGCATTGTCTGCTCTTTAATATAAATGCTGCTAAAAATAGGTAGAAATTCCGAATTGAAAACCTGCTGTGCGTGAAACCGGGTTGCCCAGCAAATCCTGTTGCCACCTGTAATAATAGTTGAACCGTAAAACGGTCTGCCCGGTCGGGCGCCAACTCACAGCAGGAGATACAGCCATTATATCATCCTCGATATTATCTCCTGTCTCATTAAATTTTCCTTCATTCCAATCCACATATTCAAAACGAACAGCCAAATTGATAACAGATTTTTCAAATCCTAAAATCTTTCTTTTAAGTACAGTCTGAACTACATCAATGAATCCGCCCCATTGCTTTTCTCCAAATTGCTGCGAATATGTTTCGGGAACATCCACATTTACCAAAGCAACTTCAGCATTGATATACGTATTTATTTTCGGAAGCGTAGTATTCAAATCAATTGCAAACACATCCACCCTTCTTTTGTCATCAATGATCAAACCATCATCCTTAAATTTATTATAGACTCCTCCCATATAAGAAAATCCGATTTCACCTATGCTCCGGTTCCTGATCCCGATTTTTCCTGTAAATAACGGGGCGCCATTGCTGCTTTCTTCAAAACGGTCCGCATTTTCTTTTGACGCAGGAAGAAAAGTTTTATTTTCATCGTTTGAAATTATTTTATCATCGAAGCCATTTGTAAGGTAGGCTTCGTATGCAAAAACCCATTTATTGTGAAATAATTTTCCGTGTAATCCCATGCCCACATTATTCCATGTTGCCGGCAGCATTTGTGTTGCGGCTATGGGACGATCAACAAATTCCCAGCGCGGCCCGTCATGGTTTTGATTAAAAGCGCCAATCGGGTTTAAGATAATTCCTCCGCGAAGATTCAACAGCGGGTGAAACTCAAAGTCAAGAAATGCTGTTTCAATATTTATTTCTTTTGTGCCGTCTTCAAATTCAATTTCAGATAAAAATTTTATCCGCTGGTGAATGGAAGAGGCAACAAACAGGCTCATCCTTCTCATCTGGAATGAAAACTCTTCTTCAATTCCATTAGTAATTTCATATTGAGTATTTACTTCTGCATATCCGCCAATGGCCACCGGGATTTTTCCGAACTGCAAAAACGGGCGATTGTATGAAGCATCCATGTTTAATGAAGCCTTTCCTGTATCCGGCATGAGCCGTGTTATCCGGGAACTATCGTTTTGTCCCCGGCTATAAAAAGTACTGCTGACAAGAAATAAACCGCAGATTAAAAAAGCTTTAATATTAATCTTACAATTGGATGTAAATATTTTCATTGTCGGTAGTTATTTGAAATTGTTTGAGATTATTTTCGGCAGGCGGATTTTGGACGACTCCTTTATTTGAGAATTCACTTCCGTGACATGGACATACAATAAAACCGGTATTCGGCTGCAGCTCGCATCCGCGATGAGTGCATTGCATATAAAGAGCTGTGTATTCATTTTCGTTTTCCCTGTAAACACAGACCGGAAACTCTAACTTTTCCGTTTTTATCAAAATATATTTCCGCTCAATTTTTTTCTCATTTTTAATTTCGATAAACTCCGATTTTTTAACCGCAAGCCTGTTGTTGGTTAGTACGGCTTGCCCTACGTAGTTGGTTGTTCCGCAGCTTTGAATAAGTGAACCAACCGTAATCCCGCCAAAACAAACCATTCCGCAGGTTTTAATAAAATCTTTTCGATGCATGGAAGGTTTAAGGTTTATGCCGAAGGCATCCCTCCGGTAAAGTTTAAAGTTGGGTATTGTGAGTTTTTGCTTTTTACTTTCTACTTTCTACTTTCTTAAAGTGATTCAAGAAATTTAATAACTGCTTTTTTATCATTCTCAGAAAGCTCCTCGAATTTTGTTTTGCTACCCTCACCTTCTCCCCCATGCATTAAAATTGCCTCCTCAATACTTTTCGCTCTGCCGTCATGCATCAGGAAGTATTGCCCACCCTGGGATTGATGAGAAAGGCCTAATCCCCATAATGGAGGTGTTCTCCATTCATAAGTAAGTGCACTTCCTTCTGTATATCCATCATCAAGGTTGCCTCCCATATCATGCAGGAGCAGATCAGAATAGGGATGGAATTCTTTATATGAAAGTGCATCAACAGGTGAATAGCCTGTTTTGAGCGTTTGCCGGTGACACTTCTCGCAACCGATATTTATAAAATTATTTCTTCCCTGTTCTGCTTCTGCATCACCAGGAGTACGCTGAATCGGGGCTTTCAATGTCTGGAGATAAAATACAACTGCATTCACCGCCTCATCCGTCACTTCGGGTCCGCCAGAGGGGACAGGAAGCGTTCCATCTGAAGGATTGACAGGATTATTCGGAAGAAATGTTGATGTTATTCCGATATCCTGGTTGTACGCTGTGACAGTTTGCTGAAATAAATTATACGTGCCTGCTTTTTTTCCAAACCTGCAGATATATTTTCCGTTTTGAACTATGGGATTATCAGCCGGTGTAATAAATGAAGGTATATAATTCCAATTAGGCACTCCTGAAATTCCATCGCCATCTATATCTGCCGGATCGGCCATCGCAAGAATATCCTGATCAGGCACCCTTTCTATAAAGCCAAGTCCTGTATTTGCAGGAGGAGTGAATTTAGAATACGTTGCACCTGAGGGAATCTGTTCGGGAGTAAAACCGGGAATAGATCTGTTCTGCAACTGCGGCCCGCCATGAGCCAGGAACAAATTTCCTGAACTATCAATTTGTCCGAATCGTGTTAGCGTGGTAAACGGATGCCCCTTTCCATCGCCTGCATGACAACTCCCGCATGACGTTGCAACGAAATAAGGGCCCAATCCTTTTTCAGAAGTAAAAATTTCATCATTGAAAGCGACATCACCTTTCAGAAAAACCAAATGCTGAGCATACGTCAATCCTTCAACCGGTCCATCCAGGAGTGCATCATCCTTTGGAGTTCCAGGCGCCATTTTCTTGCAGGAAGCTATAGTTAAAATAATACTAACTATTACCAGGAGCACATATATATATTTCATTTTAATTTATTTTTTATCTTACAACTAAAACAGGAATATTTACCGCGTGACGAACAGCATCCACAGTTGTTCCGAATAAAATATCTTTAAGCGCTTTATGACCGTGTGCCCCCATCACGAGCAGGTCTGCATTAAATTCTTTTACCTTTTCTACTATAGCAATTTTCGGACGGCCGTAACCAATCACATAAGAATTTTTATAACCCATGCTCCTTAGATTTTCAGAATACATTTGCAAATTCTTTTCATCTGTTTTTGTTTCATAATCCAGGATATCTTTTCCAAGGGCAAAGGCTCCGGCAGTTTCAACCACGTGCACCAAAAAATATTCGGCCTCTATTCCTCCCTGTGATAAGGCATGCCCGATGGTGAGTTTGTCCATACCGCTGAAATCTACTGTTATTGCAATGCGTTTATATTTTTCAGGAACAACTTTGGTGATTTCTGAAAATGTTCCGTGAGGCAATGGTTCCGTAAAAGTTTTTCTCCGGCTGAAAAATGGCTGGAAGGTTATATAACCTAAAATGATTGCTGCTAAAACTGCAATGGCTACAACCGTTATTTTTAAAACTAACATCCCGGTGCTGCCCGGTTCGGAAATCCAATCGCTAAGAGATCCTGCTACCAGTTTGGCATTGAGTCCGACAATGATGCTTGCGGAAATCCACGCCAACACTTTTATATATTTTTTTACAGCAAATTCACCCATCTTTTCTTTATCGCTTACAAAATGAATAAGAGGGATAATTGCAAATCCCAGTTGCAGGCTTAATATGACCTGGCTTAACACGAGCAATTCTCCCGTTGCACTCTCGCCCATTAAATTTATGACGAGCAACGCAGGAATAATTGCGATCAGCCTGGTAAGAAGTCTTCGCATCCATGGAGCAATCCGCAAGTTCAGATAACCTTCCATTACGATCTGTCCTGCGAGCGTACCCGTTATCGTTGAACTTTGACCGGATGCGATTAGCGCAACAGCAAAAAGAATAGGCGCCCATTCTGTGCCAAGCATGGGCGCAAGCAATTTATGCGCATCCTGGATCTCCGCCACTTCAAATAATCCGTTCTGAAAAAATGTTGCTGCGGCAAGAATAAGAATGGCAGCGTTTACAAAAAATGCAAGGTTTAAAGCGATGGTCGAGTCAAGGATATTAAACCGGATGGCTTTTTTTATTTCAACGGGAGTTCTTAAAAATTTTCTTGTCTGCACGAGGGATGAATGCAAATAAAGATTATGAGGCATTACAGTGGCGCCAATAATTCCGATGGCAATATATAACGCAGTTTCGTTTGGAATGGAAGGAAAGAATCCTTTTGCAATATCATTTATGTCGGGTTTTGCAAAGAGCATTTCAGCTATAAAACACATTCCGATTATAGCAACAAGTGAAATAATAAAAGCTTCCACTTTGCGCATTCCGAAATTCAGAAGAAACAATAATAAAAAAGTGTCGAGCACGGTAATGGTTACACCCCATGTGAGCGGCAAGCCGAATAACAATTGCATACCGATTGCCATACCCAGCACTTCAGCAAGGTCACATGCAGCGATGGCAATTTCAGCAAGGATGTATAAAAACATATTTATAAAGGGCGGATATATCTCCCGTGAAGCCTGCGCCAGATCACGGCCCCGAACAATTCCAAGACGCGCGCTCAGGCTTTGCAAAAGCAATGCAATCAGGTTAGACATCAGCAACACCCAGATCAATTTATAACCGAACTGGCTTCCTCCTGCAAGATCAGTAGCCCAGTTGCCCGGATCCATATATCCCACGCTGACTAAATAGGCAGGGCCCAAAAAAGCGAAAAGCTTTCTGTGAAATGTTTTTGCCTGCGTCACATCCACCGAAGAGTGAACTTCGGAAAGCGAAGGCATTACTTTTTCGTCATTTTTGCTCATGGGTTCTTACCATAATATTTTTTGCAACATCATGACTGATGTGCAGGTTATTTTTCCGGTTAATTTTAATATCAATGGATTTATCAAATTCATGCTTCTCTAAAATATGAATGTAATTTCCGAGATTCAGCCCGCTTTTTTCGAGGTATTGGAGGAATGAGGGAGAATGTTCGGTTACTCCTGAAATTTCTCCAGAAGCTTTTTGTTCTAATTGCGAAAGCGCAATGAGGTGATTCGGAAAAATTTTTCCATTCTGATCAGGAATCGGGTCTCCATGCGGATCCGTTTTCGGATAATCCAGAAATTTATCTAACCTTTCTATTAGTTCATCTGATTGAATATGTTCCAACTGTTCAGCTATAATGTGCACTTCATCCCATTTAAAGTTCAACGTCTTAACTAAAAACACTTCCCACAAACGATGTTTGCGTACAATCCGCAATGCCACTTTTTTCCCTTTCTCGGTCAGCTTCACACCATAATATTTCTCATAATTTATCAGGTTTTTCTCTGAAAGTTTTTTCAACATATCAGTAACTGTAGCTGATTTTGTTTTCATTTCATCAGCAATGGCGCTTGTGGTAACACCCTCAGGAGTATGAACCGAAAGTTTGTAAATACACTTGAGATAATTTTCTTCAGTTAATGTATTCATGGCAACGAATAAAAAATTTTGGCAAATATATATAATAATTTTAGACTAATCTAAATTTTATTTAAAAATTTTTAAACTTGCTAATTTGATAACTTTAAATATTGAAAACGAGAGGGAAAATTCATTAATTTTAAAAAAACACTTCACCATTAACTACTTTTACGCCCAATATGCTTTACAAAAAATTAATCAAACCCTTTTTGTTTTTGCTTAGTGCTGAGGCTGCACATAAGCTGGTATTTTCCATCTTGAGAATTGCTTTTTTAATACCGGGGTTAAAAGCAATAGTGGATGCTCTTTATACCGTAAATCATCCATCACTTGAAAAAAATCTTATGGGTTTACATTTTAAAAACCCTGTAGGGCTTGCAGCGGGTTTTGATAAGGACGCAAAATATGTCAGGGAACTGGAAGCATTTGGTTTTGGATTTATTGAGATTGGCACAGTTACTCCCGTAGCACAATCCGGGAATCCAAAACCACGTCTTTTCCGATTACCAAAAGATGAAGCGCTGATCAACCGCATGGGTTTTAATAATAAAGGCGCAAGTGCTGCTGCTGACAGATTGAAGAAAAGAAAATCATCAATAATTATAGGCGGAAATATTGGTAAGAATAAAACTACACCAAATGAAGAGGCTGTTAGTGATTATGTGAAATGTTTCAATATTTTGTTTGATTACGTAGATTATTTTGCAGTAAATGTAAGTTCACCGAATACTCCTGATCTCCGGGAATTGCAGGATAAAAAACCATTAACAGAAATCCTGGAAAATCTTCAAAAGATTAACCTGAAGAAAAATAATCCCCGGCCAATCCTTTTAAAAATTGCTCCCGATCTTTCGTTTACACAATTAGATGAAATAATTGAAATAGTCAGGCAGACAAAAATCCAGGGGATCATTGCAACCAATACAACTATTACACGCGAAAATTTAGTTACGGATAAAGAAGCAATAAAAAAAGCAGGTGCCGGAGGATTAAGCGGCTTGCCGATCAGAGATCGTTCTTCAGAAGTGATCCGTTATATTTCAAAAAAAATAAATAAAGAGTTTGTTATTGTAGGCGTGGGAGGTATTCATTCAGACGCAGATGCAATTGAAAAACTTAATGCCGGTGCGGACCTCGTTCAAATTTATACGGGTTTTATCTATGAAGGCCCCTCTCTTGTCAAAAAAATAAATAAAACCTTATTAAATAATGCAATTAAATTAACGTAGTCATAAAATCTTCATTTGCACAAGTAACAATTTATATATTATTACGTTATTAGCTTTGCGATACTGGTCCTATTAACTAATTTTAACAAAAAATAATAATCTATGAAACTTCAAAACAGCTTGATGATAGCAGTCTCTTTATTTGGTGCTATTTTAATTCAATCTTGTAAGAAAGAAAAAGCTCCTGAGCTTGATTCAGAAACTCAGCAGTTTAATACAGATGCCAATAATTATAAATCAGAATCTGACCAGGCGGATAATGATATTAATAATTCAATAAGCAGCTATCCAACTTTTGGAAGAGGAACTGCGATTTTATCCAGCCCGATGTGCGGAGCAAGCGTTGATACAACTTATCTTACTTCTCAAAAAATGCTGATTTTTAATTTTGACGGTGTTACGCCCTGCTTCAGCCCTTCACGTACGCGCGCAGGACAGATAAAAGTTCAGCTCATTGCAGGAAACCACTGGAGTGAAGTGGGCGCGGTTTTAAAAGAAACTTACATTAATTTTAAAATTACACGGTTAAGCGACAACCAGTTTATAATGTTCAATGGTGAAAAAACACTTAAAAACATAAACGGCAATAATTGGCTTGGTTTCCTGTTAGGAACTTCAACATTGAAATACCAGTCACGTGCATTTAATGTAGCAGTAACATTTAATAATAATTTAAGTGCAACCTGGAATACAGCGCATGTGACAGAATGGAGCTATACTCCATCAGCAGCGTCACCGTATAGTTCTAAAGAAGCATTTATTACATTTACTGCTATTGGTGATACCACACTTAATGGATTTAATAATGTGTGTGCATGGGGAATAAACCGTTTCGGGCAGAATTTCACAACCTATTATAATTCTTCAATTCTTTCCAATACCTATTGCGGATTGTGGAGACCAAACCAGGGAGAATTGGTGCATAATGTAAACAGCGCCAATTTTACACTCACACTTGGCGTGGATCAATCGGGTAACCCCACACCATACGATTGTGCTTATGGTTATAAGGTTGTTTGGACTAATGGTAATGGAAATACCGGAACTGTAATATTGAGCTATTAAAAAACTTTAAAACAGGTTGGAAAAAAACCAGCCTGTTTTAATCTTTAACCTCTCTCATTAAATAACGCAGGACATTTTCGTCTTCTCCGGTTTTAAACCAAATAATTTCTTTCATTTTGCGAAACCACGTCATTTGACGTTTGGCATAGTTGCGCGTATTTTTTTTAATGAGGTCTGTTGCCTCTTTCAGCGAAATCTTTTCCTCTGCATATTGAATTAATTCCTTATACCCTACGGTTTGTAAAGCATTATAATTTTTAAAAGGTAAAAGAGTTTTTACTTCTTCTGGAAGCCCGTTTGCAATCATTTCATCAACCCGTTTGTTTATCCGCTCATAAAGGTTTTCTTTATCATCCCATAATCCAATTAATACAGCATCAAAATTTTTTTCTTTACTTTTTTTTCCAAGCAGGGATGAATATTTTTTTCCTGAAGCAAGGCACACTTCAATGGCTCTCATTAACCTTTGAGGATTTTGTTTATCCATTTTATGAAAATATTCAGGATCGAGCTGAAGTAATTGCTGTTGTAAAAATTCAATCCCCTCAGTCTCTAATTTTTGTTTTAGCGACTTCCTTATTTTCTGATCAGCTTCAGGCAATTCGTCCACTCCGGCCAATACGGCATTGATATAAAGCCCTGCACCTCCAACCATCAGGGCAATATCGTGCTTCATAAATAATTCTTCCAACAGCTTATTGCAATCCGATTCAAATTTTCCTGCATTATAATCCTGAACAATGGTAAGCGAATTAATAAAGTGATGTCTCACTTCTTTTAATTGCCGAACAGAAGGCTTTGCAGTGCCCACATTCATTTCTGTATAAAACTGCCTGGAGTCGGCAGAAATAATTTCGGCAGAAAAGTGTTTTGCAATTTGAATGCTTAAATCAGTTTTACCGGCAGCAGTAGGGCCGACAATAACGATTAGTTTTTTTTTCAAAACCGGATTTTAAAAGTCTGTCAACTGAAAAATATTTGCCAAAGGGTTTTTAAAAAGGATAACCGGCAGGCAGAAAAATTTTTTATACCTCATCTTCAGAACTGCCTTCTTCTTGTAACCCCTCATCAGTAATGGCGTCCGCTTCATTTTCATCAATCACTTCTTCCCCCTCTTCTCCGATTACGTCTTCTTCTTCAGCTTTCAACTCATCTTCCTCAACGTAATTATCCAGGAAAGCGGGAGCCGCTCCTTCTTCGGGGTCCTTCTCATCCTTATAAGGTATAAACACAGCTCGTTGTTTTGGCGCATCACCATTTATTTTTACACAAACAGGATATTTTGCACGCGGATTTGCATCAGGTAAAATTTTGATAAGCTCAACAAAAAATGTCCAGTCTGAGCTATAATCCGATTCATAATAAATTTTTTGATGGGGATCTTCGATCCAATCCTGCAAATATGCATTATTCATCAATACACATTTGACACCATCGCGCGCTGGCCTTTCCCCGAGAGAAATTTCCTGTCCTTTTATCCAGTTATCATTGCTCATATAAAATGATGCCGGTTGTGCACCATCGAAATTTATTGATTCCTGTATTGCAAAATGGAGGTCTTCAAATGTCTGTTCAGACTTGATTTCTATTTCCCTTGAAATTTCTTCGAAATCTTCAAACGTAATCCTGAAACGGTAAACTGCCATATCTTTCCGGTTTAATTTCTCAAACAAAAGTACTTATTTCAGGTAAAATCAAAAAAATTTTTTTTTATTTATTTCTTTCAGGGTTCGGAAATTATTTTTATTTTACCACCTGCGCGATAAGTCCAAGTTTATTTCCTTCCTTCAGCATAAAATCAAAAGCTTCATTATAATCGTTCTTAATTTCGCCTTCCAGGATAGCTTCGCGGATTGCATTTTTCAATATTCCCACCTCCCGCCCCGGCTTAAGGTTAAATGTTTTCATAATGATCTCACCCGTAACCGGGGGTTGCCAGTTTCGCATCCGGTCCTTCTCTTCAACCTCAATTAATTTCTGCTTAACAATTTCAAAATTTCTCCGGTACTTTCTTACTTTTTCTTCATTCTTAGAGGTAATATCGGCCTGGCAGAGCAGCATAAGATCATCCACATCATCTCCTGCATCAAATAATAATCTCCTGATGGCCGAATCGGTTACTATCTCCTGGGCAAGCACAATAGGACGAAGATGCAGCATCACCAGCTTCTGAACGTATTTCATTTTTTCATTCAGCGGCAACTTTAACTGTTTAAAAATAACAGGAACCATTCGCGCGCCTTTGTCTTCATGTCCATGAAATGTCCAGCCATGAGCCGGCTCATAGCGTTGTGTCAGCGGTTTTGCAATATCGTGCAAAACAGCAGCCCATCGAAGCCACAGGTCTGAGGACATTTTTGAGATATTGTCAAGCACTTTTAAGGTATGGTAAAAATTATCTTTATGTGCTTGCCCGTTTACTTTTTTTATTCCCTGGAGCGCTGCCATCTGGGGAAAAATAATATGAAGCAACCCTGCATCAAACAGGAGTTTAAAGCCAACCGATGGAACCGGTGAAAGAATAATTTTGTTCAACTCTTCACTCACCCTTTCCATTGAAATTATTTTTATCCTTTCGCGATTATTTTTTATAGCTTCAAACGAAGCAGTATCAATTGAAAATTGCAATTGTGCCGCAAACCGTATGGCGCGCATCATCCGCAACGGATCATCAGAATACGTGATGGCCGGATCAAGAGGAGTACGGATTATTTTTTTTTTCAGATCATCCTGTCCATGAAAAGGATCAATCAATTCTCCAAAATGACCAGCCGAAAGATCCAATGCAAGCGCATTGATCGTAAAATCTCTTCTTTTCTGATCATCCTCCAGCGAGCCGGTTGACACAACAGGTTTTCGGGAATGTTCACCATAAGATTCTTTACGTGAACCCACAAATTCAACCTGGTAATCTTCAAATTGCAGCATAGCCGTTCCGAAATTTTTAAAAACACTGACATTCGTATCCTTCCCTATTTTTGCCGCTACTTTTTTTGCGACTTCTATTCCGTCACCGACCACCACAATATCTATATCCTTGCTGGTACGGTTTAAAAAAAGATCGCGCACAAATCCGCCAATTACAAAAGCTTTTAAATTTTCTATTGCACAGATATCTGAAATGATATTAAAAACAGGATGTGTAAGATGCTTTTTCAAACTGAACTGATAAAAATTATTTTCTTAAAAACTTAATAACGCCATTGATATCAATTTTAATGATGGTGGAAGGAGTGCCGGTTTTGTTTTTTTCGAGCGGCAAATTTACCACATAATCCACTTGTGTTATAACTTCCCGGCTGATCCCATTGAATGAAAGCGGGGTTTCTTCTCCGCTGATATTTGCCGAAGTTGAAACAACCGGTTTACCAAATTTCCGCAGGAGTTCAACACAGAAATCATTTTTTACAACACGGATAGCTACAGTCCCGTCATTGCTTAAAAGGTTCTTTGCCATATTCACTGCGCCAGCATACACAATGGTTAGTGGCTTTTCACTAAATTCTACAAGGTCCCATGCCACGGCAGGAACATCTTTAACATATTTATTAAGTTTTTCAGCTGCATCAATTAAAACAATCAGGCTTTTGGATTCTTCTCTTTTTTTTATTTCAAAAATTTTCTTTACCGCAGTTTCATTCGTTGCATCGCAGCCAATCCCCCATATTGTATCTGTAGGATATAAAATTGTTCCTCCCGCCTTCAATATTTCCACAGCTTTTTTCGCTTCTTCTTTTATTTTTTCGGTAACATTCATTATTCAAAATTTATGAGCGTTTCAGATATATTAATGCTGTGCGCACAATTAAAATGACCAAGCGGGCATTTTTTGTAACCGTGCAATCCACAAGGGCGGCAAGCTAACTTTAATTCCGTTTCCACAATTTTTGATTTTAAAGACAGCGGTCCGAATCCGAATGCCGGAACAGTGGAACAGAAAAATGCAGTGACAGGCGCATTCATCGCAGAAGCGATATGCAACGGGGCTGAATCATTTACATAATTCATTTTTGCATCGCGCATCAATGCTGCAGTTTGAAGCAACGAAATTTTTCCCGCCAGGTTGAAAATATTTTTTGCACCCAATTTATTTATGATTTCCCTGCATGCATTAAAGTCATCATGGCCTCCTATTAAATAAATATTATAATCTCTGTTAATCTTCCCGACCAGCTCCAGCCATTTTTGCTGAGGCAATTGTTTTGTAAACCAAACTGAAGTTGGCGCAATACATACATAATTTAATTTCTTATATGTTTCAACCGTTTTAAAATCTTCTTGTGAAGGATAAAGTTTTGGCAACTGAAAGCTTTCATCCGTAAGCTTTTTTATTAATTCGAGATTGCGGTTTACCTCATGTCTTCCGTCACCTATGGTATGCTTTATTTTTTCATCGAATGAAAATGAAAAAGGGTTTTTGTCAAAGCCGACTTTTTTTTCAGCCCCGGATAAAAAAGTTATTATCCCCGAAGAAGCAAAACGCTGAAAATTGATCACCACATCATATTCATTTTTTCTTACTTCAGAAATTATTTTTAACAGGTTTAAAAATTTGTTTTTCTTTTTATCCCAGGTAAGAAGATGATTCAAATGCGGATGATCTTTCAAAAGACTTTCGTTTCCTTTTCGAAGTAAAAAATCAATCCGGGCACCGGGAAAAAATCTTTTTAATTTTTCTATGACCGGGGTGGCGAGAATTACATCACCGATGAAAGCCGTCTGTATAATGAGAAATCTTTTCAAGTTTCGTATTACGGGTTTTTTAAACACAAAACTTTTTAAACAGCCACACTGTGTTCCCTTAATACATCATTCAGTGAAGTTTTCAAATCTGTTGATTCTTTACGTTTGCCAATAATCAATGCACAGGGAACATTATAATCGCCTGCCGGAAATTTTTTAGTATAGCTCCCGGGAATAACAACAGAGCGGGAAGGAACAACTCCTTTATATTCTTTCGGAGTTTTTTCCGTGACATCAATAATTTTTGTTGACATCGTCAGTACAACATTTGCCCCCAGCACGGCTTCCTTTTCAACTCTCACCCCTTCCACCACTATGCACCGCGAACCGATAAAGCAACCGTCTTCAACAATGACAGGCGCGGCTTGAACGGGTTCCAGCACTCCGCCAATTCCTACTCCCCCGCTCAGGTGAACATTTTTTCCTATTTGAGCGCACGACCCCACCGTTGCCCAGGTATCCACCATTGTGTTTTCATCAACATACGCCCCGATGTTCACATAAGAAGGCATCAGGATGACACCCTTCGCAAGATATGAACCGTATCGTGCAACTGCGTTCGGCACTACGCGCACTCCCAGTTTTTCATAATTATTTTTCAATGCAATTTTATCATGATACTCAAACGGGCCCGCTTCCACTTTTTTATTTTGCATGATCGGAAAATAAAGAAGCACTGCTTTTTTTATCCATTCATTTACTTTCCAGCCATTTTCCGACATCTCCGCAACCCGGATTTTCCCTTCATCGAGCTGCGCTATAACTTCTTTGATGGATTTTTGTACCTCGTGATCCTTCAACAAGGTCCGGTCATTCCATGTTTTTTCAATTATTTCCCGAAGCATAAAAATATTTTAGCGGGCAAAGTTAAACAAAGCTTTACGGTTAAATGAAACCTGCGGAAATTGTTAACTTTGACCCGAATCAATGGGAAGAATTGTGGCAATTGACTATGGAACCAAACGCACCGGCATTGCGGTATCCGATCCTGAAAAAATTATTGCAACAGGGCTGACCACAGTCCCTTCGCATGAAATATTTAAGTTTCTTGAAAAATATTTATCTGAAAATAATGTGGAATGTTTTGTTGTGGGCGATCCGAAGCAAATGAATAATCTTGCATCTGAATCTGCAAAAGCGGTGAATGAGTTTGTAAAAAAACTTCAAATGAAGTTCAAAAATATTCCGGTTAACAGAGCAGATGAGAGGTTTACTTCCAAAATGGCAATCCAATCTATCCGCGATTCAGGATTAAAAAAATCAGACCGGCAGAAAAAAGAATTGGTAGATATGGTGAGTGCAACTATTTTGCTGCAATCATATATGGAAAGCAATAGCAGCAAGCTGTAAATCGCAGTAGTGACTATTGACCAATGACCAATAACCAACGGCTTAAATCCTAAATCAAAAATCAAAAATCAAAAATCCAGAATGGTTTATCCCATTGTTGCATACGGAAATCCTGTTTTAAAAAAACGTGCAAAGGAAATTGATAAAAATTATCCGGGTTTGCAGCAGTTGATCAGTGATATGTATGATACGATGTATTTTTCACAGGGTGTCGGATTGGCTGCTCCTCAAATTAATTTATCCATTCGCCTATTTGTAACAGACGGAAAACCTTTTATAGAGGAGGATTCCAAAATGACTGATTTCAAAAAAGTTTTTATTAATCCTGTTATAATTGAAGAAGAAGGAAAAGAATGGAAATTTAATGAAGGCTGCTTAAGCATTCCCGGTATAAGAGAGGATATTGACCGCAAAGAAGGTGTCCATTTAAAATATTTTGACGAAAATTTTGTTGAGCACGATGAAGTTTTTGAAGGTGTGGCCGCGAGAATTATTCAGCATGAATATGATCACCTCGAAGGAATTTTATTTATTGACCGGCTGACACCTTTTAAAAAGCGTTTGCTCAAAGGCAAGCTCCAGGATATTTCTGTTGGAAAAGTTGACGTAGATTATAAAATGAAATTCGCCACAAAAAAATAAAAATACTTTCCGCTCTTCTGCTGTAATCAGAATTAAAATTTAAACACCTTTTACCAAATTTCAACATGCTGGTTTACCTGATAGGATTCATGGGATGCGGAAAAAGCAAATTAGGAAAACAGCTTGCAAAAAAATTAAACCACCAGTTTATAGATTTTGATGAGCTTATCGAAGAACAATCAGGGAAAAAAATTTCAGAAATTTTCAAAGATGATGGCCAGCAGGCGTTCAGGAATTTAGAAACAGAAATTTTAAAAAGTGTATGCGGATTTCAAAATACCGTGGTTTCTTCGGGTGGCGGCACTCCGTGTTTTTATGATAATATGAAACTGATGAATGAAACAGGAATTACTGTTTACATAAGGATCAATGCAGGAGGGTTGTTCCACCGGCTTGCTGAGTCTAAAACAAACCGACCTTTAATTTCAGGATTAACAGACATAAAGCTGATGGATTTTATTATGGATACATTGGCCGAACGCGAATATTATTATATGCAGGCACAACATGTTATAAAAGGTGAAAACCTGAAAGCAGATAAAATCTTTGAACTGCTGAACCAAAAAATTTCCGGTTGATACTTCAGCCCAGGTATACCGCTTCCACTTTATCTCCAAACTCAACCGAAACATGTTCCTGTAACGTAGTGGAAAGCGTCATCCCAACAAAATCCGCCATAATGGGGTAACGTTTATGATCACGGTCTACTAAAAGAACCGTGCGGATTTTTTTCAAATCCTCGTTCAATAATTTGCGAAGGCCATAGATCAGCGTTTTGCCCGAATTCAACACATCATCCACCAATATCACCACCCTGCCTTTCATTTTTGCCGGCTCGGTATTCATTTCTATTGCTACGGCAATGTGATTGTGCTTATCAATTTTAAGCTGAACCAGGTTTGTTTTAATGTCGCAGATTTTATTCAGCGCCTTTTCAATTTTTTCTGCAAGGGTATAACCGCTGTTTAAAATTCCGACAATAAAAATTTCTTTTTCTTCAAAGTTATCCTCGTAAATCTGGTAGGCTATACGGTTAATCCGCTGCTCTATCTGCTTCTTATTTAAAAGTAAAGTTTTGTCTGACATTTTGTGAATTATCGGGTTAGTGAATTATTGAACCGGCTATCACACTTAATCCGGCCTGCCGCCACCTGCAAAACGCTTTTTATAATAGGGTTCATCCAGGTCGCTGATCATAACACCATTTGAAGTGCTGCTGTGTGCAAATTTATGATTTCCAAGGTAAAGTCCGACATGGGAAATCTGCCTCCGATGAATTTTAAAAAAAACAAGATCGCCTTCCTTTAATTTATTTTTTGAAAGATGCCGGGATGATTTGAAAAGATCTTTTGAATTTCCGGGTAATAATATATCAAATACTTTCTCGTAAACCACATTTACAAAACCTGAACAGTCAATGCCATTTTTATTCTTGCCGGAGTAACAATAAGGCGTTCCCAGCCATTCGGCTATAGTATCATACAATGCCCTGTTGAATATATCAGGCACACTGAACCCGAAAACCTGCGAAAAATATTCGTGCGCATACTCTGAAATAATATTTGGAGGCGCTTCTGAAGCCTTTTCTTTTTTCTGTGAATAAGAACAATAAGTCAACATCATGCAACAGATGAGCATCAGAATATATTTTGTTACTTTTTTCATTCGCCTGCGAAAGTAACAAACGAAAAAAAAGGTAATTAATTATATCATTCCTATTTGTTAACTATTAAATGTTAAAGTAACTGGCGGAATTTTGTGACACAAATTGGTAGTGTATCAGTGTGGAATTAAGTTAAGCTTTATTCGTACCCCTGACCCCTAAAGGGGAACCTGCTAATAAATATTTGAGAAACTCTTAGCTGAACAGCCCGATTTATTTGCATCTTTAAAAATCTTAATCAAAAACTTTTTCCTGGGTCCCCCTTTAGGGGTCAGGAGTGTGAAGAAGGCATACAACACAAATGGCATAGCCATCACTTTGTGAGAAAAATCCAAACTGATACATTACACACAAATTATACATTGTGCATTTGAAATTGTACCTTACAGGTATCTTTCCTTAATCACGCCTGCATGATGCTGTTCATGACCGGCTATTACGTAGCCCAAAGATTTCACCGAAATTTCGGCATTGCTGGCCGTTCCTTTTTTCAAAATCATTTCCTCATCAAAGCTGTCAAATAATAAAATGGTGGCTTCGCGCACAGCATCATATTCACTCATCAATTCTGAAAAAGAACGATGTCCTGCATTGGATGCAACAGCCCAGTCATTTTCCTCAAAAGATGCCAGAGGTGTTTTATCATTCCGTGCAAAACGCAAAGCCCTGTATGCAAAAACTCTTTCCCCATCAATAAGATGACCTATGATCTCTTTAATGCTCCATTTACCCGGGGCATAACGGTAATTGAGCTTTTCCTCAGAAACATTTTTTAATAAATCTTTTGTTTGCTGATGAATTTCTTTAAGGCTTTTGATCAGATCATCGCCTTTAACTTTTCTTATATACGTGCCATAATAAGGAGGATAATCTTCGGTAAGCGGAGCTGTTATTTTTATCATGACTTTATTTTTTGCAAAGCTACATTTTATGGATGATAATGGATTTAAAAAAGTTAGGATGGTTTTTTACATTGAGAACCCTCTCCTATTTATGCTTTCGCTGCAGGCAGATTTATTAAGGGCCAAATGCTGGTGAGCATTTTGAGCAGCCTTTAATTAGTTTAATCTTGTTATAGGATACTGCTATTGTGTCCACGAAGATGTGTAATTGAGTTAATTGTTTGTTGCTGAGAATAAAATTAGTTTTTGTTTTAAAAATTCCAAGTTACATAAAGTGTCATGTCAAGTTTGGAAGATGAAAGATGAATAGTCGATGGGTAACCAGATTTAAAATCCGCAGGTATAAAATAAATGCCTGCCATGAAATTGTCATTTCCTCCATCCCAATCCCAAAGACTAATGCTGTAAGTGCTGTAAGGATATACAAAAGTACTTGATCCATAAAAGCTATTGAAAGTAACTGTGGAAGCTGTTACATTACTTTGATAGGGTGTCCATGGTATATCATTGGCTGTGGTTCCTAAGTTTTCACTTAAAAACAAGTCAGGATATTTACTTGAGCTCGTTCCAGTGTCCCAATAAAATCCGTTATTATCAAATGGATATTGGTTAACTACAACTTCAGTAATTGTTACTGATACGAGGGTTAATTCAGTTTGGCAATTTAGACCTGTATAGCCTGTCGGGCATTGGCAAGAACCATTCACGCATGTACCTCCATTATAGCAGGTAATATTGTAACATGGATCATGAATTTCACAATGAGTACCACTGTAGCCACCAGGACAATTACAATTTCCGTCAAGGCACGCCCCGCCATTTAAACAGTAAGTGTCTTTACAAGGATCATCCTTACAACTATTGAATATTGCTGTAATAATTAAAATAGCAGATAGATGCTTTAATAATTTGAGTGCTGAATTGAAAGTCGTATTTTTCATATGGTTTGATTTTTAAAATTAGTTTGCTCATTTATATTTTAGGTACATTTCCTTTAAATTTAAATGACCTTTTTAGATTCTCAATAATTTTTATTTCATGAATTTTCAGCATTTGCCAAAGCAAAACCGAATACACATAACATTTCCGATAAGCATTTATACAATAACCTCACTCATAAAATTATTCAGAGAATAAAAGCTCTGAGAAAAGGTACTGCGCGGGTGCGCGGTGTGAATACGGTTACACTGATTTTTATCTTTTTATCAGGTCACACACTACAAAAGTAAAATTTTTTTAATACCAACCAAGATTTAGAGAAACTTTTAATTTCTGATTATTTCCTGTCAAAATCTTACAATCAATTTAAGACATAAAAAGCTCAATATAAAAAAGCCGGAGCATTTACTCCGGCTTTTCGCTAAGTACCTGGTGATTTTTTATTGAACAGCAATCCTGATCGTTTTGGCTTCTGTTCCTTCCATTTCAATAGATAAGAAATACAATCCTTTTGAAACTTTGCTTAGATCCATTTCTTTAAGGTTATTTCCTGGCTCAGCATTATTTGTTTCAACGAAGATCATCTTACCCGTTAAGTCCGTTAATTTGAGAGTATATTTTTCATTCCTGTCTGAATAAAAAAGCACATTCATCTTATCGGAAGCAGGATTCGGATAAGCTGTAAATACAGAAGTCAATATATTTTCTGAGCTTCCACTCTCTTCTCCGACTATACGGCAATTGAGGTTAACCGCAACTGACAACGACCTGGTGGGGGATGCTCCGCAGGAATTGTTTGCCCTCACAGTTATTGTTACCGCTGAGGAATTTGCATTTACGTATCGCGCTGTTACCGAAGTTCCGTTTGTATTACCCGTAAAATTGGCCCCGCCTGAAATAGTCCATGTATAGGAATTAGCGCCAGTAACGGCAGCTATTGAATAAGGCACTGAAGCATTGCTTTTGCACACCGATGCGGAACCGGTAATATTGCCCGGCTGGGCAGGTGCCGGTGAAACGAATATACAAGTATACGCGCTTGAACCGCACGAATTATTTGCCCTCACACATACATTGCCTGCAACGTTGAAGCCGTTTCCGAATGTAACCGTAACTGAAGTTCCCTGGTTGCTGGTGACGTTAGCACCTGCGGGAACAGTCCATGTATATGAAGTAGCTCCCGGAACAGGTGATATAGAATAATTTTTACCATTCGCATTGCAAAGATTTGAAACCGGTCCGGCAATAGTGCCAGGGGCGTTAGGACCCGTTCCTGTTATGGTGGCTGAGGCGCTGCCCGTACAGCCATGTGAATCAGTGATCAATACAGTATACGTTCCGGCAGGACGGTTGGAAATAGTTGCTGTTGTAAGGTTGGAAGGAGACCACAGGTATGTATAACCCGGTGTTCCCCCGGAAGCAACAACAGAAGCTGTTCCTGTGGATGAAAGACAATTGGTTGAAGTGGCAGATGTAGCTCCTGTTACAACCGATGGCTGTGTTAACGTCCCGTTTGCGTAAGAAACTGTATAATTTGCAGGTGCAATGAGCGAAACTCCGCCCGGGATAACCTGGTAGCTACCTCCTGCGGGAATACCCGTTGCCGGGGGATTCAACGTAAAAACAGGACCGGACGAAATTACAGAAGATGCCGCATCGCTGTACTGGAAGCCCGTTACTGTTGAAGAATAAGATGGAAGGCTATTGCAGAGAGGACTAACGTTATTTGCCGTAACGGTAAGAGGAGCCGGTGTGATGGTATAAGTATTTAAACCGTAAGTGATCTCAAAATTATTTGAGAGCAATGCGGCTGGCGCAATAAAATGAGTGCCCGCAGTAATTCCTGTAATCAGGTTTATGGATTTGAAAATATAAAGCGTATCATTGGCAGGAGCGCTTGCATCATCTTCGTCAATAATAACCACTATTTCTGCTCCGCTGGTATCCCCTGTGGATGCACTATTAACAATGGGCGAACCATTTACCAAACCGCGTTGGTTCACTGATGCCGTGCCATTAACAAGGCCTTTCTGGTTCACCAGCCCCTTTTGATTTGCCAGCGGGTTTCCGCTTGCAAGCGTTGCGTTAAGCGAATCAACCTGGTAATCGAAGATGGAAACTAAAGCGAGGTCTACAATTTTCGTAGTGTCATAAACCGGTACATTGTTCACTAATCCTTTCTGGTTTACTAATCCTCGTTGATTCACCAAACCACGCTGGCTTACGATGAAGCTAAGATTTATCAGATCGGAATTTACAAGTCCTCTTTGATTCACCTGTGTGTGGTCATCTATAAGAGCTACCGCATCCGTGATGTTAGCGCTGTGCGCATCCTTCAGAGAAGTAAGGAATGCAGGCCTCTCAGCAGGCGCAATGTTGGTATCGTCATAATCATAATCAAATTGAATTTCCGATCCGTCAATCTTGTCTCCGTAAGTAAATGTCATGCTTTGCGGAGTAATGACCAATGGCATTTTTCCAATTGTAAGCAACCCGTCTGTAAAAGTAAAATTGTACAGTTCAAGCAATCCTATACTGAAGGAGCCTGCACTGGGGTGAATAAAATAAATTCCTGTGTTACTGGTGCTGGTGGCGGGAGTGGTATATTGAATATTGTTAAGCTCAAGACCTGCCAGTGTGAGCCCGAATGCGGATGGAGAAAGGCCATTGACGGTAACCGTAGACGTAAATACAGGAAGCTTTTCACCGAATTTTTTAATTTTATTATCAGCCGTGATCACTACATTCTTTTTTATCGGTGTAAAGAAATAAAGTGTATCAGAGTTGCCGCCATCCTGGTTGCTGGGCGTGATAGGCGGTGTATAAACATAAATGGGAGGATTCCCGAAAAAGTTAGGTATAACAACGGACAACTGGGTTGTGCTGATAAATATAGTCGGTAACGTGTCATCCCTGAAAATAACCACGGATTGCGTGGTCATGTAATCTCCCTCAACAATAATCGGAAGCGGCACTGTCCCCGGGGTAATAGTTGTATCATAATTTAATGAAATGAGATCGGGTGTGGGAGCAGCAAAAGTGAGCATAGCCGCACCTATGTCTATAAAGCCTGAGCCTGAATTGAAGTCAAAACCGGGTGTTCCCATATCTGTTGCTGTATTTTTCAACAGTGTTTTCATCTGGGAAGCACTAATGCTCTGATTATAAAATTTCTTTTTAGCGCTCATTAGTAAAGCAGCCCCCGCCCCTGCATGCGGAGCAGAGCAGGATGTTCCGAAGAAATTCGGAAATGCATCACCCTCTGTATTCAGGCTTCCAAATGAAACTGTGGTATTTACCCCGTCAGGAGCGCAGAAGTCCGGCTTGTTTCTTACAACTCCATTCACAGGCGTTCCACCGGTAGATGAAAATGTTTCGAGCTGTGGAGGATTGAAACCATAAGCCTGGGTCCTGTTATAACGCACTGCCCCCACTGCCATTGCGCTGCTTGCGTTTGCCTGGCCGACAATAGTTGATGTTCCTGAATTGTATTCATCAATCACCAGGTCACCACGGAACACCAAATATTTAAAAATAGGGTTATTGGGGCCTGATTCTTTACCTATAATCAGGTTGGCCGTTGCATTTCCACCAACAACTGTAAAAGACAAAACTTCAATAGGATCACCGCCCGTGTTATCACGGTTAAATCCAAAGAGGGTGGTTCCGGCAGTATTGCTCAGGTAAATATCCATGTCATTATTGGTTCCGGTCTGAGTCTGTCCTAAAGAGTAAATAGAATCCAGCCATTGCAATACAATAGTGTACGTTCCGGGTATAAGAGAAATCTGCTGGAAAACATCTCCTCCACCGAAATTATGGGCAGTACCGGGAATTCCGAGGGGCGCAGGAACAGGTGAAAATACACTTTGATAAGACTTGGATGCATAATTACCTGCAGCGGAAAAATAAGAAACTCCCTGTGCTGTAACTTCATCAACTGCTTTTGCAACCACCCCGTCCTGGAAAAAAGGCGCGGTTATAAAAGTAACATCATCAATAATTGCATCGCAATTGTCCTGTTTAAGATCTCTGACTGCCTGTGCAAAATCTCCTTCACTTACAAAACCTGTACGGAATGCAAGATTTGCTTTCGGTGCAATATCGTGAACTATCTCGAGCATTGCCCGGCCTTCATCGCTCCGGGGCCCGAATGGGAAATCCTGTATAACGTGAACCGGGTTAGCATTCACCGGGTTTCCAACACCCGGCAGATCGCCATTTGCAATATCGGTAGATGCAGGGCTGCCGGGTAACGTATTATAGCTGTCTGAAATAACACCCACTTTTGTTCCCTCGCCTTTTACATTAAATCCATTTCTTGCAAAATTGGAGTGTTGCACAATATCTCCAGGTGAATTTGCTATTCCACTGTTATTGACAGGAGGAAATACCGGGCGAACATAATTAATCAGCGCAGGAAGACTGTCGAGTCTGGCAAGTTTGGCAATGGGATATTTTCCGGTCAGAATTAATGAGCCGGGGCCATTGCTGATAAGATTTGTGAGCCCGTATGCCGGTGTTTGAGTAACCACGTTTAAGCAGTTTTGAGTCTGGCCATCTATCGTTATTATTTCAATCCATACACTGTCCTGTGCAAGCCGGAAAATATTTTCAATCGTATCCTGGATGCTTCCGAAATTCTGGTAGAGTGAACTTAATTCTGCTCCTTTAAGCAAATAATTCTTTCCGCCTCCGGGAGGTGGATAATACGGAAGAATACAGGGGCCAAAAGTAACTGCCATCACATCAGTGGCTGTACATCCGCCTGCAACACTGACGGTAACTGTATAAGTGCCGATTGCGTCAACCACAGGAGTTGCAGTCAGCGCTCCTGATGCAATGTGGCCTCCATTGCTTGCTGCCCAGCTAAATTGCGCACCTGAAGTTGTGGATGAACCTTTTAAAGCGATGGACGTAAGCCAGCAACTCAATTGAAGATCTATGCCCGCATTTGCATTAGGCGTTATACAAGGCATAAAAGGTGCATAAATCATGGTTATACCGCTTTGAACATTCACTTGCGTGCCGCTCCAAAGCGCACCGGTTAAAGTGGTTGATCCGGTACCGGAACCAATGTTTATTGCAGCGTACGGGGCCCAGACAGTACCCATCCATTTGGAACCTCCGCCATTACCATTTGCGATCACCCATGCATCTTTTCCGCTTGAAGAAGTTATCCCGGTGCCATGTGTTTCACAAAATATCCGCGATGCGCTTCCTCCGTTGGTTATGCTCGCATTCGATTTACCTAAATTAGCATCACCATATACATAAATATAAAATAATCCTGAAGCGTTGTTTTGGAAATTAAACACAAAATTGTTTGAGCTGCCATTGCAGTTAAATGCATTAAACACATAAACACCAGGCCCGTTAAAAGTTAACGTTTTATTTCCACCCAGGGTAACAGTTCCGTACGATCCGGGTGCTATCGCTGAGGTATTGGTAATATTTGTACCTCCGGCTGCAGGGAACACCGTAATTGCAGGTAAGGCAGGAAAAACAGGCAGTGTTGGCGCTCCGATCACATTTCCACCCGCAGGTGAGGGACCTGAATAAGTTGTTCCGGCAGGATGAGTTACTTTTCCGGAGACCGTTCCTCCACCCACGACAATATTTCCATTCACATCTATGTTGCCTCCCAACTGTGCGCTTGATCCCACACTGAGAATAGTTCCGGGTAACCCTGCAGTGTTTGCGCAGGTAATTTTTCCGCCTACTGTATTGCTATTGGTAAGAATAACTTTTCCCTGCGAATAAATTGCACAATTAAGAGATGCATTTCCGGTAGTCTGCACAAGCACCTTGCTGCCAATTGAACCATTATTAACGGTATTGGATGAGCCAATAAATACTCCGTATCCCGGGCCTCCCGGGGCTGTTGTTCCGTTTCCGCCCGAACCTGCAAAAAATGTAAAATCACTCATTTGAAGTTGCGCCAGTAACTTGCCTGAGGAAAAACTGAGAAACAGTATTGATAATTGGATTAAAGTGATTTTACGAATAAAACTTTTCATGTATATTAAGATTTTAGAGTGGGAAATGCGTAATTATTATTAATTCAGCTATAATTATTTTCAACAGGCTGATCTGTTTTATCGGACAAATATCATTTAAAGCTTTAATGAAAACTTTACTTAAAAATTTTAACAATAAACCTCTATATGAAATGCTCTTTCAATGTTGTTTTACAATAACAGTGGGATAAAAATAACTTTTCCGGTTTGTTTTTCGGGGCTGTATTCAATTCAATCGTCACCCGGAAAAATTGTCACACAAACATACGGATTTTTGACGTGCGTACCAAATCTTTTGTAACAGTTTTAATTTAAACGCTTATTTATCAAATACCTGTAAATTTCTATGGTTGTATGTTATCATCATCTTCATTTTGAATCCTGAGGTAAATTGTTTTTACATTGCTGATGTTCCCAACGCTTCTGAAGAAATTTTTATAAGGTTCAAGTTAGATTCACATTTTAATAAAAACCAGCGCCAATGAGTAATCAGTCATTAATTACAGCTTATCTGTCAATATAAATGAGCAGATGAATGCTCTTCCATTGCACTGCATTAATAAATCTTGTTATTTTTGATTCAAATGCCTGACATTTTTTACCTGTTTTTTAAGTACTACCTGTTTTTTGTTTCAGCATTTATTTTATTTTATTCCGCAGGCCATTTATGCCTGAAATTAGTTTCCGGATACATCTCCATCCATGGTTTTTTTGCAAATATTTTTTTTAAATCTTTAACAGGTCTGTTTGCTTCAGTAATCATTTACTCATTCATTCATACCCATTTTAAAACAATCAATTCAGGTTTTTTTTTAATCAGCGGGTTTTTGCTCCGGGAATTTTTCATTTATAAAAAGAAAAAACAACAGAAAATTCAACTTCGGATACCAGACCCTGACCCTGCGTTTACAGGTTCGGTAAGCTCATGGAAAAAAATTTATCCTTTATTAATTACGTCATTGTTTATTTATGCGTGGTTTGCAATGATCATATTGCGTGCCGGAGAATTTTCGCTTTCATTGCCTCCCTGCGATACAATTTTTTACGCAGACATTTCGAAAATAATCGGTATAACCGGGGAGGAAAATACGCATGGGATCAGCAATCTTATAAGCAAAGACTTTTACGGCCTGACGCCTTATCATTATTTTGAATTATGGTTAAATGATGCATTAGCATCTGCATTCCAATCAATTCATATTAATTCCCTCTATTTAATTACCTATCCGCTCTTAAATTTTATAACTCTGTTAGGGCTGTGCTCTATGATAGCAAAGGTGACGGAAATTACTTTTTTACATCAAATTTCAGCCTTTCTTTTCCTTTTTGTAAGCGGGTTGTATTTTAATAATTCCTCTCCTTCCACTGATTTTACTTTGAATATGGCAGAATCGTCTATGGAACTTTATGGAGAAAAATTTTCTATGTATGCCCCTGTCATTATCGGTTCTTTTATTTTTTTTATTGAAGGGTATTTTTCACTTGCAATAGTTATTCTATTGGTTGTACCTTTAATTTCCATGAGCACCGCGCCCGGAGTATTTGCCGGAGCCCTGCTTTATTCTCTGTTTGCTTTTATTTCGGGGCGAATAGAAAAGCAGGTTTTATTACGAATTGTTTTTTTTATTTTTTCAATCGCTGCTTTTATCTTTCTCCTTTATTATTTAACCGGCAATTTAAGAATGAACCATACTTTCAATAAAGGTATTCTTGCATACACAGACATCTCACAATTTAATTACCTTTCTTTAAAAATATTTGCCGTAGAATTATTTTACAGGGTAAAAAACAGTTTTTTACATTTAATCTTATTGTATGCTCCATTTATTGTTTTGTCTGTATGGTTATTATTCCCCAGAAAAAATTTAAATCTTTATCTGTCTGATTTATTTTTTTTAGCAGCCTCTGTCTGCCTTTCCTCGCTCGTATTTTACCAGGCTTTCTATAAGCTGAGGGATAGCTGGCAGTTTTATACCAATAATCTTGTTCTTTTGAATATCCTTATGATCCTGGTTCTGATAATTATTTTTTTCAGGAGATCAGCAACCAACAGAGAAAACCGGGTTAAAAAAGTAATTTTTGCAGGTGTTATGTTTCTTCTTGCCATCAGGGGAATTAATTCATGGCAGGTTTCAAATCAATACAAGAAAAATAATAACAAATTATTTTCATCCGCTTACCTGGCAGAAATTCGAAATACGAATTTAAATAAAAAAGAAAAATTGCCGGGAGCATTAATATACAATGCAAAACATTTTTATCCCTTCGAATCTCAATTATCTGCGAATGTTACTCCTTATTTAGCTTTAATGCCGCAATATTTACCGTGTGTATACCTGGGAAGCTTTGAAAATTTAACAGCTGATATCCTGCCTAATGAAAAAAGTGAAAATAATAATATTGAATATTCTGTATTCTATCAATTCATTAAAGAACAAAAAAAAGCGAATACATTTATTAATATTGAGCAAAGCCAATTGGATTTTATTGAAAAATATGGATTAAAATATTTAATAGTTTCGGAAGATGTTAAACCGGGCCAGAGTATTTTAGAAAAAGCAGAGAAAATAATTACCGATCCGAATTCAAAACAAAAATTTATATTACTTAAATAAACTTTTTAGTCTGACAGCGTCAATTTTTTATAATAATTTTTGCCACCCGTATCTATACGAATTAAATATAATCCTCCTTCTGACACTCCTATACTGTGCTTGTTAAATATTTTAATAATTTTTCCCGCGTTAAATGATTCGTTAAGCAATTCACCCAACCTCTTCCCTTCGCTGTTATATATGGAAATACAAACATTGGATTTGCTTTTAAGAGACATGCTTATGGCAAAATTGTTTTTTGCAGGGTTGGGATAAATGCTGAAAATTTCAGCCTGATCAATATTTTCAATAACACCGGTCGGGAAAACCCTCGCGCTATCCTGGTAAATAATGCTTGTTACGGTTTCTACTCCGAATACATCCGCTGTATTTATCTGCAAAAGCGGGATACTTTTATTTTTTCCTATCCATTTATATTCCGTTGCCAGCGGACGGTCAATTCCGAATCCGATTCCCGAAGTAATTATGTTTATTGAATCATGTGCCGCTATTGTTGATTTAACCCGCAGTGTATTGAAAGTTCCAAACGGTGTAATAAGAGTTCCCCATCCGTCTGCAAGATTTACCCTGTGCGCATTGTAACCATAGTAAAGAACATTGGGAAGCGTTAAAGAAAAATCCGCATCGCACGAATCGTTATCATTATAATTGAGAGGAAAATGATAAAGCACGTCAAAACTGTTCATGGGAAGGGGTGTATCAAATCCATTAATATTTGCACCATATCCTACGCGCCTGTATTGACTTGAACTTTTATAAAAAAAATCGAAAACATCACTTACCTGGATGCCCGCAACCGGTGGAAAAGCAAAGTTTCCACGCGTTGCTATATTGGCGCGGTTGGGATTAAATGCAACATCTGCAAAAACTAACTGGTAAGTCGGTGCCGTTTGAGCAATGGTGAGAAACGTATCAATATCCTGGACAATCCATTGCAACTGTGAAAAATCCCATGTAAAATTTGTTCCGGTCGGAACAGGATCAATTCCTGCAGTGATCAGTCCATAGCTTACACGGATGGTATCTCCTGCGGCAGGCATATCATTCTGATCAATTGTTATCTGAGCTTTTGCAGTGGTAAATGCAATTATCAATACGGAGATTGTGAAAATATATTTCATTGAAATTTATTTAATGCAAACTTAGTGGAGAAAATCCAATTACGGGATGACTACTTTTTAATTCAGAATAAATAATTCCTGAAAGGAAAGAAAGAGAAAAAGCCTTCCCGAATAATTAACCTAAACGGTTTCAGGAGCAGCTTTAACTTCAGCTTTGACTTCGGAAATTGATAAAATAAATTTGCTGCTCAGAGCAAATTTAAAATTCCCTGATTTTATTAATTCTTTCGTGGGTTCGTATTCATTTAATGCCCTTGCAAAATCTAAACCTATGGAAGCTGTGGTTTTGCTTCTTAAAGTACGTCCTTCATTCAGTTCAAGGTCAAACTGATATTTACAATTTTTCCGGTTGCTTGCTTTTTCAAAATCAATTTTATCCATTGCAAAACTTTGCATTTCACCTTGTTTTATTGCGCTTCTCAATTTCATAGCAATTACGGGTAAAAACTTATTCCATACAGACTGGTATATCTTTAAATTACTCATGAAGTGATGATTTTATGTTGCAAAATCCTTGAATGGTTGTCTTTCAACAACAAAATGATGATGCAAAAGTAGCTAAATTATTGATGTTACAGAAATTTCAAATATTGACCAACTCTTAGTCCTTTTGCCCTGCCAGCAGATAAAGTACTGCCATCCGGATGGCCACTCCGTTTTCTACCTGTTCCAATATTATAGATTGGGATGAATCAGCAACATCACTCGTAATTTCAACTCCGCGATTAATCGGGCCGGGATGCATAATGGTAATCTTTTTTTCCAGCGAATTGAGCAACTCCTTATTTACTCCATAAAGCATTGTGTACTCGCGGAGAGAAGGGAAATATTTAATATCCTGCCTTTCCAATTGGATGCGCAGCATATTGGCAACATCGCACCATTCAAGAGCTTTTCGCAAATTGTATTCTACTTTTACTCCTAATTCATGAATATGCCGCGGAATTAAGGTAACCGGTCCGCATACCATTACCTCTGCTCCTAATTTTTTCAGGCAAAAAATATTTGACAATGCAACCCGTGAATGTAAAATATCCCCGATAATCACCACCTTCACACCTTTAAATGATTTAAGGTTCAATTTTTCTTTAATAGAAAAGGCGTCCAGCAAAGCCTGGGTCGGATGCTCGTGAGTTCCATCACCGGCATTGATAATTTTTGATTTTACATGTTTGGCCAGGAAAACTGCTGCACCGGGTTTGGGATGCCGCATTACCACCATATCCACTTTCATGGCAAGAATGTTATTCACCGTATCAATCAATGTTTCGCCCTTGCTGACAGAGGAGGAGGAGGAGGAAAAATTAATTACATCAGCCGAAAGGCGCTTCTCTGCTAACTCAAATGAAATGCGCGTTCGCGTGGAATTTTCAAAAAATAAATTTGCTACGGTAACATCTCTGAGTGATGGAACTTTTTTAATCGGGCGATTAATTACTTCTTTAAAATTATCTGCCGTCTGAAAAATAAGTTGAATGTCATCAACAGAAAGGTCCTTTATACCTAAAAGATGCTTGGCAGAGAACATCGGTGAGATTTGAGATTTGGGATTTACGATTTACGATTCACGATTTACGATTCACGATTCACGATTCACGATTTACGATTTATGATATACGGCCTGCATAACAATATAACAATATAACAATTTAACAATTTAACAATATAATGCCTAAGGCATCCCTTCGGGACAATTTCATTCCTTTTCCTTTGTAATTAATGTCACTACATCTTCTCCATCGGTTTCTTTCCATTTTACAATTACTTTGTCAGACGAGATGGTGTCAATTGCAATTCCTGTATAATTTGGTTCAATGGGCAAATGCCTGCTGAATTTTCTGTCAATTAATGTGAGCAACTCCACGCGTTCCGGTCTGCCGAAGGCAAGCAATGCGTCTAACCCTGACCTGATGGTACGTCCTGTATAAAGAACATCGTCCACGAGTATTACATTCATGCTTTCAATGATGAAATCAATCGCTGTGGTACTTGGAATAATCGGGTTGTCCCTTCGCTTGAAATCATCTCTGAAAAAAGTTATATCGAGATTGCCTGATTTTATTATTGCCTGGGGCAAAAGTTTTTTCAGGGTTGTGCAAATTCTCTCTGAAAGAAAAATTCCTCTTGGCTGCAGGCCGATAATCACTGAGTTCTTAAAATCATTATGATTCTCAATAAGCTGGTAGCATAACCTGTTAATAGTAATCTCGAATTGCTGCTTGCTGAGTATTGTTTTTGATTTCATTTACTTGAGGACGGACAAAAATATATCTTAAATCTCAAATTAAAAACCCCCCGAATTTTCCGGAGGGTTTTTCTAACCTGTTAACTTTCGTTGGTATCCTTTGGCGTTTCATCACCTTCATTTCCGCTGTCTTTCGCAACGACCTCAACATTTTCTCCTGCAGAACCTTCGGGACCGCTTTCTTCACCTTCACCGGCTTTCACTTTTTTCTTTGAAGCACGTTTGGGTTTCTTTTCTTCTGCTGCCGTTGCATCTGCCGCTTCAGTCGCTGTTTTTTCAGAAGCTTCCATATCAGTTTTCAAACCTGAAAGTACACCCAAGTCGCCCAGTGTGGATTTCTCCATACTGTCTTTCATTTTCTTCAGCTTCTTACCTGTTTCCGATTCTTCTTTGTCTTTCTCGCTTCTTTCAGAGGATTTCTTATTACTCAGCTTATCTTCGTTAATGCGTGAGTGTGAAACAAGGATTCGTTTCTGATCTTTTGAGAATTCCAGCACCTTGAACTCAATGGTTTCATCCTGTTTTGCAGCAGCGCCATTTTCTTTTATAAGATGACGGTAGGGTGCGTATCCTTCAACGCCATAGGAAGGGAAGGTTATAACAGCGCCTTTATCGGTAACTTTTCCAACAACACCTTCATGGATGGTATCCGGTTTGAAAATTGTTTCATACGTTTCCCACGGATTATCTTCCAGTTGCTTATGGCCTAAGCTGAGCCTTCTCGATTCAGCATCCACTTCTAAAACTACCACTTCTATCTCTTCACCGATTTTTGTAAATTCAGAAGGATGCTTTATTTTCTTTGACCATGATAAATCAGAAATATGGATCAATCCATCCACGCCTTCTTCCAGTTCAACGAATACTCCGAAGTTTGTAAAGTTCCTAACCTTGGCTGTATGTTTTGATCCTACAGGATATTTTTCAACAATCTGCCCCCATGGATCAGGAACAAGCTGTTTAAGCCCGAGTGACATTTTACGGTCTTCGCGGTCAATGCTCAATATCATAGCCTCAATCTCATCACCTGTTTTAAGAAAATCCTGCGGACTTCTTAAATGCTGCGACCATGACATTTCGGAAACGTGTATCAAACCCTCCACTCCCGGAATCACTTCAACGAAAGCCCCATAATCAGCAATCACCACTACTTTACCTTTTATCTTATCACCCACTTTCAGATTCGGATCCAATGAATCCCATGGCTGGGCAGTTAATTGTTTCAATCCAAGAGCAATTCTCTTTTTCTCTTCATCAAAATCAAGAATTACCACATTTATTTTCTGATCGAGTTTCAGCACTTCCTCGGGATGCGTGATGCGTCCCCATGAAATATCTGTAATATGCAGCAGTCCATCCACACCGCCAAGGTCCATAAACACTCCGTAAGAGGTAATGTTTTTAACAGTCCCTTCCAGCACCTGGCCTTTTTCGAGCTTGGACATGATCTCCATTTTCTGGGTTTCAAGTTCCTCTTCGATCAGCACTTTATGAGATACTACCACATTCTTAAATTCATTGTTAATCTTAACGACTTTAAACTCCATCGTTTTTCCGACAAAAACATCGTAATCACGAATGGGTTTAACATCAATTTGTGAACCCGGTAAAAAAGCCTCGATACCGAAAACATCCACGATCAATCCGCCTTTTGTGCGGCATTTTACAAGGCCCTGTATAACTTCATCTTTTTCGAGGGATGCATTTACACGTTCCCATGATTTGAGCGCACGGGCTTTTTTATGAGAGAGGATTAATTGTCCGCCCTTATCTTCCTGTGTTTCCACGTATACTTCCACCTCATCACCGATTTTCAGGTCGGGCATGTGGCGAAATTCTGATAGTGGAATCAATCCGTCTGATTTGAAACCGATATTCACAACGGCTTCCTTGCTGGTCATTGCGATTACTTTGCCCATTGTTACCTGGTGCTCGGCAATTGTATGAAGCGTCTGGTCATACATGGCTTCCATCTTAGCCTTTTCTTCCGGCTTGTAAGCATCGAAGCCTTTGCCTGAGTTATCCCAATCAAAATCATCGCTTGAAACCGGGTTGGAAGCTTGTTCTTCAGCCTTAATTTGTTCGGCTGTTGTTTCGTTTTGGTTAGTTAATTGTTCTTCTGAATTCATTTAATTATTTTGTTTTTCTAAATTGTTAAAGATGTGAGGAATATATGTTGAATATTGAGTTTATATCGTTTTTTCAAACGGAGCGCAAAGATAGAGAAATTGTTCGATTCAAATAGCTTTTCTTGATGGTTATTTGCTTCATATAAGATATCAGACATAAGCAGGATTTAATTTAGATCTGTCTTTAACTTTTTCATCCCTGCCATAAACTAAAATTTCCTGCCTTAAACTAAATGCAAAAACTTTTGCCTTTATATGAATGTATGTTTACTGAAATTAAAAAAAATGAAAAAGCTATTGATAATCTCATACCGTACGAAAAGCTTTTGGATAGTATTTTCTCTGATATTGCCTTTTTTATACTCACCCGCTCAAACCGGATGCCCGTTTGTAAATGCCGGGCAAAATGTGAATTTACCCTGCAATGTAAGTTGTGCAAATCTGACAGCAAATTTTCTCAATGTCAGAAATACCACCAGTTATACAGTTGCTGCTATCCCGTACAGTCCGCAATCTTATACCACCGGTACAACAATTCTTGCGAATGTTGATGATGAATGGTCAAATATCATTAATCTCCCATTCAGATTTTGTTTTTTCGGTAATTCTTACAATCGTGTTGTAATTGGTTCAAATGGGATTATCACATTTGATCTGACTGTACAAATTGGAATTCAAGGTGCTTGTGGGTATTCTCTTAGTGCTTACGGTCAGATACCGACTGCATCTGCGCAGTGCAACAGTATCATGGGACCTTATCATGATATAGATCCTACCAACCAAGGAAGCATCAATTATAAAACAATTGGAACTGCTCCATGCCGAATGTTTGTTGTTTCATGGAACCAAATTCCCTATTATGGTGATCCGAACAGTGCAAGTCAATGCTGTTGTCAAAATCAAAATTTTGCAACGCAGCAAATCATACTTTATGAAACAACAAATGTTATTGATATAAATATCAGGAGAAAAAATTTCTGCACTGGTTGGGAAAACGGATTGGCTATTCAAGGCATTCAGAATATTAGTGGAACAGTGGCTTATGCGGTAGCCGGAAGAAACAATACTCAATGGTCTGCTCAAAATGATTCAAGAAGATTCACTCCGAATGGAACTTCAACTGTAAGCCTTACGTGGTTTCAGGGAACAATGTTAATAGGAACCGGTGCCACAGTAAACGTATGCCCAACGACTATCAATACAACTTACACCATTCAGGCTATTTATGCTGCTTGCGGCAATGGAACGCCTGTTACAGTGACGGACAATATAGTTGTTACCAGGACCGGACAACCCGTTGCGAGCTTTTCGGCTGCCGATGCATGTTATCAATCTCCAACCGTATTTCAAAACAATTCAACAATAAGTACAGGTTTTATAATAAGTAATTTCTGGAAATTCGGAGACGGAACAACTGACACATTGCAAAACCCGGCTCACCTATATGCAAATCCCGGCTCATATAACGTTACTCTGTACGTAACAGGCTCAAATGGCTGCGTTGATTCGCTTAGTCAGCAAGTTACAGTGTATGAGCTTCCGGCAGCAAATTTTTCTTCACCATCAAAATGTATAAACTCTAATGTATTGTTTACCGATCAGACTATATTTTCATCAGGAACCCTTACAAGCTGGAACTGGAATTTTGGTGATGGTACGATTTCTTCTGATCAAAATCCGATACATTCGTATGCTGCCTGGGGAACCTACAATGTACAGCTTATTGCCACATCAGCAAACGGATGCAGGGATACAATGATTAAAGCTGTTGACGCTTATCCTTTGCCTGATGCCAGTTTTTCAGCAGCTAATGTATGTTTGAATACCCTTTCTGTTTTTCAAAACACATCTGTTATTGACACCGGGTACATCATAAGCAGCCATTGGAATTTTGATGACGGCTCACAACAAACCACTACAGGGAATGCTTTATACACCTATTCTGATCCCGGGTTTTACAATGTAACTCTTGTCACAACATCTGATCACGGCTGCGTTGATTCTATTTCACATTATACTCAGGTGTATCATTTGCCGGTTCCTGAATTCTCTGCCGCACCGGTAGAAGGATGCCAGTCTCTTACTGTAGCTTTCGCTGATCAATCTTCAAATATTGATGGATCATTAACACAATGGTCATGGAATTTCGGAAATAATCAATCATCAACAAACGCATCTCCTCTCTACATTTATAATGATGCAGGACAGTATGATGTGACACTAACTGTAACATCGTCATTTGGTTGCATTAATTCATTGCAAAAACAAGAATTTGTATGGGTTCATCCATTGCCAAAAGCCGGTTTCGATTACACGCCAAAAAATGGAACTATATTCAACCCCGAAATTTCTTTTTCAGATTTATCATCCGGAGCTTTTAAATGGTATTATGATTTTGGCGATAATTCAACTACGGTTATCCCGTCACCGCAGCACGTTTACAAAGAGTGGGGCAGCTATCCTGTTGCACAGGTGGTTACAACTAATTATGGCTGCACGGATACTATTACGATAACAGTAGTAATTGACTCTGCTTATATATGTTATCTGCCAAATGCTTTTACCCCAAACGAGGATGGAATCAATGACTATTTTTTTTGCAATGGTATTGGTTTGAAAAACTATGAACTCAATATTTATAACCGGTGGGGGCAAATAATTTTTAAGGGGAACAATCTTCCCTGGAATGGTAAGCAGGGTGACAGGGCTATTCCCGGAGTCTATGCTTACCAGTTTATTATCACGGACATTTATAATAAAATACATATTAAAACCGGAGCGGTTAGCGTCATATATTAAAGCAATTAAATATCAACTAAAATTTTACTTCTAACAATTAAAAACAAAACATCATGAAAAAAGCACAACTACTGACGCTATTAGCGTTAATCATTACACTTGGAATAACAAGCTGTTCAAAACCCGGATGCATAGACCCTGCTGCATCCAATTACGATCCTGATGCAGATGAAAGCGATGGAAGCTGCATGTATCCCTGTACAATGTCCTGTTATAACGGGGGCATCGTAACTTCTGATTGTGATTGCAACTGCCCTGCCGGATTCACAGGGGTTCATTGTGAAACTCCTGTTGCACCAGTAATTCAGGATTGTGAAAAATATCATACTGCTAATGTCACTTTTAAAAATAATTCCACCCAGCACTACGCGTATGATATCGTTTTGGACGGTGCACTTTTAACTACTATTTCATACCAGACCGTCAGTATTATTTATACAGTAGCAGTAGGACAGCATACTATAAGCTTTAAAATTCATGGAACAAATAACTACGCATGCACAACTGGCACTCCTGTACTGATTGAATGTTCGTCACATCAATTTTCATGCGACTATTAAAAATTAATTTTATTATTCTAAATAAATTATTTCAACAATCAAAAACAAAAAATCATGAAAAACATTCTAACTATTATCGCAATTGCAATCTCGACCATTTCATCTTTTGGAATGGAACTGCACATGAATTTTAACGACCTGGTTTCTAATTCGCACATTATTTTAATCGGAACATGCTCTAAAATTTCAGCCACTGAAGATAATAACCGGGCTGGAATAATCAGCACTTCGGTAACGTTTAGCTCATTGGAAATAGTAAGGGAAAACCCGGGCTTAGCGCTGACAAACCGGGACTCTATAGAAATAAATTATTTAGGAGGAGAAACGGAGAACAAATATTTCTTTGTCGGAGAAATGCCACACTTTGAAGTTGGCAAAACCTATTTGCTGTTTTTGCTCAATGATGGTCAAAAATATATTTCACCATTCATAGGAAGCACCCAGGGAATATTTCAAATTAAGCCTGATGAAGTGACTGGTGAAAAATATGTGCTGGATTTCAATGAGCATGGAGTAACTGCAATTGAAAATCTTGAAATCAGGAAAACACATTATAAAATTCTGCGAATTGCAAAAGGGAAGCCCGAATTTTATAATCCAAAAGAATCCGTTCCGGAAGATAATAATGGATCAGGTCTTTTCAGGTTAAATGAGTTTACTGATTTGATAAAAACTCATAATTATGATGAGCCGAGCATGCTGAAATGGAAAAGAAATGCAAAACCGATGCCTTGCTTAATAGCTGAAAGCCTATCAAAGGGAAGCACAGCATCCACAAAAATATCAGGCGACCCATTGGGGGCATGTGGTTACCAGGACGTGTATATAGGAATGGAAGAAGTGCCTTCTGGCTGGGCATCGGCCGGTATTGATGATGAATCCAAAGCTCTTTGGGATGTATATATGAACATTTATTCCGATTCACCTTTGCCGACAAACGGATGGTATCCCAATAATGGCTGGCCCGAAATCATCGGCTGGCCATCAAGCAGTATATTGAATACATACTTTGGATACTCCTGGGGAGCATCAACATTGGGTGTTTGTTTTATTTTTTTCTCCGGCAATTATTGCAGCGAAATTGTAGATTCCGATATTGCCTTTAATCCTGCTTTCGGATGGGTGTATGATTGGAATGATGCGTATTTGCAAAATGATATAAACTACCGGAATGTATTAATACACGAATTAGGACATACCTGGGGTTACCAGGACGGAGGCAGTCATGAGGAATCCAACTATGATTATGATCAACCATCGGTTATGCATGCTTATTATGATTATATCTGGGAAGATGGAAAAGAAATTCATTCTGAAGACGCTGAAATTTATCGTAATCTTTATGATAATCAGACTACCGTAAAAGACGTTGATGATGTTGGTGTAGAATCCTATTATGCATCGAATGGATTACACAATTGCTATCTTAATGATTACAGCATTCAAACAGGACAATCTTTTACTATCAATAATATTACGGTTGAAAACAATTCGGATGATACGCAGAATGATGTTCACCTGCGATTTTATCTTTCAACAAACAGGGTCTTGTCGAGTTACGATTTTCTTGTACACGATTTTGATTTAAACAGCCGCAGCGCTGAAAGCCGGTTGATTGCAGACTATACCATGAATACTGCCGGAGTGCCTGCCGGGACCTACTATGTTTGTGCAAGGGTCTCTATTAACGGGTATGGCAGCGATGACCGTTCGGCAAATGACATAACATGGTCAACGTTCACACTTAACGTCACAGGTACTACTGCAATATCTGAAATTGATGACAGCCATGCATTGAACATTTTTCCTAACCCTGCACATGACTATGTGAAAGTTCAGTTGCCTGGTAATATACATAACTATAATCTGAAATTATTTGACGTAAATGGAAAATTAATACTACCTGCTTTTGCCAAATCAGTTAACAACTCTTCTGTAATAGAAATTGAAGTGAAAGATTTACCTCAGGGTATTTATATGTTAATCCTTTCTGACAAGGAACGTGAGTTATATAAAGGAAAGATTGTAAAACAATAATTAAAAACCTTTAGTAATGCTTTATATCAATGTTCGCGTTTACCGGATGCAATTGGCAACGCGGACATTGATTTCTTCATTGTCATTATTAAAAGCCACTCATGTTATTATTTTTTTAATTTTACCTTAATCTAACTTAATAATCCATGAAACTAAATTTCTATTTCCGTTCACTTTTATTTTTGATGTTGTGTATACTCTCCGCTGAAGGAATTGCTCAAAAGCAAGGACAGGAGAAGATTGATTCGCTCTTCATAGTTTTGAAAAAAGCAAACGAAGACACCAATAAAGTAAAAATTCTAAACGCACTTGCCGAAAAGTTAAGTACTAACAAACCGGATACTTCTATTTTACTTTGTAAAGAAGCCATTGAGCTTTCAGAAAAACTTCATTGGCTATTAGGTGTTGGCAAATCAAATCATTATCTTGGATGGGCTTATTACATAAAAGCGGATTACATGAAAGCTTTGGATTGTGATCTAAAAGCAATTGACATTTTCGAGAAATTAGAAAAAGAATCCCCTCAAATCTCCAGGGACTACATTCTTGCCTGTAAGTCCGCAACTCTTGGCAATATGGGGGTAGTTTATGATGATAAAGGGGATTATCTTAAAGCGTTGGATTATTATTTTTATTCTTTAAAAGTTGCGCAACAAATAGGAGATAAAGATCGAGAACAAACTCAATATGGTAACATTGGAATTATTTATAAAAGACAAGGCGATTTTTCAAAGGCATTAGACTATTACTTTAAAGCTCTACGGATTGCAGAAGATCTTGCAAATAAAAAAGCCATTGCAATCAATCTTAATAATATTGGAAATATATATTTACAATATCGCGAAAACACCTCTATTTCGGACAATAATTTCAGAGATTCTTTAAGCACAAAAGCATTGGATTATTATGGCAAAGCGTTGAAAATAGCAAAGGAAATCGGTAATAACTTCGGAGTCGCATTAATTTTAGATAATTTGGGATTGGTGAATATGACTCAAGGTAATTTTCAAAAGGCGATTGACTTTTTTTTTCAAGCTTTGAATATTCATGATCAACTTGGCAATAAGAATGGTATTGCACGAGGACTTGATCACATTGGAATTGTTTACTATCAACAAAACAAGGAAGATAGTGCCCTTGTATATTTTACTCAAGCGTTAAAAATTGCCAGAGAAATTAAAAGTAAAAGCGAAATAACAAGCAAACTTAATCATATTGGAGCAATTTATCTCAACCAAAAAAATTATTTAGAGGCAAAAAAATTCATTGAAGAAGCTTTACAACTTTCAAGCGAGATTGGAAAAAAGGAGGGATTAAAAGAAAGTTATTTTAATCTTTCAAAATTAGACAGTGCACAAGGTGATTTTAAAAATGCATTCGAAAATTATAAACTTTATAAGGTCTTTTTAGATAGCATGTCAAACGATGAAAAGACACAAGAAATCACGCGTAAAGAAATGCAATTTAAGTTCGACAAAAGAGAAGCCACGGCACTAGCCGCACAAGACAAAAAGGATGCTATTGCTAAACAAGAAGCACAAAAACAAAAAGTAATTCGTAACTCCGTTATTGGAATTCTTTTGTCATCATTACTAAGTTTCTTCTTCTACAAACGCAAACGTGATGCAGAGCAAAAGCAAAAAGAAACTTCTTTGAGTTTACAGGTTTCAGAAACAGAAATGAAAGCCTTGCGTTCGCAAATGAACCCGCATTTTATTTTCAATGCGTTGCAATCTATTCAAACATTTTTGTTGAGCCATAAGTCCGATGATGCAAATACTTATCTTTTAAAATTTTCAAAGCTGATGAGGTTGGTTTTAGAAAATTCGCAGCACAGCGAAGTTTCTTTAAAAGAAGATCTGGAAGCATTGGAACTATATATGCAATTGGAATGCATCCGGCTTCCGCATCCTTTTACTTACCAGTTTCATGTTGATGAATCAGTCGATGTGGATAATACT
>Ga0134123_10000039_pt1 | contig 79711 bp, 113 predicted proteins | sample KB303_FD_96460 | JGI IMG/M metagenome (GOLD analysis project Ga0134123, IMG submission 96460) | Terrestrial soil microbial communities without Nitrogen fertilizer from Kellogg Biological Station, Michigan, USA - KB3-0-3 | ecosystem: Environmental > Terrestrial > Soil > Unclassified ...
CCGGCCGTATTGCTCCTGTAGGTCTGTAAGGTCCTGAATGGCTGCAGCGTGTGCATCAATGTTTGCCTGTGCTTCTCTGTGGGTTTTGTTTAATTCCCTGAGCTCACGAGCTGCATCCTTTGATATCCGACTGAATTTATAAATCCCTACTCCAGCAAATGTTAATGCGGCAGCAAGTGCCAGGAAGGGTCCAACTACAGGGATTGCCGCCAAACCAAATATAGTGAGACCGGCACCTCCAGCCACAGCCACAGCCGCAAGCGTTTTGATCGCTCCACCAAGGAATCCTGTCTCTGCTGCGAATTTGACGATCTTGCTTCCCGTGGACGCCAGTGTATTAAACCATGAAGCCAGGAATTTACCTGATTGTTCCAGGGCTGGCGTTAGCGCTACAATCGCCGCAGTGTAGTTCTTAGTCTTCTCTGCCTCTGGTTGCACAAAACCTTTTCCAAAGGCCGCCTTGGCGCTTTCTACGGCCTTCTCGTGGGCAGTTGAGACCGCTTCCAGATCCCTGGCGTATGATGACATTCCTCCGCGAGATTCCTCCAAGGCCTTAGTGAGATTAGTGGCCATGTCGATCGAGGACGATCCTGCCTGGGCCAGTCGATCCAGATGTTGAGCCGTCAGGCTGCTCACCAGTCCCATTTGCCGGAGTTGTTCAACGGCTCTGTTTATCGGTTCACCATTATGCAGAGCGGTATAGAAATCCCCGACAGCTGCTGCTGATTCTGCGATCCCATTACCTGATGCAGCGGCCGCATCACCAATGGTTCTAAGTGCACCGGTGCCGGCGAATGCGCCCCGGGTTAACCCACGAAGATTCTTGTCGGCTTCCGCTACACTTTCAAATTTAAACGGTGTGCTGTTTGCGAAATTCAGCAGCTCGGCAACATGCCGCCTGGCTTCTCTGGCACCTCCAACCAATGGGGTGAATACCCTTTGGAATCTCTGGATCTCTGATAATCGTTTTATTGCAGCATCAAGAGATCCGGTATCTTTAACCAATGACCGTACAGCAGCACCGACAGCGGTAAATGTTCCTACCAGGGCTACGCGAATCAGAAGGAAATCTTTGGCTGTCTTTATTAGCGCCTTGAAAGCACTGTCGCCTTCTTTCATGCGCTTATTGAAATCCCCGGCAGTAAATGCTGCACCGAGTCCACCCATCAGTAGTCCACCGCCATATGCAAACTTCGCATTGGCCTTCAGGAATTGAGCGATAGCGTTACCTGCTGGCATTATTTAACCCCTGCGGCTTTCAATTCTTCCTGGAACTTGCGTCCCTCTTCATCCAGGAAATCGAGTCGCTCTCCCTGTAATTCCAGAAACATGGCTTCTGCGATGTAAGTCTCCCCTATTGGCATATCCCATATCATGGTCACTGGAAGATTAGCCCCACGGGCTGCACGATGTGCAACTACCACCACGGGCGGCGCTGGAGTGGTAGGCATTCCAACGTAACGCGGTCCTTTGAAATCCACCTGCTGGATCGTATACTCCGGACGATTCAAGTAGTCCCCTACGTATATCATAAAACGAGCTACAGCCCTCTCTAGTCCCTTTAGTGTCAGAAGGAGTGGGAATACTGGTCGCTTGACTCGGCTTTGCCGATACCGAAGGCAACAAATTCCAACTGCTGTCTTCAGATCAAAGAGCGTTATCTCTCCATTAGTTACAAATGGGGAGTCGATAGTCTGAAGTAACAGTAAGTGCCAGAGAGAGAATGGCTTGAGGGTTCGACCGAAGATCCTGTGTCGAATCTCGTTGTCGATATACGCCGCAGCAAATACACGATCCAGTGCCACGGCTAATTCAGGGCTAATGTCAACCCTGTTAGCTTGTGATCAGTGCGTAACTTTCAGCTTCAAGAGTGACCTCGTTGAATTCACCCTTACGCTTCGGCTGACTGACATTCCTTACGATATAGAATCGTGTGAGGAATGTGAATGATGCTGAAATAGAAGCTGGGTCAAATCCGGTGATAATATATCCACCGAATGTGGCTGTGATTTTACGTTTATCAGGCTTGGTCGTAACCACCGACTCGGTTACGCCTTCACCATCCTGGGCTTGTGCAAAGGTTTCAGCTTCGTATCGAAGCTCAGCCGATCGAGCGACAAAACCAGTGATAGTCGGAGCATCCGAAGATGAGAATCCGAACAGATAACTTTGACCGAACTGATTGCTATTTACGAGTGGCATAATCTTTTATCCAGCTACGACCCATGCCTGGCATGGAGCCGTATCTGCCTTGGCGTAGACGGTTCCAGTTTCCGGCAATAGAAGAACACCTGCTCCAGGTGTGAGCTTCTGTGGGAATTTATCCAGTGTACCGACTGAATCGACGGTCAAAAAGTTCGTAGTGTCCAGATTGATCACCAGGAGTATGGAGGGATTCGTGAGTCCACCGACGTATAGTGTAGCAGCAGTGGTACTCCCAACCGTAACTTCCTCCCCAATAAATGTCGTTGAAGAAAGACTTGTGGTGAAACTTTTAGAACCCGTTACGCTCTGACCACCCGAAGAAATCGTGCAGCTTACAGAGGAGTTGATCTCGTTTGCCATGTCACATTTAGTCTTGTCAACCGATTACGCAGCGACCACCCAGACACGACAGGATGCGGTATTTGCCTTGGCATAAATAGGCACAGCTTGTGGGAATAAAAACACCCCCTTGCCTGGCAGTATTTTCTGAGGGAAGTTCGCCATGCCACTATCATTGTCTACCTCAACGTAATTGGTAGTGTCCATATTCCGCACGAATAGGAATACTGGAGTCGAACCAATATCCCCGAGAAAGATTGTTTCGGCCGCTGTGCCGATGAGCTGCTCGTTTCCAATGAACGCATTGTTGGAGGCATCGGAGGTTCCTGATATGGTTCCGGATGCCACCTGGCTGTTTATGGAGACGGATACGGTTATATTCGTTGTGATTTCGTTCGCCATTATCTACCAAATCAATATCAACTCACAGAGGCTGATCCGCCGGCAATGATTTGAACATCTGAGACACCCGTAGACCGAATGTAAAATGTTCCTGGCGTACTCGGTGTAAGATACACACCAGACTTGGGTGGTATCCTCTGCGGGAATTGATCAAAACTGGCAGATGAATCTACCTCTACGAATTCGACATCATCGAGATTGTTCACGAACACAATACTATTAGCTTCACTGACAGTGATTGTTATTGGGGTCGTGGACACCGATTCTTCGGTGGTGAAATAATTTCCTCTCCGTGCAAGGGTTATAACGCCACCACTGAGTTCCTGCAGGGCGGATTTTATCCTTACCCAGATCTCTGACCAAAACATCGACCATCCATTCAGTAATGTTCCATGAAAACTGAGAGTTGATGTCATGGTAACGAAGAAATTACCGAAGAGGTCGCTAACAAAATCAGCAACAAATGATAATGCAGCCGTGACAGTTTTGTAGATCGCATTCGCTAGGTTTCCAGAAAACGATATTGCGGCCGTTAGAATCCTGTTAGCTGCGTAGGATGATAATAATGTCCCCACAGACGATAATGTCGCCAGCATTAATCGTGGCGATGATTTGGTGTTAGCGGCGTGGAAAGACAGGGTGCTGTAGAATTCAATGATCCATGTCAGGATCAGTGCGAACAGGTATGCAAACGAAGTGGAGAACGATAATCTCGGGGCGGTACTATCCTCGAATGTTTTAATGTAAATGTTCCTGTAGACCGTTGCCCCAACATCCCAGACGATCGCCTGTATTGGCTGGAGTAATTTCGGATGTTCGAGACTCGATCCGCTATCTAGATTATCTTCCGCAGAATTGGATTCGAAGAAATCATCGTACGGCTGTGGACCCGTGGCGGCATCGAAATTCGCGGCAGAAAACGGATCTTCTAAATTGTCATCTCCATAATCGGCAATGACGTTGTAACCTGTAGACGCATCTATTAAAGCAGCCATTTAGGTTGCTCTGGTGAATATGATCATGGATTCGGAACCAGTACTTCCGAAGAATTGCGTGGTTGCGCCTGGACTAACTGCCGTCCAGGTATTCCCGGCGATCGTCATTGTATCCCCAATTGATACCGTTCCCCCAACCACAATCGCCAGCAGATCATTCTTCCAAAGTCCTTTGGCGTATCCCCAGTTGTTAGCTCCTGAGTTTCCGGCAGCGCGACCCGGTGTATGGGCCACAAATACTCTGGCAGCATGAACTTTTCCGCTTGCCCAAAAATCCTGTTGTGCGGAAGCGTTAGTAGTGAAGCGTTCAAGGGTAGCTGTAGTCCATGGTCTGCATGTGCAAGAAAATGCTGTAGTTGAAATAGACACCGTAACTCCCATTGCTCTGGTCATGCTAGATCCGTTTGCAGCTGACGTTGTATTCTGTATACACGCGAGCGGAAAGTCGGTCAGATTGGTTACAAATGAATCCAGAAGCATAGCAGAGAAGCATTTCTCTGCTGCCCCAACTCTTGTTGCAATCCATACTAGATTGGGTGTTAACTTGATCCAGTAGCTAAATGAGGACGTGGTAAGACTTTGATGGGTTTGTTGAGCCCGATTATTGTTAGTGACTGCAGCTACACTTCCTATGGCTCCTCCATAAGGACCCAGTGTCGGACTCGCTGACCAGTCGATTTGATCTGGAGTCAATGTAGTCGTAGCTACTGCTCCCCTACGGAATAATTCATTACCATCGTAATCTTCGAAGGCGTTAAAAGAAGAATTTACCGCACCATCAGGAGAGGGGATTTCAATAACAAAATACCAGTCTTTGCCAAGATCGTTGGCATTTGTAATTGAGGTAGAAGCTGTTGTTCTTTGAAATTCAAATCCAATAGCGGCCCAAGATGTAATCGTTCCACTATTTGTAAATTGAGGCGTAAGATCAATATCGGCGTTATGTGTGTTTGGTCGCCACTCTCCACGAGCATGAACTAATGGAGTTGTATAAGTATTATCTGCGGATAATGAAGTCCATCCATTTTTAAGAGTATAAGCAGCTCCGCCAGCCTCCGCCGCATAGGCAACCTGAATACTTTGAGCGCCAAGCATAGTAGCAAAAGTAGTTGAATGCGTGAGAGACGATGTGCCATTACCGCCATTAACAGCGATTCCAATTTTAGTAGCACCTGTTCCATCAACTCCGTCTGCGCCAAGTGTAAGATCACAACCATCCCATTGATCAACAATAACCAAACATCCTGTTTGGGTAACGCCACTAAAATCTACCGTAAGGGTTGTTCCCGTTGGGGCTGAAGCACTTGATTTACCAATCCAAAGAGTAGTTTTAACATCTCCTGTTCCACCAATGGCTCCCGCTTGAGATTTAATTTTAGTGAAGGTGGGGGCATTTGAACCATTAAGCGTTACTGTAGCTGGATCGTCAGGAGTTCCTGTTGTCTTGGTATTCGCAACAAAAACAGTAATAAATCTACTAGCAGATGGAACAGTAATGGTAAAGGCATATGAAGTTGCATCGGAAGACGATTGCTGCGCGCTTGCTAAAGCTTCCTGTTTGGCTCGATTGTAAAGATTTGTTGCCCCTCTACAACGAAATACATCTAATGAATAAGAAGTTGAGCCAGACTGACCAGCACTGGTTCCAGCTGGAATATTCTTTACAAAGCCCCAATTAGCAACGCCTGAAGTCCCAACGAGGGCCTGTAGTTTGGCAGATAATGCTGCCCATGGTGTTGCGCTAGTAATCGTTCCTGTATCCCATGCCATAATTAATCAAATTCTGTTACGCCCATGGTAAACGATATAGTGTCACCATGCGCTTGCCGGTCACTGTCACTGAATTCATCCATAGTGGAGATATCCAGTCCGTGAACAATAAGACTATGGATTGGATCAGCACCATTGGTGATGGTCAACATGGCATTATAGATCTGCTGAACCGTATCAGATTGATCTGCCACGTCATCCTTGGTCTCCCTGGATACCCAAACAACAGTCCCAGTGAGCATGTAAGTTCTTTCGTAGCCGATTGTTTTCTCGGCATTATCGATCCAGATGGCACCGAATGGTGGACGGGGCAATGTTACCCCTCCGTCGTCGTCCCCGCCTTTGGATGGATAGAATGATAGATCCGGAAGAAGTTCTGCCAGTAATCCTACGAGGCAGAGCTCGGCTTTTCGTTTGACTTCAAAGGCCATAGTTTCTCCAGTGTCTTTTGCCAGTCAGCTTCAGCTTGGTCTTTACGTTTTTCCAGTTCACGATCATGTAACAGGTCAGAAACCTTATTGATCATTTCCACACATCGATCTGTGGGGAACTGCATATTAGAGTCCGACAATCGTCTCCCTCCTGTTCGATAGTAAGCACCGTGAAATCCTGGCCACGGGCAGTGATGATATCATCCTGCGCAACCGCACTTAAATCAAACACTTCTTTCCTGACGTATATCGTGGTGTTTACATCCTGGTATACGCCACCCTTCATAACCCTCGTAGAATCCGACTCATGATCGATAGCGATCGCTGGATATGTAACCCCTTTAAATATCCAGTCTTCAGTAAACGCCGCTTCCATGGACGGTAATGCGCCATTGAAAGCGTCAAAAAACTCCGTAGCCATCAAACAACAAACCAGATATCAACCATGAAGCAAACCATCAATAAAGAAAGAGAGAAGCAAGGCATTGATGCCATTATGTTCCTGCAAAAGAAATTCTTCAAGAAAGGAGCATGGGACAGGCCATGGGCCCGGAAGGGATGGCGTAGTATGTCGCAACATGAACAGGACTTCCTTATGAAGTTTTACAAAGCAGCAGCTAACGGGAAAATCAAATGACATCAAAAGAACGAAAAAAGATCAGGAAAAATATAACCAAAACAGGATTTTGGCGGGACTATAACTATGATCCTCCAACTTCAAATGATCCAGGGAATGGTATTTACACTGAGCAATGGGTATCCAACTTAGACAATACAAGGATCACTATAGAATGGGATGAACGAACAGGTGAAGAAGAGGAAGATGAGTGAGCTGTAAACACAAAAGGGCCGCATCATTACGGATGCGGCCCCCTCGTGTTTGTTCTGTGCCTAATTAGTATTACGCGTATTGAGTCGTGATCAGCTGGACGCAGTTGGGAGATACTGTTTTCAGTACTCGGTTGCTGCGGATACGGAGCATATTGCCCCGACGCTTTTCATCGCGGTAGCTTTCTGAGGTGAACAAGCCGCCTGGCGAATCTGCATCCCACACGATCGTGCGGCCGACTCCACCATTCATGAAGTCTCCTTCAGCCCTGCGGACCAGTGCGATATAAGTGTTTGGCCACACTGGAACCACCGTGGTGGTGGGTGTAGCTTTTTTAAGTGAGGTGTCGTAGGATTTCTTAGCAATCAAGATTTCCTGCAACCCGAACACATTGGCGAACATCTGCTCAGTGATCTGGCTGCCACCCTGGTTTACGTTCAAGTAACCGTAAACGTAGGTTTGGAGTTTCTGTGACCGGCGAATTCTGTTCCACAGCGACAAGCTCATGACTGCAGTCGTTGGGACTTCTCCCAGGAAGGTCATGCGCTCGATTGCCGCATTCATATCCAGTGGAACATCAAACGTGGCGATGTTGGCTTCCGTGTAGGCTACGGTTGAGTTGGTAGCCGTGAAGGTTGAGGAATTGTAAAGGGTCGTTGCAATCTCAAGCTCGTAATCCAACATCAGTGAGTTCATCAACAGCTTGGAGGTGATAACCTCAGCGTCGAAGAAACTTTCCATCCGGCGAGCTACGACATCATCAACGCGCTCTTCCAAACCGAACTCTTCGGTCTGGTAGCTGTCCCACTCGAATTTACGAGTGAGTTCGTTGTAGGTGCCGGTCTCATTTCGTTTGGTGGAGCCGTAGCCAGTTCCCGCTTTCAGGAGCTCTGCAGCACCGATACGGAATTTAGGATAACGACCTACTTCACGTCCACTGGGATAGGTTGGGTAAATCAGTTGTCCGATGTAGAGTTTTTCCTGGGCAACTGCTTCCATCAACACTGTGCTGATGTCTGCCCTTGGTACACTGTCAGTTGTATTAAACATAAGCTCTGGGGGTATTTATTATACGAAGATCACTCGGACAATTGCTCCGCTTGCAGCCGTAAAAGCGTCTACTGAGACTGCGACCACATTAGATCCACTGGGGACCAACATGCCTGCGTTCGCTGCATCCAACGCCAGGGTTGCACCTGCGGCCACTGCGGCACTCGATGCACCGATCATTGCATAATGGACTCCGGAATACCGGCGATGAACGGCAATGGCTTTACCGAGGTAAACGCCATCCTCCTGCTTGGGCATGGCCCGGATCATGGTTCCGATCATGACCGCGCCGTCGGATGAAGTTGCGATATCAGCTCCGGTCGAGGTCAGTTTAATGACCTTGTACTCCTGACCTGTCAGGTCGCCAGCTGCTTTAAGACTGATTACATTATTGGTATTCATTTGTTCTGGGGGGAATCATTAGGCCGCCGTTGCCGGTTTGTTTTTCAGGGACTGAAGCCAGTCCGCGTGCATGGCGGGGTTTTCTTTCTGTGCAAGCAGGATAGCTTCACCCTCTGTTTTCCCGCTTGTTTTAAGCTGCTGGACCCGGACTTGAAATTCATGGAGCTGGCCATCGTCATTAGCACTGAAGAGTCGCAGGCCGTTATCTACACCAGCCCTGACAGGGCGCGTGCCAGTCCTGTTAGCCAGGCGTAGAGCATCATTTTCTGCTTTGTAGCCCTCGGCCAGTTTAATGGCTTTGTCTCTCTGCTCTGCCAGGATCATAACTTTTTCCTCAATGGATTTAAGTTCGATCTCTTCTGCATCTCGTTTGGCCTGTAGCTCTTTGAGGGCTTGCTTATTTTTGAGTTGGATAACTTCCTTCTGTAGAGCGGCGAAGTTCGCAGCGCCACTGGTTCCACCTACGGCTTCACCTGCTACTCCTGCTACGACACCGGCAGGTTCACCTTGGACTTGAGCTTGTTCCTGGCCTTGGACTTGGGATTGCTCGCCTTCCATGCCGGCGAGAACTTCCTGGACTGCGGCGTCGACTTCGGCGCGAGTAAGTCCAAGCTGGGCCAGATCTTCATCGCTTGCTTCCACGAGATCTTGCAATGAAGGCTCATTCTGCCCTCCAAAGTTCTCGTTCAAAACTTGTTCATGTTGCTCAATTCGTTCGTTGAGCTGATTAAGGGCGGCCATTACATCCTGTAGTGTTGGTTCAGGGTCTGCCACCTGTTCTTGTGCTTCCTGCTTTTCTTTGGCCATGCCAATTTGAGAACTGTCAACTTCAGGGACAGAGAAAAGACCGGCATTAGCAGCAGGACGGATTACACAATCAACAGACATAAGTTTCTCACATCTCGCAGCAAACTTACCATTGCCCAATGGCTCACCATTCATATTCCCTTTGGGTGGCTTGAACGCTGTAGACATACCGAAACAGGTAGGCATCACTTCAGCACGCTCAAGGAGCTTGGGAGTTTCGTCGTGGCTTTTCAGGAGATGCCAGTCAGCACGCAGTTTGTCTCCGTCTCTTCGGAAACCAGTCAGGTAACCATTGAGGTCTTTGACTCCGCTACCATGATCCAGGCATACGGCCACTTTCCCGCGTTCTTTTGCTGATGCCTGGATTTGGTTTAGGAGCGTATCATCAACTTCCAGGTTGTGACCTTCAGCGGTCAATCCACCAGTGATAACACTGACTCCACGGATTACGGCATTTTGACGATCGATCGTTCCGGTTGTTCCGGTAAAAAGATCCTCACTTTTAAAACAGATTTCACTTTCGTTCGGCATGCTGCATGCCAGATTGTCAACGGGTGGGGGGAGCCTCCGTTAAATAAAAATGAGGTTAGGTTGTTTCAAACGGGAAGGGCTCCTCCCCACCTTACTGGATTGACATAAGAATGTTCCTGTAGTGTATGAAAAAGAAAACGGGCCTAAAAACGCGTAAACTACCAACCACAAAAGTTATAGCCACAGAACCTGAATCTCCACCGGAGCAATCCGATGATAATCTTTCAGAAAAAGAATGGCAGAAAGAGGTTCAAAAGCATTGCCAGCCTGGAGAACCTATACCTGACTGGCTGGCTGCTAAAGCCCCTCGGTAATCAGTGGCAGGGCTCCCACCAGTCGGAGCAAAATCTATCTGCCGGCCATGGAAGTGTATCGCTTCCATTCCAGCGATTAAAGTAACGATTACTGCAGCATTTCTTATCTTCGCTCACGAACCGGCAATTTGCGCAGCATGATCCACCGACTGGAACACGTAATGCCGGAACATGATCTTTTGGATATCCGATCTCTCTATGGCGAAATTCAAGGACCTTATCCAGGGTTTCGGAGAGATCGGATTCCATGCCGGAAAAGGGGTAATATTGTCCTGTTTATTTTAGGGTTTGCCTAGGTAAGTGGCTAAAATTTAGGTCCAAAATCGTTCCAAATTAACGCCCCAAGTAATGCATAGATGCGAGACCACCGAAGAGATTGGCGGCTACCAGAAATGCTAATCCGGCCGCAATGAGTTTTCTCCAGATCGGATCACCAATCTGGAAGCAGGCAATGACGAAACAGACGAAACTAAACGCTAATAGTACTAACCCTAAGTTTTGCATATGTTCTCCTTTATTTCTTTCTGACCTTCTTTAAAGCTGATCCGATTTTATCCCACGCTGCTCCTCCGAGCTTTCCACCAATCGCGCCACCAGCACCCCCAAGCACAGTTAGTCCACCAGCTCCGAGGATTCCTGGTCCACTTTTATTTGGTGCCATTCCTGGTTGATTTGGTGCGATCCTATAGGTTTTGACCATGGCATTTGGGTCAGGTCCACCTTCTTCCTGTCCAGTAAACTCTCCGAGAGGATTACGCGGCCGTGGATCAGTTTGGAATTTAATCAGTTCGTCCAGCTTTCCGGACACAAACTTATAGTTCTCCATTCTTTTCCCTGCGTCCTGGATACCGCGAATGATACTTTTGTATTCAGCCGCCTCGCTCTGGCGTTTTCGTACAGCCAGACCGAGCGGGGAACTACCAATGGACTTTACGCCCTTACGTGGGAAGATCCTTACCCCCCCGCCTTTAATTGGAACCTTCCATGCGAATTCGATCAACTCATCCAGTTTGGATGACAGCTGATTCGTATCGGTTTCCCCAACTGCCTTCTTGCGTGCTTTCACTTTAGCGAGCAGTTTCTGAATGGCTGTCGGGGCAGCATTGTAGGATGTTCCAGCATCAAGATCCATTAGTTCTTCTTTTTGCGATTAAAGAAGCCGCCTACCTTTTTTCTGATTTTCCCGCCAATCTTTACACCACGCTTGGCTGCATCTTTTAGTTGCTTCTGTTCATCTTTGCTAAACTGCCTAAATTCAATAATGCCATCCAGCTCGGTCTTGAGCTCGACCAGTTTCTGGATCTTTGAAAATCCACTATATTGCTGCTGTAATTGCTGTGGCCGGTTCAGATACCGCATCAGTTTCGGGAATGGAAACTTCAACACGGCAGCCGGTGATAAATCTGCAGGGAATTCTTCCTGGATAATTTTACTATGTGGAACTGCTCCATCAGAGAATGGATTCAGGATATGCTCGTCGAACTGGATGGTTTTCTCCTTGGAGTTTAGCTTTAGATTCGGCAGGATAGTCTTTAGCTTGGCAAGCGCCATCCCCAATCCTTGACCAATCGATCGTCCTGGGCCCTTAGCGATTCCCTGTAGGCCCGTGCCACGCACACCACGAGAGAAGGCAGATCTTCCGGCAGCCCAATTCGCCCCATATCCACCGGACCCCTGTATGGCTTTATGGCCGAGATATCCACCAATACCTGCCCCAGGAAGGACACCAAGCGCCGCCGCACCAGCGAGGTGAGATGTCTTAGGCTCCTCGTAATCATATGCAAATTCAATGACTGAACCGAGATTATGGTTTAGTTCGCTCAGGCGGACAAGCTTGGATGTAGTATTCATTTTCTTTTCCCGGTCTGGTTTCCAGCCGGTTTTACGAAGGGTGCCGTATACGTAGGCATCTTTCTTTTCTCCCTTGAAGCCTTTTTTATTGGCTTCCTTTTTGAGGTTGAGTTCTAAAGCGACAGGCATACCATTTCAACCGGTGTCAAGCCGGAGTAGTAAACCTTTAACAATTTGCCTTCAATAGCGAAACAGAGATAAAACACACGATTATTTGAGTGAGTCTTGAAAACTCATACAAAAATGGTTTAGCGGGTTCGACTCCCGCACCGTCACGCTATGACGATATAAACTAAAAGCTGAATGCTGAAATCTGATAAGCTGAATTTAATGAAAGCTGATCGATGAAAGTAGAAAGCTGGTTAAAATCCGTGGTAAAACCTGCCCGACACTGAGAAGTGCGGGAGACGCCGCGTGTGGCGTTTCACTGGGTTCACGGCTGCTGTCCGGAGGCAAAATCCCAACAACAAACAACATGAACGAAGATCCGAGATTATACGAAATAGCAAAACGAATCACCTTTGAGGCCGGGTTCCCGACCTGGACTGATCCTCGCACCGGTGAGACACATCGTAATCCGAAATTAACCAAGAAAGGAAAACCAAATGGACCAAGTAAAAGTAAAAAGACTAAAACTGCTAGCAACAATAAAGAAAAACCGAAAGGCGCATCGTGATCTATTCCTGAAAGCCCAGGAGGGATACAGGAAGGACATGATCGAAGAGCTCGATCGGATGCTGAAGGATGCCAAGGATGGCAAGCAGATTCGTCGAGCAGTCATTATGCCGGAACCACAGGATCACACTCCTGATTATGATCGGGTCATTGCCATGCTCGAAATGAGCGTGGATACAGTGATCGAGCTGGATGCAGATTCGTTCGACAATTACGTCATGGATAATTGGGCGTGGAGGGCGAATGCCTTGGCTACCAATACCATGTACGCCGCGAAGGCTGGATTGAGAAGGAAGTGAAACGAAAAAAGAAGAGGACATTCCTCTGTAAAGAACCGGGAGGTGCAAATCTCCCTGATGAAGAATTCACGATAACCGCTAAAGACATGGAGGATGCCAGGGAACAGGCATCTGTCTGGAACGCAGTCGTGATACGAGAAATAAAACCAAAACAAGAAAGGAAAGCTAAAAGATGAAGTTCAACATTACAATCACTGAAGCACTGGCAGAAATTAAGACGATCGGTAAACGCGTATCAACCAAACAAACACAGCTCAATAGCTATCTCCTGCGGGATTCGAAAATGATCGATCCCATGGTGAAAGATGGCGGGAGCCCGGAATACATTAAACGTGAACGCCAGGCGATCCTCGATCTGCAAAAGCGGATTGTCGATCTCCGGTTCGCAATCCAACAAGCCAATATGACTACCAAACTCACGATGAATTCGTCTGAGAAAACGGTATTCGAATGGCTGATATGGCGTCGTGAAGTCGCACCCCATGTTCAGGTTCACCTGAGTCGTATGTGGGAGCTAATTCAGGGCGGTCGCTCAATGGCTCAAAAGCAGGGAATCAACGTAGTGGCGGCAGCCGCTGCAGTTCAGGGCAGTAATGATGCGAAGGAAATCGTTGTTAACGTCAACGAATTAGAGCTCGCAAAACAGCGCGAAGAAGTGGAACAACTCCTTGGCGATCTGGACGGCAAGCTGTCTCTACTTAACGCAACAACAACCATTTAATCGATGTGGAGTCCAGACACGGACAAGGCTTAGGCCACGTTCCGGCAACGGACTGTAAATCCGCCCATCAAATGGGGCCGGAGGCAGCAATCGTGGATGGGTAGCGCGTGGTGATCTGGGCTCCCTTCCTCCCCAGAACAAGAAAACAACAAACAAATGAAAACAACACTACCAACAGCAAAAGAGCTGACTGATCTCGGCTTCCGGACGGCAGCTTATGAATTAGAGAAGCACAAAGAGCTCGGCAACAAAGGGCTTCGAGAGAAGCTCCGTGTGGCGTTCGAGCACTACCGGGTGGTAGAGCCCGAGCATATTGATCGGTTTAATGAGAAACTTAAGGCTGAAACCCTTAAGAAAACAACCAGGTTGAGACGAAATGATTATAGAGACGAGATCAAAATAATCAGGACGACTAAGTATCAAAGACTCCAGTTCACGTCGATTCACAACTATACAGCAGCACCACCACGTGAGGTGCTGGTGGAGTTGAAAAAGGCGAAGGAACTCGGGTGCTTTGATTCATTTGAAATCGCCACGATCAACGAGGTTCATGATGAACACGTGCAAACCATCAGGATGGAAGATCCTATCCTGTTCGGTCGTATCGAGAACAGCGACAATCGTTATTTCATTGCCCAATGGGATGACGATGTGAAGATCGAAGATATCCTGCGAGAGGATGAGGGATGAAAACAAAAGATCTACTCAAATTCGCGGAAAAGAAGACCGATCCTGACGAAGCGGCACTGAAGGAATGCGCCAATATTGCGAAAATGATGCGCGGTCACGTCTGGGACGGCCCACCAAAATCGCAATTACAAAAGAAGGGATTCTTTGCGAATTCGCCAGTCGTGGCGCTTCTCGGTCGGTAGTTTACTTACCTTCATCAACAGCGATAAATGAAGGTGCTCGGAGTGCGCCGCTGGGGTATTTACCCTGGTGGCGCACTCGTGCCGTTCGTCCGACATATTTCTCCAGATCCCTGCGGGTTTCATCTGTGAATCCGGTGCCTACTTTTCCGATAGTGCGTCCACTAGAATCAGCGTAAGTGAAACCACCAGGAGCTCCGTGAAATTTACCAGTGCCAGGAAATGTGCCGGCGATCTTAACATTAGCCTCCTTCGTATGTTTAACCTTAATCATTTTACCATCAGATGGATGAATTATCACGCCCTCCTTCGTCAGGGGATGACGACCTGACCGCACTTTCTCATACAATCGAAGAGCTGCGGAAGGGGATTTGGCTTCTTCAGGAGCATGGAATGTGCTCCTTGGCAGATGTGTCAAAGTTTCTTTTACTTTTGCAAGCCGCTCGGGATAAGGTCCTTTATCTCCGGCGACATCAAAAGGCATCACTTTCAACTTCACCCCGGAAGCCTTCTGCTTCCGAATAGATTCACCAATATGACTATTCAAAATACCAGACAGATCTTGTGGTGGAATACTCTTCCCCCGCACTTTACCATAGAGTTCACCTATCAGCGTCCGCTGGTGCTCTCGTGGTATGTCTATTGTGGGCCTTCCCCGGAAGACCCTTTCAGTGTGAACGGGATGCGTTCCCGTTGTCTTGCTAACACGATGGCTCAGGATCTCAGGACGACCTCCTGCAGTACTTACGTAGACCAACGCACCATCAACCTTGGGCTGAACCGATGAACCTGATTCTAACCTTGATAAGTATCCCTTCGCTTCTGATGGCGATAGTGATTTCGCAGCTGGTTTATGTGCTCCTTCTGGCGGTTGCACTGGTTGCGCTTTTGTGTGTAGCCATCCGGCTTTGGTTTTTATAAATGCCAGGCGATGTGATCCCTTGCGATCCGATAGTGTCGCATGTAGCTCGCCTGGCGTACTCTTTGTGACCAGGGCTTTACCCAGGTCTTCACTCTTTACTGTCCCGGCACCATAGCCGGATGGTATCTCCCCTTCCCATCCGAGGTAGCTATGTCGGTGGGTGGGTTGTTGGTGGATGGCGATTTTCTGTCCATGAGCTGGTAGATCTTTCCTGGTTGCCCATGAGAGCAGTCCATGGTGGCGATTGCCAATTCGCACATCCCTATGTAGTCCTGCTCGTTTGGCGTGATGTTGCTGGACATTGTAATCGAGAAGCTCACCTTCTTTGAATACTGGAAGTTCTTGTGGTGGTTCATCTACTGACGTTGGTTGATGTAATTTTTTTTTATCCGAAAATTGGATCAGGTCATCCAGTATCACCGTAAATTCACCAATGGTCTTACCCTTCATACCACGGAACGGCCAAACCTTATTGCTGCGGAGTAACTTTACCTTCTGGGCTAAATTACTTGCGGCGAGGGTGCCATATGGTGGAACCAAGGCTTTGAATCGTTTACCTCTTTCAAGCGGCGATGTTAGACCGGGTGGAAGCGCAAGAAATCCTGCCCTGGAAATATCGTGGTATTTAGTCACAGGTGCATGGTGTAACCATTTCGCAGTCCTGAATGCGATCTTAGCACCTCGATTAGGATTGTTGGCGAACTCAATCAGGTCATCCAATATGGCGATCAATTCTTTCTCGAACACCCTGGCACGAACGGTCTTTTCACCTTTTTCTTTCTTAGCAACGATCCGGTGGTTCCCGTCCTCCACGAAATATTTTCCACCAATTTTGTGAAGCATTGGTAAATCACGGCCGGGCTTCTTCTTATATTCCTCTACGATATGCCGCTTTACCGCATTCTGGTGTGAGACAATTTTACTAATGGGAATCTTCTGAACCTTGGACTTTACATCCTCTGGATATAGAGGGTTGTCCTCCCATTTGACCGTCTTGAACTGGATTAGATTATCCAGCAGATTAGTAATCTGGGTGATCGCCATATCATATCTTCTTGCCTACTTTTTTCACCCATTTCTGAAGCCTTTTCCCGGACCTCATCAGCAGCGATCGAGTAGCAAGGCTGCCGGTAGCAATGCCGGCTCCAGTCAGAGCTCCTCCACCAATCAATGCTGCGGCTTTAGGAAAACTAGATTTCCCACGGCCGGTTAATTCATCGTACTCTTCTGGAGTAAGACGAATCTCGAAATTAATAATAGCATCCAGCTTGGCAGATAGCTGAACCAGTTTGGCATCAGAGCTCAATGACTTTCCCGCCAATCCCTTACCTATTCCTTTCACATGTCTCCAGATACGAGGACCAATGGAACCGATATCCTTACCAGTTCTTATCGTTCCAGTACGAAGAGCACTAGCGATATCATATGATTTACGACCTTTGATTTGTCCCCATGCGGCTCCAGGAACTTGCTTCCATGGAACACCTCCTGCATGCACACCCCTGGCATACAGGTATCCCGGGACCCCAACAGCTGCTCCCCCAATCGCTAGATTCCGCTTCTCGCGTCCGCTCAATAAGGGTTCACGATCCGGCTCGGGTTCGGGATATGCAATAGGATAAGAAGGTCTAGCCATCAATTTTTGCCTAGAATGTCAACGGACCAACCCATGTCGCCAATCAATAAAAAACTATTCCAGGATTCCTTGCGTCATGTGCGCAGGGAACTTAAAACAATGAAATTCGGAAAAAAGAAAATAATGGAGACCAAAGTCTCACGGACGCTCATGCCGAGTATCATAAAGAAAGGTTACTTCACCGATGAGGGAGAGATCTTCGTCCCGATCCTTCAATCTAAAATGGGGGTGAGGGATATACTCCGGCATGAATATGGCCATGCTCTCTTGTTTCAGTATCCGAGCATCAAACAGAAAGAGGGCTTTGATCTCTTTGGATATAGCACAAATACAGATGATTACGCATCAGATTATGCCATGGTGAATCCGGAAGAAGATTTCTGTGAAACCTTTATGGTGTACATGAAGACAAAGGGAAAGTTCCCATGGAATGAAGGCTCTCCACGTCTGAAAAAGAAATGGCAGTTTATTACCGCACTGAAACGCGGTTTCGGTCCTTCCTTGTAGTAGCAGCTACAGCCGCACCGGCAGTTGCTGGAACTGCAGCTAATCCAGTAGTTACCTTCTGATAGTTTTTGACCGGATTTCCTTTATATGCAATCAAGCGTCTGAAATAATTTGAATGCAGCGGTTCCTTGGTGGCCTCACGCAATGCTTCTCTTTCATTATATCCCCTGAATCGTAAATCCTGGAGATGAGCACTGAGGACCTTTTGTCCCTTCTTGAGTTCTTTTACCACTTCAGGATTCTTTCTGCCGCGCCATTCACTAACAGCTTCCTTATGCCAGGAATCCAATGCCGAAGCGGGCGAATGCCTGAAAGCCGAATAATGCTCCAGGACGTGAGGATGTATACCTGATTTAGGACTTCCAACATCCCAGATCTTTGGGGATTTACCAATAAGCCATTTGACGGGAGCGGATTCAGGATGACGCAATGCCGAACCGGTAAGCTTCCCAGTAATACCTTGGTTAAGAATATGTTGAGACGCTTCCAGATAATCAGCGACCTGCTTCCCATAGTTCGTTGGATTACCGGCTAATTTATCGATACGCGATCGAAGTCCGATCCTGGCAAATTTACCAGCTCCTCTATACAAAGGAATCCCAGCTGCAGCTACTGCTAAACCCGCAGCCACATTGTGTTTTCTCTTAGGTTCCTGGAATCGAATCTCTTCCAATCTGGAACTTAATTCTTCCTTAGAGATTTTACCCTGAGCAACCTTTTTAAAGAAATCCTTTTCCTTCGCCTCGCCTACTTCCTTTTCTATCTGGGCCGGAGTCTTCATCTTACCAGTCACAGGATTGAATTTACTGTGTTCGTACTTAGGTGGAGTTGTCAGAGGCTTATCACGCCACCTGGACAATTCTTCTCTGGCACCATGGAAGAACCCGCCAACTTTACCCAGCCCTGGAACATCCTTAGCATATGATCCACGCTTAAAACCTTCCATGAGTTGCCCAATACGGCTTTGAGGATGTGCTTGCTTGGCCCAGTTAATAACTCCTCTACCACCCTTGATTGTGGCTATCAGTCCAGCAGTAGTGAGGGCTCCGGCCACCCATGGCTTTTCCCATTCGTTCTTTCGTGGACGACCGCGTGGATCAATGTTGGGTAGACCCTGACGCTTGAGATTAACATCCCTGAGCAATCGATGTGTTCGGCCGGCATACTTTTTGACTTTCTGGGCCTGTCCGATAGTGCTGTAAGTTCTTCCGTACAGTTTCTTATGCGCCCATTCCTGCAGCCAATCTGGACCCAGGTCGTCTGGGTCATCTGGCCTGACATCGAATTTCACCAGTTTAATCCGTGAGAGAAATGCATGTTTGGCTAGCTTCTTAAGTCCGTATCCAGCTAGAATAGTACCGCCAATAACTTCCGGAGCGAGCTCAACTCGTTTACCTCGCCAACTTCGTTCACCGAATTGATCTCTTGTAGTTTTGCCATACAGCCGAGCAGCCTTCTGGGTTGCTAAACCGATACCAGCACCAGCCAAAGTAGATTTAATTAATTTGGATGGTTTTCTTGCTGCCAGGGCACCGATACCAGCTCCGATTAATGTCGTGTGCCCATACAATCGGTCGGCTCGATCGATATCTCGTTCATGAATCTGCTTCATGTATCGATCACGAGCCACTATTTGGCGCTGACTCTGGAATTGAGTTAATTGCGATTCAGGAAGTAAGCCCTTCTGTTCAGCTTCCATTTCTTCTCGCTTTCTACGTTTGTTCTTTCTATGAGTGTATATCTTCTCGTATATCAATGGCAATGCAGCAACTCCACCGGCAACCGCCAGATCAGACTTAAGCCCAAACTGGATCAGTCTTTGCCTGGATGACATTTGTTGTTTCCTTCTTTTTTTCAGTTGTGCCAGAGTGAGTCCGACCAGGCCAGTCGCCGCACCTCCAACAAGACCGCCCACGGCGATTTTACGACCTATGCCGCTACCCTTAGGGGCAAACTTCTTAAAAAGAAGCTCACTGGCTGGATATGCTAATCCTCCTTCAATCGCTCCAATAGCAATGTCATGCGCTGTGTGATCCTGTGTTGTGCCAGCCAACTGAGCACGGACTTTATCCAGGGCACTGAACTGCACGTTTTGCCGACGGCCGTTATGCGGAGTAATGCCAATAGTTATGGTAGCGCGTTGCTCTCTGGGTTCTCTTGGTTTGGGTTGTCGAGGTTTATAGAGATTGAGGATCTCCCTGGCTTCATGCCGTTGATGCGCCCGTTTGTCGTAACGACCCAATGCATATCCACCAACTGCACCACCAGCTAAAGTTCCGGCAGCGATCAATTTGAGTCTGCCGGCACGCCTGGCGCTCTCCTGCCCCAATCTTTCAGTCAGCTCACCAGTCTGCCTTTCGTAGGTTGATTTTGCAGCAGTAACCCCTTCTTCACGTCCGAGTGTGTGACCCTTTTTGAATGCTTCCCCATGCTTAGCTGCATGTTCTGCACCAAGCTTTTCGGCCTGAGCTTTTAATGCTTCTTCTCCAAGATGTTCCCTGGTTTTTGCTTGCTCCCGTAGAGTTTTTATCACTCCAAGGTTCTTTGTATGGGTTTCTTGTAACGCTCGAAGCGCCCTCATGTCCATCGGCTTAATATCCTGGACTTTGCTACCACCAGCAGCCCTGATAAATTTCGTCCATTTCTGTCGAGCTATTTGAAATGTGGAAAATGGTTTAGCCTTTTTCCCAGCGAGTTTTTCGCTCTCAAGCCAGGTTCCAGGAATAGCTGTGGTGGATTTCGACACACCTGTTTTCCCAGCCTGTCTGAAAACTTCCAAAGCTTCTTGCGCTTCACGCGGAATTGGAAACTTGGCAAACTGGATCTCTTTTAAGCGTGATTTCATCTGCTGTGTTCGGCTGCGTTTGCGAGCTGCATGAATAGCCAAAGCGCCGCCGGCCAGTACTCCAGCGGCCCCGATACCAATCCCGAGTTTCCCAAGATGAGGGAAACCGGTTGCAGCTTCTGCTATCGGAGTTGTGAAAATCTTTCGTTCTTTCAAAATCTTCTGCTTAACCCCACTAAGTCCTGCAAACTTGCTGCGCTCGTACGTTGTATCCATGTGCCGCTTCAATTTCCGGATACGTCCAGGCGTAATTGGTTTGGTGGTTCTGCTGCCTTTTTGTAAAATATCCTGAATGCTGCTGACGCTAACCTCAGATAGCGGTGTGCCGCCATATTCATATGGTTTATCAGTGATTAATCCCATAGCTCCACGAGCCTGGGTTTTAATGTCTTCCGGACTTTTCCGAATCAGGAAATGCTGATGGATTTGTTTTTGGACTTCATGCTCTTCCTCTGGAGAGGCAGCAGATTTGAGTTGCTTATGTAATTTAGAAAGTTTGGATTGCCAATCTCCCTGGTGTTCTTCAGCTATTTGGGTCATTCCTCTTGTGGCGATCCGGCTTAAACGTTCACCGGCATGAGTCCTGGCGGCCGTGGATGCCTCTTGTCGTTGTTTGGCGAGGCCCGATAGCCGCTTCTTGTATTCAACCATCCGTTCAGGATGAGCTCTGGCAGATTCAAGGCTGGCATTTTTGGCTCTGATTATAGCCAGGCTTTCCCTTGCTTCCCCTGCCATGTAATCACGATGTAGCTTCATCTGACCCTGAATATGCTGCACTGTCTTTGAGCGTAATTCTCTGGGTCCAACCCTTTCTCCAGCATATTGCTCCTGAACTTCTTGCCTATGTCTCCCCCACACTTCACTTGTGGGAATTTTCTCTATCTCCGATTGGGCTCGAACGTACTTCTTCCAATTCATCCGCTGCCGCTCGTAGACAGGAACGTCTTTAAATGTCTCGCCGGGCTTTATATCGGCTTCTTTAACCGTAGCCCACTGTTTACCCTTGGGGGCGGAATATGGTTGAGCTTGCCCAGCAGCGAGAGGCCTTAACGCCTTAAGACGGGTCGCAGGTTTACCGAGTGGTTCTCCAGCTACCGGTTCCTTGAACCCACCTTCTACCTTCTGCCATCGGACAGGACGCCCAATGGTGTAGACCTGTTCAGGGTCCATCTTTTGGGATACTGCTTCTTTAATCTTTCGACCGCTTACTGAAATGTTGTATTTGCTTTCCGGGGCATAAGCTGTGTGGCGTTCGCCGGCAGCGAATTTGATTTCGACGTTCAGCTTCCTGGCCAATCGCTTCAAAGCTGCAAGCGGGCGCACTTTACCTTCTGCGCGAGGCACTGATTCTGTGGTGTTGAACACGCCTCACCTAGGCATGTCAATCTGCCACCAAAAATGAAAAATAACGGGATGTTCCCAAAACGAGGCTAAAAGAAAAAAATAGTATAAGAAAATCCTCGATTCAGAATGTCTGGCGATACTGTGTATTTTTAATGGAGTACACCAATCGCTGGTCAGCAAACCAACGAGAGTCGCAGACTCCATTCTGCAAACATGAAAGATAAAATGAGAAAGATGAAAGGTAATAACAATAAAGAAAAGGGCGAAGGCCACAAAGCACGATTTGCTGTTGTGGGGACATTCACAACCGTGATAGATGGAGAGAAATCCGAATTCAATCTGAATTGGGATGTTACCCTTTCCATGGAAAACCTCGATTACGCCGTACGCGATATCGCGGGCAGCATTGCGCAAGTTGCCGGCAAGATCGCCAAGGATGGGATCAAGGGTGACGACGGCGTCAGGCAAAAGGTAGCGGTTAGCTAAACAACAAACCCCGCTGGCAGACCGGGTAATGTCTGCCAAACTTAAACCTGAAAACTGAAAGGAAAAAACCATGACTGAAACAGCAAGGAAAAACAGAAGACTAAAACGAATCAAAACAACACCGTACCCAACGGAACATTTCGCAATTCGAGACTCGGCAGATCCCGATCCAACTCCAGCTCAGCAAATGATGGATCGAGACGACGATTATCAATATCGAAATGGCGCTTGGATCAACGATGTAAGTGACCGTTACGGAAGAACGTGTGACGAATTCTAACCTGAAAGAAAAACATGGAAACTGAAACAAATAAGTATCACAAACAATTGAGCGATAAGAAATTACCGCTCACTGCAGAGGAGCTTCTTCATATCATGCGTCCAGAGGTAGAAGAGATTCTACAAAGGCATGGATGGACAGAACCTCCCAGCCAATCACATCGGGCAGTCAAAGCTATAACCGAATGGGAGAATCCGCTCGGGAAGGATATGGCAGTGCTCCTGGATTTCCTGAAAGTGCATCGCACAGTTTGGATACTGGAAGGGAAACCAATATGAACATACAGAACATAGAGGACATAATAAAACAAGCATTCAAGATTGAACAGGATAAGAAGTTGAGGTACCCGGCCGGTACAATTATCGCTCATCAAAGCGATCGTATGGCTTACGAGCTACTTCGTTATGAAGGTGATGAAGCGGTGGTGAGTCACAATAATATTGAGAAACGGTTCCCGGCACAAGAGATCGTAAACATAAACACCGTGAAGGATATCGTTTGCGAGATCTATACCTGCGGAAGTTATGCCCCTGATAGGCACATCATGGTCAAACTATAGGTTATATGCCATCACTGGAAATGCACTGCCAGGACTGCGTAGAAAAGCTTGGCGAACCGTTCACATACGTCCATCAGTGGCTGGATCAGCTCTGGCCAGTCCTTGGACCGCAACATCGTGCCGTTCGGCACAATGATACAGGCGTAGATTACATCCGGCTAAAATGGGGCGACAGGGCAGCCCAGGCGGCCGTGTTACACATCAAACTAGACGAGGATTTCGTCTACCAAAACGGTATTTGGGTTAGGGCCAAAATGGACGCATTTTGATCATACCCTTACCTAGCGTAGAGGGTCCGGAAAAGGGTTAATATTACCCCTTTTCCGGACTACGCTAAACCAATAAAAACAACCACAAACAATATGGAAACAATCACAGAAGGATTCAAAAAATTCATGAAGGAGGTCTGGCCAGCAATAAGTGCAGAATCTCGACAATATAAGGTGTGCAGAAACGTGTTTTTTGCCAGTGTGCTATGGACATTGGGGACATTAAGCGAGTCGATTAAATCCGGTGAGAAACAACCAGTAGATGTATTACGGAAACAGCTCGAAGACTTTCTAAAACAATTAGACGCAGAGAAAGCGATCCGTGAAGACATACTCAAAGCATGGATGGGGGAATAATGGTAGAAATCAAAATCACCATTACCGAGGAGTCAGACGGCTGTATTCAAACTCACGTGAGTGCACATAGTATCGGCACACTCAGGGAAAGCATGATGGGGCAGGCAATGGCTAGAACCTGTGCTCATGTCGCTGAATGGATTGCGAAAAGAGTAGGTCAACCGGAGGGAGTTATCGTGGAGGACAAAATAGAAATCATTCCACTGGAGGACAAGAAATAAATGCCACTAATAATAGCAAAACCTAATCGTGGCCGCAGGGATATAATGATTATCCTTGGGCCAGAAAATGTAGAGCGTATGCAGCAAAAAGATCCGTTCGAACTAATAGTTCCGCAATTGCCATTCGATGAACCAATTGGGACTATTAGAGTCAGTATTGCTACCGAGGATGAACTTAAAGAATTCGAACAGCTCGGTAAACAAGGCAAGACCGACGAGGCCATAGAGAAGGCTACTGCTGGATGGAAATTCCGGCCAGAATTAGGGGACCACGATCGTGGACCTGAAATTTTATTCAGGAAAGACAAAAACCAACAACAATGAAAACAAAACTACCAAAAAGAATAAAAGTGAAGTTCACAGAAGAAGACCGGATCAGTGCGGGAAGATACACTGATTCAGCAAACTGTCTGATGGCCACCGCTCTAAAGCGCATGGGATATAATACTAACCGAAAGATTGGTGTATATCCAGGCATCGTCCATATCGGACCAGGCAGGTACAGGGGCGAGGTCTATGCCCACACAGTGAAACGAAACGATATGGACTCAAAGCCGTACTACGAGGAATCCGTAGTCGGCACAACCATCACACTGACTCGTGAACACGCCAGACGATAAGCTCAAGGATCGTATCGGTAAATGCCGGTGCGGTCATTCCGGGGATGCCTCGCCTAGTGATCATGTGGATCTGACCACTCTGGGGTTCGTCCAGCGAGGTCATGGGCATTGCACCAAATGCACATGTAAACAATTCACGTGGGTGGGACTTATGGAGAAGTAAGGAGGTGATACCACATGTTCGGAATACCCATCAATCCGACACATAGGTAATGCCGAGCTTAAGTTCAATCCTGAAAGCTCGGCACTTCATAAACCCGCTTGCTTCCATCAGGATATGTAATCAATCCCTCACCATTGCTGCGGGTAAGGGTGGTCCAGGTCATTTGGACCAATGGATGCCAGTGGCGCTGTTCCCAGAAGAACTTCTGCCTGTCAGGCGAGAGGGTTTCGAGTTTGCTGAGGTTTTTAAGGTATTGCTCGGTGAACGAGACGATACTCATTTACGTGCTGGTTTCTTCTTAGATACGGATTTCGATTTTGCTCCGGACGGCCGGCTGCCGTTTCCTGGTGCTGCTGGTTTGGGATGTAGGGCTTTGATGATTCCGAGATCTGGTTCTGGGACCATTTGTTCGGCCATGGCTTCAGGGATTCCGAACACTTTCTTTAATGTATTCTTAGCGCTGTCTGGGTCAAGTTTACCATCACCGACAGCCTTCAAGATATCGACAAGTTGCTTCACGCCCTTGTCACCGATTGCTTCAATTGTCCCGGGTTTCGGTGGTGGCACTGGTCCTGTGACCATTGCAGCCTTCTGTGTGGTGATGTCCGGATACAGCATTCTGGCGAATACCTCCACCGGTACGTCGGTCTCCGCTCCGATCTGAATTGCTTCATTGGCAGTGGTTGCATTGGAAAGGAACACCTCACGTGGGCTCTTGCCGTATTTCCCGGTTATGTCACTGACTGGAATAAGCCCGGCGCTTACGGCTGCGATATCGGCATCCATCTCATAACCCACATCGGTTTGGATGGATAGACCGAAATGCCATTCGCATTTTCTCCAAAGAGGATGCGGAGGAAGGACACCCAGAGCAATGCCTTGAGCGATTACCTTTTGGCGGATACGGTTTAACACCTTATGCTCAAGTAGCTGCTGCCAGTATTCGATCCTCCGCAAAGCTTGCTGAACTTCAATACGGGCAGTCACTCCACCCAGGGTTGCTAGATCCCATAGGAACCCAAATGGTAAATCCAATGACACTGCCATTTTACGAATCAGGATTTGGACAAACTCCATGAATGCACCACTGGGACGAGCAGGCGGAGCAAGCATGTTGAAGACTTCGCCTTCTGCCATCCTCATGATCTTTCCCCATTCGGCCGGTTGGGTTGGTGTTCCATCTGCAGTCTTGTCCTTCCAAGCAGTAGCACCTTGGTTAGCAAATGGATCTTTGATCCCAATCAGTGCGGCCCATTGACTCTGGGTTTTGCCGGCAATCTTTTCCGATTCAATCCATTCCCTGATGTCCCTTGCGTCATTTAGTAAGCGGAGTAGTTTGGTTCGTCCGCGATATTCATCAGGGCGTTCAGGATCATGAAGGTGGATAAATGAACCAAACTCAATCTCTTGAGGCTTCAAGTACTGATTCGTTCGAGTTCTTTGAAAAATTCTATAGAACTGAATTCGACCGGTTTCTGGATCGAGCCCTACGCCTCCCACGTAATTCTCCTGAACGAGCTGCTCTAACGGTGATCCTATGCGATCTGCTTCAACAGCTTGTACACAAAACTCGCCAGTTGGAGAAAGCTCAGGAGCAATTTCAATCCAGCCATGATCCCCATCAATCAGGAAGCCCATAAATCCCATCTGGACCATCTTGAGCCATCGGCTGCGACCACTGAGATCGCAACGAACTGAACCATCGTCATTGGGTTCATCTCCGCACCATCCGTGATAGAATGAATCGTATGCGTCGTCTATTTGCTCATCTCCAGTAAGAGATCGTGAATGGATCTTACCGCATACATACAGGGCGATCCTGGCCATCATTCCGCCAATGAATTCGAACTTTACCAGATCCCTGGCATCCCACATCGCTTTGAGACGGTCGCGGTTACTGCGCCAGGTTTCAGCAGATGCCTGAGCGAATAAACCGCCACTACCGCTTCGGCGTTCAGGGTTATCGTTGTATCCGTATGAGAATTGATGCTCGATCGTTCGAGCTTTCATCCGGACCAGTTTCTGGACTGGATCAAAGAATCCAATGACCTTGTCCCAGGCAGTAAGGCGTTGATCTGGCCTTTTGCCGTCCTCTAATTTCTTCAGATCCATTAGTAGGTCAGCTGGTCAGTAGTTCCTGCAGGTTGCCCTTGCTGAATACCTGCACCCTGACTAAAGTCAGTCAAAATTGTTCCCTCGTATGGAGTAGTGCGTTCATTGAGAACAAATACTACAGCGCTTAATTGCGAGGAAAGCTCCCGCAGATCGCGGGTGTATGATTTTCCGCCAACCGTCTGGCTGGTGAATGTTCCGAGCGCAAGAATAGATGCCTTGAGCTTATCACGCAAAGCTTGCAATTCTTCCGTCGTGTAGCTACGAAAGACAAGAAGCCAATTACCATCCGCCATTTAAATTTACCAAAATGTCAACGAAACAGAAAGGATACCAACCATGAAGATAAAGCAGTTCTGGGCGAAGATTCGGTCAGTGCTGCGCAGAAAGCAGAAGAAGGAGCGAATCGGTATGAGATTTCCTCTCGATCGATTCCTCAAACTGAAAACAGACAGAGAAACCAGACAGAGAAAGTGAATAAACAAACCAACTGAAAGGAAATACACAATGTTAAAATGCGCATATTGCATCGTAACAGCAAAAAATGAGGCCGGATTGTCCGCTCACGTAAGGAGAGTTCATCCTGGCCGATGGAGAAAAACCCTGAAGGATTCATTACCTCCGGGGTTCAACATGGGAACCCCAGAACGTATAGTCCCGGCAGTAGCCAAAAGGGGACACAAGAAACAACCAATCAAGTCGGATTGTCCGTGGTGTAAATTCACCTCGACTCATCCGCCGGCATTAGCCAGGCATATTAAGGGCGAACATTTCCAAAGATGGAAAGGTACGCTCCGTGCAAGTCTGGGGCATAAAGTCACAGAGGATGATAAAGCTGCAGAGATCAAACGTGCCAAACAAAGGGTGTATAACGCCAATATGAGAGCACGGTATGTCGCGCAGGGGTTAACTGCAACCGGTAAACCACGAAAGCGTGCTCGCAAAAAGGCGTATGTCCCCAAACAACCCGATGTCTCTGAGAGAATTCCCGTAAGGGAACTTCCATTGAAATGCCCTATATGCAAACAGTCTTACTCGACCAGGTCGATCCTTGGACAACATACCAGGGGCATACATCACATGTCATTATTCGACCTGCCACCGTATAAACCACTTCCCGGTAAGGTTAGTGCCGAGCAGGTCGAGTCGCAATTCGATCGTGGTGAAGAAGTTCTTCATCACTTCGACGTAGAGAAAGCCGAAGTAGAGTGGCCAGATGATAAAGTGGTTATTACCATCCAGAATGGCACGACCACACTGGCCGGCAAAAACATGGCAGCCATAAGGGAGGCCATGGAAAAACTGGAGAAATAAAATGGCAAAAAGAAAAAAGTACAAAAGAAAAGCAGGAGGTAGCGCACTCAATGGTCTTCAGGAAGTCTTCCCGAAGGTAATGGAAATCGTCGATGCTGACGAACCATTACTTACGGAAGTGACTAACGGGGACGTACGACGGGGAGAGCAAAAAGATCATCGCATCTGCCCGTTGGCCGTTTCGTGTAAGAGGACCACCCATGCAGATGGCATATGGATTGGCCTATCACGGGCCTACGTCATTAATGGTTCCACTGCTACGAGATACAGGATTACACAAGGGACAAGGGGTGAAATCGTATCCTTCGATAAGGGAGCCAGGTTTGAGGTGGGATTCTATATGCTGAGTGTGCCAAATAAGGCGTCCGGTCGTGGTGGTAGGATACCTGAAACCCGTACCGGTCCCAAGAAGAAAGCCCACAGGCAGTTCAGACACTGGACAACAGGAGTACGAACCGTCTTAGGAAAATACATCCCGCCTCAAGTATTCAAATGACGTTCGCGGTTCAACTCACCATGTTCCAGCATGGTGTAGTCCGCTTGGTCACAGTCCCAGACTATGAACTGAACGGCGTATTGAGCCATGACCTGGAAAAAATCTTCTACTACGGTCAAAATATTGTGCAGCCTAATGATAAACGGGTTTCGGTTAGCATGGGCGACATTATTTGGAAAGACGGTAGGAGATTTCTGATCATGGCTGAAGGATTCGAGGAGATGGGTCCCAAGGACAAGTTACCTGGGACCTTCCCATCTCTTTTACGAAAAGTATTAACAATTAAACCATCTTACAATGAGAAAAACCAAACGCAGGAAACAACCCATAGTAGCTAAAATAAAAAGGAAACCAAAAATGAGTGAAGAAACAGAGACAAAAGACAAGAAGCTCAAAGAGCCCGAATTCGTCGTCATGCGCGACGGCAAACTATTACTGAAAGCCTCTGGCTGGAAGAAAACCCACGAAGGCTTAACCAACGCAGAGCAGCAGGAAGAAACCATAGTGGGTCTTCAGTATGATTTCACTGGCTATCCACTGGATGCGTATGTGGCTATCAACAGAGCCCTGGATGAAATCTTCGGTTACACCGAGGCGCTCAGAGAGGGATTCTGGGGAGAGAGACCACCGACTCGGATCAGTGTTAAGACTGGTCTCAAGACCGAGATGCAGGTGTATGCCGGGAAACTGGCACCGCCGGCATGGGAAGGGGGATACATCCAGATGATCGTTAAATCCGATAACCCGATGTCTCTTCTGTTGTATGGACAACTCAAGCGTAAGTTTGAGCCGTCCATCAATAAGGTAGTGGATCGAGCCAAAGAGCTTATACAGACAGAGAGCATCTATCGCGGAAGGGCGGTAGAACTTGATTTGTCTTATACTCTTCTGATGAGAGCGGGGGTGGTCCAATTCGATCCTGTAAAACATGCTCCCAAGTTCATCGATGTGAGCAAGCCACCATTACTTATCTTGCCCAGAGATGTACAGAACCGGATCGATATGCATATCTGGGCTCCGATCCGGAATCCGGATGACTTCCGTGTAAATAGGATCGCAGTGAAAGGGGGATCAGTGCTTAGCGGCCCGCCAGGGACAGGTAAAACCCTCACGGCGTTGCATACTGGCACTATAGCAGTGCAATCAGGCTGGAGTTACTTCAAACTGTTAACTCCAGATTTCTTCGTGCAGGCTTACGAGCTGGCTCAGTTCTATGCTCCGTCGGTTCTGGTTGTGGAAGACGTGGAGAAAATCTTCGGTGGCCCTAGGACTCCGGAGATGGACATGATCCTGGATAGATTGGATGGCATCGCCAGCAAGGGTTCCGAGGTGTTCACAATGTGCACAACTAACTATCCGGAGCAGATCAATCAGGCGGTTCGCAGGTCAGGCCGAATCGGGCACCACATCCAGTTCAGAGCGATGGATGGAGAAGCTGCCGGTCGATTCATTAACACCATCGCCGGGGACTTCCTGCATCCGGATGTGGATCTGGAGCAGGTTGGCCCATCATTCGACGGTTTAGTGGCATCAGATGTCACTGAAGGTGTCAGCCATGCCAAGAAAATAGCGATCGCTGCATGCGGAAGGGAGATCAAGAAGAAGGTCACCGCCCAAATGCTGATCGATGGCGGAGAGATAGTGCGACGAGATAAAGGGCTGTACGCTGGCCCGAAAATCACCCAGTCAGAGCTCAACCTTCGTATTGTCCAGGCTGCATTCCATGTCCAGATGGGTCGTGAAATCCCAGTGGAACTCTGGCAGGCCGCTGCAGAATACGCTCGCACAGGAGAGAATCAGCCCGGGAAAGAGAAGCCGGCAAAAGGTCAGGAGGTTGAGGCTCTCACCGAGGGCAGCGAGGAGTAAGGCTGGTTGATATCATGGGCAATCAAGGGCAGATTGCCTACACTGAAAGGGTAAACTATGAAGCATGAAGTAAAGCTAAATGTCAGCGGTGACAGAGCGATCGCTTTCATGGGAGAGGATATTATCAATGACACCACAAAAGACACCAATAAAGCCACCGGCACACGTTGGCATAGACTTCAGGTCTATATAACAGATGTTATTGATCCGGTTACCAGAAAGGTCATCACACCAGATGGTCTTTACATGATTGGGGTTGGATTCATCACCTGCTGGAAGAAAACAGAACGAGACAAGTATTGGGTAGAAGAAGTTTCCAGGGGAACGGTAGCAGCTGATAATGCACGTGAAGTAGTACAGGCATTCCAGAAACATATTCCACCGGGACCTGAACCATCTGATACACCAGAAGAAGCAAAAGCGAAACAGGAAGTTATAGACGCGTACCTTGATCTGGTTACTTGGATAGGAAACGAACTTCAAACAGACGCAAGGGAAAAGCAAAATGAACCTCCGGGTGAATGGTCACCTGGAAACAAGACCAGTCTGCGCCCTGCCTAATACTGGGTTTCTTAACTTACGCTCCATGCAGTGATCTTAGTATTGCTGCATGGAGCGTATTCATCTTTGGAGGACATTTATTATGGAAAACGAGGACGCCGGGGCCAAACCCGGTAAACACATCCCACCGAAAAAACCAGGTGGTCAGATTGTAAGGATAAAACGCATGGTAAAGAAACAACCCAAACGAAAGGAAAATAATGGCAATGGTGAAGTAATCATACAGCTACTTTCCGCCATTGCCCCGTTAGTCTTCAACTTGGTTCACAAGTTCATACAAATGAGACAGAAAAAACAACATAAGCGGAAGGGAAAATAAAAAATGAATACAATGCAATTAGTCGAAAAGATACCGATCGATCAGACGGCTCGTGCAACTCCGCAGGTTAAAAAATACCTACTGGATAGGGTGCGCGAGATCCGTAACAACCGAAACACGATTGAACAGGAAGCCAGACGACAGAAAAAGGACGAGATCCTCGACGCTTACAAAAAGAGCGTGGGGTATGACAAAATCGAATCCAGGCTGAAGAAGATACGGGCCGAGGAAGAGGAATTGAAAATTAAATCCCTGGAGCTTGGGATGAACCCATCTACTGGATGTCTCCTTGATATCTATGAGTCCAATGACAGGGTCTATGTCGACGGCAAATGGATCAAGGTCACTACCGAAATGAGAGAAAAGATCACACGGGTAGTTGAACTATTGAAGGCAGTAGAGAAATCGGTGGGCACATTCTCTCCAATGGACATCCTGGAAACACGGATGATGCTGGCATCAACAGTCGGTGAGGCGATGGCCATAGTCAATGCCGTCGCGGATAAAGACGTGTTCAAGATCGACCTTGGGCAATTACAGCTGGAAGACAAACAAGGCGATAAAAATAAGAAATGACATTACGCGGTTAACAATATCATCCACCGGTATGGAATCCAGTGCTACGCATTTTAGTGCCTTGGCGCATGGCATCCCTGCCGGAAAATGATTTGGATGATCAGCATGAAAGAAACATGGCGCACAAGCAGCAACGCCGTCAAAAGCGTAAGCCAGAGAAGTGGTCAGTCGTAGTCGAGAAGGAAAAGGCCCATATAAGCCGATACAGGGAACATTCAAAGCAGAACACAGGTGAACCAAAGCGGAATCCGGCGAAACGCAAACATCGCACGTTGAAACTAGTGCGGCGGATTGACGGAAACTTAATTTATGACCCATCAAGTTTATGAGATTTGGGACCTCTTGTGTTAGTTCGATTTGACCAGGTTGGCCAATCAGGAACACCTGCGCTTTCTTGGCTAATGCCAACATTACCGCATCTGTCTTTGGATACGATCGGTATAATCCTGAAGCCAGGAACTGGATACCAACCCTTGGTAGATCCGTCAGTGGATATGTATCCCAAGCCCATTCCTTCTCTTCTGGCGTGACCCGATAATCGGGTTTTAAGTCTGTGAGGGTGATCCCGGCCCGGTGAGCAAACAACTGAGGCATACTCAGTTCTCGTGCTCTGGGATCACCCTCGACAGTGTCCTCAAATGCAATCAGGCTGTCGATCCTGGTCTGTTTATCATAAGGGATCGGCATCTTCTCAACAATTACCCCCAGACCATCAAACACATCATCATACTGCTCTCCGCAAGAGACATGAATCCAGATCTCGGGCCAGCGTTTCTTGAGCTCGCGGATGAGCGGTGTGAGCATGAGTAAATCACCAAACCCACCACCTCGCATCAGCCAGACATCCTTATTGTTCCAATCTTCAGATGGATCGAATTCATCAAACTCTATCGAATAGCTTTTAAGAAGCATCCGTAAAGCCCAGGTCTTGCCATCTATCTGAACTGGACAACGAGAGAGCAGCATCTGGCCAGTGAAAGCGTTGGTAGTGATGTATTCCTTTCCTGGCTCCAGTGATCGGCCGTTTAGTACAGGAACGGGAGCATCCAGGCCTTCAGGAATTTGTAGAATCTGCACGTGAGTAAAGATGCGTCTCGGTAGTCGGTCCTGTTGAAAACCTCAGCTTGTAATTGTGATCTTTAAGCCAGTTGAGGATTTCATCTTTGTATGGGTTGCCTTCCCAGATCTCGATGGTCAATAATTCCGGAACACTACGCATCTTGGAAAGAACGGCCCATTCCATACCTTCGCAATCCAGCGCCAGGACATCGATTTCCCCATCGTCGACTTCATCAAAGGTAACCACTGGAACTGTATACCTGGCCATTGGAATTCTGTCCCTGGTTGGAGCCCAGGTTCCCTCAAGATACGATGAGCCATTGTTATCCAGTAGGACCTGGCTTCCTTTTGTGAAGTCTATCGCATAAGGAAGGATAGGGACATTAAACTGAGAATTGGCAGTAGCAGCCAGTTTAGGATGCGGCTCTATCAGAAGCATATGCCGGCATTTACCAATAAAGCCCCCAGCTACACTAATTTCCAATGGACCTACCGCGCATTCACAGAATGTCCTGCACGGGAGTAATCCCATTCGGTCAGCAATCCATGATAAATCGATTTTCCAAATCATGTGAATTTTCCATGCTTTTGAATCATATTGTCCAGCATTGATTGCAATTCGGGATGGAACGCATACCCGAATCTGTCCGGACCCACGTCATAACAGGACAACTTTCCATTTCGATGCTCTGCTGGTACGAATTGGATGAATTCTTTCTGCAATATTACGATTGCGTCGGCCCATCCACATAGCATGCTAATCGTGTCCGGGGTATTAGATTGAACGCCGCAGGCCAATGCCTCGTGATTATATTTGTAGGTCAGTATGTATTTCAATCCAACTGATCTCACCTGCCCTCCCTGGCAGATTGTTAATACCTTCATAGATAGGTAATTTCTACCAGTGTTTTCTCTTCGTTGAAGTGATCGACGTGCCGTTGCCTTACTTCAAACTCAATGGAGTAAGGGTCGTCATCAGGAATCAGACGCAAATGCTTTATTGCGTCGAGGAGGGCTTTTGAACCACCTCCAAGGTTGTCCGCGTCACGGGGTCTAACCGTGAAGGCTGTAAAGCACACATGAGCGCGTTCGTAGCCTTTCGCTTTTCCTTGTAGTGCCTTATCCAGTGGCGTCCCACGAACTCGTTCAGACTCGGGATTTTGTAATCCAGTGTAAGGGTTACTTTCAAGGAAGCTTTTGCTGGCACGGGGGAATAGCTTCTTTAATTCCTGTGGATCAGCCATGCTGCAGATGCCCTTGCTTGCTTAGCAAACTCGGTAGGATGATTGCACAACAAGAATAACCCATGATCCAGATCATCATCTGAATATTCATCGTTCATGTGATTTTTCATTCCGATTTCGCTTAATGTTTGTTTTGATTGTTCCCCATACTGGGCTACCGCCTGCCTCTTGCTGGGTATTACACCATCCCTTGCGGCAGATAACATACTAAGTGCTTCCCACATCTTCATTGGTTTGATAGTATCCTATGATTTGGTCGAGTACATGGTTTCTGACTGCTCTGATATGTCGGCATCGAAAGTGATCGTAATTTGCCTTAACTTTTTTCCAGTCCGGGTAACGTCGGAAGGTAAAATCCTCACAGTTGCAATTTCCAAGCCCTTTATTTGCAACGAGGTCAATTGAGTAATGAATGGCCGGGCGGCTCCTGGACTGGCACATATAATGACCTCTCCCGACTCTTGTAATCTTATGGCCACAAAGTGTTCTTTCTTTTACGTCAGGCGTAGTTTGCCTCCAGTTTGATGTTTGCTCCCTGTGACATGCCGGCGGCACGCACCAGGGTTTCGAATGCTTCAATGAAATTTGGGTCGGAGATGTGGAATTCCAGATATTTCTCGATCGTCAGACTGATCGTCATACTGGTTTCTCCGGTTTCACGTAATGAATACGAACCGTACGAACGTAATGTAGAGCCCAGCATCTCTGCAACAAAATTCTCAATCTTTTTTCGGTCCCAGGACTTCTCAAACTTCACCGGCACTGGCCGGCGGTTCCGGATCGGTTGATCCGGCTCCAGAAGGCGGACGGAATACGAGTATCCGCACAGGGTTAATCCCGCATACCAGAAAATAGTCTGGATTGCCCAGATTGTCCTCCCTAACTTTCCAATGAAACGCCCCTGATCGTGTGGGTCTACTGCCAGGAGAAATAAAGCAGAGTTTGGCAGGTGATTTATCTCGGGATTGGGCGTCTTCTTAGCAATAACCGAAACGATGTGCTCCAGCAATGAGCGTAACTGCAAATATTGCGCAGGTTCGCGCTCTTGTACTGCGATCATTTCGGTTCGGGTCGGTAACCAAACCTGAATGTCAATAACACTACAATGAAGAACTACATACCTATATGGCGAAAATTACCACGATCGATCAAGAAGGAATATGAGAAAGGTTCCACCATTTTTGATCTATCCGTGAAGTATAAAACGGACACGGCTTCGATGCGTACAGCCTTACACGCTTTCGGTACCAAAATGCGGCCGCCGGGAGGCAGGAGACCAGGTAAGGCCGGCAAACAGAGTAAAATAACAGACGACGATCTTCTCCTGATTTTGCGATGGGATAATGAGAATGTAAGCCACAGTGAAATAGCACGCAGGATCAGTGACAGAATCCACGGCAGTTTCTCGCGGGAAAGAGTTCGGCAAATCTGTGTCCAGGAGGGGCATGCTACGAGACGAGATCGGATTATTCCGAAGATAGAGCAGCTCAGGGCTCAGCGTCTTGTACGCCAACAAGCCAGGGATGATCGAATCCGGTCGATCTCTGATGCTTGGAAATCTGGTGCATCAATAGAAGAATTATCGGTGGCGATATTCGGTGAAAAAGTGAATGAGAATCGGTCCATCAGTAAGATTTCTATGTTTAGGAAGACTTATGGCGTGGAGTTATTTCCATACAGAAGACCGATCCATTGGTCCAGGGGAAATATGCGCCAACGGGTTAGGCGTATCCGTGAAATGAGCAGGGTGTGGAACGAGACCGGGGATTATCATGTCATACAAAGGCAGTTCCATTACAAAACCTACGGTTCAGCCGTTGCTGGAGTAAAAAGATATAGAGACATGTTTCCTCGCATGTTTCCTCACAAAGACGACATATTAAGACGAAAATTATCACAATGAAGAAGACGAAGAAGAAGAAACCACCATTACCAATGCACATAAGTTTCCGTAACCATAAAGGAGACACAATCCATATTCCGGCTAGTTCCACAATCGAGGATTTGCTCGGTATGGGTATCAAGGAAATCAGGCTGGAGAGAAAGGGATCTTTCCTGCCTGATGGCTGGTATAAGAACAATTTCCCCTCAGAACATAAAACAAACAAAACACATAGAAAGGCAAAATGAAGACAGATAACATAGTTGAATCATTGAAGAAATACGGACTCAGGGTCGAACCCTACAAGCGTCCACCGATCGGGGACGATGTGTTCGCCATGACGATCGTACCACGCCATCGAGAAGGTGTGGTTCTCATGAATCATGGCAATGCCAGGATTCGGGTCCACGGCAGCAAGAAACTCAGGCAAGCAACAATAAGTGTCCACGAAGGTGGAAGGAAAGTTACCAGGCAGTGTAAAGCCTTCTTTAGCACTTCCATACCTTTAACAAAGCCAAGTCCTGATACCATGGGGCGGCTCCTCAAGAGGGAATTCCGAGTCGTTATGCCCGCGAACTCGGAATGGAGTGTTACGGACGTGAAAGACGAACTGGTAATTGATAATCCAGGGTATAAGAAATGGCGTATCACAGGAAACGTGACCGCAGAGGTTAAGGAACCCACCACGAATCACTTCCTGATCGGTATGGATGAAACTCGCCACTTCATCTCTCCGATTTCCAGACATGCCAAATCGGTTCGTGGCGCACATCGGCTCCTGCGGACGAAAGGGGTACCATTTGGTGCACTCAGGCAAGGAGAATGGTTCTTCGTACCGTGTGATCCTGAAACCAGTAGGAGACTGGATACGATCGCTACTAAACAATCTGGTCGTATTCAAATCCGTCAGCTTGACTGGACAACACATGTGGCCAAATCCGCCATCGAGGCTTATGCGGACGACGCTGGATTGGAAGCTGGCTGGATCTACGTCCGTGGATATGTCACGGACAGACGCACCGGCCATCACAGGTCGCTCTTCCTGGAGAAATGGCACAAAGTGGTGAAGAACAAGGAAGCTGAAATCAAGGTCGCTTCCTTCCAAGAGGAAATAGCCCGTCGTCGGCAGCGGACATGGGACTAATCCTGTTCCTCCCAGAACAACTAAACAACGAACAACGAACAACAAACAACCAATGAAGAAATTGCCAAATACAATAACAGTGACAATACAGGAAATAGACCGGCAGTGCGCTGGGCACTTCCAGTACGGATCAGGTTGCCTTATCGCAACAGCACTGAAGAGAATGGGGTATAATCACGATACTCCTATTTCAGTCTGCCTGGACTACGTCGAGATCGGCGGGATACGATATAATCCCAACAAATCAATCGGGATACGTGCCCTGCATGCAATAAATGGTCGTGATCAGTCTAACATGCTAGCGGATGGAATCCACTACCGAGAGGGAGTGGTAGGAAAAGTCATTAAACTACAAAAGGAGGTGAAAGTATGAAGGTAACAATACCAGTAAAAAGAAAACACATCGATGGATGTCAAATGAGATCCGTTAATGATTGCGTTATGGCGCGTGCCATGACCGATGCATTACCGTTGGCAGCCGAGGTTACTGTTGGAGTATCAGCGGCCCATCTATGGGAGATGAATGGTCGGCTGGAAACTATCCGCCTTCCAGAGGAAGTAAGTGCGTTTATCCACAGGATGGTCTTAACCGTTCCTGAAGGCAGGTACGCGATCGAGGAGCGTAGCTTCGAAGTCGAGATTCCTGATCAGTTCTGCGCCAAAGAACCAGTCAGGATAGTCCAACCCAAACAGGAGGAAGAGCCAGTACCGGCTTAAAACATGAAAGTAACAATAAACGTGAGTAAGAAACATATCAGGGAAGGTGATCCACGATACAGTTCTTGCTGTATCGTTCAGAGGGCAATTAGGGATGCCATACCGTTGGCATTAGAAGTTGGTGTTTCAATAGACCACTACGCACTGAGATCTTTCGATGGCGTTTGGACCCGGCTCTATCTTCCAAGAGAGGTAGAGAAATTCATCTGGAGAACACTTGATTGCCATCTTCCATCAAGATTGAGATGGCTTGTATTAAGTCCATTCTCGTTTGAACTGGATGTGCCTGATGAGTTCGTAGCCAAAGAACCAGTCAGGCCCGCCAAACAGGAGGAGGTGCTTCAATGTGTTACATCGTAGCATCAGGACCTGGTGGAGCTGGGTATGACTTCCCGGTAGGGAAAATCCCTTACAAGTTCGCAAAGGGTAACTGGATGCAAGTAAACAAAGGAACTTACAAGCTTAAATGCTTACATCCAGATGGGAGATCGGATACCTATCTAGTGGGACCAGGTCAGAGAATAGTGGCTGACGAGGAGGCCACATTTGAGATCCTGGAGCGATATCCAGATGAGGTGCCTATGCCGCAACCTCAATCTTCTCCTCCGGAACCGAAATCAGTCCCAGCTGAATTGCCCGTATAACCTGGAATTCCTCGCAATCGAGCAAGTGGTCGTCCTGATGCAGTTCTTTCCAGATCTGCTCCCAGCGACCAGTACGCTTGCTCTGAACGGCCACCTTCATCCGGCTAGTCATATGTCTCTGGTATTTATCAGAGACATCGATCGAGATATGCCAGATTGGTGGTTGATGGAACCTGAGGGAAGAAATTAGGTCCATGGCACCGTTGACCGAAAACTTAATGTACCGGACCCGGTCAAGTGTCCTGGACTCCCAAGCCGTTCCCAAATGTGGATCTCGGAGTTGCACTGTCGAGAAAATCCTCTCGATCCGAGTCCCATTTGGGAAACGGTGCCAGAAACTTTTTGTATCACTGCCCCAGATTCCACGCCAGCCGTGCTCCAGGATAAGCCGGCCGGTCTGGTTCGGTCTGTGAGCAAGGTCGACCAGGACATTCTCTCCGTCGATCTTGTTCTCCTTTTGCAGTTGTTCCAGATGTTCGACAGATTCGACCTTATCTGCGAATAGCAACCAGCTTTCGCCATTAGGTCGCTCTTTGGAAGGGGCCATCCAACGCCGTACTACGGCCCAGAAATGGTTTTCTTGAACGTCTATGGTCAAGATAGCCACGGAAGCCTCCGGCACGTCCTGGAGGCGATATGGCTCTGGCCTGATGTCCTCCTGATCGAACATCCTTTCTGAATCCCATGTCTCAGCGAGCCATGAATTGATGAAATTCTGGCGTCCAGACAGGATTCCCTTGGCCTTGATCCATTGAGCGGCAATTGCACCCAGTGAGGTCTTCCGCCCAAGGATCGAATAGAGGCTTGAGAGGTGATATCCATAATCACCAGCCTCTGCCAGAGTGTTGGTGGCATTCCAGACTCCAGCGTTTATTATGGATGGACGCTCGAAATCCTGGATCTCGCCGCCACACTCCTGGCAGCGGTAATATGCTTGCTGGGATACCTTATTTAAATCCCACTCCCCGTCAGTTTTAGCCTCGACGTCACTTTCCCTCCACCACCGTAGTCCACATAATCCGTGGGCTTCGGTTTTAACCCTAAACTTGAGCGTAATGCTCTTAGAACACCTCGGACATGGAACCCAAAAATAACGTTGATCAGACTTCAGAAACGCAGGCCAAATCATCCGCTCCGCAGTCGTCGGAGTGGATGCTTTTACAACAAGCGGGAACGGAAACGTTTTTGTGCGTTCCTCGGCTAGATCCAAAGCAGCCGCTTCGTACTTTGACTGATCTCCGTATTTATCGCATTCGTCCATCACCAAGATTCCGCATGGAAATGAGGCTAAGTTTGCTGGACTGTTTGAACCGACGAATTTCAAAAACATCGTCAGAAAATGCTGCTCCATGAATGCGAACAGATGGCGATCGATCTCGTTCTTTGTAGTGCGGGGCAGTAGGCTCCGTGCATATTCACAGGCCTGAACAAATTTCATCCATCGGGCTTTACTGAAGGAATTAGCTAATTCCCGGTTTGGGAAAACCCACATCGTATCCTGGGCGTCCCGAACCAATCGGTAAAGCATACCAATGATGGTGAGAGTGGTTTTCGCGGACTGTGACGCGAAACAGAGGGTCAGACTCTTCGTCCGACGATCCCCGAAGCGTTCGAGGATCTCCCGACCATATGGAGTCATCTTTAGGTTTAGCCGGCCTCGTATGGCTCCGGTCGGGACCTCTACATTCTTTTCAGCCCAGCTGCATACGGATTCCTTAGTCGGCGGCTTTAAGATCCGGAACAGGAAACTCCGGAATAGCGCTTGTGTGTCAGGCATCAGGCAAATGCCTTCTGGGCATCCTCAATGATGGCTGCACATTCTTGCTCCAGGATATCCAGTGCCCAGGCTGGATCTGTAGGGTTGAGTTTAGCGCTTATGTTCTGAGGAAGAGCGTTAAGTCGTTGAAGGATAATCTCGTATCCCTTCCTGGCTTCAGCCTGGGCTTCGGTTAATGGGATCAGTACCTTCTGCCTCTCTTGTTCCTCACGGATCATGGATTCGGCTTTCACATTGGCTTCGACCGATCGTGTGTAAAGCGAAAGCCATGCACCGATCTTTTGTGCTTTCCCCTCAACCAATGCTTCTCGTAAAAGTCTCCAGGCTTGCCGAACAGCTTCTTTGGAACCGAGTAGCATATCATCCCCGATGTCCTCAAGGATATGACCATTTGGTCCTGTTTTGGCAGGTCGTGAATCATCACTGTAATCCCGGGAACCGGGTGGACCTGAATGACTCGAACGCTGTCGACGGGCTTCGCGCCACATCCTGGCGTGCTCCAGGGAATCTGTTGGGCAGCCCTTCTTTACCTGGGTGTGGACGTACTGAGGCGTGCAGCCCCAGTCACGAGCGATATCGGACTTCTTGACCATTCGGGTAGGTTCGGATACCAAGATAGTAAATTGTCAATACAACAACAAGAAAGGAAACTATGAAACCTGAAGCTCAACGAATAGCAATAGCCGAAGCGTGCGGATGGAAGCGCAGTATTGATGCTGATCTTCCAACCGGACAAATGTTGGCTGATTTCCTAGATGCTACATTTCCCGATTACCTGAACGACCTCAACGCCATGCATGAAGCAGAGAAGGTGCTAACCGAGGAACAAATAGAAACTTACTGCGTGCTACTGTTCGATGTAACTGGTGGTCCGGCCTGGAAAGTAATACTCTCCACATCCGCCCAACGGGCAGAAGCCTTCCTGCGAACCTTGGGTCTCTGGGTAGAAGAGACTACATAGGCGAAACAACGAGCTTCCCTGCTACTGCACCCAGGCGCAGGTCGCGTCCACATTTGTAATACAATAGTAAACTGCCGTTGTTTGGACCCGGACGCAATACATGTCGTCCGAGGCAATGTGGGCATGAAATCACATGTCCTACTTCAACAACGGGCTCCAGCTGTGGAAGTTCAAGAATGGTTTCCATGGCGGAACATTTACACAACAAACAAGAAAGGTAAAAATGAAATGAATAGAGAAAATCCGCCGGCATTTCCACGGCCGGCAAGTACATATGAAGTAAACAGGCTCATTGCCTGCCCACCACAGGACGGGATAACCATGCATGATCTCTGTGCTATTGCAGCACTACAGGGTATGTGCGCTAATCCAGAACATGATGCCAATTGGCCCGGCACGGCCTATATGGCTTTTAATGCAGCTGACGCCATGATGGATGAGAGAAACAAGAGAATTCACGAAAAACAAACCAGAAAGGAAAAACAAAATGAAAGTACTAGTACCAGGACATAAATATCAGTTGGACATGATGGAGGGCGGATATCTCATCGTCCAGTTCATCCAGAAAGAAGAGAAGGATGGGAAATTCGTAACCGTGCACAACGGCACGACCAATGAGGAAGTGCTGGAGATGCTGATCGATCGGATAATGTTTCTCGATCAGAAGTTGCCCAGTGAGAATAATATGAGGGCGCTGGAACGATTAATCACAGCTCTTCATTATTTACGGCAAAGAACGCAAGAGCGAAAAGAACGTGGGGTAGAAGGGACGCCAAAACCATGAAGTATCGACTCGTAAGGGAGGAGCACATCAACGGCAATGTTTACTGGCACACAGAGAGACAGATTCTCTGGATGTGGTGGATCGTTAGCTGGAGCTTGTCTGCTAGATACGAGACAGCTTATAAGACATTCAACGACCTGGTAGCCGGTAGGCTACCATCAAGAAAGATATTGGAGGTAAAAACAAGAAAGGATTAATATGGAAAACAAAACACCACAATGCACTTGTGACACTCATAAGACCTGCCAAATCCACAATCCGTTGACTGATAACATGCCATCGCAGACGACAGCTACGGAGGACGAAAAGTATCGCTCAAGCTGTGGATGCCTTGTAACCGATACAAAAGTGGAACTGTGCGGTCAACATTCCGGCAAGCCGCCAGCTACGGAGCAGGAGTGGACTGACGTTGATAACAAAATCGAAGCACTTTGCGAGAAAACCGACAAGGCGATGCCTCAATGGTTTCGTAAGAAACTAAAGGACATTTTCAACGCCGCACTCGTCGCCCAAAAGAAATACTATGAGACAGTGCGCTATCGGTCGCTCATTGAGCACGAAGCCAAGCTGGCAGATGAACTCGCAACCTTGCGTCAAGAACTCTACGAAACGAGAAAGGAAATCGCGTTTTGGGCAGGGGAAGGTCAATCGGATCGGCCTGAGATTATCGAGTGGAGAAAGTTAGCAGAAATCAAACGTCCAACCAAGGCTCAAATTAAACGAATGGGAGAGATTGCGAGACAAATTGAGGCTGAAGATATGGACTTGCCGGAGTTGCAAGCCGCGCTCTCCGCCGAGCGGGAAAAGGTTACGATTCTACTAGATCGTGCAGCTATAGTTGAACAGCAACTCGCCGCCGAGCGAGAGAATAGCACCGAAGCAAGAGCGCAACGCGATTGGTTGATAAAAGAGTGCGCTCGTATTGGCGTGACAGTCAACGTTGCAATCGGGGCTCCAAACACAGAAGCATACCGACTGGTCAACGAAGCGCGAAAGCCGCTGGTGGACTTGCTCGCAAGAGTGAAGCCGTTTATCCGAGCGCAATCACTCGATAAGATAGACCAAGCGAAGGCGATCATGCGAGAAGTCAACGACGCGCTGGCGAAGGTGAAGCCATGAAAAACGAACCACAGCGAAAGATATGCAGATGTGGACATCACCAACTGGCGCACACGTCCGGAACTCAATGTTGCCATGTCAGAAAGTGCTTTTGCACTAAGTTTCGACCCAAAAGTGGCGCGAAGTCTAATCTCGATGCGAAACTAAAGGAAAACAAATGAAAACAGAAACAAAAACCAAAAAAGAAGAAAAACCAAATAAACTAGAGAAACTGGTGCTCGATATCACGGCACCATTCAAAATGAATCAGGAGATCGAATTACAGCAATTAGCTGTATTCGTTGGCGCTAATAGCTCAGGCAAATCGTTCATGCTCAAAGTGGCTTATGCCCTGGGGGCTGTTGGCGTGATGCGGACTGCGCCTCCGAGTCCAAATAGTGCGGCTCAATTCGTATTCGATAACACGTTTACTGAGCAAAACTTCAATGGTGTGTTCAGATCTGTCTACACCAAGGGATACGTAATGGTAGAACTTAAGGACGGGAAGGTGATCAGTAGTGGAGTGGCCGGAGAAATCACACCTGTAACCTACATGTCGGCTGATATGCGTCTTTTCGACAATATGGTCACCTATCTGCGGTTACGCAAAAAAGCCAGCAAAGAACCATTGGAATTTATGAAGACGATGTTGGAAGCGTATCGGCTTTATAATTTCTCCTTCATGGAGTCGTTCCTGGTTCGATTGCCGTTAATCATCCCGGATTCAGCTAAAAGCTATCTGGACGGGTTTGACTTTCCGGACCAGATCGCTTCGATCGAGGTCGATAAAGACAAATGCGAATTCACGGCCGTGCTAAAGGATGGGAAAAAGAAGAATATCTCTACCTACGGCGCTGGGCACCAGGCGGTGCTCAGTATGCTTATTGGAGGATTGGGGGCATGACCCCTAGGGTTTACGGAGAGCCGGATTGGAGCGACAGGAATCCAGGCTGTCACACCCACGCCAGTGGATTTGGTTATGTACCTTGGCCTAATCCTGCAGACAAAGAAATCGATAAGATGTGGGCTGAGGAATTGGATCAAGCAAGAATTGCACTGCTCTCAGTATTAAAACAGAAAAAGGAGGAAACATGTTCACAGTCGAAATTAGAATCAATGGATCGCTGATAATCCATATCTACGGCCGTAATTACGGTAAATCGCCAAAAGGCGGATCTGAGTACGAATACGGGTATGAGTATTATTCCCCGGAACTTCATAAGGTCGTGAAGGGCATAATCCTGCATGACCGTGAAGCTGGCATTAATCCACTAATCGGCAAGATATTGGAGGATGCGAAGAAGAAGGAGGCAAAATGAGCGAACAATCTATTACCTGCCCGAAATGCGGGATGACGAGTCATCACCCACAAGATGTCCTGGAGAAATACTGTGGCAATTGCCATCAGTTCCACTCTGATATGCTGGATGAGGTTGATCCCGTGGTGATGATCCGCACGCAGTTCACTCAGTCAGGAAAAGTAGAGAAACATGAAATCAGGGCATCAGATATCAGAAAGGAGGCAAAATGAGCGAAATCATCTATTACAAGCCCGGTCCCAAGTTTGAACATATCTGCGTTGCGGATGCCGTCATTAATGGCCAGCTGGTAGCCATTCCCGCCCTAAAGATACCGGAAGTGGAGGGATTAACCCTGATCAAGGATCTGAATCAGAAAATCAAGATTGCACGGGAGGCATTGGAGTTTTACGCCGATCCTGAGAATTATCACGCAATCCTCATTCTGCCTGATAGGCCGAGTGGGGCGTTCGCTGATGATTTCTCAGATCACGGACACCCTGATTACGATAGGCAGATGCCCGGGAAGACAGCCCGTGAGGCATTGGAGAAATTAGCAAAACTTTAAACCTAACATTCTGAGGCATCTACGGACGCTTCAGCTACCCTACGGGAGGGAACCTCAACGCGCTGTGACGCAAAGAGATTCCTTCTCCACCACCAGGAAAAGGAGTCTCTTTATTAATATGAAGAACATAATCAAATGGTGCATAGCGCTATGCATTGGTTGGCCATTGGCCATGCTAATGCTGTGGTGTGAGAGGCGTGCATTACGTAAACAACAACGGGATATCAACTAGATATGAAGATTCAATACCAATACGAGTGCGGTGATAGAGTGCAATACCAGGTGCTTAGTGATCATTGGCATGTGGGCACTGTGACCTATGTGGCAGGCTACTATGTGGTCATTGATGATCATATAGTGAGGAATAGTGATGAGATTAAGCCAGTGGAGTAATAAAGAACAGGATATCAACTAGATATGACAACAATCGAATGCATCAAATTTGCATTAACCATATGGGGATGGGTGCACTATATCATGGCGGCGTGCTATATCTTCATGTGTCAGCCGTATGAGGGCATAGTGCTCATCTGTGTGGGCTTCATATGGATAATGCTTGGGGCACCATACTGTAAGCTCATTGATTGGGTATTTAGACGCATATGAATGCACCAATGCATAGCGAGCAAGGCGCAAGGGATTGGGCCTCGATAGTGTACGGCTGGACATTGCATGAGTGTAGTGGCGTTTGTCTCTCATCGCTTCCCCCATTGAGATCTGATCACATTGCTCTCAAGCTATGCAAATTCAGGATGAAGCCATATGCCCTATGCTATGGAGGGTGTGGAGGCCATGGCATTGGGTATGAGTGGCTTGGGATAAGACTAGAAATCGGTATTAATCAACAATGAACATCAAAATAGATGAGCGTGAGCTTGGAACCATACTGGCAGGACTTAGATTGTGGCAAGAATACCTGCAATCCAAAGAGTTCAGTCCTGACCATATGGATATCGCTACCAATATTGGAATGTTTGAGCCATTGAGTCCAGATGAGATCGATGAGCTCTGTGAAAGAATTAACCAATGAAACACGAAAACTACATCAAATTAGATCAATGCAAAAAGGGCTACCTGTATAGGATCGATAGTCGTAATCTCAGTATCGGTGCCTATGATGGTAAGGAGGGCTTTGTTGGGATCAGAGAGAAATTCGGTAATCGCTATTTGTTTACTGAATATCACTACGATCAAGGAGCGCCATTTGGCACAGTCTTTCCATTAGAGGAAATAGGCCCATTACCAGATAACCTTGTGATCTGTGATTGGCTTACTAATCCAGACACAGAAGATAAGCTATTAAAGAATACACCACTCTTTGATTATCTGGATGCATGGATGAAACAACACATCAAACAATGAAAGAACCAATATACGGCATGATGCATGATGGCGTGGTCTGTACATGCACAGAGTGTGCAGAGCGAAGTACTTTTTGGCATGCAAGGATAAGGCTATTAGTCGCGCTGCGCCATCTTATGAGGCGCATAGATCAAATGGAAAGCGGAGCATACATATGAAACAACAACGTGAATTCGTCCCAGTCTTATATTGTGATGCCATGCGATATTTCGACTGGGATAAGGAGCGTATCAAAAAGGAATATACGGGCAATGAACAACTGTTCATCACAGATGCACCAAATGGACGGCTGGATCTACTGTATCAAAAAACACCAACAACACTTGGATATTTAACCACAAAATGAAAGAACTAATAATAGCATCGCTATTTGAAACCCACCCAATACTAGCAGCGCTACTCTTGGGCGCATATGGAGCATTCTGCTTCATTATGGGTACGATAGCCAAGCGCAAATAAAAACTATGAAACCAAAACTAGACATATGGACAGTCTACGAGCGGCCTACAGATTACCCTGAAGGATTTGTAGTCAGGCTGTATGTAGTTTGTGATGGGCAATCAAACCCCACTGATACAGTGTTCTTTGGGCCAACCATTGAGAGCGTTCGTGAGCATATACCAAAGGGGCTTTACCGAATGGATCGATGTCCACTCGATGAGCCACAAATTGTGGAGGTATGGCTATGAAACAAGATCCAAATAAACAACAACATCACACATTTGGTAGTAGCGCTGCCGCTAAAAGGCTTAAGCAAGAAATAGATAATGGAGCAAACTACAGATCGGCAGTTCGAATCCTAAATAAAGGGCAGGCATATATCAATGTGCTGCTTAGCGCGTTTGTGGATAAGGAAGATGGACGATACTTTCTGCAACTACTGCACAAGGACATCTTAGCTAAGATAGACCAGACAGGGTCTGATGCCATTGTGAAAAGTTTATGCAGGAACGTATTTACTGCTAAGTACCGGTTGATGCTGAAACTCAATACGTTTAAACCATGAAAACAATAATAGCAGGCAGTAGAGACATCACTGATTACGATAAAGTGGGCACATTGCTCGATATCATCCATTTAACATGGAGGGAACGTGGCATGGAAATTAGTGAGGTGGTTAGTGGATGTGCACGTGGTGTCGATACACTGGGCGAGCGATGGGCTAATGAGCTCAAGATACCAATCAAGCAATTCCCTGCTGATTGGAAGAAATACGGGAGAGCGGCCGGACCTATACGCAATAAGCAAATGGCTGAGTATGCTGAGGCGCTTATTGCGATTAAGCACAAGGTCAGTGCCGGCACAGATGATATGATCAAACAGGCCAAGGCAAAGGGCTTAATGATCATTGTGCACATTATATGAAAGATGGCCTTTATCAGGTCACTACACCCTATCTATGTGCAGGGTTTGTGATTGAGAATGGCCGGGTAACGCAATGTGCACCGATACTGCGCAGGAGAATAGCGTATTGGATGACCATTGCTAAACCAGTAAATCAAACAACAACAGGAAAACAAACCAATGATAATCACAACTATGGCGGTATTGGTCCCCACGGCGATATTCGCCTTGGTGATCACAGTAGTAAACTATTACAACACATAAAAGAACAACATGAATAATGAAAAGACATTTGAAGAGAATGTTGCTGAATTACTAACCAAGGGAATTCAGCAATACAGGGAGTACCTAAAAACTGACGAGCATCCAATCAAGATCACACTGGAATTGCACCCATGGGAGGATGGCCTGCAGTGGACTATCCGTGGCCATATTCCGGACGGCTGTAAAACTAATCCATCGATGATCCTATTCACTCAATTCATCAAAGAACGAATCGTTGAAGCCTGTAAGCCACCACCGGGTCTTTTCCCAGAGCAAGTAGAAATAACACCAACAACAAGAAAGGAAACAGAAACATGAAATGAAGATAGGAGATAGAGTACAATTAATCAATGAAGACGCACTTAAGAAAATGGGTATTCACCCGTCCAAGTGCGGTCAGTATGGTAAAGTCATTGGTCAATCAATACCATACACATCCTGGTGTGTAAGATTAGATAACCTGGAGCAATGGTATGTGACAGAAGACTGTATCAGACTCATTGAAATGAAATCGGGAGATAAAATCATCCTCATTAACCAGGAACGGTTAAATGAAGTGAATTTGGGTAGATGGGAAGGAATGAGAGGAATGCTGGACATTCCCATGACTTCAGCCCAAATCGTTGCCTACTCACAAATGAGGGGTGAGAATGGATGGTGGGTGCAGATGGATGGTTGTCGCGGTTATGTCCCGATAAGCTGTATAAAGCTTGTAGAGCCAACGACCTGTTCGAATGAGCAGGATTTGCAATCAACAACAACAGTAACAACAATAAAACAGAAAGAACAAAACACAATGTTATACATAGTAAGAGTACTACGCAAGCCTTCAGTGAAGGCGCAAGAAGCAGGTGAAGTCGAGAGCATCCTAGTACCAGCCACGGAGATTGTGGCCAATGATGGATACGCTGCGGCATTCGCCGTCGGTGCGGCAAATACCGCCGCTATCAATGGTGTTAAATCACCGGAGCTTAAGGTCATCGTTAAGGAGATCGGCTAAGCCGGAAAAGGGGTAATATTAACCCTTTAATTTGACACAATATTTGGCAATACAGTCCAATCCTGTATTGCCAAACTAATTAAACCTGAACCATTTACAACCATTTTCAACATGAAGAACACACATTATCTAAAACCAAGATTTGGACAAGAAATCGCCAATAGGCAGAGCTCTAATCACAATGCCTATTGGACGGTATTTAAACGATGGCCCAATGAGATTAACTGGAAAATCGAAAACCCTAAATATCCGGAATACTTGGATGTCTGTTTAGAGGCTGAGGGTTTCACCGTGGAAGTACGAACGGTGACAAATCCAGGGGAAAAGATGGACAATCGGTATGAGGATCGTCATACCGATACCTTTATTAACAGGAAAAGGAAAGCATTCATCTCGCAAGCCAGTACCAACGATCTCATGAAACTCAATATGCTTTTCCCTGTAGATTCAATGGACTATGCCCTGAGGATGCATAGACGCATTAACGATGCGGTTGGAACCACTGGGCCTGTATCCGGACGCGTTAATCTACTATCAATGGAATGCGGTGATTTCCTATTGGTTGGCGTAGATATCCCCAAACCCGAGGTGGATCTCGCCCTCAATTACGGACACGCATTTATTGAAATAGATAAAGACATTAAGGATTTCATTAAGGGTAGGGAATCCGGTCTAGTACTATTGCATGGCATCAGTGGGTCTGGGAAGTCCACGTACATCTATCACCTGATTCACGACTGTCGGCACAAGATGATCTTTATCCCAAACAACATGATCGCATCAATGTCCAATCCTGACTTTATAGCGTTCATGTTGGAAAACGCCAAGGATTCAGTTCTCATTGTGGAGGATGCTGAAAAGGTTCTATTGAAGCGTGGAGGACCAGGGGATGCTGGCGTATCCACACTGCTTAATATTACCGATGGCATCCTTGGTAAGATTATCAGGTGCAAGGTCATTTGCACATTCAATATCGGGCGATCAGAGCTCGATGATGCATTGTTGCGCAAGGGCCGGCTACGCACGGAGCATGTGTTCGATAAACTTTCACCATGGGAGGCCAATAGATTATTGGAGCATCTTGGCAAGGAAAAGAGAACACACGAGCCCATGATACTGGCTGATATTTACAATGAAACAGGCGGTACCGAAATCACCACATCAACAGTAGGATTTAAACCATGAATAGGAGGAAAAAAGATGAAAAGTAAGAAATACATAAAACATCGCAGAAGTAAGTATGCCTTCCCGACTAAAATTATCAAAGCATCCAGAGGCTCTGGTGGTCAAAGAAAGGGTGGCGTCATTAAGGGGGCTGATAAAGCGCTTAAGGATATTGAACACACACTTGGACGTGAACTGGAAGTGCATCACACTGAGCACCGTATAGGTGAGTGGGTATTCGCGGAATTAAAGTCATGACATGAGGATGGGTCATTGGATTCTTGATGAAAACAGAATCCCAAGGCAGGTAGATCTTTATACCTGGGCTAAATGGATGGGGAAACTGGATCGCATTGTCCGCCAGGAATGGGTGGGCAATATCTGGATCTCAACTGTATTCCTGGGTCTGGATTACAACTTCAGTAATACTGGTCCACCCATTCTATGGGAGACCATGATGTTCAGTAACCGTAAGAATGTAGATCAAAACTATCAGACTAGATGTGCTGGCTCATGGGAGCAGGCTGAAGCCATGCACGAAACCGCAGTAAGGGAAGCCTGCAAAATCGAACAAATTAACTATCAACCATTAGAACAAAGACAATGAAAGGAATAATAATACCAAAATTACCACGAAACGAAATGCCTGAAGGATTTAATTGGCTCACTGTCCTCAAAGACTTAGCCGACGGAGCACCAATAGACCAACAGTCATATACTAATCTTTGCACGATGTCTGGAAACTGGCCTACGTGCGCATGTGGACAAGCATGCTCCGCTTTATTAAAACCGGATGGAGATTGTGAGCCACGTGATGGTGAACTCTTCTCTCTTGGATTGAAGTTCCATGGAAATATTGAATGCCGTCATTGGTCACAGGCTTTGAAGACATTCCATCAAATTGAGGAGCGATCATTCATACTGCTCAAAGATTTAGGTGCCATCGATATAGAAGAATAATAAACCACTAACCAATAGGAGAAAAGATAATGAAAACATTAGTAATACCACCGCTTAAGGTGATGGAGGATGGGTATAATAAGTTGCCGAATGGATTCAATTGGCTAGCAGTACTCAAAGATCTCGCGGCCGGTGCCGTAATAGACGGGAATTCGTTCGATACCCTGGTAGAGATGGCCAATATGTGGCCTACGTGCGCATGTGGGCAGTTGTGCTCAGTTCTTCCACGAAAGGAGCCATATAATGAGCCCGTTGATCGAACGCTGTATTCTTTAGGGCTTGATTTCTGTTATGCAATTGAAGAGACCCGATGGACAGAAGCGATGGATTTATTCCATCAGATTGAGGCCCGGGCAACGGAACTTATTATAGAGATGGATCACAAATGAAATTCATAGCATGGTCCATCGTGATCTTTGGATGGATCATTTATGGGCTGATAATTATCGCACCATTCTTCGATCCGCATCCACATGATCCAATGCAAGACTTCTACATCTTATTTCATCCCAAGCCAGGTGATTGGATAGCAATACCGTTCATCATTCTAGCCCTAATCGGCTGGTATGCGGCGTGGGACTACCTTAAAGAGGAACGAAATAAAAAGAAACATGAAATACAAACTATACAGAGAGGGAACGCAGACAAAACTTGAGTTCATTGATAATGCCAGAGGCATAGGACGAGAGATTACACCTGAGCGATCGCAGAAGGTTCATAATCATTCACCTGATGGGTTCGAATGGGGATACGGCGGAAGCGGGCCATCACAGACCGCGTTAGCCATCCTATTGGATGCCATCAATAATGACGAAACAGCTTTCTCTCTACATCAAGCCTTCAAAATGGAATTCATTGCTGGGTTACCAGATGAAGGTGGAGAGATATACCTTGGCGTTATCCTTGATTGGATAATCCAGCAAACACATGAATACTAAAACCGAAAAACAAAACAATGACACCAGAAGAATTAGACCAAAGCAGGATCAGAATCGCGGGTCCCCCAGTAGGATACGACCCGCATCAGGGTGAGAGATCCAATTTCGATTGGATGGCTTACCAACTCAAAGAGTTAGAAAAAATCCTCGGCAAGGAAGCCACAGCGGATTGGCTTAACCGTCCGCATAGTCAGCTAATAGATAGTAGTCCTGTAGTCGTGACTGTGGATTATGATGATGATGAGGGATGCCGCATTGTGGCACAACTCATTGTTGATCTTATCACTGACGCACCGTGCCGGCTAAATAGATGCAAACTGCCGGCACATGTCAGGACTTTTATTAAAAAGATGGAACCAGAAGCATTGAAATCACGGGTGACCACATCGAAACTCTTAACATTGATGTTCGATAGTGAATTCAGGAAATCAGATGGGCCTTCTGAGGGTTTGGATATTCTAATGGAATGCATAGCATCAATGTGCAATATCATTCATGATCAGAAATGGGATCTCATGAAAATGGTTATTCATGAGTTAAGGCAGAAACTGCCTGACAGCAAATCACTTTTGTCTGTATCTGTGGTATTTGATGCTTTAGATTTCCAGAGGAAGACGTTGAGAGAAATGGCATCTTTGCAAGTCGGTGAAACCAAATTCATCCCAGTCATGTGAGCAAATGGCAGCGAAACAAACCGGGTCGGCACGGCCAATTTCCGTGCTGACCCAACAACCAGAAAGGAGGAAATATGGCATTATTTACTAATGTATTTTTCGATGCTGTAATGATAATTACGATCATTCTGATTCTATCAGAGATCGTGGTTCCGTTATGGCATGAAAAGCCATTTTTCCCATCAATCAGAAAACTGAAACAAATAATAAAGGAGACAAAAAACAATGTTAGGAAAAACAATAGCAGTAGGAATAGTACTGATTCTTCTCGCGGTCCTGGTAAACCTCGGGAAGATCTTTGAGTACAACAAAATCGATTCCATCCTGGTCGTCCAACGGCTGGGAGGTAAGGTACATGTGTATACTGATGCTGGGTATAAACCCCAGAATTGGGGCACTGTTACCCATTACAAGAAATCAGCTCTACTGGATTTTAATCCAGCAGACAAGGCACCACCCATAAAGGTGAGATTCGCAGATGGCGGGCATGGAGATGTCGAAGGCAGTTGTCGTTTCGATCTACCATTAGAGGAAGCTAAAATGATTGATATCCATCAAACATTTGGCTCCCAGGAGGCAGTCGAGAAGCAGCTAGTCAGAACAACGGCGGAACGATCCATGTATATGACTGGGCCATTGATGACTTCTACAGAGTCATTCAGTGTCCGCCGTCAGGATCTGATCAATCTGTTTGAAGACCAGGCTGTTCATGGCGTATTTAAAACAATTCAGGTTCCGAAAGAGATAGAAGATCCGACAGTGCCCGGCGGGAAGAAATGGATCACGTCTCTGGATCTTAAGCGTGACAAAGACGGCAATATTGAGAGACAGGAAGTATCGCCGTTTGTCCGTTTCGGAGTCAACATGTACAACGTGGCGATTGTAGGAATCGCATACGAAGATATTGTTGAGAAACAGATAGGTCAACAGCAATCAGCCACTATTGCTGTGCAGATCGCCATCGCTAATACCAAAAAGGCAGAACAGGATGTCAAAACTACGGAAGCAATCGGTAGAGCAGACGCTACTAAATCCAAATGGGCTCAGGAAGTCATAAAAGCTACAGCTGTGACTTTGGCTCAACAAAATAAAGAGGTAGCCGAGACTGATGCCAATAGGGAGAAAGTCGTAGCAGAAACAGCAGCAAGGAGAGATCTGAACGTAGCGGAATTGAATAAACAAGCGGCCGAACAGACCAAGCAGAAGTTGATCATGGAAGGTGAAGGTGAATCGACTAAGCGTAAGCTGATCATGGCGGCAGATGGCGCGTTAGCGATCAAGCTGAATGCGTGGTTGGAAGCAAACCATGCGTATGCCAACGCATGGAGGGAGTACAAAGGCAATATCGTGCCAGGCGTAGTGTTCGGACAAGGGGCACAAGGTGGCAATAGTGCTGTCGGTCTGGTTGAACTCTTAACCACGAAACTTGCCAAAGACTTGTCACTTGATATGTCCTTCCAGGGACAACAACCACAACGTTAAATGGTAGACACAATCGTGATTATTGTAATGAGGTTTGCCGCGATTGTGTTCATTTGGTCATTATGTCGAAAGGATTAACAACACACAAAGAAGGAGGTGAGAAAAATGCGTAACATCATAGGAGTAGTCTTACTAGTCGTGGCAGTCGCACTCGGCACAGGAATTCGGCAAAATCAGGGACCGAAACCAGATGCCCCGTGTAAATCATGCGTGGTTCAAGGGCCGAAAACAGAAGTGCCATGCAGGGCATGCGTTGTTCAGGGTCCGAAGCCCAATGGGCCATGCAGAGCGTGTGTCGCTATCAATGCGCGTAACCAGGCAATCATAGATGCCGACTTGCGTCGCGGTCACGTCGCCCATGTCGGTGGAGTGCCGGTGAATTGAGGTTTATAAGTCCCATGTGGGAGTGCAGTCTCCCACTGGGGCTTAATTCTCTTTCAAGAACTGTATCAGATTCAGAATAATATCTGGTCGTCTGTCTTGAGTTAAAAGCTCACCAAGGACGTACTGTGATTTATTAACAACACTGGGATCTGCTCCATTACCTGAAGTAGAGAATGTGCACTTGTGAAACTTATCCTTATTGACCCAGTACTGGCCTTCCTCGGTCTCAATTATCAAGGCTAGTAATTGGTCTTTATTGGATGAGCACAGTGTAAATACCCTACTCCAGATGGGGCGGAACTTAATGTGCAGTTCATTCTGAACCATATTGCCATCCCTGAGCAATATGGCCGAGATGATCTTTCTGTCATGGTTGGTCACTGGCCGGATGGCCACAGGCTCCTGCCTGTTGGCCATCACGGCTAGGTCCAACAATCTGTCCTTTGCGCCACCCTGGATGGAGAAACCATTCTCCAGTTCAGGGAGCGTGAGGGTTAGTTTCATGCAGCCGGCGCAGTTTCTACACCAGCTGCAACTGCAGCTTCCTCCATGTTGACGATATGGTTATTAAGCGCGAATCCAAATTCACAGATTGCACTCAGTTCTTCCATAATCTCTACCTGGTGATCCATGTCCATTGCTTTAACGCCTTCAAGTCCACCTACTCTGCGTGACCAGATATCAAATTCCTGGCGAATCCCTTGGACAGTGATTACACCAGTTTTCTGTTGCCTCGCAGCAGCTCTATCTACCACCTCACCTTCAGAGATAGAGAGCCGCAATTGGGTTGGTGTTAGACGTTGCTCTGAGGCTATACGCGCCCATTTAACTGTCTGTGGTTTACTGAGTTTAGCCTTCGATAGTTCAACATAGTGATCACCATCCAGGTTCTCGAACCTGACATTCCTTGGCACTGAATTGACGGCTATTGCAGCCTTCACGAATGTTGCTTCGAATTCTAATTGCTCCAGGGCTTCATCAACCTTGGCTGCACCCCATTTAGGTACACCGAAAGCAATACAATCAGCTACTGTGATTGCAGCTTTGCGTTTGATGGTTTTGGCCAGCCGAAGGACCTCGCGCCATTGCTCAAAGGATACATCCGGACTGAATTCTATTCCGCCGGTTTGCGTATTGAGTTTGAATAGGCCTGAGGTTTCTCCGTTGACTACTTGTAGTTCGATTTCTGATCCATTGGTTTGTTCATTCATATGTGTTCTCCATTAGTTTTTGATTTGAAAGTTTGATTACGCCAATGATTGTCCAGTGCGTTTGCTCGGTATTTTAATTTCGCTTCCTCACTTTTAGTTCCGTTTGCTGGTCGCTCAAGTTCGAGTAGATCACACCAGCTGTCCCGTTTTCTTCGTAACCATTCCGGAGAAACACCACATACTTTTGCTGAAGCTCGCATAGAAGGAAAGCCATTTTCCGCTGCCAGACGCGGAATGGAATGAAGTAAAGCATGAACGCGAGCGCGTAAGTTGCCTTTTTCATCCTGAACCAAATAGCATGATACACGACCCAGGAGATTAGCCCTGCTACGGATGAGCTCGTCCTCCATTGGTTTCCTAAGCCACGCAGTGGTTTCACGAATGATTTGAGCATACGCATTCCGTTGTTCCGTGCTCCAGTTATATTTTTTGCCGAGTTCTTCTATAATGTAATCCACGTAATCGTCAATGGCGACCGCCATGTCTGGGGTGTGTGCACTGGTGGAGAAATTATCATTGTAATCCAATGCCATCCCATTCTGATCAGGGACATCACAATGCAGTCCAAGCAGTGCAGCTTGTTCTTTGAATTCCGAGGGAGCACTCTCCCATGCGGCAGCATATTCTCGATCGTGGCGTACCTGGCGATCATTATAGCTGCCGTTGATACCCGTTCCGGGGGTTGAGTCCAACATGCGTGCTGGGATTCAGATCTATCATGATTCCAGGGCTACGCAAACTATTTTTAAAAAAGTTGAAAAAAAATCTGGACATGGTGAACCCGTATTTGGTAAAATTCTTTCCGAAGGAAAGAGGGAAGACTTGAGAGCGAGCGAAGGGATTCACGACGGTCTTCCCTGTTTCCTGAGGAAAGAAGGGTAGCAAATCATTATGTATAGCCCAATGAAAATATATCGCGTAACATTAGATAGAAAAAACGGTGATGGTAGCGGAGGTTTCCAGTACTGTCGCACAAAGCGTGAAGCCAAATCTTTCTCAGACTCGGTTTCTAAGGATAACGAATGCAGAATCGACGTAATCGAGGTGAAAGTAAACGCTGTTGGTATCCTGAGCGCACTAAATAGTTACGGAGGGCACCCCGACAATGGATAACCCGTATCACGCTGTTTTACTAAAACATAGGATTTGGTGTGAAGCTGGGTCTCAACATTCAACCTGCTACGAATATGCAGCAAAGGTTTTGAATATCAATGGCAGGGAAACTTGTTTGTGCGAGGAACACGCTGACAGAATCGCTTTTGTTAGCAAATCATTATGTATAGACAACCAATATGGCTACCACTCAGAGCAGAAGGTCGCATCGTGTATGAGTCAAAGGGGGACGAAATAGTTCTATTGAAAGATCCAGCTGATGCTCCGGGGTTCATTGAGAGATTCACCACAGCGTGGTGTAACAGACTATTGTGTGACGCCGTTGATAATCGAGAAGAGTAATTCTCTGGTTCCACCATCAGCAACAAACTCACGTAGATCTTTTGCTGGTGGTATGAATTTCCTGACCTGACATTTCAGTGTGCTGGCCAACTTCTGAGCTCCACGAAGTCCAGGGGTATCGTTATCACAACAGATATAGACTGTCTTTATTTTGAGGATACCAATCACCTGGCCAACCATATCTTCCTGACCCTGGCAGGCATGCCGGCCGATGGCGTAGAGGCCGAGGCTTAATGCTGCAGCGGTATCTGTGGGTCCCTCACAGATGAACAGATCGCCGTTGGGTAAACCAACGTGACCGAATGGAATGAATAATCCTGCGTGGCTACCTTTTACCGCCCACTTTTCGCCAGCATCATTTCGCAGACGGATACCAACCACTCTACCAGTTGGCAGATACATTGGGAACGCATAAGCCTGATAAGGTTTGGCGTAGACTGTCCCGAGCTCATTGAGTGCACGTACCCCGAGTTTAAGGTGTTCAGCCAGTGTATGAATGCGGTCAATTGAATTGCTACGCCAACTCTCAAGTAGAGCAACGAAATCCGGTGATGGTTCATATTGTTTCTTTTGTCGTTTTACAAAAAGTGGTGGGGGGCCAGCGTGGTCGAACGGATGCCACCAGCCGCCGTTGTGCATCTGACGCTGGCTCTCCACCCGCATACAACACGAGCCACGTTCATTGAAGGTACACCAATCAGCATGATCGCATATCCTGCAATGTTCGTGTCGTGATACTCGTGTCCATTCCTCTAGCGTAGTATCCCCCTTACCCGCTTCACCTCATCACGAAATAGTCTGGACAACGCATTACCACTGATCAGTTCGTAATTGCTCTCCAGTTTATCAGCCAGCTGATCTAATGTTTCAGCGAACAGTGGATGTCGCTTACCTTTTGATCCACGGGTGTATTTTGATTTTGTTTTAGTTGTTTTCATACTGCTACTGGTCTCCTCCAGTGGTTCTTTGCCAACCCATCAAGTAATTGGCTGGCCTCCGCTCTGGTTAAATTCTTCGTGTCATATCCAAATCTACTAAGTGTGGCGCATTGCTTGTATGAGGCCAGCTTATTCTCCCATCGATAAAACAAACTGTTAATAACCTGCCGCCCTTGGGTGTAGGAGAGCGTGTCTGGGTCTATCCCCTGCTTAAGTAACAACGCTCGTTGTTTTTCACTTAAGCTTTTGCCCAAATCCCAGCCACGCTCCCTACTAGGCACCATACCAAACGCAGTAAAAGGATCAATCGATCGCGTAGAGTATTTTACCTTGGCCATTAATCTAGCCCTACGCGCCATGATGCGTTGTTCCTCCAGCTTCTTTTGTGTCCGAATCTCTTCTACCGCTTCTTCCAGTGCCTCGTCCATCCGCACACGTCCTTCTCGCGCTTTACGGATGGCCAGCTCCACAACCTCGTCACCGACATTCCCCCCAAGGATATCAGCAGAGGTTACCAACCGGTGCTTACCGGAATTACCAACGAAATCGATTATAAGGGCGCTGGGCTTCGCGCTGCCTTCAATGGCTGTCCGTCTACCATCCTTGTCCGAAATGTTATCTACGAGCCCAGGTAGAGGCCGCAAGACCCGTCCTGCCATTTGTGCATAAAGACTGCGGCTCTTTGTTGGCCTGGCCATGACTACAATACTGGCAGCCGGAACATCAACCCCCTCAGTGATCACTCCGACATTACAGATTACCTGCAGATCACCTTTACGAAATCTTTTCATCAACTCACGCCGATCATGTTTCGGTGTTTTAGCACTAACCCAATCAGCCATTCCATCCTTATGACGATTAAAGATATTGCACGCCAGTTCGGCATGCTTGACGCTTGCCGTAAAGACTATCGTTTGCTTATCGCCCTCGATAATCTCTATGGTAGCACCGACAACACCTTGGAGGTTTTTTTCCGCCTCCATTATGACCGCAAGATCGGAGTTGTTAAGATCCCCAGCCGTGGTACGAATATTACTATAGTCCAGGCCTTCGATCTCGACCATCTGCTGATCGATGGGAACAAGCCACCCATCGTGGATGGCATCTAATATTCCGTAGTCATCTGCTACGGTGTCGAAGATTTGTCCCAACGCTTCCTCATCTGCTCTGTCAGGAGTTGCTGTAACACCCAATATACGAATATCAGGGTTACGTTTAAAGTAATCAATAATACTGCGATAACTAGCAGCAGTTGAGTGATGACATTCATCGATAATCAAACGTCCAAATTCATGTGGGGAGAAACGATGCATTCGTCGTTTGTCGCCCTGTCCAGATATGAGGGTCTGCACAGTGGCGACAACGACGGGTGCACCAGCATACTCAGTGGATGCTGAATCCATTTCAGCCATTTCGATATCACAGAACAGCCCTGCCTGTTCCTGAACACGTTCCTGGATTTGGAATATCAGCTCTTCCCTGTGAGCCAATACCAGACTACGAAGTGGCTGACTCCTACTGATGACAGCGGTAAGGGTTGTTGTCTTACCTGTGCCAGTAGGATGGGAGATCAATGTCGATCGGTTGTCTTTCCATTCATTGAAAATGGAATCAACCGCCCGAGATTGATAATCCCGTAGAGCAATCATTTGTCCAGCTTTTTAACTGCCATTGAACGCATCACTCTGGCTTCCTCAGGAAGTGCATGTTCCCATCGAAACTCACTAATAACACCACGCCCCTTACAGAGAGTGCAGCTCTCGGGTATCCTACCCTGACATGTTGTGCACACCACGTATGGTATCGCACACTTAAAGGCCTGATAGAGATTCCCTAATTCTACCCTGGCCCAATTGAGATTCACCTCACAGTACATAGGATCTTTACGAACCTGCAATTCTTCGGCCAGGGTTTTCAGTTTGGAGAGCTGTTTCAGTATGTCTTTTACTTCATCGGCCCGATTCCAATATGGCAATGCGGGTTCCGGAATGGGATATCCGAGGGCGTCACGAAAACCGTTAGGTTTCTCCCGAGCAATTTCTTTCTCTGCCTGCGATATGGTTTTCTTGCCTTCCTCTACTTCTCTGGCTTTCTTTGCAGATCGAGCTAACAGACGTTTGGCATTCTTAGCTGTAGACTTACTTACCCCTGCAGCCTTCGCTACCTCGGATACGGAGACCGAATTATTACCACCAGATGGACGACCCGGTGGTTTCCAGCCCATTATGTCTGAGGTTAATTTTGCAACAACCATGGCCCTTTGTGATTGTGTCAGATGCCTGCGACTTACATTCATGCTGACCACAAACAAGAGCGGGTTTTGATCGCTGTCTAATTCCTTGAATCTCGGTTTAATCTTAAACCGTTTACAAGCCAGGTATCGATTACGACCATCGAGGACCTTCCCCTCGTATGTCGTGATCGCAATCCTGAGTCCGTTTTCTTTAATGTCCTTCCCTAGCTCATCGAGCTCGTGTCCAGGTAGGATTGGTAGAATCTCTGATAATGGATGGAATTTCATTATATGTTGGTTGTTGAATACCAGGTCGTATTTGCTGACCCTAGGTAGGTTACGGTTGTTGTTGGGAATTGGCCATAGCCAGTGCTTGTCGATACCGACTGAAGGGTATTCATTTGCTGCAGTTGTCTCCGCATATAGATCTCTTCATCCGTGGATGATTTGGGTTTTCCTTTCACGGCATCGATGATGGCCTGCTTAATTTCCTGCGGTGATAGTTTCTTTGCGTATTTGAGTAGGTCTTTGGGTAACATAATTATTTAAATGCGTTTGGTGTAAACACTTCCACTCCCTGTGGCATGGAATATGACCTTTTCGGGAGATGGTATCTTATCGATTTTCTTGAATCCAATCTTGTCTTTGACGTAAAGACCACCAGTATCATCTACCCAATTCCAGGTGAATTCGATGGTATCGCCGTTAACAACATTGATTGGATTACTTAAACCGAATCGGCCAATCGGATCTGAATAATCTACTCTGCTGGCAGATACATATTCCTTAGTGGCCTCAAGGATACTACGTTCGGCTTCTAACCCATTTATCTGGACGGCGTATTTTAGAATGTCCTTTGGTAGTATCATTGCCATACAGTGGTCATGGCGTATGTTGAGAAAGAGGTCATTGGCCATGACGTTGCTGACCATGCCGTTGATGTTGAACCTATCATGGTGTTATGCTGCATCCATTGAGATGTATTATTTGAGTGGGAGTAAAGGGAATGTTTCTTTACTGCATCCATGACCTGTTTCTCAGCTTCCTCCCCAGAGAACATCCTGGCATGCACCAGAATATCCTTGGGGAGGAGCTGCCTCTGAGGCTCTTCCTTGGCAAGTCCAACCTTCATAAGCCAAGGATTAGCCATTAACCCTCGTTTTCCTTGAGGATATCTTCAATCTTAACATCATCGTCCCACTGAGCGATGAAGTACCGGTTTTCGCATCCAGTAATGCGACCCAACAGGATTGGGTCAGGCACAACTGTCACTGACTTTATCGTGGCCACTTCGAAAGAATCAAAGCAATCCAATGCTTTGGCTTCCCTTAGTTTGCCCAAAGCTTCGGCAGGTGGCACTTCCTGATATTGTTCGATCGGGGTAAATGCCAGGGTCTGGTAGGTATAAATGGAACCCCATTTGTTCTTACCATCCTGCGTTGTGCTCTTAGCTTTTAGCTCTTCGTTAAACCGAGTGATATGATCTGGTGTTATCACCCTGAAATGCTCAAACGCGATTCGCATCTTGCGAGCGAGCTCACGCTTGGCTTTCACGTTGCTGGCTGCTGCTTTAAATCCGAGCTCTTCCAGCTCACAAGCTCGGACTGTTGGTGTTTCTACTGTTTCCGTCATTTGTTTTTTCCTTTCATTGCTAATTCCAGATTGATCTGGTCTATGTCTGATTCTACGGGGACGACACCTGGCGGGGTTGGTACTCCACCATGTTCGGCTAAATCTTGACCATGCAATGCCTCTTTAACTTCCACGGCAGCTGCTTCTCGGGATGCTTGTCTGTCCATAATGGATTGCTCGTTGGCTTGCTCCATTTCCTCTGAGGTATACAATCCACTCAGTTCCTGCGGGAAAGCTTTGCGTAGAGCTAGAGCCTCAGCAACTTTGGCGATCATTACTTCCGGCATCTTACTCCAGAATTCGTTTAGCTTCCCTTCCTTGGTTAGGACAGCATAGCTCTTAAACTTGGCTACGCCATATGTTGGCTCTTTGAAATTAATACGCCACACACCGACCCTGGCAGCTATTGGAGGTGCTTCCGGAACCCACACATCTTTCCATATCCCATCAGATGCGCACCATTCCGGTGTAGTTTGGCCACCATAGTTACCTGTTCGCTCAGCTACCAACCGGAATCCATCGATCGATACCTGGATGGTTATTGTATACTTTTTCTGAGCAGTGCTCCAGCGCCTGACTGCATAGATCTGCCGGGTCAATGGGTCGAGGCCAGTGCGCTGGCATTGATAGAGGAACAGCCGCACTTCATCATTGGTTACATCCCTCGGGAGTGCCGTTCGGATTAAATCTTTATACTCTTGCGTGAACTCACTTGGGCTTGCTTTTACTGCTTGTTTTTTGGGCATTGTTACGGGTTTTTGGTTTTGGGAAAAGGGGTAATATTACCCCTTTTTCTGAGTGGCTCTCCCTAGCTACGAAGGCTTCCAGGGAGTCAAAAATGGTGCACTTTTTGGCGTCGACTGCTGGGAGGAAACTGCCTGTGTATTCTGGCACTTGTATCCAGCCGTTGGATACTCGCCAGAACTGGATTTTGTCAGGCACAGCTAGATAATTGGGCCAGAGAAAAACTCAAGTCAATACTTTTTTTCAGGTTTTTTTTCCGCTGCGAAATCATTGCCATGACTTCCGTCTCCATCAGGTCGGCCGGCAGGCTTTCCAGAATATCATGGCAAGGATTGCAACAGAGCACGACGATTCCGAGCTCATGTGGCTTCAGGAATCGTCGCTTCTTCGCATGGGCAAATCCCAATGCGTTATCTCCCCAGCAAGTGCCGGGATACCTTAGTTCGCATGAGGTAATTCCCCAGGATAGGAATTTAACCTTTAGCTTTGCTCGTTCTTTCTCCCACTGCAGGGTGCGCTTCCCACGTTTTGGCAGTGGGCTACGTTGCATCGTTAGCCACCGAATCTATCAGGTGGATATTGGTATCCCGGCGCATGCTGCCGTTCTTCTTCCTGATTGTCCGCGACCCGCTCCTTCCGGCGCATTTCTCTCGTCCTAGTACCAAATAGACGTAAGATAGATTCGCAGATGTTATCACCCTGTCTGCCACCAAGCAGATCACGGAAGGTAAACCCAGGCATAAACTACTTAGGGCTGCGGATTGGGAACGATGTCCGCCAATTGCTGCGCTTGTGGTTGAACGGAAGTCACTTTGTCGTTCAATGCAGTCACAATGGCTTCTTGCTCAGGTGTGAGCGTTGTGTTCTGCAACTGTCCGATGAGATTAATAATCTCGGTGAACGCTTCGGTGAGTTTCGTTCCGATGTCGTCGAGTTTTGTATTTGCGTCGGTGAGAATCTGGACTGCTTCTTGTAATGTCATAAGGATTTTACTAATTTGAATTAATACTGCGGTGAATGCTACAAGTTGTAGCAGTAAAAGAAAGTTTGTCATCTAAAGAAAAATTAAGCAAATGGATGCCAACAATGTTAGCACGAAGATGAAGGATATTACTATATGCTTGTTGCTTCTATTGCGCCGAGCTTCCCTCAGATTATACGGAGACATGAGGTATCTGGCTCTGGTCACTGGTTCTTCTTCAAACATGATGCCATAGTCCATTCTTTTTGTAGCCACATTGAAACTTCTCCGCAAACACGCCATATCGGATCTTCGGCCTTGGTTTATTCTTGGAACGATTAAAGATGATGACCTTCGATTTGTATTGGTCGTACCGTGCCTGCTTGCTTGCGTTAGCCATGGTGACTGCCGAATGACGTAAGCACAAATTGTTTTCCTTCGATTTTAGCGGCAACTCCAGGCCAGAAACGGTAGTGCACTGACTGGGTATCTATTCCACCAGTATTCGGGTTATCATTAATCCCGAGGCGCTTTGCAAGGCAAGCGCTCAGCTCTCCAAGCTTATTGTGTGGTCCCACATCAAAGACAACGGCCGGCTCGTGCTTCCCATTGTATTCCACTGAGGCAAAACAACCCAGGACTATTTCCGGTGTGAGCTTGATAACTTCCGGGGGGAGAACAATCCCTGGGACTATGTCTGAATTTACCGGTTTGCCTTCGAAATGTAATGATGTCTCCGCCTGGCCATACGGATCTCGTTGCCAGTTTGGACTGCCATCCACATCTACATCGGCATCCCCAAAGAACCAGAAGGCAGGTTTGCCCTCCAGGAGATCGTCGTCATCCCTGAAAACGTTGGCGGTATAGAATTCCCCTTTGCTGGTTATAGTGATACAAAGTTTCATGCCGCGTCTTCTGGCTTCCACCAATCTGGCGGATTGGCTTCAAGATTCTGTAGTTCCAGGTTGAATGCCTCTTCCATTTCTTTGCTCCACTGGCCTTTCTGTTGCAGATCGGCTTTAACCTTTTGAATGTAATCCCAGATCTGTGGGATCGTGGTAGCTGCCTGGAATAGGTACGGTAGGAATTGTAGGATAAGGGCTGCCATAATTAAGGGTTCCGGATTTCGTTAATGTAAGTCTGAGCTCTATTGGTATTCGTTGTTAACACACTCAGAGCATTAAACAATGCGTTCAGTCCAACATTACTGTGTTTGTAATCATTCTTGAGATTGTTGGCGGTAACCAGCCATGTCGGTGCATTCTTGCGCAGGTACTCAGCGAATGTATGGATCTGCGGGAATCGTTGTTTAACTAATTCTCGGTTGTCGTATTCGATTTTAAGGAACAGATCGAATGTATCCTTGGATATTCGCAGGGTTTTTTCGGCATTAACAACGTACGATTCGTTGGGGGCCAGGGTCCCCGTGGGGGTTCCGGGGGTGGTGGTTTTACAACCTGATAACAGAAAGGGCGTACTCGGCAGCAAAGCCAAGCCGATGACGATGGTTAAGATTCGTAAATATTTCATTCTTTTGATTTTGATTTAATTGAATTGATTGATCTCAAGATAAAAGCTGCAACCAAGCTAATCCCCGCCACCCATGGTTTTGCTGCCGGCGGAATTACTGTAGCCAGATCACCCAATGTATACGGAAGAGCAGCCAGCATTGTTACTGCAGCGAAAAATGCGGCACCGAGAGACCGCCAGTTGATTCTACCCATGTGCCATACCGAGGGGTGTCAATCACGTTCCTCGGCAGCTTCTCGCTCTTTCACAACCAATGGCATTGCAAACAATAGGAATTTAGCACGTCCTCGTTCTTCTTCTGACTGACTCTCGTCCAGTGTTTTTTCATGTAGCAATACCCTAAGGCGCTCTGTTCCCCATTGGTCAATGGTTAAATTCTCTAGTTGCTCCAGCAATTTATCCATTTCATGGGACTCAGGATGCGGGTGATGAAGCGATTTAGTTAGCGCGTCCTGGAATACTTTCCAGAACGGGTTGATTAATTTGCGTTGCTGCCGAAGCAACAGCGCCATCCAGATGCAAACTCCTACCTGGCCCAGCATGATAAAGCCAATGATATATATGATTGGAATAGGGAAGGGTGTCATACGATCTCCATTAATATACAGGCATAGTTAATTTAAATCCACCCTGATGATTTTGAGTGTATCCTTATCTTTCCCGATCGTCACGTACAAGTTTCCCTGTCTCGCTACCTTTTCACCTCGTAAGCTTGCCCCGACTTTCTTCGCAAACTCAGGGTCCATGTGGATATCCAGTTGGGGATTGTTCGCGTCTTTGACTGCGAATCCGAAAATTTTGTATCCCTCTTCAACTCTCAGTGTTGGTTTAGGGTCGGTGTGCGCCTGTGTAGCGTCAAACCCGATAAACCGAGCTCTGCCGCTGCCAATGATCTTAAGCGCATAAACGACAGCGATAGTCTTGCCCACCTTAATTTTGCCAGCAGGTTCAGCTATTCCTGTTATCCTGCCTTTAGTAGATGGGAACACGAATATGTAGGAGTTCCCTACTTTACTAATGATCACGCCGTCCTGCATCCGCCAGGATTCAGCGTGTAATGGCAGGATCAACGCGAGGAGTATTACGCATATCCTCATAATGCTTGAACACCACGATTGGCACTAAGTATTTCCCATTTGCGGACCAAATCCAAGCGTCTTCCGGTATGTGGTAATCCCAGGCCGCTTCCAGCTCCACGTAATTCGCCATCCATTGAGCATCCACCAATTTGAACCCTTCCGGCACAACGGGTTCCTGCTTTGGTTTCTTTTCTGCCTTTCGTTTGTTCGATGGGTGGGAACGATGTTTGACCTTTTGAACTACTTTTGGTTTGGATTTCTTTTTGAAAAGATTCCAAAGTGAGTCTGCCCCCATTGAAGTGCTGGAAAACACCAGCCACAGCAATAGGATTAATACCCTCATTTTTTACCACTCTTTAACTCCTCAACATCTTTAGTAAGCCGCCTGTTCTCTGATTCCATAACATCGAAGTGCGCTGTCTCCTGCTCCACGCGACCAACTCGCGCCATCGCTTCACCAAGTTCTTTCGTGAGTTGGATGGCAGCGCTCTTTGCTGTTGTAGCGCGTTCATCAATTCCCTTTTGGGATGCCTCCAGAGAGTTAAGACGTTTGTCGTGACCTTCAAATCGCTCTGAGTATTTTCCCCAGCCGAACGCGAATATACACAGCCAGCAGATGAACGCGAATGCTTGTCCGAGCAAGAATACAAACAGGTTGCTTTTAAGAAAACCATTCCGCTTTACAGCAGTCCCATTAGCTTCATTTGCCATGTCAGCGTCAGTGGGCGGCGCTCATTTCTTGTTCTCTAATCTGATAACCGCGTCATGGGTTTCTCTGATCTGACGACACTCCGCAACCAGTAAGGCAGGAATGAATCCCGCGATAACAGTTGTAGCGATCTGTATGATGATTTTAGTCATCTTTGTTCTGGGGTATCGCCATTCTTGTTGAGAATCTTTAATATGTCTTTCTGCGTATTATGTATTCTGCCAAGCATTCCCCAGGTCCATACCAGGGCCAAGGCTATGATAATGTATAATGTCATGTTTCCTCCTACGGTTGAATGTTGAAAATATTCCGAATGTCTTTCACCACAATCTTGATTGTTGAGGTCACCGACTGTGCAACTATTTCGATTACCTGCTGAACAGATTCGAGACTGATTCGGATAATCGCCGGGAGCCTGGCTGCCAGGAATCCTGAGAAATCCAGGGTGGATTCAAGTGTGATAGTAAACGCACTCGGGACAAATGCGGTAAAGTCTCCAATGAAAGAGATAACCCCTTCCAGCAATCGCTGTGTTGATTTAATGAGTAAACCCTCAAACCCGATAGATGCTGTGAGCATCTTACCAAATACCGATGACATCTGACCAACAAACGAGAGAGACCCCGTTAAAGCCAGGACCGATCTGCGCAGCAAAGTACCTGTCACTGATAGGATGCCTGCTAGTTCAACCGGTATACGTTTTACTGTGGCTCCTGCAAAGGATACCACCGCCGCCATTGATTTACTTATATGTTTAGTGATCGCTCCCGAGAATCCCAACGTGCCGGTGAGCAGTCTTCCGAACACATTCCTGGTGGTGAGTGAACTAATGAATGAGATGGCAGCCGTGAGCACTCGCGGCAGTCTCTTCAGCATGGTTCCAACGAAACTCAGGGTAGAAGCGAGATGGTAGCTGATATTGCGACTTAATGTTCCGGAAAAATCCAGGCTGGCGTTTAATGATTGGAAGAAATGTCCGGCCGTTGCCATATCCAGAGCTCCAACGAAGCTCAGGATACTGTTGAGGTGATACGAGGTGTATTTTGAAATTGCACCGGCAAAGGTTACCGCCCCCGATAGAGCCTTTGCCGGGATCTTGGTCAGCGTGCCGATAAACGATACTGCTGCCGAGAAAGTCTTAGCGCATTGCTTAAGGAAAGCCCCAACAAATGATAGAGTGCCAGTCTTTGTGGTCGTGGTTCTTTTGGTTTGAGCCCCAATAAAGCTCAGCGTTGCTGCCAGTGTGGATCGTATCGATCGTATCAGCGTACCGACGTACGACACGCTGGCAGTTAACGCCTTGTTTGTGCTCTTGCTGATTAAACTTATGAACGACAACGCTGCGGTCATCGAATGCAAGGTCCGCTTACTCATTGTGCCAGCAAAAGACAGTGTCCCGGTAAGGAGGCTGGCGAAGACCGAACCGGTGACAATCGATCCGATAAATGATAGAACGGCCGTCATTGTCCGTAGCGTGGATTTGGTTAATACGCCGGAGAATGAGGAACTGGCAGACATCCCGTGGGTCGAGGATTTGGTTTGCGCTCCAGTGAAGGGCAGGCTTCCAGCGAGAAACTTACCTGCTCGTTTCGTTATTGCCCCGACGAAAGACAGCGTGGCTACCAGAGTCGTGCGGCCGGCCTTGGATAGCGATCCAATGAACGACAATGTTCCGGTTTTGGTCGTACTGGTTCTTTTTGTGGCGGCCCCAATAAATGACAGTGTTCCGGTAGCAGAATGACCAATGATTTTGATGAACGAACCGATAAATGAAACCGTTGCACTCAGGTGGTACGACGTGCTTTTAACTATATTCCCGCTGAATGAGAGAGTGCCGTTTACAGCCTGGAAAAAGAGCTGGCCTACTTTTGTAGGCGTCAGATTCCCGATAAATGATAGCGTTGCGGCTAACGTTCGACTTGTTGTTTTTAACAATGAACCAACGAAAGATACAACGCCACTGAGGCTTTTTAATGTCTTTTTTATCAACACGGACGTTGAGAAATTGGATAGCGGCAAACCTGCACCACTATTGTAGAGTGCAGTGATTTCTGCTGCAGTTGGTTTGTGCTTCCAGAATCCTACTTCATCAATAAGTCCGGTGAAGCCTGCAAAACCATCGCTCCTACACCCTATCGCAAAGTTCACCGTAGTCTGCACCAATGATGCGGTCATGCTGCTGACGTAGGTTGTCGCGTCATTGATCCGCATCCGCATTTTCTGATCGGAGCTGTCGTACCACGCCACGATGTGAGATAATGTACCATTCGGTACTGTCGAGCCTACGGCTACAGCGTAGAGTGTCGGATCATTGACACCGAACACGAATCCCGACACGTTGTGGTAATACAATCCGTAGTCGTGGTTAGACGAGCCACCCTCTTTGGCAATGATGTATCCAGAAGCTATAACCTGCTGATCCACACGTGCCCACACAGAAAAGAAGAAATCGCCTGTGACCTGCAATGAAGCGTTGCTGGCACAGAATACAGCTTGCGGCCCGCCCCCATCGACAATAAGCCCGTTGTTGATAACTCCCGACGCACTGGTTGGGTTGTTACCAGAAGCGGTAAGATTGTTTGCACCGTAGCTATCTACGCGATCACTGCTGGAAACGGTTTCATCCAGCTTCCAGTAACTTATCAGGTTGGTAGTGGTGGCATTGGCTATTTCAAGTCTAATAATTCCAGTAAACAATTTCCTTGCCGATTTAGTAAATGCTCCAACAAAGGATACTGCAGCAGTGCGGATCGTACTGGTACGTTTAATAAGATTGCCAACAAATGACAGAGCTACAGACAGAATAGTGAATGTTTTTTTGCTTTGTGTTCCAACAAATGATAAAGCTCCAGTAAGCAATTTGGTATTACCCCCAGGAGTGAATACTGTGGATAAATTCCCAATGAACGATAGAGCTGCAGTTAAAGCCTTTAGTGTTTGGCGAATAAAGGTGATCGGAATGGTATAAATGTAAAACGCAAGGTCATTACCCGACTCGGCAGTCCAGACACTACTAGAAAAATACGATAAATTACCGCCATGAGTTGGGGAGGAGTTATCATACCAAACTTCTACGTAATTGCTGGCATCCCCTCCACTATACTCTACCGCTATACAATAGTCCCCAGGAACCATGGTGTATTGGTTCACTCCGGAGAACGTAAACGTTATTAAACTCGTAGAACCAGAGGGAAGCGTAGTAACATCGACGTTATCGGAAGTAGCAAGAGCAGAACCAGTAGGCTTTCCGGTAGTGCCAGAACTACCCGTGATCGCATATAATTTTGCAACCACATTTCCGGTAGGAGATCCTGCTCTATCTAAATAAAATTTACAACTTGCCAGGACACTGGACACGGCGGTGAACGATTGAGCAACGCTCGTAATACTGCCGGAATATACTTGGTATACCGTGTTGGCGTTAACTTCAGAATAACTATCTAACAAAGAAGTAGGATTAAATCCCAGAGATGATGACAACGATTGACGTAATACAATAACAATACTATTGACTTTATTTCCCAGTAATGTGGTTCCAACTCTCCAACCAACGTAAAATCGTCTCCCAGTTAATGGGGTCCAAGCTTGAAGATTAGCGCTTGTCGCTCCTTCCTGATAGGCTGTGTCTCCAGAAGTCCAAGTAGTTCCTCCGTCGGTAGACTTAGTATAATAGATCTTGGTGGTTGTGCCCAGAACCTCTGATCCATCTCGTTTGCCGTTATAAGCTACGTAGATATCATCAGTAACTGGATTGATAAATACCTGGGGATTGTAATTATCATCGATATTTGTTGTTATATTGGTCTTTGCTGTAATACCAGTAAGACTTCCAGCATTAACAGCAGTAACCACCCAGCATTGCATATCAGCCGTGGCAGTATCTCTTTCTGAACAAGAAACGAAAACCAAAGCACCGTCGCTATTGCGGATCGATCCAGAGAATGGATATTGATAAGCCGTAAGATCAGTTCCAACCGCTGCGATTGTTTGCACGGTTGAGGATTCCACCTGCGCCGCAGCGCTGGAATCCCACATTTTCATTGTCAGCGCAGTCGCACTGGAATCATGATAAATTGCCCAAATATCATTATTATCTCCTGTGCCGGTAGCTGGATATAGTATGGCGTGATCTGGGTTTGCTTCCCAGAATGTCGCAGAAAGCGCAGCACTCCAATTCGAACCATCATCGGTAGATCTTCCAAAATATTGTTCGTTACTGGCATCGATGGCGGCGACGATGTATATGTAACCTGACCGTGAATGAGTCAGTGAGCAAAAACAGTTTACTCCAGCGACTGCCGATGTAAGACTCGCAACTCCAATTGCAGCACCGACAAATGTATTTCCGACCGGATCAAACCTTCTATATAAAATCTGATCGTTCGTGGAATCAAACCAACACAGATCAATTCGCTCTGTTGTAATTCCAGGAGTCCATGGGAGATACCATACGTCAAACGCGATATTGGTGGTCGCTGATGCGATTGTTACAGCTGCGCCCCAGGTAGCACCACCATCTGTTGTTCTTGAATAAACAAATGTGCCACCACTATCAATATAGAACCAATATCCTGAAGAGGCAGTATTAAACACCACGGACCTAATACCACGAGCCGTGGATGTGCTGATTGAAGCATCAATGCTTACATCAGCCATTTATCCTCCTTTATCCCAAGAGGACAGATTGAAATTTGCTGCCCTGGGTCAGCTACAGACCTAATTGTGGTGAAATATGTGAATCTCGGATACACATATTTTATCCACCAGAGCTGACCGTCAACTGATAGGTGAATTGAATTGAATCGCCGTTACCAACGTTGATCGCGGAGAATACTTTGTGATCCCACATGATGGGTCGAAGCGTATAAGTTTCGGTATTACCAGGGGTCGAGCCGGCAGTATGAGCTGCCACAGTAAACCAGCCGGTCGAACCGTTGTTGGCCAGGGTTGCAACCGAAGTGGTGTTCGACTGGATATGACCCATCACGGTGGTCGTGCCTGGGATTACAACCTGTTGCTGCAAGCCTTGAACGGTCGTGGATGAGGCCGTAAATGGCGTGGCGGTTGCAGTAAACGTGGTTGCTGTTGCGGCCGTAAATGGACTTCCTGTCGTAGTCGACATGGTCGCGTGCGTGAATAGACCCCACTCTGTAACGGCCTCAGTGCCCGTGTACGCGATCGTAGCGACGGTCTGGTACTTGGGCACTGCCATCGTATTAATCCAGCTTTTAGTGCCAGCTACGGCCGTCTGGCCGCCATTTGTGGAGATGGTCTGGATCTTGTGGTCCAAAGCACTGGCTGCAGTGGCACCCGTTCCGCTAATATGCTGGTTGGACAAATATAGAACGTGAACCGGGGCAGCACTCACGCCTGCCAATACTACAGCTTCGTTGGCCAGCGCTGTTGCGCCAACGTCAGTGACTAATCCAGGTCCAAGATCTCTGGTCCCTTGATATTTGCCTTTTTGAAATAGTGATGCGGTTAGATTGGTTCCCCATTGTAATCCTCCAGGGAATCGCATGCCTTCATTGTATCGATCGAAGGTGACCGCAATTCGACCAAATGGCCAGATGTTGAATACTTTGTACTTGGGGGTATGAATATTAATCATTTGATGAACAGGTTAAACAGCCGTTTCCACCAGGGCTTATGGTTGGGTCCGCGTATGACGCGGGCTTTCAGCTTCCCACCAAAGCCACAATTAGATATAACGGCTGGCATTAGCCAAAGCCGCATTGTCAACAGACTATTCCGGCGGAACGCCCTGGGTAATCTTGGATTTGATTATAAAGCTGCCTCGAATGTAGGGACCGTGTCGATCGCCAGTCGGATCTTCCATGGTGAAGTCCCATTTGTTTTTGCCATCAGTGAGAGTGATGGTGACCTCATCCGCAACTTCAGGAATAGTTACCTCACCGATTACTGCATTGGAAATGAACGGGGCGAGGTTCAGAATGAGAGTGTCATCCGGCTGAGCTCTTACTTCGGACCACGGCGTCCATCCAGTGATGTCTTTCGGGATGGTGAGCTCGTCATCTTCGAAGCAGTAAACCAGGAACGAATCAAATGTAATGCCACGATAAAGGGTGAGGTTATGAACAACAGTGGTCATTTCTTTGACGGCATTCTGTCAAGGGTGATCCGGCCGTCATTAGCATTGGAGAATTGTTCGCCGTTGGCTTGCTGATACCAGGGACGGAATTCCATCCTGAGATGTCCGACCGTTTCAGCATCCTTGGATTCATGATATGCCTGGCAGAGGATGAACTTCCCTTTCTTTTTACGATCCCTGATTACATGATCACATGGGGAATGCGGAATCACATTGATTTTAAGTCCATTACGATACCATCTCTTCCAAACGATGTAGAGATCCTCGGTGCCCCCGCCATCGTAGCCATCGAACTGGGCAAGCGATAAGGCGTGCTTGTTCATCAGCGTGCACCCGAATCCGCACCAGTCAGTTGGAACCACAGCACCGATCCCTATCTCTGGATATGCTGCCTGCATCCATCCACGCCGACGGAATTGTTTGGCGTTGCAAAAGAATACATTCCCAATCGGCTTACATTTCTGAACTTCATTTGAGATTGCTTTATGTTCATCCAGCCATTGCTTGGTCGCTCTCCCGTTTAATTTCTTTAATTGCCCAGTATGTTTATCCATCCGCTTTTTCAAATCATCCGGAATCTCCCGCTCATCATCATAGAAGTCTGGAAGAATTGGTCTCTCTGGGGTACCTCGTCCACCGAGAAATGCTCCACCGCCCTGACTGGGATACGGGCATGTGGATACTGAATAATATCCATCATCGAATTCCAGCATCTGCTGCATCACCCGCAGGGCATTAGCCTGGGGAAGCACATCACTATCCAGGCTCCAGCATTGGTTCACCTGTAGTTGCCTGGATCGGTCAAACCCAATCGAGCGCATTCTGGCAATTGTAAGCTGGGCCGGGTTTTTATAGTTCTGTAATCCATCTTTGAACCTGTCCTGTATCATTTCCACTGACCAGGTTACTGGCAGGATCGAGGTGTAGAAATTCTTAGCCCGCAAGATTTCCCCGGAGGCATCGCCAACAAGAATGATAACGCCCTCCGGCTCTCTACCTATACAGGCAACCACCCTTCTGGCTTGTGCCAGTAAGGCATAGGAATACGATTTAGTGGAGCAAATGACTATTGAGATCATACAGTATTGAAATAGCTTGAGGTGTGCTTATTGAATGCTTTGGTATATATCCCTTGATTGTCTTGTATGACGTATGGAACGGCTGTCCACAGCTGGTAAATTCCAAAACTCATAAATGCAGCGTGAGCGCTGGTTTCCACTTCATATGTACTCCCACCAGCGGTGAATGTCGATGAAGTAGTGGTGCCGTCACGAAGTTCAGTATACTCAACTCCACCGAGAAGGTAACTGGAAAAATTGCCGCCGGCTCGCGGGGTTCCACCCATCCTCCATCGACCAGAAAAGGATGCTCCTTCGGCATCTCCCGATTGGAAAAAAACAGTCATAACTGTACTACCAACATCCCCTCCTCCGAATGCTTCAGCAGTCTGTATGTCTCCAGTACTATTGTAGGCCGTGAACGATGGTTGGCCCATTTCATCCCACACTATACTGTGACTGCTTCCTTGAATATATTCATCATTGTATGGACAATGGACTTTACTGCCCAGGCAAACCTCGTGCATTAGTCCACCAGTGGTCGTCACAGCGAATGTGGACAGCGAAGATATGCTGGGTACGAATGACGAAATCGTGCGAATACTGGTACCGGTAAGGGTGACCGCGAGGTTTGCGTCGATAAACCGATATCTCGGATCAGTGTGAGCAATGCGGGGCTGAATCTGGAATCCTTCCCAGTATGTTGGGGTAAACTCAACAAACAGTGGGTTCAATGTTTGCATTTCAAATCTAAGACCACCCCTGAACGCTTCAAAGAATGTGTTTGTTTGTCCTTCGTTAAAACTACCATCACTATCAGCTGCTGAATAATACACCGATTTTGGGGTTGTTTGCTCTACTGTTTCTGTAGTGAAGTCATTGCCGAACGTAAATGACCAAAGATCCAAACCTGAATTAGAATTACGGAATCTAAAATAGCTGGTATAAGGTATCACATTTACCCGCCATGTTTGCGTAAATGTTGATGCAACAAATGGACCGTGCGCTTCTGCTGTATCCATGAATGTATAAAACAAATTGCTCTCACCGAAGGTAGAATCCTGCGTAATGTGATAATTAACTGAAACGGTGTAATCCGGAGTCGGTAAAGCAGTATCACTGTATCGCACGGAGACGAAAGACTCGGTGGTGATTGATATGTCGGGGGCTGCTGAAGACGAGTAGCTAAATGCGACCAAACCGAACGTGTTTGTCTCGGATGACCGTGAAGAATTAAATGTTGGATAAGTCTCCACCGAGAATGGTTCTGGTTGTCCTGGTACAGTGATTGAGTCATCTACTGATGCCCAGAAATCTGAGAATCTGGCAGTGTATCCAGTCCAATCAGAGGCATCGGTATAAAATGGTCGAAAGATCCAGAACCAATCTTCTTTGGTACCGTTAGCTTCGGGAATAAAAACAGTGTTATCAGTCTTAAACACGCTCTGTTCAATATAAGGGGTGCATGAATACGATGCCCTGGTGAACGTAGTGCCATGGGCAGCTGATTGAGTGGTAGTAGAATAACTGTTGTCGGAAAATGTAGTAGTGGTGCTACTGTCCGTAGAAGAAATTGTGGTGAACGTCGGAACAGTAATCTGGACTGATGTTGAGGTTGGTACCAATTCATTGATCACTGCATCTAATGTTTTAGTTCCACTTATTACCGATGTGGTTCGGGTGGTACTAGTAGTTTCGTTACCGGCAATATGATCAGTGATTACAATCGTGGTATTGGAATAATATACCGGTCCTTCACCAGTAGTAAAGTTGGCCTCAAAGGGGTTGATCTGGAAACTGCCACTGTAGCTTGTCGACGTTGAACCAGAGGCTGTGTATACACTAGTTCCTCCCGTAGATGAAGAGCTATATGTATTGCTGGCACTTCCGATTACAGTGGAATAAATACTATTCGAATTTACTGACCAGCTCGTCTGACCATAATCATCATCGAAACCATCCGCAGCAAAAGTTCCATCAGCTTGGTGGGTAGATCCATATCCATATTCGGATGTAACAGCAAAAGTATAATAACTCACTATATTTACACCCGAATTGGTGAACGTGTGGGTAAAGTAAAATGATGCTAAAGTCTCGCTCCCAGTTCTACTGTCACCATTACCGAAAGCGTCGCCTGCAGCCGATGTGAAATAGCCACCAGTCCACATCGCCACTGGTACAAGTTCTGCATACTCTAACATTTATACGGAAGCAACTCGCCAGGAATAATTAAGGTCATAATAAGGTCTTCCTGGTTCTGGGGTTTCAGTGAGAGTCTGAATCACTACTATTGGTGTGGCATTGATGTTATAATTCACAACCTGGTATACTAGCCCATATGCTACAATCCCAATAATAACGTAGAATTCTTCAGGGGCTACGTTCACCAAATGCCCGGGTGGGTCAGGTGGGGCTGTTCGTGATTCTATCGTGATCCGGGTCGGTGTGTAATTATCCGTGAACACATGCAGCACAGCATAGGTCGTCGCCCCTATGTCATAAGGCAGTAACGTAAAGATGTTCTCTGGGATGATATCATTAACTGTCCCTGGTGTTATCTGGTATTGACCGTTCTCCTGTAATATGATTTCAAATGGACCACGGGTTCCAAATGATCGCGGGGCAGGGCTGGTGGTCAATGCCATTAGCCCCTCTGATGATCTCTTTTTGATTACATTTCGATCTGTGACTATGTTATCCCCACGAAGCATGGATTTAATAAGTTCCTGCATCGCATTGATACGATCGCTTCTTGCCACAGAACGTACATCATCCCCTTTATTGATGCGTCCGAGCTTACGAAGATGAGTCTGGATATCACTCATGACCGGTAAATCAGTTCATTCCAACCCCTGCGGCCACTAGCTCGCCATTCCCTTGTAATGAAGAAACAGTTGCCTCTTTGCTCATACGTTACGCCCATGTATAACCAATTCCCACCTGATGGAGGATTGGGTGCAGGTCCTGCCGGGGATTGAATATGACCTACAACGGTAGTATCGGATGGACGTGATGTAGCGCAATATCTCTCTCTCCAGCACATCTGTGCTGCCTCTAAATAAGCGCTGATTCCAGCTAGTGGATTTAATGTACCACTTATCGTTAATTTAAAATGATCAAATACACCGACAGCATCACTCGCTGTTACTCTTCCAGTAGAAGGATCTATGAATATAGCACCATTCATTGGAGCACTGGGTCTGCCACCAATCTCGCTTATAAAACGTGGATGAGTTTCAATAGGTTCATCTGAGCAACCTAAACTCAATTCGTAAATGGGAATTGTGCCACCAGGTATTCCCGCGAACTCTCCAGTGATAATGAGATATCCTGGTGTGATTGATACCCTCCTGCGTTCCATGTTGAGATATGTGAATACCGGGTGGTATGCGAACATTGGTGGAATCAAATCAGGCCTGTCCTGTGGAGCTTTAAACACTGCTGTGCATGTCTCTAATCCATAGATATCAGTGTGAACCTCACCTGGAGACTCAACGATAAGTCCCCCATCGGCACCGTATATGCTTAATACATTTGATGGACCGAGGGTCCAGCTTGGTAATAGATCTCTAGCCATTAGAATGCATCCTGGTCTTTTGTGGAAATAACTTTAAGGTGATCGTTACCTTCAGTACTGGATTTGTGGATATCCTTCAACACACTAACCATATCGTAAGCTGAAGATGGAGTAGGATTAGGCATTGGAGTTGGCATCGGAGCAACTGATACTGATTGTATTCCCGCCATAGCTGGGGTAGGCGTCGGCATGGGATTTCCGTATGTGGGTGTCGCGGCAAGTTGTTCAAATGTTGTAGTTGGAACAACAGAAGAGGATGGAGTTGGAGCTGCCGATGGTACCGCTCCGGCACCTACTGGTGCAGCTATCATTTCTTCATTTGGTGCTGGATTTAGTTGAGCTACTGGGGTGGCAGTCATTTCTTCACCTGGAGCGGGATTTAGTTGAGTTGGTGCGCCTGTAGCTTCTGGTGTCCCTGGAGCTCCGGGAGGAAGTTCCAATGCGGGATTGGCAGCTCCGCCTCCGGCCTCTGGTGTGCCAGCTCCCGATACAGCTGCATCAATATGCTTCAGTACATCCAGGGAAGCAGCAGTCAGATCACGTATCCGCTCCTGAACCCTTTGCCTGGGATCACCGGTTGGACCAGTGACACCACCACCACCACCGATACGGGTCAGGCTATCAGCAACAGGTCTGATGTCGGTTGGTATTTGCTCCGTTAATTGATTCGACCGTTCTTGGAGAGCCATCTGCCTGGCCACATCATCTCCATAAGTTTGACGATATTGTTCGAATGATTGAGTGAATGCCCCGATATCCTGGTATGCTTCCCTTTGATTGGAGTCCCCTCTAACTAAGGCTTGCGCGGCCCCTGTCTGAGCAGCGAGTTCTATATTGCCTACAGCTTGTTCTCTGGTTTGGCCCCTTATGGCTCCACGTTCCCCGCGAGCTTCCTGTGCTATCTCGGGAATTCGAGTTTCAAAGTCAGCAAGTTCTTTAGCTGTAGCCATAAGATCCTGGATCTGCCGACCTGTATCAGGACCAGCTTGAACACCTCCTGCCACTCTGCGTTCTGCTGCTGCTTGACGAAGTTTTTCCTTTTGCTCTTTCTTATTTGTTATACCTTCTGCTTCTTTTTCTAAGACAACAGCACGTTGAGCAGCATGAAGACGCTGAGCCTGAGCTTCCATTCCAGCGGCAGTACCCTGGCCCATTTGGGCTTGAGTTTCTAATAGCTGACTCTGTATTACAGATAGTTCATTTTTGGATTGTTTGAGTCTCTGGTTTTCCTCCTTTGTTATATTTCCAGCTTCTTTCTTCTTTTCCAGGCCTGATATTTCCAGTTGCAGATCAGCCTTCTGTTCGAGTTTACCGCCTTGGGCTTCTGCTATTTTCTGCCTGGTCTCTAGTCCACGCCTGGCATCTGCTGCGCGTTGCTCTAATAGTTCAGCTCTTTCCTTACGAAGCTGTGGAGCTTCACCAGGACGTTCGCGCACTGATTCCTCAAAGCGTGATCGCTCCCGCATCTGACGTTCCTCTAAGCGACTCCCGATTACTGCGCCACGCTCCCGTGATGCCAGTTGCTCAGGACGAGGGAGCTCGTGCATTTTAATCCTGGCTTCTTCAATGGCTCTTGTGATCTCCTGGATTTTGCCGGCGTCATGTTTCTTCTCTGCCTCCGCTAATTCATTCTGAAGATCTATGATATGCTGAACCGACCGGCCGTATTGCTCCTGTAGGTCTGTAAGGTCCTGAATGGCTGCAGCGTGTGCATCAATGTTTGCCTGTGCTTCTCTGTGGGTTTTGTTTAATTCCCTGAGCTCACGAGCTGCATCCTTTGA
>Ga0134123_10000040_pt1 | contig 78530 bp, 54 predicted proteins | sample KB303_FD_96460 | JGI IMG/M metagenome (GOLD analysis project Ga0134123, IMG submission 96460) | Terrestrial soil microbial communities without Nitrogen fertilizer from Kellogg Biological Station, Michigan, USA - KB3-0-3 | ecosystem: Environmental > Terrestrial > Soil > Unclassified ...
CCTGCTGGCTGATGGGGGCAGAAGACATTGTGAAATACATAGAGCAAAAATTAGGAATCAAAGAAGGGCAAACATCTGCAGATGGAATGTTCACTCTGAAAACCGTTGAGTGCCTTGCTTCGTGCGGCACAGCACCGATGATGCAAATAGGAGAAAAATATCATGAGAATCTGACTTGTGAAAATGTAGATAAAATATTGAGTGATTATAAAAATAAAGGAGAAAGAGTATCTCATTGGAAAAAAGAAATGATAAAAATATAAATTAATGATAAAGGCAGTTGAAGTCAAAGCTTTAGAAAAATATAAGATTTGGGTGAAGTTTAACGATGGTGTTGAAGGTATAGTTGATTTATCCGATTGTGCAGGAAAAGGAGTTTTTGAAATCTGGAATGAACCGGGAGTGTTTGAAAATGTAAAAGCCCGCGGTTCCGGAATCGAGTGGACTGATAAATTGGATATTGATGCGACAAAAGTTTATATGGACATTACTGGAAAATCATACGATGAAATTATTAATTGACTATGCCTCGAATTAGCACTTTTTACGGAATTGTGATTTACATTTATATGCGCGAACATTTCCCACCACATTTTCATGCAGAGTATGATGAATTTGAGGCGCAAATTTCAATTAATGATTTGAGAATTCTCAAAGGAAAATTACCTCCAAAAGCTTTGGGAATGGTTATGGAATGGGCAGCTTTGCATCAGGATGAATTTAATAGAGGATTGGAATCTTATTACAAACGGACAACCTCACAAACCAATTGAACCACTTCAATAATTTATGTCAAAAAGGATTTTATTCGAACATATTGACAAGCCCGGAATCAACACTTATCAGGTGTATCGCAATAATGGCGGTTATGCTTCAATGGAAAAAGCATTGAAGCAAATGACACCTGATGCAGTTACTGAAGAAGTAAAAAAATCAGGACTGCGCGGGCGTGGCGGTGCAGGATTTCCAACAGGATTGAAATGGAGTTTTATTGCAAAACCTCCGGGAATTCCACGCTATCTCCTTTGTAATGCGGATGAAAGCGAGCCGGGAACTTTCAAAGACCGTTACCTGATGGAACGCATTCCGCATTTGCTGATTGAGGGAATGATTACATCGAGTTATGCGTTAGGTTGCAATGCCTCCTACATATATATAAGGGGTGAAATGATGTATGCATTTCACATTTTGCAAAAAGCAATTGACGAAGCGTACGAAAATGGCTGGCTCGGAAAAAATATTTTAGGAACTGATTACTCCCTCGATTTATATGTGCATCCCGGTGCCGGAGCTTACATCTGCGGTGAAGAAACGGGATTGATTGAATCGCTTGAAGGCAAAAGAGGAAATCCGAGAATCAAACCACCGTTCCCTGCTGTAAAAGGAGTTTGGGATTGTCCGACCATTGTAAATAATGTGGAAACCATTGCTGCCGTTGTTCCGATTGTAAATAATGGCGGTGATGAATATGCAAAAATCGGGATCGGGAAAAGTACAGGAACAAAATTAATTTCTGCAGGGGGACACATTAATAAACCCGGAGTTTATGAAATTGAATTGGGAATTCCGGTTGAAGAATTTATTTATTCAGATAATTATTGCGGAGGTATTCGCAATGGGAAAAAACTGAAAGCAGTTGTTGCAGGAGGTTCATCCGTTCCGATTTTACCGGCTGATTTAATTTTGAAAACTGCAAAAGGCGAACCCCGTTTGATGACGTATGAAAGTTTAGCTGATGGAGGATTTCAAACCGGTACAATGCTGGGCAGCGGAGGATTTATTGTGATGGATGAAGATACCAGCATTGTAAAAAATCTCTGGAACTTCACCCGATTTTATCATCACGAAAGTTGCGGGCAATGTTCGCCTTGCCGCGAAGGAACAGGATGGATGGAAAAAATACTTCACAAAATTCTTGACGGTCACGGAACCATAAGCGACATTGATTTATTGTGGGACATACAAAGCAAGATCGAAGGAAAAACAATTTGTCCGCTTGGCGAAGCTGCTGCATGGCCCGTGGCTGCTGCCATACGTCATTTCAGAAGCGAGTTTGAAGAGTATGTAAAAAATCCTTCTTCCATAAAAGATGTGAAACATTATTACAGGGTTAATAATCTTGAAAACACTTTTGCCTAAAAATATTTCATAATGAAAAAAGAAATTGATTATAAAAATATAATTACAATAGAGCCGGATAAAAGAGGTGGAAAACCCTGCATTCGCGGAATGAGGATTACTGTTTATGATGTTTTGTCATGGCTTGCATCTGGAATGTCCAGGGAAGAAATTCTTTCAGATTTTCCTGAACTTACTGCAGATGATATTACAGCATGCCTTCAATTTGCAGCCGATCGTGAACAAAAATTAATACATAGACCATCGTGAAACTTCTTCTTGATCAGAATATTTCAAGAAAATTAGTTTCTACGCTGATTGAATTATATCCGGAAACCGAACATGTAACAAAATTTAAACTGGAAGGAAAAAATGATTTTGAAATCAGGATTTTTGCATTGGAAAATAATTTTGTTGTTGTTACGCAAGATGCTGACTTCTTTGAAATGATGCTGATGAACGGTTTTCCACCAAAAATAATCTGGCTTCGGTGTGGTAATACCAGTTCAAAATATATTTTAGAATTATTAATTGATAATAAAGATGCAATTGAGAAATTTCAAGCGGATGAAAATTCAGGTTGTATTGAATTAGAATAAAAATAATATGCCCAAAGTAACTATTGACGGTCATACTATAGAAGTTCCTGAAGGAACAACGATATTAAATGCTGCACGCATGATTGGAGGAGAAATTGTTCCCCCGGCAATGTGTTATTATACGAAACTGAAAACGAGCGGGGGTTATTGCAGAACCTGTATTGTAAATGTCACCAAAGGTTCTGAAAAAGACCCGCGACCAATGCCCAAGCCAGTTCCTTCATGCAGGCAAACGGTAATGGACGGAATGGAAGTGCAGGGAATTACTTCGGCTACATTATTGGAAGCACGTGCCGGGGTTGTAGAATTTTTATTAATCAATCATCCGCTTGATTGTCCCATTTGCGACCAGGCGGGTGAATGTGATTTGCAGGATTTGGCTTACGAGCACGGTGCAGCAAAAACACGATATGAATTTAAGCGCAGAGAGTTTGAAAAAATTGATATCGGTGATAAAATAAAATTGCACATGACGCGATGCATTCTTTGTTACCGTTGCGTAAAAGTTGCTGAACAGTTATGTCCCGGCCGTGTGCATGGTGTTATCAATCGCGGAGATGTTTCTGAAATTTCCACTTACATTCAAAATGCGGTTGACAATGAAATGTCCGGAAACATGATTGATGTGTGCCCGGTAGGTGCTTTAACGGATAAAACGTTCCGGTTTAAATCAAGAGTATGGTTTACAAAGCCAATGGATGCACATCGTAACTGTGATAAGTGTTGCGGCAAAGTTGCATTGTGGATGAGCGGAGAAGAAATTTACCGCGTAACCGGAAGAAAAGATAAATACGGAGAAGTAGAAGATTGGATTTGTAATGAATGTCGTTTTGAGAAAAAAGATAAAGCTGATTGGACTATTGAAGGACCACGGCACATTGACCGGCATTCGGTGATTTCACAAAACCATTATGAGCATTTGAAACAATTGAAGATTGATATTTCAAGACAGAAATTATTATTGGAAAAAGCACATAACGATTAGCCACTAATTTCACAAATTGTCACGAATTGAATTAGTGAAAATTAGTGTAATCTGTGGCAAATAAAAAAAATGACCACCACCGAAATCATCATAAAATTAATTTTAGTTGTCGGAGTCTTTTTAATCTCCCTGCTGATTGCAATGTACTCTACTTATGCGGAGAGAAAAGTTGCCGCATTTCTCCAGGACAGAATTGGTCCTAACCGTGCTGGTCCTTTTGGAATTTTACAACCGGTTGCTGACGGAGTGAAAATGTTTATGAAAGAAGAAATAATTCCTTCGCATGCGGACAAGGCACTTTTTATTTTGGGTCCATGTGTGATGATGCTTACTGCCTGTATGACCGGGGTCGTAATTCCCTGGGGAAAATCTTTGGTCATAAACGGAAAAGAATACCTGATGCAAATCACGGATGTGAACATCGGAATTCTTTACGTGTTCGGAGTTGTTTCAATCGGTGTATATGGGATCATGATTGGCGGCTGGGCTTCAAACAACAAATATTCCTTGCTCGGAGCCTTGCGTGCTTCTTCGCAAATGATAAGTTATGAACTTGCAATGGGAATGTCCATCATTGCTTTGGTAATGACTACAGGAACGTTAAGCATTCGTGAAATTGTAGAACAACAGCAGGGATGGCACTGGAATATTATTTACCAGCCTTTAGGATTTTTGATTTTCCTCATTTGTGCATTTGCAGAAACAAACAGAACCCCTTTTGATTTACCGGAGTGTGAAACAGAATTAGTGGGAGGATATCACACAGAATATTCATCTATGAAGTTAGGTTTCTACCTTTTTGCAGAATACATAAACATGTTTATCTCGTCTGCCATCATGGCTTCACTTTTTTTTGGCGGATATATTTTTCCATTCATTAATCATCTTAACATTGACCATAACTGGATTTCATTAATAGGAACAACCATCTTCTTCGGAAAAATATTCTTCTTTATCTTCTTCTTTATGTGGGTTCGCTGGACAATTCCGCGATTCAGGTACGACCAGCTGATGCATTTGGGATGGAGAATAATGATTCCGTTGTCAATTGTGAATGTGTTATTGACAGGAGTAATTTCATTGTGGAGAAACGGGTTATTACATTTCTGATTAACAGGAATAAAATTTGAAAAAAGAATTATTAATCATAGCTGGACCTAATGGAAGCGGAAAAACGACATTTGCAAAAGTATTCCTTAAGGAAAATAAATTTGAATTTTTAAATGCTGATGAGATTGCAAAAGAGAAGAGAACAAAGACAAACATCAGTGCAGGCAAAGAATATTTTAAAAGACTCGAAAAATTAAAAACAAAAAACAAGAACATTATTCTTGAATCAACTTTATCCGGATTATTTCTCAAAAAATTAATTCAGGATTTCAGGAAAAACGAATATTCAATAAAAATAATATTTGTTGTCCTAAATTCTCCGGAACAATGTATTGAAAGAATTAAACAAAGAGTAAGAAACGGAGGGCATCACGTACCGGATGAAGATGTGAAAAGAAGATTTTATAAAGGGAAAAATAATTTCTGGAAAATGTATAAGGCAATGGTTGACGATTGGAAATTATTTAACAATACAGAATCAGGATATGAATTCGTTGCCGCAGGAGAAAAAGGAAAATTTGATATAGTTCAGCAATCATTATTTGAAATGTTTATTAAAGACATAAAAAATGAAAAGCCTTAAGTTTAAAAATTATAAAAATAAAAATCTTTTCCGCGAAGCTTTGGAATATGCCGCCATTGGAAATAGAGGGGTGCAACTTGCCTTGCAGGAATCACAACGAAAAGGAATTCCTACAGTTTTTGGCATAATGGATAAAATTTTTTACAGAATGCCCGATGGCACCATTACAACAAAATCTCCTTTCAAAAAAAGAAAAAAATAATCTGTGAAACTGTGGCAATGCAATTAACAAACAGGAGCAAAGTTGTAGTCAATAAGCAAATGACTTTTTGGGAAAAGCTGTATCTGCCGGCTATTCTCGGAGGCTTGAGGATTACTATCAGCCATTTGTTTAAAAAGAAAGTTACAGTGCAGTATCCTGAAGAAGAAAAAGCACGTTCTGCTGTATGGCGCGGATGGCATGTATTGAAGCGTGATGAACAGGGTCGTGAAAATTGCACTGCCTGTGGATTGTGCGCTGTAGCCTGCCCTGCAGAAGCCATCACAATGACTGCAGCGGAAAGAAAAAAAGGAGAAGAAAATTTATATCGCGAAGAAAAATATGCATCGGTTTATGAAATCAATATGTTGCGCTGCATCTTCTGCGGATTATGTGAAGAAGCCTGCCCGAAAGAAGCAATTTTCCTGACGGAAAGACTTGTTCCTTCTGACATGATACGCGAGAATTTTATTTTCGGAAAAGATAAATTAACGGAAGGAGTTGAACCGGAAAAAAGAATTGATATCAGCACACGAGCCTGGGCGCATAGAAAAGATTGAAAAAATTTACAATGTACAAATTACAATGTACAATTTTAGAAATGAAATACCCAACTCATAAAAAAGCAAAATCATAAATTGTAAATCGTAAATCGTACATTATTCGTTATGTCCCAATACGCTTTCTACACACTTTCTTTTTTATCGGTTTTCAGCGCATTGATGGTAGTGTTTTCAAAAAAACCAATTCATTCTGTACTGTATCTTATCTTTTGTTTTTTCACCATTGCCGGACATTATGTTTTGTTGAATGCACAATTTCTCGCAGCAGTTCATGTGATTGTATATGCCGGAGCCATCATGGTATTATTTCTTTACACCATCATGTTTATTAATATGAATGAGGAAATGGAACCTCACAAAAATAATTTTATCAAAGCAGGAGCCGTGATTGCAGGAGGATTATTGTTATTGGTTTTGGTGAGTTCATTAAAGGGAACCGAAACAATTCCTTTAAACAGTTCGAACGGAAATGAAATTGGCCTTGTAAAAAATTTAGGAAAAGTTTTATATGATAAATATATGCTGCCATTCGAAGTCTCTGCATTATTATTTCTTGCAGCAATGGTTGGTTCGGTGATGCTGGGAAAAAAAGAAATAAAATAAAAAGATAAATTGTTAAATGGCTAAATTGTTTAATTGTTAAAAATAATTTGTTTCGGGGAATTCATTAACAATATAACAATACAACAATGAATATACTAAATACTGTATCAATAAATAACTACGTTTTGCTCTCTGCAATTCTCTTCACCATTGGTGTAACAGGAGTATTGTTCAGGAGAAATGCAATCATAATTTTTATGTGCATCGAACTTATGCTGAATGCAGTGAATTTATTGCTTACCGCATTTTCTGCACAACATGGTGACAGTGGCGGACAGGTATTTGTATTTTTTATCATGGCCGTTGCTGCTGCAGAAGTGGCAGTAGGGCTTGCCATTCTTGTTATGATTTACAGAAATGTAAAATCAGTTGATATTGATATGCTGAAAAATTTAAAACATTAAAATGAAAGCCACGAATTACTCAAATTTCACTAATTCAATTTGTGTTAATCCGTGTAATTAGTGGCAAAATTTTGAATTAATCTTTTGATGACGAATTTAATTTTTCTTATTCCGTTTCTTCCGCTTCTGGGCTTCGCCCTGAATGGTTTGCTCAACAAAAGCATGCCGCGAAACCTGGTTGGAATTATTTCATGCGGAACAATGCTTTTATCTTTTATAATTTCCTGCGGATTATTTTTTCAACTTATGAACGGAGCAAATTCATTTGAAATAGCATTATTCACATGGATTCAGACCGCAAATTTTAATTTAGGATTTTCTTTTCTCGTTGACAGGATTTCAGCGATAATGTTGCTTGTTGTAACAGGTGTTGGGTTTTTAATCCACGTTTATTCCATCGGATATATGAATCATGATGAGGATTATCCACGATTCATGAGCTACCTCAACCTGTTTGTGTTTTTTATGTTGCTGCTCGTGATGGGAAATAATTACGTGCTCATGTTTGCCGGGTGGGAAGGAGTCGGTTTGTGCTCTTATTTGTTAATCGGGTTCTGGTTTAAAAACAATGATTACAACAATGCCGCGAACAAAGCATTTATCATGAACCGCATTGGCGATTTAGGATTTTTGCTCGGAATGTTTTTGTGTTACCAAACTTTTGGTTCGCTCAATTACAAAGAAGTTTTCGAAGCGGCAAAAAATTTCCCTTCCGGAGATGCAACGATTGGTGCAATCACACTTTTATTTTTTGTCGGAGCAATCGGTAAGAGTGCACAGATTCCTTTATATACATGGCTGCCGGATGCAATGGCAGGACCTACACCAGTATCAGCTTTAATTCATGCTGCAACAATGGTAACAGCCGGTGTTTATATGATTGTAAGGAGCAATGTGCTTTATACACTTGCACCATTTTCACAGGAAATTGTTTTAATAATCGGGGTTGCCACAGCAATTTTTGCAGCAACCATCGGTCTTAAACAAAATGATATTAAAAAAGTACTGGCATACTCAACTGTTTCGCAGCTCGGCTACATGTTTGCAGCAGCGGGTGTTGGCGCTTATTCAACTGCCATGTTCCATCTCGTGACACATGCATTTTTTAAAGCACTATTATTCTTGTGTGCAGGAAGTGTGATTCATGCCATGAGTGGCGAGCAGGATATTCGCAAAATGGGGTCGCTGAAAAAATATTTGCCCACAACACATTTTACTTTTTTAATGGGAGTGCTGGCCATAAGCGGTGTACCTGTGTTTGCAGGATTTTTCTCCAAAGATGAAATCCTTGCTGTTACTCATAATCATTCGATGATTGCATTTTCAGTTTTGTCTTTTGCTTCCGTGCTCACAGCTTGTTACATGTTCCGCCTGTATTGGCTGACGTTTCACGGAGAGTTTCGCGGAACAAATCATCAGAGGGAACATTTGCATGAATCACCTGCAACAATGACTATTCCTTTAATCATTCTTGCCATTCTTTCAACCATTGGCGGATTCATCGGGTTGCCCGAATTATTCAGTGAACCGTTGCACACGCATCATGCCCTCAATACTTTCCTTGCACCTGCAATTTATTTTTATGAAGCACATGTTGTTTCACATTCATTTGAAATCACCTTGCTGATTACTTCAATAATTGTTCTTGCTATTATTTATATCGCAACAAAAAATTATTACATCACAAAAGCAACTGTTCCTGAAAGTGATGAACAGGAAAAGGGTTTTGCAAAAATTCTATCGCATAAATATTATGTTGATGAGTTGTACGATAATATCATCCGTAAACCATTGAATGCAATTTCAAAAGTGATTTATAATTTCATTGAAAAAAATATTATTGACGGAATTGTAAACGCTGTCCCGAAAATAACAAATGCTGCAAGTTCCGGATTGAGATTGATGCAAACCGGAAGCATCGGCTTTTATGTTTTCGGAATGGTAGTGGGAATTATTTTAATGTTTGTTTTAAAATTTATGTTGTAATAATTGCCACAGATTCACAGATTAAGATTTCAAAAAAAGTATGATAGAAACTGATTCAGAAATTTTTAAATGGGAAGATGCGGAGGAAAAACATTTTCCTAAAGAGAATTTTCCCTTTCAGGATGAAACGTATGAATTGATTGGAATATGTATGGAGGTGCATCGAATTTTGGGAAAAGGATTGCTTGAAATTGTGTACAAAGATGCGATTGAATATGAGTTAAGACAACGGAATATTCCTTATGAAAGGGAGAAAAAGTATGTTGTAAATTATAAGGGAATAACATTACCTCATCCATTTTTTGCTGATTTTGTTGTGAATAATAAAATAATCCTTGAGGTAAAAGCTAAACAGGGAATCGTAGAAGAACATTTTGCTTATCTCATAAATTACCTTGCAATTTCAAAACGTAAAGTTGGATTACTTATAAACTTTGACGAAAATTCTCTTAAATATAAAAGACTCATATTTTAATCTGTGAATCTGTGGCATCATAAATATGTTTAGCGATTTATTTTACTTAATTATTTTTCAATTACTGTGCTCGGTGATTTGCATTTTTGTTAAAGAACAAAATACAAAGCGTGGAGCCTTGATTCTTTCTGTTATTTCTTTCCTGTTTTCCATTCACATGTTTTTTGAAGTCAGAGATTACGGAGCCACAAATTATTTGGTTGACATCCCCTGGATTCAGCAACTGGGAATTCATTTTAAAATCGGAATGGACGGAATCAGTTTTTTACTTGTTCAGCTTACCAATTTTTTAGTTCCATTGATAATTCTTTCTTCATTCAATCGGGAAATAAAAAACCAGAAAGCATTTTATTCTCTTATTTTCTTAATGCAATTTTCGTTGAATGGAGTTTTTACTGCGCATGATGGATTTTTATTTTACATCTTCTGGGAACTTGCGCTGATACCCATTTATTTTATCTGCTGGTTATGGGGAGGAAAAGACAGTGTCCGCATTACTTTAAAATTTTTCATTTATACACTAACGGGCAGTTTGCTGATGCTGGTCGGATTAATTTATCTCTACCTGCAAACTCCCGGTGAGCATACATTTGATATCAACGCATTTTATAATTTGCAATTATCATCACAACAACAAACATTCATTTTCTGGACATTCTTTCTCGCTTTCGCGATCAAGATGCCGATATTTCCCTTGCATACCTGGCAGCCCGATACATACACCGATGCTCCCACACAGGGAACCATGCTGCTTTCAGGCATTATGCTGAAAATGGGAATTTACGGAGTTATCCGTTGGTTGATTCCTGTTGTTCCCGGTGCAATGCACGAATGGGGATCGCTTGCAATAATTTTATCTGTGATTGGAATTGTGTATGCAAGCTGCATTGCATTGGTGCAAAAAGATTTCAAACGGATGATTGCATATTCATCCATCGCACACGTGGGATTAATTTCTGCCGGAGTTCTTTCACTTTCGATGGAAGGATTACAGGGAGCCATGTACCAGATGATAAGTCACGGGATAAATGTGGTGGGACTATTCTTTATCGCGGATATTTTATTTGACAGGATGAAAACAAGACAACTCGATGAACTGGGCGGAATAGCAAACTCACAAAGAACATTTTCAATTTTATTTATGATAATTTTATTGGGAAGTGTTGCGCTGCCACTCACCAACGGATTCATCGGTGAATTTCTTTTGCTTAGCGGAGTGTACAAATACGGAGCATGGACAGCATTATTTGCAGGCTCCACCGTTATCCTCGGAGCAGTTTACATGCTGCGGGGTTACAAGGCCATCATGCTTGGAAACAGAGTGGTAAGTGAAACAGAGTTTTTGCCATTGCACGGAAGTGAAAAAAATGTTCTGATAATAATTGCGATTATGATAATTATTACGGGTGTGTATGCTCAACCGATTCTCAAAATTGCGGAACCGGCAGTTCAAAATATTTTGAATCATATACATTAAGAAAACAAAGTTGCATGGATGCTAATCGTAAACAAATATGCAGTTGCAAATCATTCAGAAAAAGATTTATGAAATAAGAGAGCAAAAAGTAATGCTTGATTTTGATCTTGCTGAGTTATATGAAACGGAAACTAAGCGATTAAAAGAAGCTGTAAGAAGAAACATTAAAAGATTTCCGCCTGATTTTATGTTCGAACTCACCCGTGATGAATACAATTCTCTAAGGACGCAAAATGCGACCTTAGAAAAAGGAAAAGGCAGATACAGCAAGTTCAATCCTTTCGCTTTTACAGAGCAGGGAGTTTCAATGCTCTCAAGCGTGTTGAATAGTGACAAGGCCATTGAAGTAAACATTTCCATCATGCGCGCATTCGTTTTTCTCCGCCAATATGGACTTAGCCATAAAGATTTGACTCAAAAAATAAAAAGACTTGAAGCGAAATACAATCGCCAGTTTGCCGATGTGTATGAAGCACTCAATTATCTGACGGATGAAAAACAAAAACGTGAAGATTGGGAAAACAGGAAACAAATAGGATATAAAAAATAATTTCTAAAAATAAACTTTAAAACTTGAACGTCCTTCTCACCATATCCGGTCTCGGAATTCTTTCCATGCTTGCCGAAATGCTGAAATTCAAAAAGCAGCTTTTCGTTTTAGTACTTGCAGGGTTGACAGGAGCATTTATCTTAAACTTCATTGACTGGGGAACAGCTTTTAGCTGGTATCATAACATGATGCTGATTGACAATTATGCAATGGCTTTTTCAGGATTGCTGATTGTGATTGCATTTTTATGGTTCATGATGTCACGAAGCTATTTTACTTCCGAAACCAGCGCTGCCGATCATTATGCATTGATTCTATTTTCGCTCGCAGGCGGAATTGTAATGGTAAGCTTTGCTGACCTCACCATGTTTTTTATCGGCCTGGAAATTTTATCTGTTTCGCTTTATGTACTTGCCGGAAGTGATAAGCTGAACATCCGTTCAAATGAATCCGCTCTCAAATATTTTATGATGGGAGCATTTGCAACAGGATTTCTTTTATTCGGAGTTGCACTCATTTACGGAGTGTGCGGAACATTTAATTTAAGGCAAATTGCCATTTATGCCGGACAACATTCAGACAACCTGCCTGTCATTTTTTATGCCGGAATTATTCTGATGCTCGTGGGGTTATTGTTTAAAGTCTCAGCCGTACCATTTCATTTCTGGGCGCCTGATGTGTATGACGGTGCACCGACAGTAGTCACAGCCTTCATGGCAACCATTGTGAAAACTGCCGCATTTGCCGCATTCTACAGGTTGTTTTCCACCTGTTTTTCTTCTGTTGCAGAGTGGTGGACAATTTTGATTGCAATCATTTCTGCAATTACCATGTTGCTTGGAAATATTTTGGCCGTGTATCAAACTTCATTGAAAAGGATGCTTGCGTATTCAAGCATTGCCCATGCCGGTTATATTTTAATGGCAGTTGCATCTCTTAATCAAACTTCTTCCGGGGCAATTTTGCTGTATGCTGCTGCCTACTCACTTGCAAGCATCGGGATGTTTACAGTGCTCCATGTGGTCAGCTCTTCAACAGGGGATGAATCCATTTCCGGTTTAAAAGGATTATCCAAATCTCATCCGTTTGCTGCAGTTTTAATTTCAATTTTGATGTTGTCCATGGCAGGAATTCCTCCTGTTGCAGGATTTTTTGCGAAGTATTATATTTTCTATGCTGCTTTGAAAAGTGGTTTTACATGGCTGGTTTTAATTGCGGTATTAAGTTCACTTATGGGGGTCTATTATTATTTCAAAGTTATCATAGCCGTTTTTCAAACGGATGGAAAAGAGCGGTCTTTTTCGTTTGATAGAATGAACCTTTTTGTTCTTTTGATTACCGGATTAGTAACGCTTGTTTTGGGTATCATACCTTCTTTCGTGATAAGTTTACTTTAAAAGCCATCAAACCAGGTAGAAAAACTCTGTTTTTTTCATTAAAATATTTTCAATTTTAAACACTCGCAATGCTTGATTTTCAATTAAAAGCAATTACTTTTTTCAAAATAAAAATTTGAAATTTTTGATTTGAAGAATTTTGGAAATTACATCGGTTTTTTTTCATAATTTTAGGCGATAATTTGACAACCATCATATTCCTGTGGAATAGAATTATCCGGATAGAATTAACTTGATCTTATGAAATTTTTTTACAGAAATTCATTGAGTTTCTTTTTTTTAAAAATCGCAGGAAATATTGCTTTTTCTGTTTTACTGATTGCTCTCTTTCTTTACGCTCAGTCTGCCCCGGCTCCGGCTGATAAAAAAATTTTAAAAACAGAAAACGTAATTTCTCCTGAACCGTCTTTGAAACAGAATTCGACACCTCAGTCGGATTTTTTTGCAAATAACACTTTTTTCGCTCCACCTGTTCTTTTTTTAAATCCTTCAGATTATAATGGATTTAACATCCGTTGCAATGGTGGAAACGATGGCGCCATAGACCTGACAATTTCAGGCGGCTTATCTCCTTTTAATATTTTATGGTCCAACAGCGCAACGACCGAAGATATATCCAACCTTACGGCAGGCAACTATTCTGTCCGTGTTATTGATGCAAACAATGATACCGTTATATCAAATATTGATCTTATTGAACCGGCTGCAATCGGGATTACAGTTGACCTGGTCACTGATGTTTCGTGTAATGGTGGTGCTGATGGATCTGTTGAAATCAGTGCAACGGGAGGTGTGTCTCCATTTGGATTTCTCTGGTCAGACGGATCAACGAGTGAAGATTTATCGAATGTTGTTGCCGGAACCTATACTGTAACTGTTACTGATAATAATGGATGTACAGCCATTAAAACAGACAGTATTTTGCAACCACCGGCACTTGCAGTTTCAACTTCGTCAGTAAATTCAACCTGCGGAAACCCAAATGGAACCGCAACCGCAACTCCTGCGGGCGGAACATCTCCCTATTCCTACCAATGGTCAGATGCTCAAACTGCACAAACTGCAACCGGACTTTCTGCTGCAACTTATACAGTAACAGTTACTGACAATCATGGTTGCACTTTTACAGCTTTTGAAATTGTTTCTAATACAGCCGGGCCGGTTCTTGTTTTGGATTCTGTTCACGATGAAAACTGTTTTGGTGACAGCAATGGTGATATTTTTATTTCGCGAACCGGTGGAACTTTTCCTTTTGGTTTTCTCTGGTCAAACTCCTCAACAATCCAGGATTTACAGGATGTTATTGCAGGTAATTATAGTGTAATTATTACTGATAACAATACTTGCGCGGACACATTACTTGCAAGTATCAATGAACCTGCCGCATTGTCTGCAACAACATCTTCAGCAAACTCTACCTGCGGAAACGCAAATGGCACTGCCACTGCTAATCCATCAGGCGGAACTTCTCCTTATTTTTATCAATGGTCGGATGCTCAAACCACACAGACTGCCACGGGATTATTGGCTGCAACTTATACAGTCACGCTCACCGATAGTCATGGCTGCACTTTTGAAATTTCGGAAACGGTTTCCAATACTTCAGGGCCTGTGCTGGCGCTTGATTCAGTTCACAATGAAAATTGTTTTGGCGATTCCAACGGGGATATTTTTATTTCCCACACGGGAGGAACCTTTCCTTTTAGCTATCTCTGGTCAAACTCTTCGACAAACCAGGATTTGCAAAATGTTATTGCCGGAACTTACAGTGTAATTATTACCGATGATAATAGCTGCACAGACACGCTAACAGCCGCAATCAGTGAACCTTCAGTCTTAAGTTTCACCACATCTTCTGTTAATTCCACTTGCGGAAATGCAAATGGTACAGCTACTGCAGATCCATCAGGCGGAACTCTTCCGTATTCCTATCTCTGGTCAAATGGGCAAACTGATCAGACCGCTGCGGGGCTTCTTGCAGGAACTTTTTCTGTAACGGTTACCGATAGTAACGGTTGTTTTATAAATAATTCTGTTCTCGTTGCTGATACTCCCGGCCCAGGTCTCGCGCTGGACTCTGTTATCCATGAAAAATGTTTTGGTGATAACATCGGTGGAATTTTTATTACTGTTTCAGGAGGAACGCCACCCCTCAATTTTGTGTGGAGCAATTCCTCAACAGCAGAAGATTTAGAAAATATATCCGCTGGAAATTATACAGTGATTGTAACGGATTCTAATAATTGCACCCAAACATTGTCGCAATTAATAACACAGCCGGATTCGATCGAAATCTCTTTTTCCTTCCTGGATGAAACGTGCGGAAATGCTAACGGAACTATTTCTGCAAGTATTATTGGCGGCACAAACCCATTTTCTTTTCTATGGTCAAATTCGGAAACAATATCCGCAATTGACAGCTTGCCTGGCGGTGTATATACGCTGACTGTGACAGACAGTAATTCATGTGTTTTAACAGATAGCATTACCCTCAATAGCTTGCCTGAACTGACTGTAGTTGTTGATTCTGTTGTGAACGAAAACTGCTTTGGTGATGCCAATGGAGGAATTTTTATTTCTCTTATCAACGGCACTTCTCCTTTCAGCTATAGCTGGTCAGACGGATCAACACTCGAAGATGTATCGAATGTCCCTTCAGGTGCTTATTCTGTTACTGTCACAGACAATCATGGATGTACCGGAATAAAAACAGATAGTATTTTACAACCTGCTTTATTGACTGCTTCCACTTCTTCCATAAATTCAACGTGCGGAAATCCGAACGGAACTGTAACGGCATCTCCATCAGGCGGGACTTCACCTTATTCTTATCAATGGTCAGATGGTCAAACCACGCAAACAGCAACCGGGCTTTCAGCAACAACTTATACGGTAACCGTGACCGACAATCACGGATGTACTTTCGAAACTTCTGAATCTGTATCCAACACGGCCGGGCCCGTGCTGGTCCTGGATTCCATCCATGATGAAAATTGCTTTGGCGGCAGCAATGGCGATATTTTTATTTCGCCTTCAGGCGGAACATTTCCTTTTAGTTATCTCTGGTCAAACTCTTCAACAAACGAGGATTTGCAAAATGTAATTGCAGGAACTTACAGTGTAATTATTACAGATAACAATAGTTGTACAGATACTTTGTCGGCAACAATTAACGAACCTTCTGCAGTAAGTGCAACAACATCTTCTGCAAACTCCACCTGTGGAAATGCAAATGGAAATGCAACTGTTAATCCTTCCGGTGGAACTTCTCCCTATTCATACCTCTGGTCAGATGGGCAAACTACTCAAACTGCCACAGGACTTTTAGCTGTGACTTATACTGTGACGGTCACTGATAATCATGGCTGTACTTTTGAAACCTCTGAAACTGTTTCAAACACAGCCGGGCCTGTACTGGTTCTGGATTCCATCCATAATGAAAATTGCTTTGGCGACAGCAATGGTGATATTTTTATTTCTCCTTCGGGCGGAACATTTCCTTTTAGTTACCTCTGGTCAAACTCTTCAACTAACGAGGATTTGCAGAATGTTATTATTGGAACATATAGTGTTATTATTACTGATAATAATAGCTGTACGGATACATTACAGGCAACGATTAATCAGCCTGCCGCGTTGAGCGCAACAACATCTTCTGCAAATTCTACGTGTGGAAATGCAAATGGAACTGCAACAGTGAATCCATCCGGTGGAACTTCTCCCTATTCATACCTCTGGTCCGATGCACAAACAACGCAGACTGCCACTGGACTTTTAGCTGTGACTTATACTGTGACGGTCACTGATAATCATGGCTGCACTTTTGTAACTTCTGAAAATGTTTCAAACACAGCCGGGCCTGTACTGGTTCTGGATTCCATCCATGATGAAAATTGCTTTGGCGACAGCAATGGTGATATTTTTATTTCTCCTTCGGGCGGAACATTTCCTTTTAGTTATCTCTGGTCAAACTCTTCAACTAACCAGGATTTGCAGAATATTATTATTGGAACATATAGTGTTATTGTTACTGATAATAATAGCTGTACGGATACATTACAGGCAACAATTAATGAGCCTTCTGTTTTAAGCGCAACAACTTCTTCAATAAACTCCACCTGCGGAAACGCTAACGGCAACGCATCGGCAAATCCCTCAGGAGGAACTTCGCCTTACTTCTATCTTTGGTCTGACGGGCAAACCACACAAACTGCAACAAATCTATTTTCCGCAATCTATACGGTGACTGTAACTGATCTGCATGGATGCTCTTTTATAACTTCTCAATCTGTCATTAATAATGATGGGCCCGTACTTGCGCTTGATTCCATTCACAATGAAAATTGTTTTGGAAACAGCAATGGTGATATTTTTATTTCCCGAACCGGTGGAGCTTTTCCGTTTGGCTTCCTCTGGTCGAATGGTTCGACAAGCCAGAACCTGGTAAATGTTATTGCAGGTACTTATTCAGTTACAGTAACAGATAATAATAATTGTACGGCAACATTGACAGGACTCATTATAACAGAACCCGCTCAATTGAGTGCGACAACATCTTCAGCAAATTCTACCTGCGGAGATCCCAACGGAACAGCCACTGTAAATCCGGCAGGAGGAACCTTGCCTTATGCTTACTCCTGGTCAAATGGTCAGACAACTCAAACTGCAACCGGGCTTTTGGCAGCAACCTATACAATAACCGTAACAGATAACAATGCCTGCTCATTTGTTACATCACAGGTGGTTTCAAATACAGCAGGACCCGTTCTTGCATTGGATTCTATTCACAATGAAAACTGCTTCGGTGATAACAATGGAGATATTTTTATTTCCACTTCCGGTGGTACGTTTCCATTCAATTACCTCTGGTCAGATGCTTCGGCCAGCGAGGATTTAATAAATGTAATAGCAAACAGCTATTCTGTTACTGTTACCGATGGCAATAATTGCACTGCCACTTTATCGGCAACAATTACAGAACCGGCTGTTCTCAACGCAACAACATCTTCGATAAACTCCACTTGCGGAAATGCGAATGGCAGCGCTACTGTAAACCCATCAGGCGGAACTTCACCATATTCCTATCTGTGGTCGAATGCTCAGACCACTCAAACTGCTTCAAATCTCGTTGCTGCTGCATACACTGTGACAGTAACTGATAATCACGGTTGCACATTTGTAATTTCGGAAAGTGTCCCCGATATAGCGGGACCAATTCCTGCTCTCGATTCTATTCACAATGAAAACTGTTCTGGCGATTCAAATGGAGATATTTTTATTTCTGCTTCAGGTGGTACAGCACCATTGAATTATCTCTGGTCAAACAGTTCAACAAACCAGGATTTGATCAATGTAATTGCAAATAACTATTCCGTTACAATTACCGATGCCAATAATTGCACGGCCACACTGTCAGCAACAATTACAGAACCGGCTGTTCTCAATGCAACAACATCTTCTGTTAACTCCACCTGCGGAAATGCCAATGGTACTGCAAGCGTAAGCCCATCCGGTGGGACTTCTCCATATTCATATCTCTGGTCGAATACGCAAACGACACAAAGCATAACAGGATTATTGGCCGCTGCTTATACAGTTACTGTCACTGATAGTCATGGTTGTTCTTTTGTAACCACTGAAACTGTTTTCAACACAGCAGGGCCTGTTCTTGCACTGGATTCAATCCACGATGAAAATTGTTTTGGTGATAACAATGGCGATATTTTTATTTCTCCTTCGGGAGGAACAATCCCGTTCAGCTACCTCTGGTCAAACGCTTCAACAGGTGAGGATTTGCAGAATGTTATTGCAGGAAGTTATAGTGTTACTATTACGGATGCTAATAGCTGCACTGCTGTTTTATCAGCAGTAATTGGTCAACCAGCTGACTTAACTGCAACCGCATCTTCAACCAACACAACCTGCGGGAGTGCAAACGGAACTGCAACCGTGAATCCATCAGGCGGAACTTCTCCGTATTCTTATTTATGGTCAAATGCACAAACCACGCAAATTGCCACAGGTCTTACCGCTGCCACATACACTGTTACAGTGAGCGATAATCATGGTTGCTCTTTTGTAATTTCTGAAACTGTCGCTGATATAGCAGGACCTGTTCTTGCTCTTGACTCTGTTCACAATGAAAATTGCTTTGGAGATGCTAATGGGGATATTTTTATTTCAGCTTCAGGTGGAACAACGCCCCTTAATTATGTATGGTCGGATGCTTCTACGAACCAGGATTTGATCAATATTATTGCAAATGCATATACGGTTACTGTAACGGATGCAAACAATTGTACAGCTACTATATCCGGAATAATTACAGAACCCGCTTTGCTCAGTGCCGCAACTTCTTCAACCAATTCGACCTGCGGAAATGCAAACGGAACAGCGTCTGTAAATCCATCCGGAGGAACTTCCCCTTATTCTTACCTCTGGTCGAATGCACAAACTGCACAAAGCATAGCCGGACTCCTCTCAGCAACTTATACAGTAACTATCACTGATAGTCACGGCTGTTCTTTTGTTACCACGGAAAATGTTTCTGATACACCGGGACCTTTGCTTGCATTAGATTCCATTCATGATGAAAATTGTTTTGGTGACAACAATGGCGATATTTTTATTTCTCCTTCGGGAGGAACCGCACCCTTGATTTACATGTGGTCAAATGGTTCAACTGACCAGGATTTAATAAATGTAATTGCTAATAGTTATACAGTTACTATTACTGATGCTAACAATTGCACTGCCAGTATACAAGGAGTAATTACTGAACCAACTGTTTTAAATGCGACAACCTCTTCCACAAACTCTACCTGCGGAAATGCAAACGGTACCGCAACTGCAACACCGTCAGGCGGAACAAACCCTTATTCTTATCTCTGGTCTGACAACCAGGCAACACAAACAGCCACAGGCTTGCCGGCTGCCACTTATTCAGTGACTGTTACTGATAATCATGGCTGCACGACTATGAATTCTGTTATTGTTGCAAATACGGCCGGGCCTGCAGCCACTGTAAATACGGCAACTGATGTCACCTGTTATGGCTTTAATGATGGTTCGATTGATATAGCTACCAATGGCGGCACATCACCTTATTCATATTTGTGGTCGAACGGGGCAACCACAGAAGATGTAGCAAATCTTCCTCCCGGAGCTTATACAATTACTGTCACCGATTTTAATTCATGTGTTTCCTCAACGGGAGAATTTGTTTTTGAACCGGATTCAATTTCCATTTCCATGAACATTACCCCGGCATCCGGGATTCCAAATGGAAGCATTGTAATAACAGTGATGGGGGGAACACCCGGCTATACTTATTTATGGTCAACCGGAAACACAACCCAGAATATTTTTGGATTGTACCCGGGAATTTATTCTGTTACTGTAACAGATAATAATTTGTGCACATCAAACAGATCCGGTACTGTGACTTCATCTGTCGTCTGCAATGTTGCGGTTGATTCTGCATTTAATGTGCGTTGTTATGGCGAAACTAATGGCTCAATTTATATTACAGTTACAGGAGCATTTGCACCGGTCACATATGTATGGTCAAATGGAGCTACTACCGAAGACGTTAATAATCTTGTTCCCGGCACCTATACCGTTACAGCAACAGATTTTACAAATTGCTCGACCAGCACAAGTGCAACCATCACTCAGCCGGATTCTATTTCACTATCATTTACATCAACAGATGAAACCTGCGGCAGTGCCAATGGAAGTATTACAGCTAATGTGAGCGGAGGAACAAATCCTTATTCACTTTTATGGTCCAATTCTGCAACTACTCAAACTATAAATAATCTTTCAGCAGGAACTTATACGATAACAGTTTCTGACAGCAATGCATGCATTAAGGCCGAAAGCACCGCTATAATTAATTTTTCAGGGCCTGTTTTAACTCTCGACTCCATTCATGATGAAAATTGTTTTGGTGAAAACAACGGAGATATTTTTATTTCTGTTTCCGGTGGTACAATTCCGCTCGACTACCTTTGGTCAGATGCTTCGACAATCGAAGATCTAATAAATGTTATTGCGGGCACCTATTCTGTCATCGTTACCGATGCAAACAGCTGCACTGATACAGTGCAGGGGACTATTGCCGAACCTGTTTTATTGAACGGCACAACATCTTCTACCAATTCGACCTGCGGAAATGCAAACGGATCCGCAACAATAAATCCATCAGGCGGAACTTCTCCCTATTCATATCTATGGTCAGACGGGCAAACTGCTCAAACGGCTAACGGGCTTTCCGCTGCAATTTACACGATAACTATCACAGATAATCATGGCTGCACCTTTGTAACTTCTGAAACAGTTACGAACACGAATGGGCCTGCACTTGCACTTGATTCTATTCACAATGAAAATTGCTTTGGCGATAGCAATGGAGATGTTTTTATAACCGTTACGGGAGGAACAGCACCGTTAAACTATCTCTGGTCAGATGCTTCAACAAATGAGGATTTGATAAATGTAAGTGCAAATACATATACGGTGACGGTGACGGATGCAAACAATTGCACGGCTACTGTATCAGGGACAATAACAGAACCTTCCTTGCTGAACGCAACAACTTCCTCAATCAATTCTGCCTGCGGAAATGCAAATGGAACAGCATCCGTAAATCCTGCAGGAGGAACTTCTCCATACGCTTATCTCTGGTCAAATGCACAGACAACACAAACAGCCACGGGGCTTGCGGCTGCGACTTATACGGTTACAGTAACGGACAATAATGGCTGTACCTTCAGTGCATCTGAGACTGTTGCTAATTCCGCAGGACCCATTCTTGCTCTTGATTCCATTCATGATGAAAATTGTTTCGGGGATTCAAATGGTGATATCTTTATAACTGTTACAGGAGGCACGGTTCCATTAAATTATCTCTGGTCAGATGGATCGACAATGGAAGATTTGACGGATGTGATTGCAGGAACCTATACTGTTACAGTGACAGATGTCAATAATTGCACAGCAACATTATCCGGAATTATCGCAGAACCTTCACCGCTGAGTGCAACCACATCTTCAACCAATTCAACCTGCGGAAATGCAAACGGAACAGCATCTGTAAATCCATCAGGAGCAGTTTCTCCCTATTCTTATCTCTGGTCAAATGCACAAACCACTCAAACTGCAACCGGGCTTTCGGCAGCAACTTATACAGTTACAGTTACCGATAGTCATGGATGCACATTTGTAACTTCTGAAACTGTTTCCAATTCAACCGGGCCTGTTCTTGCGCAGGATTCCATTCACGATGAAAATTGTTTTGGCGACAGCAACGGAGATATTTATATTTCAGTTTCCGGTGGAGCTGCACCGTTAGATTACCTCTGGTCAAATGCTTCAACAAGTGAGGATTTAATAAATGTTGCGGCAAATACATATACGCTCACTGTGACGGATGCGAACAATTGCATTGCCAGCATATCCGGAACAGTTGCAGAACCTGCGCAGCTTAATGTGACTACTTCACCTGTGAATTCCACATGTGGAAATGCAAACGGCAGCATTGCCGCTAACCCTGCTGGCGGAACAATTCCTTACTCTTATCTCTGGTCAAATGCACAAACCACTCAAACTGCAAATAATCTTTCAGCCGGAATTTATACAGTGACCGTTACCGATAGTCACGGCTGTACTTTTACAACGTCTGATAATGTTTCGAATGCAGCAGGACCCCAGGTTACTTTAGATTCTGCTCATAATGAAAACTGTTTTGGCGGAAACAACGGAGATATTTTTGTCTCCGTTACGGGTGGAACAGGTACGATGGATTTCCTCTGGTCTGATGCATCCACATTACAGGATTTGCAAAATGTCATCATTGGAACGTATACTGTGACAGTTACTGACGACAACAATTGCACAGCAACTTTGTCATCCGACATTACACAGCCATCGCAACTCACTTCAACAACTTCTTCTAACAATTCTACTTGCGGAAATGCAAATGGCAGTGCAACAGTAAATCCTGCCGGAGGAACTTTACCATACACATATGTATGGTCAAATGCACAAACCACGCAAACGGCAACCGGTCTTTCTGCTGCTGCTTACACGGTGACTGTCACTGACAATAACTCCTGTTCAGTAATTGCAAACGAAACCGTTAATGATACTCCGGGACCTGCACTGTCTGCGGCATCAGTAAACAATGCAGATTGTTATGGAAACAGTGATGGTTCTATTGATCTGACGGTAAACAATGGAACACCTCCATTCTCTTATGTATGGTCAAATGCAGAAACCACGGAAGACATTTCCAATCTTGCGCAGGGAAATTATACAGTAACGGTAACAGATTTTAATTCCTGCACTTCATCAACCGTTATACCTATCAGCCAGCCGGATTCATTTTCTGTATCAATCAATATGACTCCATCAGGGGGCGCTGCAAATGGAGCTTTGGAATTGACTGTTTCAGGAGGAACTTTACCTTATTCTTATTTATGGTCCACAGGAGCAAGTACTGATTCAATTGGCGGCTTAACGGCAGGGCTTTATAATTTCACAATCACTGACGGCAATTCATGCATTTCAAATCGTTCGGCAATTGTTACCACGGGACTTCTTTGTAATGTCCTTATTGATTCGGTTATTCCGCCTTCCTGTTATGGCGGCAATGACGGGGCAATTTATATTGATGTTTCCGGAATGGTTCCCCCTGTGACATATCAATGGTCGAATGGGGCAACCACGGAAGACATTACCAATCTTGCAGCAGGAACTTATACCGTAACTGTTTCAGACCTGATCCTTTGCACGGTGGATACAAGCATTGTTGTAACCCAGCCGGATACAATCACAGTCAATTTCAGCAAAACCAATGAAGCATGTAACAGCGCAAATGGAAGTATAACCGCTAATCCAACGGGTGGTACAGGCCCTTATACGTATGTGTGGTCAACCACGTCAACAACTCAAACGATAAGTAATCTTTCTGCCGGAACGTATACAGTTACCATTACAGATAATCATTCCTGTGCAAAAACTCAAAGCACTTCAATTATTAATGTTTCAGGGCCCACAGCAGTGCTTGACTCTGTCTGGGATGTAAAATGTTTTGGAGATTCTTCGGGTGCAATTTTTATACATGTTAACGGAGGATCTTCGCCATTTGATTATTTATGGTCTGATGGTTCGACAACACAGAACCTGATCAATGTAATTGCAGGAACATATACAGTTGTTGTAACAGATACGAACAGTTGTACTGATACATTATCGGCTGCAATTAATCAGCCAACTCAACTTAATGATTCTATAACTACTACCAGTACCGCATGCGGAGGCTCAACGGGAAATGCCACAGTATGGCCGTATGCCGGAACCGGACCTTACACTTTTGTATGGTCAACCACCGCCACAACACAAACTATTACGAATCTTGTATCAGGCCCATATACTGTAACAATTACGGATGCAAATAATTGTACGGTTTCCTCCATTGCGTTAGTAAATAATATTGGAGGTCCCATAATTACGCTTGATTCTATCCATCATGTTCAATGCAATGGACAGAGCAATGGAGGGATTTGGATTACCGCTAACGGGGGTACGTTGCCCTATAGTTATTTTTGGTCAAATGGCCCCAATAGCCAGAATAATCCGAATATTCCTGCAGGAATTTATTTCCTCATTGTCCAGGATGCCAACAATTGTATAGGTACGTTTTCAGATACAGTTTTCCAACCGGATGTATTGAACGACTCCATTGTGAAAACAAATGAGATTTGCGGAAATGCAAACGGAGCGGCAACGGTATATGCTTATGACGGTACATCACCGTATCAATATCTATGGTCGAACGGGGAAACGATACAAACAATTGATACGTTATCAGCGGGAACTTATACTGTAACCATAACAGACAACCATTTGTGTACAAAGGTCTCCACTATAACAATTCAGAACATACCGCCACCGTCCGTACATATTGATTCTGTTATTGATGTTACATGTTTTGGAAATAGCGATGGGGCAGTGTATATTTCTGTAACCGGATCTGCTTCGCCATTCACTTATTTATGGACAGGAGGATACACAACACAAAATATTACCGGAATTACGTCAGGAATGTATGTAGTAACAGTTACTGATACGAATTTATGCACAGTAACAGATTCAGCATTTGTTGACCAACCGGATTCAATAACAATTAACACGGTTACCACCCCTTCACTTTGCGGGGGAGCCAGCGGAACCGCCACAGCCAATGCATCAGGCGGGGCTTTTCCATATTCTTATTTATGGTCAAATGGTCAAACAACACAGGTTATCGCGTTATTAGCGCCAGGTGTTTATACCGTCACGGTGACGGATGATAATGGATGTAAAGATTCGGCTTTAGCGGTAGTTCCTTCCACGGGCGGAGCGACCATTGTTCTTGATTCAATTGTTGACGTTAAATGCTATGGTCAAAGCAATGGAGCAATCTATATCCATCCGGTAGGAAATCCTCCCTTCACATTTACCTGGATACCAAACGGTGCTATTACGGAGGACAATGTTAACATTCCTTCCGGCACTTACATCGTATTGGTATTTGATGGAGCATTCTGCTTAAGCAGTGATACATTCTACGTGGATCACCCTGACAGTTTAGAAGATTCTATCATTGCTGTCAATGAAACATGCGGCTATGGGAACGGCACGCTTACCGTTTATCCATTTGGCGGAACACCTCCGTATTCTTTCCTGTGGTCTCCAAATGCAAACTCTCAAACAACTCAAACTGCCGACAGCCTGTCTGCAGGAATTTATACTGTTACAGTCACAGATTTCAATGGATGTACTGAAAGTTCATCTGCCTCAATCAGCAATACACCCGGACCTTTGCTTATTGATTCTGTTGTAAATGTAAAATGTTTCGGAGATTCTACCGGTGCGATTTACATTACAGTCTCAAACGGTACTCCGCCATTCGATTTCTTATGGTCTAATTCTGTCACCACTCAAAATATTGTGAATGTAATTGCCGGAAATTATTCTGTGATTGTTACCGATTCCAATAGTTGTATGGACACTCTTTTTGCCACAGTAACTGAACCTGCTGTTCTTGATGGTTCTATATCCGTGACTAATGAAACGTGCGGAGGTGGAAATGGAGTTTTAACCGTTAATCCTTTTGGCGGAACATCTCCTTATTCCTTCCTGTGGTCAACCATTGATACCACTGCTTCAACCGATAGCCTGACGGCAGGAATTTACTCGGTTACAATTACAGATTTTAACGGGTGCACTAAAATTTTATCAGATACAGTTATAAATATTCCCGGATTCACCATTACTCTTGATTCAATAATACATGTTACATGCTTCGGTGACAGCACAGGAGCAATTTATGTTTCACCAAATGGCGGCACTTTCCCCTACATCTATGTATGGTCCAATTCACAAACTACTGACAGTATTGTGGGCATTCCCGAAGGAACCTATACTGTTTCAATAACAGATGCGAATAATTGTAAGGACAGCACCACCTATACCATCACGCAACCGGGCCAATTGCTTGATTCCATTTTGATCACCAACGCAAATTGCGGATTATCTGACGGATCGTTAACAGTAAATCCCTATGGAGGAGTCGGGCCTTATACTTTCATATGGTCCACTTTAAATGCAGATACCACTCAAACCATTGACAGCCTTTCTGCAAACACATATACTGTTACTGTGACCGATGCGAATGGCTGTACAGTAACATCATCAGCAATTATAACAGATAGTCCCGGCCCGTCAGTAAACGTGGACTCTGTAATAAATTTAAAATGTAACGGAGTAAATACAGGTGCCGTTTATATTTCTGTTTTATCCGGAACAAGTCCTTTCAGCTACCAGTGGTCAACAAGTGCTACCGATACTGCAGCTTCAATAATTAACCTGTTTGCAGGAACATATACTGTTACTGTTACAGATGATAACAATTGTTCAACTACAGATTCAATTGTTGTTACTGAACCACCGGCACTTACTGATTCCGTCCATGTTTCAGATGCTTCCTGTAACACTGCAAACGGCTCTGCAACGGTTTATCCCTATGGAGGAACAGGGCCTTATTTCATCCATTGGTCAACAGGGGATACCACTGTTACGGTCACCGGGTTAGCGGCAGGGACATATACTGATACCATCACTGATGCCAATGGATGTATTTTTATCGGCATTGTCAATATTTCCAATATAGGAGGGCCCGCTATTGTTTCTGACTCTGTTAAGAACGTTTCCTGCAATGGAATCTGCGATGGTTCCATTTATATAACGGCTTCTTCAGGATTACCTTCCTACCAGTTTGCCTGGTCTAACAGTGCATCAACAGAGGATGTCACGAATTTGTGTGCGGGAATTTATACAGTGACCGTAACGGATTCTGCAAATTGTATTGCTATTGATACATTCTCAATCTCAGAACCAGGCCCGTTAACATTGACTACAAGTTCAACTCCGGCTTCTTGTAATACTTCGAATGGAAGTGCAATGGTAACACCATCAGGAGGAACACCAAATTATTCCTATTTCTGGTCGCCAAATGGCGAAACAACAGACAGCATTTCAGGAATTGCTGCCGGTAATTATACAGTTACTGTTACGGACGCTCATGGCTGTTCAGCAGATACCGTAATAACAGTTATCAATCCGAACAGCCCGCAAATTACAAGTGCCACTATAACAAATGTCAAATGTTTTGGTGAATTAACCGGGGGAGTTGACATTACAGTGATTAACGGAACTCTGCCGTATTCATTCGCATGGTCAAACACATTCCCAACTGATACTTCTGAAGATCTGGAAAATGTTGGTGCAGGCACCTATACAGTTACAATTACTGATGCTGCTAATTGTACTTCATCTCAAACTTACCAGATCACCGAGTCTCCGGATATTCTGATAAGCTTTACATCAATAATTAACCCTTCCTGCAATTCATCAAATGGATCAATCACTGCCATAGTTAGTGGTGGAACCGGAACCGGAACGTACACTTATCTGTGGAGTAATGCTGAGACAACCTCAACTATTACCGGTCTGCAGGCAGGCAGTTATACATTAACTATTACCGATGCTAATCAGTGCATAGATTCATCAATTGCCAGCCTGAGCAATATTACAGCTCCTACAATTACTGTGTTTGATTCAGGAATGGTCAGCTGCTTTGGAGTAAATGATGGATTCATCAATGTATCAGTTACGGGTGGAAGTCCGCCTTACGTGTACAGTTGGACAAACACAACTCAGACCGGTCCTCTTATAAGTAATCTTCCGGGCCTTCCTCCTCCCAATGGTTTAACTTATACACTAACTCTGACTGATTCAGATACCTGCGTTGCTGTGAGATCAGTTACCATTTTCGAACCATTACCCATAGTTATTCCTGCAAACATTCCATTGCTGAATGGAATTTATAATATTACATGTCATGGTGGAAGTGATGGCTCAATTACCATTCTTCCGGATGGCGGAACACAACCATATTCTTACATCTGGTCTTATAATGCAAACCTGAGTCAGAACCTGACTGATATTCCGGCCGGTACTTATACTGTTACAGTTACTGATGCCCATGGATGTACAAAGGATTCGGCATACGCCCTGATTGAACCACCACAATTGATTTCAAACGCGGGAAGTGATTTAATCATATGCGGTGAATCTACCGATACGTTGTATGCAAATATTCCTCCTTATGGAGCAGGGCATTGGGTGGTAGTTGAAGGGGGGGCTTCCACCTTATTTCCAGATTCACCGGTTACCGCAATAGCTAATTTAACCCCTGGCGTCAATAACACTTTCCAGTGGATTGTGAGTGATAATTACTGTTCTGTTTCTTCCGAAATTATTATCCGGGTAAATACTGCCATAACAGCCATTGCCGGTGTTGACCGTTCAGTTTGTCGTGACAGTATTGTGCTTACTGCTGTGGCGCCTCAATTTGGTTCAGGATTCTGGTCTGTGATTAGCGGAGGAGGTATTCTCGTTGATTCCTCCGTTGCACAAACTGCCGTTGTTTCATTAAGCCCGGGAACAAATCAATTTTTATGGACGGTAATGAATGGAAACTGTATAGATTCTGCTTTAGTGACCATCACACTAAGAGATCCGGCAGATTGTCTTGCAGCTATTCAAATGCCTACAGGCATCACTCCAAACGGAGACGGGAAGAATGATGTCTTTTTGGTTCATGGACTGGATGATTATTTTCAAAACACAATAATAATTTATAACCGCTGGGGAAATAAAGTATTCGAACAGAGCCCCTACCTTAATAACTGGCAGGGCACTAATCAAAAGGGAGAGTTGCTGCCGGAAGGAACTTATTTTGTGATCTTAAAAATAAATTCTATTTCTAAAATATTTAATGGTTATATAGATTTAAGAAGATAGAAGTATATAGTCAATCTTAATTACAGAAATGCAAAAACTAATCAAAATCATTTTAATACTGGTACCGGTATTAGCTATGAAAAGTTATGCGCAGCAAATTCCGGTAATGAGCCAGTACATGTTTAATGGACTGGTAATAAATCCTGCTTATGCGGGCAGCAAGGATTACATGAGCACTACGCTGATGGTTCGTAAACAATGGGCGGGATATGAAGGGGCGCCTTTAACAGAAAACGCAAGCATTCATGGTCCGCTCCGCAAAAAGAAAGTAGGCCTGGGATTTATGATTTCCAATGATCAAATCGGAATAACAAATCAAACCGATGTTTTCGCCAGTTATGCATATCATATACCGATGGGAAAAGGAAATTCAAAATTATCTCTTGGATTGCAGGGTGGGTTCTCTTATCTCAAATCTAATTTTACCGAGTTAACAGTTTGGGATGCAAATGATCCGATATATGAAACGAATACATTGACCACTCTTCAGCCTAATTTTGGTTTTGGCTCCTATTATTACCAGGACCGTTTGTATTTCGGAATATCGGTACCACAATTATTAAGTTATGACTCCATTCAATCATTTCATGTGAACCAGCATAATATTCATCACCTCAGCAGGCATTTTTATGTGAATGGAGGAATTATTTTAGAAGTGGACCGAAGTTTTGTAATTCGTCCGTCTTTCCTTGTAAAATATGTAAAAAATGCACCGGTTCAATATGACATTAATCTGAATGTTCTGCTGAGCAATATATTCTGGGTCGGGGCATCTTACCGTTCAGGCGATGCGATAACAGGTATTTTTGAATACCAGGTTAACCGTAAACTAAGGATCGGTTATTCTTACGACTACACATTATCACAGTTAAAAAATTATTCTTCAGGGTCACATGAGATCATGTTAGGATATGATTTCGGATACAATGTTCTAAAAATGAAAACTCCTCGTTACTTTTGAGCTCTTTTTATTTTGCATGAAAAACAAATCAAAGAGAAAAGTTATTTTCGCTCTTGCCGGTTTTCTTGTTTTCTTGTCAGGGTGTCTTTCTGTTAAATTGCGTACAGCAAACAGTTATTATGATGATTACGCTTTTGCAGATGCCATTAAAAATTACGAAGCCGTCCTTGCAAAAAAGTATATCCCTGACGCCATAATTAAACTGGCGGATTGTTACAGGCAAACAAATAATTCAGTAAAAGCAGAACAGTGGTATAAAGAAGTAGTCAAACTTCCGGTTGATAACCCCGAATACAAATTGTATTATGCCGAAGCCTTAATGGAAAACGGCAATTATAATGAAGCAAAAAAGTGGTTCGGTGAGTATTTAAAGCTTGTATCCAATGATGAAAAAGCAAAACGAAAGCTTGCTTCGTGCGATACCGTTGCGGCCTTTTTTCGTGACACAACAGAATATAATATCGGCCTTCTGCCTGTAAACGTTACCGGTGTTTCAAGTTTTAGCGGGGTATTTTATCGTTCAGGAATTGTTTTTCTTTCTGACCGGCCGGCCCCTGGAAAAAGCCGCATACATTCTGATTTTACAGGCAGACAATTCCTGGATCTTTTTTATGCTAAAAAATCTGACAAAGGCAATTGGCTTGAACCCGAAATGCTGAGGGGAGATATTAACGGATTATATAATGAAGGCCCGGCAGCATTCAATAAAGATTATGATGTGGTTTATTTTACCAGGAATGATTACACAGGATTTACTGCTAATAAAAACAAAAAGAATTTTAACCTTCTTAAAATTTATAAAGGCAACTTTATTAATGGTGAATGGAATCTGACCTCCGAGATGCCATTTAACAGCAATGAATATTCCTGCGGCCATCCGTCCATCAACGACAAGGGAACCAAAATGTTTTTTGTTTCTGATATGCCATGGGGTTATGGGGGAACGGACATCTATATGGTATCATTGGAAAACCAAAAATGGGGAACTCCGCAAAATGTCGGCTCGCACATAAATTCTCCCGGAAATGAAATGTTTCCTTTCCTTTTGAATGATTCAACTTTATATTTTGCTTCAGACGGTAATTATGGCCTGGGAGGTTTGGATATTTTCATGTCAACATTTAATGGAGATTTTTGGACCGACCCGGTAAACTTAGGTTACCCGATCAATACTTCTCATGACGATTTTTCATTCATAATTGATAGTGCTGAAAGACATGGTTATTTTTCTTCAGACAGGATTGGCGGCATTGATAAAATTTTCAGCTTCACAAAAAATCCTCCCAGGATTACTGTAAGCGGGATTATTTCCGAAAAGGTTTCTTCCATGGCAGTCAGCCAGGCTAAAGTGCGTCTGACAGATCAATACAATAGAGACACAGCGCTTATCGCTGCTGACGGAAAATACAGTTTTCTGCTCGAGCAAAACAGGAAATATAAAATAACTGTGAGCAGGAACGGTTACTATACAACACGCACTTCTCTTACCACTTCCGGTTTGCGTAACTCGCATGAATTTAAAGAAAATTTCCGTCTTGATAAAATCATTACAGGCAAGCCTGTCATTACTTACAGCATGTTATTTTCAAGACACGATTGGAAAATTAATGCCTCATCATCCCTTGCATTAGATTCTGTAGCGCAATGGCTTAAAGATAATCCCGGCATTATTATAGAGGTTTCCTGCCATACCGATTCCAGGGGAAATGATAAAGACAATCTTGTTTTAACTCAAAAACGTGCCGAAGAAATTTCGGATTTTTTATTACAAAAGGGCATACCTTCCCGCAGAGTTATTACAAAAGGATTTGGTGAAACACGCCTGCTGAATGGCTGCGTAAATGGAATTCTTTGTATTGAAGAAGATCATCGGATTAATAACAGGACGGAAATTAAAATTACCGGGCTGGAACCTCAATAATAAATGCTGTGATCTTTTAACGGGCAATCACAAATTACTTTTCAGCAGATTAAATACTAAAAAATTTAATAGTAGGTCAGCCTGATTACATTCGACAAATACTTGGAAAAACGTATAACCTGCCTGCTGTAACCATATTCGTTATCATACCAGACATAGAGCACTACATTTTTATTGTCTTTTGAAACAATGGTAGCAGGGCTGTCAACAATGGCTGCACATGGATTACCTACTAAATCTGTTGAGACCAATTCGTTCGAATAAGAATATTGAATCTGCTCTATTAAATCACCTTTCAATGCCGCATCTTTCAGAATTTCATTTACCGCTTCCTTAGATGAAGGCTTGCTCACTGTAAGATTTAAGATCGCAAGCGAAACATCAGGAGTGGGAACGCGCACGGCATTCCCTGTAATTTTTCCTGCAAGCTGCGGCAGCGCTTTTGAAACTGCTTTATCAGCGCCTGTTTCTGTAATGACCATATTCAAAGCAGCCGAACGCCCTCTTCTGAATTTTTTATGATAGTTATCCAGCAGGTTCTGGTCATTTGTATATGAGTGAATGGTTTCAATGTGTCCTCTTTCAATTCCAATAGTTTTTTCTATTGCAGCCAGCACAGGTACAATTGCATTTGTTGTGCACGATGCTGCAGAAAAAATAACTTCATCCTCTTTACAATCGTTTTGGTTCACTCCATAAACCACATTGGGAATATCGCCTTTTCCGGGAGCAGTAAGTAAAACTTTTTTTGTGCCTTTCGCTTTTAAATGTTTGCCAAGGCCTTCTCTGTCCCTCGCTATTCCGGTGTTATCAATAATCAATGCATCTTTAATTCCATACTGGGTGTAGTCAATATCTTCCGGATTTTTTGCTGAAATCATATGAACGGTATGTCCATTGATTATCAAAGCCCGATTTGCAAAATCCTCAATTACAGTTCCGGGAAAAGGCCCGTGCACAGAATCCGATCTCAACAAATCCGCACGCTTAATTAAATCATCATCTGATTTATCACGTGTAACAATTGCCCTCAGCCTTAACTGCTCTCCTTTGCCAGCCTGTGATATTAATTCGCGGGCAATTATTCTTCCTATGCGTCCGAAGCCATATAATACAACATCCATCGGAACCAGCGGCCGTTTTTCTTTTCCAATAAAACTACCGAGTTTGTCTTTTGCGAAATCAGTTGTATTGTTTTTATACTTTTCCTTTTCGGTTACCCATTCATAAGCCAGGCGCCCAATGTCAATTCGTGAGGGGGCAAGATCCATAGCATTTAACTCCCTTGTTAAAGCGAGCGTATCAAAAACCGTAATCGGTTTTTTGACAATTTCTTTTGCGTATTGATGAAGATTCAGTATTTCACTTGCGCTGCGGTCAACAAGCTGATTACGGAAAATTATCAGCTCAACTGATTTATCAAACCAAAGGGTTCCAATTATATGGATCAGCTCGATTGCTGCTTTCTCCTGCTTTATCCACTCATTTAACTGCGATTCATAGCTGTGCTTGATTTCGGGGGCTGACAACGTATCTGCCATAAGTATTAAGTTTTTTGAAATGATTTGAGGGTGCAAAAGTAATAAAAAGTTCTTGCCGAAACACCTGTAAAACTGGCGAACCTGGAAACCATCAATCAAATAAAAATCCGGAAATATATTCCGGATTTTGGTACAATGTTTTTATAAAAAAGATCTTTTTACACTCTATTACTTAAAATTAATTATTGACACAAATAAGATTTAAGCAATTTGCTTCTCGAATCTTTCCTTAATCTCCGGATGGCTTTTTCTTTAATTTGACGAACACGCTCGCGGGTAAGTTCAAATTTAGTTCCTATCTCATCCAACGTAAGGCCATGGGTCATCCCGATTCCAAAAAAACATCTCACTACTTCCCTTTCTCTTTCTGTAAGCGTACTTAATGAACGTTCAATTTCTTTTTGCAATGATTCATTCATGAGGCGTATATCCGCCCGTGGTGCATCAGGATTTTCTATTACATCCATCAGGCTGCTTTCTTCACCATTTGAAAACGGGGCATCCATTGACACAGATTTGCCTGATACTTTCAATGTATCTGCAATTTTATCAATAGGCATTTCCAATAACACCGATATTTCATCAGCGGAAGGTTCTCTTTCGAATTGCTGCTCCAACTTGGAAAAAGCTTTTTTTATTTTCTGAAGCGATCCCACCTGGTTGAGCGGTAACCTTACAATCCGTGACTGCTCGGCCAAAGCCTGCAAAATAGACTGGCGAATCCACCATACTGCATACGAAATAAATTTAAAACCCCGTGTTTCATCAAACCGTGCCGCTGCCTTGATCAAACCAAGGTTTCCTTCATTGATGAGGTCTGGCAGGCTCAATCCCTGGTTCTGGTATTGTTTGGCAACAGAAACAACAAATCGCAGGTTGGCCCTGGTAAGTTTATCGAGTGCAGCCTGGTCTCCTTCCTTTATTTTTTTTGCAAGTTGTATTTCTTCCTCTGCTGTAACCATTCCTTCGCGGCCTATTTCCTGGAGATATTTCTCAAGACAAATACTTTCGCGGTTGGTGATGGATTTCGAAATTTTTAATTGTCTCATGGGTTAAGCATTGGGGTGCGAATACAAATGTAAGTAATAAAAAATAAAAACAGTATTTCACGATTAAAAAAATTTAATGAACCGGGTGAACCTGTAAACAAGAAAGGCTGATGTATTACACCAGCCTTTACAAAAAAAATTATCAGAACTATTCTTTACATTCCGAAGCCATAATACGCCCGCATACCGTTCGGATAAATGCCTTCAATCAATATTCCGCCTTTTTTACTCTCGAGCGCCTCTTGTAATTCATCAGCAGAATTAATTTTCTGGTTATCAATTTTTGTTATGATGAATCCTTCTTTAATACCTGCACTGCGTAATTTACCGGGCCCCAGCTTTGAGATTTTAACACCGCTGTTGATTCCAAGCCTGTTCACTTCATCCTCTGAAGGCTGAGTAAATTCAGCGCCAAGCATATTGACCACCTCATTATTTTTTACAAGACGTGTATTTCCCTGGTTGTTGCGAAGCACCACATCCACCAGCTTTTCTTTTTCATCCCGTAATAAAGCTACTTCCACTTTATCACCAGGCCTGTAGCGTCCAACCTGCTCCTGGAGCTCTGTTGAAGAACCCACTCCCACACCGCCTACTTTTGTAATAATATCTCCGCTCTTTATTCCTGCAGTTTCCGCTGCTCCTCCTTCTGTTAAATTCTGAACATAAACCCCTCTGTATACTTTCAGATTTTTTTCTTCAACTAATTTCTGATCTATGTCGCGGATGTTGATGCCGATAAATCCTCTCTGCACATTTCCGTACTCTAATAAATCATCCATTACTTTTTTTACAATGTTGACCGGTATTGCAAATGAATATCCTGCATACGAACCGGTATTGGAAGCTATTGCTGAATTTACCCCTACGAGTTCACCGCTTGTGTTGACCAAAGCTCCACCGCTGTTACCGGGGTTTACGGCTGCATCTGTTTGTATAAATGATTCGAGCGGAAATTTACTCTGGTTATCGAGGATGTGAATGTTCCTTCCTTTTGCACTCACGATTCCTGCAGTTACGGTGGAAGTAAGATTAAACGGATTGCCCACAGCCAATACCCACTCCCCGATTTTGACATCATCAGAATTTCCGTAAGGTATATAAGCAAGATTTTTCTGATCGATCTTCAGCAAAGCAAGATCGGTTGACGGATCAGTGCCTATCACTTTTGCTGTGAACGTTCTTTTATCATCAAGCGTCACTTCCACTTTTGCCGCTTCATCCACCACGTGGTTGTTAGTAACGATGTAGCCGTCTTCACTGATAATCACTCCTGAACCGGCAGACTGAGGCGCAGGCTGGTTCTGCGGATTTCCAAAGAAAAAATCCTGGAATGGATTGTAATAACTTGAACTCCTTTGAGGGTAAGTTGTTCTGACATACACCACAGCCGGAACAGTTTTTACAGCAGCATCCGTAAAATTAAATGCTGCAGAAGGCATATCAGCCTTGTAACTGGCAAAGCTGAATTTCTGTTTGTCAGTGATGTTTTTTGCATTGCTTATTTCATCTTTTTCAGTTGCTTTGTAAACGGCAACTCCGCTGAACCCTCCTATGGAGGCAATTAAAATAATTCCCAAAATTTTTTTAAGCGTTTTCATATCTCTAATATAATTTGAATTTTTTATCCTGGATTTTTTCGTACAATGATTACTTAAGGTATGCTGATCAAATAATCTGCCAGCAAAATTATTCCCGGGTTTATGAATGAAATGTGAATCACGCTGTTAATTTTATGTTAAAGTTATTGACATGTTGTCATTGTTAATTTACAACGTGTGACAGGAAGTTTTGTTATACTTGCCTTTGAAAATTGGTAATTTGGTAATTAGTTAATATGCATCTTCACTTCAGCAAATACGAGGGAACAGGAAATGATTTTATCATTATTGATAATCGTAATAAAATTTTTGATGGAAAGAATTTTTCACTGATCCAAAAATTATGCGACCGCAGATTTGGAATTGGCGCTGATGGGTTATTGCTGCTTAACACATCTGAAAAATATAATTACAACATGGAGTATTTCAATTCAGATGGTAAGTTGGGCTCTATGTGCGGTAATGGCGGACGATGTCTTGCGGCTTTTGCAAAACGCTTGGGAGTTATTAATGACGGAGCAATTTTTGATGCAATTGATGGAGTTCACTATGCAAGAATTGAAATGTATGATGATAAAAATTTCAATGCCATGGTAAACCTGAAAATGAATAATGTGAATGGAATAGAAAGAGGAAGTGATTATTATTACCTGGATACGGGATCACCGCATTATATCAAATTTGTTGATGATCCTGAAAAAGTTGATGTAATTACTGAAGGAAGAAAAATCCGTTACAATGATCGCTTCAGCAAACAAGGGACCAACGTTAATTTTATCAATTTTAAAAACGAAAATATTTACATACGAACGTATGAACGCGGTGTGGAAGATGAAACATTATCCTGCGGAACGGGCGCAGTGGCTGCCGTGCTTGCTGTTGCCGATAAAGGTTTGTTGAATGGAAAAAAGAAAGGCGCTCTTGTTACAAAAGGCGGAAACCTCGCTGTGAGCTTTGAAAAAATAAATGATGGTTTTGAAAATGTTTTTTTAGAAGGCCCAGCCACTTTTGTTTTTGACGGGGAGATTGAAATTTAAAAGAAGTTTATTTTAAAACCTGTTATTTTTATTTGTCTTTTAAAACAATCATTTTAAAATCTCATATTTTAATATGATTTTACCGGGTTTCTTTTGTTTAATTTAAGAATTGCTATAATTTCACATGATGAAAACAACCTTACTTTCAGTATTGGTTTTTTGTTTTAATGTGGCTTGCATGGCTCAACCTACCTGGATTCAACGGCTGAGCTGGAATCCCGGTGGTGGCTCACTTCATAATGATTCAGTTTGTGGAATCTATGATGCGGAGGTTGGAGCAGATGGCAATTTTTATCTTATCACTAAAGATGCTCTTGATGGCCAATCAAGACTTTTTAAAATGGATATGAATAATCACCAGGCCGTTTGGAGTGTTAATTCCGGTTATTGGAATACTTTGCAAATTGACCAAACCACATTTGTCAAACCCACACCGGATTCAGGTTGCGTCATTGCGTTCAATCATTATTTTTATGGCGATGAAGAATCATCTAAAATTAAAAAATATTCTGTTGGTGGATTATTGGAATGGACGCATGCCATGGGTGGTTCTCCTGTCAATAATAGCTGGACAAATGATATTGTTCTGAATGCATCCGGCAATTACTATGTACTAACCTCAGATCATTTATGGACTGCCCCGGATTCCCTTCTTGAGCTGGATGCCACAGGTTCCCTGGTGTTTTCAACTACTGCAGTACATGGTGATAAATTATTTGAGATTGCCCCAAATGATTTATTAGTTTATATAAAAGGAAACTACGCAAATAATGATTCAATTGTCAGGACTGATTTAGCGGGTAATTTAACATGGGCGTTCCAGGAAACTCATGATGATTATAGTTTAGCCGCATTTACTTCAACAGCTGCATTTTTTTGCCGAAGTGATACTATAACAGGATTATCTATTATTAAAAAAATTGATGCAATAAATGGATCTGTTTTGTGGGCCGATACTCTTTCTTTTCCATTCATATCTTCTATAGATGCTACTTCCGATGGCGGTGTTATTGTATCCATTGGAATCCGTCCCCTTGGTTGGTGGTACATGACTCCTCCCCCGATATCAATAAACGGAGGGCTGATAAAAATAGATTCATCAGGAAATATTTCCTGGAATAAGACTTTTTTATTCCCCCTGTTTGGTTTAAGTTCTATTAAAGAATATTCACCAGGAAAATATATTACCTCGGGTACCTGGCGGAGCTGTGACTATTTTCAATATGAAATAGCAGGCTCCGCATTTGTTGCTACTCTTGACTCTTCAGGAAATGGGGTATTGGACAGTACGTCTCAAATATGGAATGGAGATGCAAATGATAATCACCTGTTAGATATCGGAGATTATTTGTTTATGACTCTTGCATCAGGAGCATCAGGACCTGAAAGAGACACGTTACCCGGAATGCCTTTTACTTGGGGGCATTGGACAGAAAAGAATTATGCTGTGAACTGGTCTCAATCTTTCGGCAATGGAGTGAATTACAAACATGCTGACTTAGACGGTGATGGTGTTATTAATGCCGCGGATTTGAATGCGATTCTTCCCATACAGTATTTCTGGTATTCTTCTCCGCTTCCATGCCGTTCCATTCAAAATAATTCTTCGCAGCTATCAACAGCACCGGATTTTATTTTGCAGCCTGAAAAAGATTCCGTTGCTCCCGGGGAAATTATGCGCTTTTATATCATTGCCGGCAGCAGTTCAATGCCTGCGGACAGTGTTGCCGGAATTGCTTTTGCAAGCGATTATGATTATTATTTAAGCGACACTTCTGTTATGAATGTAAATTTTTATAATAGTGACCTGGGAGATCCGGCAACAAATTTATTTACTACCTCATACCATTATCCCGGTCAGATGCTTACAATGCTCTGCAGAACAGATCACATGAATGCAACTCAGTTATATGATACACTTGGTGTAATTGAAATTAAAGCGAACAGTAGTATTACTTCTCCCCAGCTTTTCAATTTACAAATTTCTTCTTTCTGTGCTTTGACCAATAGCACTGCACCTGTTTTACTTAATACAATAAGCTACCCGGTCGTGATTGATCCGGCATTGGTTTCAATTAAAGAAAATAATGTCGCAAGTGAAATTGAAATTTTTCCAAATCCTGTACATAATAAAATTTCCGTTTCCGGTTTCCGTCCCCCGGCCGGTTTAAAAGTTTATGATGTTTTCGGACATGAGCTGTTATCAGATCGGGTCACCACAACGTACTGGGAAATGGAAACTTTAAACTGGCCTGACGGCACATATTACCTGGAAATTTATTCAGCAAAAACAACTGAAAATTTAACGTTCATAATCAATCATTAATTTTTTTTGCTTTCTATATTACTGCAGGTTTCTATATTTTTTTTTAGCGGAAAATATCTTTTAATGGCCGATTTCATTAATTCAAATACCGCCTGTTTTCAGCAACAAAAGTGATTTTTATAAAAATCATGTAAGTTTGTAATGTAAATAAGATTTTATGCTGAGCGGAACTTTAGTCGCATTGCGTGCCATCGAGCCTAAGGATATTGACCTGATGCATCAATGGGAAAATGATATTGAAGTATGGCATGTAAGCGGAACAACATCCCCGTTTTCAAAATATACAATTGAACAATATATTGAATCCTGCAGGCGCGACATTTATACCAACAAACAATTACGCCTTGCTATTGATCTTAAAGGTGACGTAAAAAAAACAGTCGGCTATATTGATATTTATGATTTCGATCCTCACAACCAGAAAGCTGGCGTGGGCATTCTCGTTGGCGACAAAGGCGAACGTAAAAAAAATTATGGAAAAGAAGCATTGGCGCTTTTAATTAAATATGCTTTTAATATTCTGAATCTCCGCCAGCTTTATTGTCATGTTCACGAATCCAACCACAACAGCATTCATTTATTTTCAAGTGCTGGGTTCAGGCAAACCGGAATTTTACAGGATTGGATCATTAACAATGGCGAATGGGAAAATGTGCTCGTGATGCAACTGTTCAATGATGAACCGGAAGAATAATTTACTTTGCCACGAATTTCACAAATTTTCACAGATTAAAACCTGAATTTTGGTATAAATTAGTGTGGCTATAAATTGATCGAAAATAAAATTTAATCAGCCTCTTATTTTTCAATTCATGAAGCAATTTAAAATTTTCAGGGTTTTAACAATACTTTTTTTCTTTTTGATTATTTTATTTCTTACTGAGTGCAATACCAGGACACCAACAGCAATAGTCGAAACAAAAACTTATTCAAGCCTTAATGATACAGTTAAATATGCCGGGATAAATACCTGCCGCCAATGTCATGAATCCGTCTATGAAACTTTTATTCAAACCGGCATGGGTTCATCGTTTGATGTGGCATCAAAGAAAAAAAGCGCTGCAAAATTCGATGCGCATTCAATTATCTATGACAAGGACAAAGATTTTTATTACCGGGCGTTCTGGGAAAATGACAGCTTAAAGTTTATGGAATTTCGCCTTGCCGGAAAAGACACTGTTCACAAAAGAATTGAAACGGTGAATTACATTGTGGGTTCAGGGCAACATACCAATTCACATATTATTAATACGAACGGGTATTTCAACCAGGCCCCTATGACTTTTTACACGCAAAAAGGGCATTGGGATTTACCTCCCGGTTTTGAGAATGGAGGAAATTCACGCTTCAGCCGATTGATTGGCCTGGAATGCATGAGCTGTCATAATGGTTATCCTGAGTTTGTACTGGGATCAGAAAATAAATATGATAAAATAAAAAACGGGATTGATTGCGAACGCTGTCATGGTCCCGGGGAAAAACATGTTGCAGATAAGCGCTCAGGAAAAATTCTTGATATTTCAAAAGAAATAGATTATTCCATTGTGAACCCTGCAAAGCTTCCCATTGCACTGCAGCTGGATATTTGCCAGCGATGCCATATACAGGGAAACGCTGTGCTCAATGAAGGGAAATCATTTTTTGATTTTCGCCCGGGAATGCACCTGGCCGATGTGATGAATGTATTCATGCCAGTGTATGCAGGAAGATCTGATGAACACATTATGGCTTCGCATGCTGAACGTTTAAAGATGAGCCGGTGCTTTACAGAAACATTAAAAGAAGTGGAGAAAAATAATTCTGCAAATACATTACGCCCTTATGAACATGCCCTTACCTGCGTTACATGCCACAACCCGCATGTGAGTGTAAGAGCCACAGAAAATAATGTTTTCAATAATGCCTGTAAAAACTGTCATACTTCTGTCAGGCATAATGAATGTACTGAAAAGACTGAAGCCCTCGTTAAAGAACAATACAACTGCGTAAAGTGCCACATGGCAACTTCAGGAGCAACCGATATTCCGCATGTAAGAGTGACCGATCATTTCATCCGTGTCCCGTTAAAAGATGATGAGGTTGACAAAGTGAAAAAATTTATCGGAATAGCCTGCATCAATAATTCAAACCCTTCAGATGAAGCAAAAGGGCGTGCTTTCATTTCTTACTTTGAAAAATTTAATTATGATAAATCCGTTTTGGATTCAGCTTTAAAATATTTTTCAGATAGCACGAAAGAAGATATTCGAAAAAACTTTTCCTCACTTGTCCAGGTTTACTTTTTAAAAAACGATTATTCAAAAATTGTTTACTACGTGAAACAGGCGGATGATCCGCTGTACTTTTTGAACAAAAAATCATTTTCAAACGCTGATTCCTGGACGTGTTACAGGATAGGAGAGTCATTTGAAAATACAGGCCAACCGGAAAATGCATTAAGATTTTATAAACGGGCCGTTGATCTTGCTCCTTATGAATTGGATTTTCAAAATAAATACGGAACCATTTTAACACAAACCGGAAATAACGTGGAAGCAAAAAAGGTTTTTGAATTTATAATCAGTGAATACCCTAAATACCCGGCTGCATTTTCCAACCTGGGCTATATTTATCTTTCCACAGCAGGCGATACAGCGAAAGCAAATGAATTATATAATAAAGCCATTGCATTGAATCCTGATTATTGGCAGGCATGGTATAACAAAGCAGGCTTGTATGCGTATCAGAAAAACTTTATTGAAGCGAAAAAGGTTTTGAAGTATGTTTTAAAAAGAAAACCGAATGATGAAAAAGCAAAACAAATTTTAAACTCAATTTCTTCGTTATAATCTTCGTTAGTTTGTTGTATGTCCTTTAAAAAAATTTTCATTTTTATTCTGCTGATTTTGATTTTGGCAGGAGCTTATTATGGCTATAACATTTATAAAAGAATTTTTGCACCAAACGTCTTCCCGCAGGAAGTTTATCTTAATATCCCGACAGGTTCCAACTATGTAGACGTTCTCGCCATTCTCATCGAAAAAAATATTGTAAAAAATAAATCTTCATTTGACTGGCTTGCCCGGAAAATGAAATATGATAAGAATATTCATGCCGGTCATTATAAATTAACTCCCGGGATGAACAACAAAGAGCTGATTACACTTTTACGTTCGGGGAAACAAACACCTGTGCAATTTATTTTTAATAACGTCAGGTTACCCGCGGAACTTGCTTCCGATATTTCAAAGACCATTGAAGCAGATTCAATTTCAGTGATGAAACTGTTTAACGATGATGTTTATCTTAAGCAATTTGGCTTTAACTCTGACAACTGCATAGCCATGTTTATTCCCAATACCTACGAATTTTACTGGAATACCTCTGCAAAAAAATTAATGGACAGGATGGCAAAAGAGTATAAAACCTTTTGGAATCCGTCAAGAAAATTGAAAGCAAGAACTATCGGGCTCACCCAGGCGCAGGTTTCTGTTTTAGCATCTATAGTCGAGCAGGAGACTCATCGCGATGATGAAAAACCGGTCATTGCAGGTATTTATGTAAATCGTTTTAAAAAGGGCTGGAAACTCGAGGCTGATCCGACACTTGTTTATGCGCTGGGAAATTTTTCAATACAACGCGTTTTGAACCAATACAAAGAAATTGACTCCCCTTACAATACATATATGTATGCCGGCCTGCCTCCCGGACCAATTTGTATCCCTTCTATTTCCTCCATTGATGCAGTGCTTAATTATACAAAACATGAATATTTATATTTCTGCGCCCGTGACGATTTTTCGGGTTATCATTGCTATGCAAAAACCTACCCCGAACATCTTGTGAATGCAAAACGGTTTCAAAAGGAGTTAAACAGGAGGAAAATTAAGTCATAGCTTTTTATAACGCCTTTTGGTTAATTTGGTATTTTTACCCACGAAACTTTGATATGACTGGCAAACGTTTTCTGTTGTTAACCATTCTTTTTTATGAATACAGCGCTACCGTGCTGGCAGCAGATATTGTTCCTGTTTTGCTTCGTGTTCCAAGAGCTGATCAGCATGATACCTTAGGCTGCAATTTTGTGGAAGAAGTAACCAAACTTGTTTACCAGGAAATTTTGGCCGGCAATGTAAAGTTATGGGATGCGCCCGGGAAAGAAATTCAGATTACGGGCCCCACCCTGATTGAACTTGAAAAAAGCTCTGATACAAAATTCACGGAACAGGAAATTTTTTTCATTTATGAAAAATGGCAAAAAACAAAAACGGGGTTGAATACAAATACCATCGGCTTTACTTTTCTCAATAAAAATGTGAGAGCAGAAGATGTTTCCTACGGCTTTGTTGATTATAATGACCTGAAAGAAATATTTTCAAAAAATAAAATAGGGACAAATGCTGACGGAGTTTACAGCGTCAATTATTCCACTTATTTATTTAAGAAATTATTCAATTTTAATATCGTTCAGTTTGAAGGAAGGCCTGTTACATCCGGAGGTGAATCAGAAAATATCAAAGCTGATTTTGTGGGTAATCTTGAATTTAATCCTGCCGTTAACCTGCTCCCTGTTCCCGACAAGAATATTATGTATTCAATAGAAAATAATAAAAGTACTGACGATCCCAAAGCAGCGAACAGCCGTGAACTGATCAAGCAGCTTGAAAACTTCCTGATCGTAAACGAAGAAATCTTTTATAATCTTGGCGGAGATAAATTTGCAGACTATTTCGGGAAAAATAAGATTAAGGTCACAAAAATTGAAGTAAACGAAATCTGGAAAAAATCAATTGACGGAATTTATTATTTGCCAAAAACTGTCAGAATATTTGTGAATGATTCCTCTTTGAATACAATTTCTTTTAATGAATTTAATGATTTTCATTTGGATATTAACTCAAAAAGTATTTTGCAGTTGGTAAGCGATAAAGATTATTCATTTGTAATTACCCAGATCAATACACAGAAAATAAGCAGGAAAGAATCGTACTTGTATTTTAAAGCTTTGATGACCTATGATTGGAAGAAGATTACCGAGTATGTAAAATATTATTAAAAGTGTTAAATAATTAATTTTTAAAATGGCAGATAAAATAAAATTCGGAACGGATGGCTGGAGAGCCATCATTGCAAAAGATTTTACCGTAAATAATGTTGCACGGGTATCAGAAGCAACAGCAGAATGGTTATTGAAAAAAAAGAAAAATCCGGTTGTCGTTTTAGGGTATGATTGCCGTTTTGGCGGCAGCCTGTTTGTTGAAACAGTTGCAAAAATTTTATGTTCAAGAGGAATTAAAACCTATATCGGAACTGACTTTGTATCCACACCGATGATTTCCCTGACGACTGTTACTTTAAAAGCTGATCTTGGAATTATCATCACCGCAAGTCACAATCCGCCCTCATACAATGGATTCAAATTAAAAGGTTCGTATGGCGGCCCATTGCTGCCTGCACAGGTTTCAGAGGTTGAAGCTCTTATTAAAGATGTTCCGGCAGTTGATATTGATTCATTATCTCCCGCTGATTTCAAATCAAAAGGGTTGCTCGAGGAGGTGGACATGGAAACCATGTATATAAAACAGGTGGAGAAAAATTTTGACCTGGATGCAATTCGAAATTCAAAATTAAACCTTGCTTATGATGCTATGTATGGTGCGGGACAAAATGTTATGAAACGCCTTTTTCCGAACATAACACTGCTGCACTGTGATTACAATCCATCATTCAAAGGGCAGGCTCCTGAACCTATTCATAAAAATCTGAAAGAATTTTCTGATTTGATTAAAAACTCCGGTAAGATTGATTGCGGCTTGGTGACAGATGGAGATGCAGACAGAATAGGTTTGTATGACAATAAAGGAAATTTTGTGGATTCGCATCACATCATTTTACTGCTCATTCATTATTTGCATAAATATAAAGGAATGACCGGTAAAGTTTGTACAGCGTTTTCAACTACTCCGAAAGTCGAAAAACTCTGTAAATTCTATAACCTCCCGATTGAAACTGTAAAAATCGGTTTCAAATGGATTTGCGAAATCATGATTAAAGAAGACGTGCTGCTGGGTGGAGAAGAATCAGGCGGGATTGCCATCAAGAATCATATTCCCGAACGTGATGGCCTCTGGATGGGATTTGTGATCTGGGAATTTATGGCAAAATCGGGAAAATCACTGAACGATCTGATTAAGGAAGTTTATGATATAGTCGGACCGTTTTCATTTGAGCGGATCGATCTCCAGATCAAAGAAGAAATAAAACAACGTGTGCTTGAAAATTGCAAATCCGGAAAATATAAATCTTTTGGAAATTATAAAGTATCGAGAGTGGAAGACCTCGATGGCTATAAATACTTTTTTGAAAATGGCGACTGGCTTATGATCCGGGCATCAGGTACTGAACCGGTGTTGCGTACGTATGCCGAATCCTCCACAAAAGAAAAAGCTTTCGATATCCTGAAGGCGAGTGAACAAACTTTGATGAATTGATTTGAAACATCAACGAATTACGTCCGCCTTAGGCGGATACGAATTACGAATTATTTGCCTGACAATTTTCATTTTTCAATTTTCAACTTTCACTTCTTTTGCCCAGGAAAATAAAATTTCGTTCTGGACATTATCCCCTGAGTACAATAAGTCAAGAGTAAAACTGCTTTCTTATTCCCTTGCCGGCACGTATGCTGTTTCGATGGCGGGGCTTTACCAATTATGGTATAAAGATTATCCGCTCACAAAATTTCATTACTTCAATGATAATAATGAATGGCTTCAGTATGATAAAGTGGGTCATGTAGGTTCCGCCTATTATGTCGGAAAATGGGGAATCGGGCTGTATGATTGGACCGGGATGAAACATAAAAAAGCTGTTTGGATCGGAGGTTCGCTCGGGATGCTTTTTACAACATCCATCGAAATTTTTGACGGCTATTCATCTCAATGGGGATTTTCATGGGGAGATATGATTGCGAATACTTCAGGCTATATTTTACTAATGTCGCAGGAATTATTATGGGATCAGCAGCGAATCACCATAAAATTTTCATTCCATACATCAGAGTTTGCCAAATACCGTCCTGATCAATTCGGAACAACTTTTCCTGAACACCTCTTCAAAGATTACAACGGAACGACAACATGGTTATCAGGAAATATTCATTCTTTCCTGGATAAAGATTCCAAATTTCCAAAGTGGCTGAACCTTGCTGTCGGTTATGGCGTGGAAGGCTTAACAGGGGCCAATGAAAATGTATCGGAGTATAACGGTAAGCCCATACCCCATTTTGACCGTTACCGGCAATATTATATTTCGCCTGACATTGATCTGACGAAAATAAAAACAAAATCAAAATTTTTGCATTCGCTTTTTGGAGTGTTTGGCTTTTTAAAATTACCGGCTCCGGCCATAGAGTTTAATTCAATTAACAAAACAAAATTTCACATTTTGTATTATTAAAAAATAACCGTTTTGCCTCAGTATATGTCTTCACAAACTGATTCTCCGACCTTGCGAGTAAACAAAGGCAAAGAATCCTGAAAGGATTCAAGGTTTATAGAAAATCCATAACCAAGGGCCCTACGATCCGCCTCAGGCGGATCGAACAAAGCAAATTATGTTTTTCTATAAACCTTCGATGCCTTCAGCATCTTTACTTCCAAATGCTTATTCCTTTGCTTTCCGCCTATGGCGGATTAGGGGTTTTTTAAGGCTGAAGGTCAAAACTCTGTCGCTTTGTTTTGCACAACAAAACTAAAAAAAGAAAGATCAGGTCTTCTGCTTAATCTTTTTTGCTGCCGGAAAAAGAACATTGTTTAAAATTAAACGATAACCCGGTGAATTGGGATGCAGGTTAAGATCTGTTGGCGGATCGCCAACCATGTGCTGGTAATCTTCCGGATCATGCCCGCCATAAAAAGTCCAGGTGCCTTTTCCGTATTCTCCATGAATATATTTTGCATAACCGCCCGGTTTATTTTCACCCATGATAAGGACATTGGGTTTGATAAACCGCTCATCGAATGCCGTGGTCTGCCCCATAAATCCTTTTATAATCTGCTCATGGTCCTGGCAAAGCATGGTGGGGACAGGATCCCACTTGGCTGAAAATTCAAACAATGAAAAAAAATCTTCGTCACGCTTTACTCCTTTTTGAATCGGGTTGACATCAAGATTTGAAAACTCATATTCCAACGGGTTAACGCTAAGCCTGAAATCCCTGAAGGCAAAACATTTTGAATAATCGAGCTTTGAATTGTAATCGGGTGTGCTTCCGTCACCGTCATACATTTTTTCGACAATATCCAGGCCTTCTGCTGCAAGCGCAATATCATAAGAATCCGTGCCTGAGCACATGGTAAAAAGATAACCTCCGCCTGAAGTAAAATCACGAATCTTAATAGCCACAGCTAATTTGAGCTGCGAAACTTTACTGAAGCCTAATTTGTGCGCCATTGCTTCATCACTTCTCACCTGCTCCTGGTACCAGGGTGCATTATGGTATTGCGCATAAAACTTTCCGTATTGCCCTGTAAAATCTTCGTGATGTAAATGCATCCAATCATATTTTGGTAAAAACCCATTTACAATTTCTTCATCGTACACCACCTCATATGGAATCTCTGCATAAGTCAAAGCGAGTGTAACGGCATCATCCCATGGCAGTTTATTTTTAGGTGAGTACACAGCGATCTTCGGAGCTTTTTCAAGCTTCATAACATCCATGTTCACCTGGGGATCTGCAATTTCCTGGCGGATGGCATCTGCCTGCCCGTTTGCAATAACTGAAAATGATACTCCGCGAATAGTGCATTCTTTTTCTATGGCAGGCGACTGAGGAATTAAAAAGCTTCCGCCACGATAATTTAAAAGCCACTCCATCGTAACATCATTTTTCAAAACCCAATACGCAATACCATAAGCTTTGAGATGATTCGTCTGGGTATTATCCATGGGAATCAAAATATATCCTGCTCTTGAAATAAAAGACACCAGGAGAAAAAAGATGGTAAGAAGAAATTTAAATTTTATTTTCATTGTTATTCCGTTTACGAAAAAAACGATTTTATGTTTATCAAAATTAGAACAATAAATCGAGGCGATTATTGCCTGCAAGAATAAGTAAGCAGAAATGAAAGGGAAATGAATGATTTCTCTTAAAAAGCCGCTTCATCTTCATCTGCATCATTCATGCTGGATGGGCGGGTGATACGTTCAGGTTCTGCCGGAGGAGCAGAAATCCCAATGTGCTCTTCGGCAAATTGGTAGTCATCCAGATCAGAGAATTTGGTAAGGTGTCCTGTAAATTTAAGATTTACATTTTTCAAAGCGCCATTCCTGTTTTTAGCCACAATAATTTCCGCAACACCGAGTGTTGAATTACCGCTTTCGTCCTGGTCAAGATCATAATATTCGGGACGGTAAATAAACATAACCATGTCCGCATCCTGTTCAATAGCGCCCGATTCACGCAAATCAGAAAGTTGCGGCCGTTTGATTCCACCACGGGATTCAACAGCACGGCTTAACTGGGACAATGCAATGATGGGAATATCCAATTCTTTGGAAATACTCTTTAACGATCTTGAAATAGCGCTGATTTCCTGCTCACGGTTTCCACTCCGGGTATCAATTCCCGCAACCATTAATTGTAAATAATCAATGATGATCAGTTCAATTTTTTTCTCGGCCACCAACCTTCTGCACTTTGCTCTTAATTCAAAAATGGAAAGAGAGGGAGTATCGTCTATATATATAGGAGCATTGGTAATCGGAACAATTTTAGCATTAAGCTGTTCCCATTCATGATGGGCGAGCTGTCCCTTCCGGATTTTTTCAGAGGTGATCTCTGTTTCACTTGATATTAAACGGTTCACCAGCTGGATAGAAGACATTTCAAGCGAGAAAAAAGCAACCGGTTTTTTGAATTTCACCGCAGCATTCCGTGCAAGTGAAAGCACAAAAGCGGTTTTACCCATACCGGGCCGTGCTGCTATAATTATTAAATCAGATTTGTGCCAGCCGGAGGTTACCCTGTCTAATTCCGTAAATCCGCTTGGTACACCTGTTACACCGCTCACCTGGTTGCTTGCATGTTCAATTTCTTTGATTGCTTTTGAAATCAAGGAAGGCATATCCAGGAAATTTCTGCGGATGTTGCCTTCGGCAATTGCAAATAAACTTTTTTCTGCATTATCCAGCATTTGTAAAACATCGGAGGTATCTTCATAAGCATCCCGGATGGTTTCACTGGAGATACGAATCAATTCGCGCTGGATATATTTCTGAAGAATAATGCGGGCATGATATTCAATGTTCGCTGCTGAAGCGATACGGTTCGTAAGTTGAGTTATAAAATAGGGTCCGCCAATAATTTCAAGGTCACCGCTTTTTTTTAATGATTGCGTTACTGTGAGGATATCGATCGGCTCAGCTTTATGAAAGAGTGTATGAATAGCACTGAAAATTTTCTGGTGCGCTTCTTTATAAAAACATTCCGGGCGCAAAATATCAATGACCGCGGTCAATGCATCTTTTTCAAGCATCAATGCTCCGAGAACCGCTTCTTCAATATCAACAGCCTGCGGGGGTAATTTACCAAGTCCGGATAATGCTTGCTGGCTGGTTATAGTTTTTGACGTTGATTTTTTGCGGGAAGATATATTAGAAGAAGTACTTACACTCATTTTTCAAAAAACTCAAGGGTTATTATTTTAAACTTTTTAATCGCGTAAAAAAAAATTGGTAATAAACTTTCGTTTTCAAAAGTACAAATAGATTTCATCGCGCATGAGAAAAAAATTTAAAAATAGTTGTTAACAATTTTTGGAAATTAAATTGAAAATTTTAAGAGGGAAAATGCGATTGAAATTTTCACAAAAACTTATGAACAAATTTCAGAAATAATAAAATTTTACTATAAAAATTTCTTATAAGGGCAACAGGAAATTATTCATTAAAAACTCCCATGGAGCAAAATTTTTCAATCCTCAGCCTTACTCTTTCGGATGCGTCCATTTCCAAAAGCCCCGGGAGCTGCTTATTAATTTCCGCCTTTACATACTGAAAAACTTTTTCGGTATTCGCGTGCGCACCTCCGAGCGGTTCTTTTACAATACCGTCAATTAAATTTTGTTCCAGCATATCCTGCGCAGTAAGCTTCAATGATTCAGCCGCTTTTTCTTTGTTGTCCCAGTTTCTCCAGAGAATAGATGAACAGGATTCAGGAGATATTACCGAGTACCATGTATTTTCAAGCATTAACACTTTATCACCGATTCCGATTCCGAGCGCGCCACCTGATGCTCCTTCACCGATAATAAAACAAATAACAGGAACTTTAAGGATGGACATTTCATAAAGGTTCCTCGCAATGGCCTCTGCCTGCCCGCGCTCTTCAGCTTCAAGGCCCGGGTAGGCTCCGGGTGTATCAATGAATGTGATAACCGGCTTATCAAATTTTTCGGCAAGCTTCATCAGCCGCAATGCTTTGCGATAACCTTCAGGATTGGGCATTCCGAAATTCCTGTATTGCCGGTCTTTTGTATTTCGACCCTTTTGCTGACCAATGAACATGATTGTTTTTCCATCAACTGACCCGAATCCCCCGATCATGGCTTTATCATCTTTTACATTCCGGTCGCCAAATAATTCGATAAAATTCCCTTCGGTAATAGTATGGATGTAATCAAGTGAATAGGGCCTGTCGGGATGTCTTGACAGCTGGACTTTTTGCCATGCCGTCAGGTTTGTATAGATATCTTTTTTAGTTTCTTCTATTTTTTTCTCCAGCTCAATCACAAGTTTTTCTGTATTGATTTTTCCTTTGGCGCCAATTTGTTTTGCTTTATCCAATTGCTCTGCCAATTCTTCAATGGGTTTTTCGAAATCTAACATGAGAAGGTTTAAAGTTTATGCCGAAGGCATCCCTTCGGGAAAGTTTAAGGTTTAACAGTTACCAGTCACAGTAAAAAAATAAATCACTTCTTTGCAAATATAATTTTTTTAAATGTTGCAAAAAATATTCTTTTTAAAATTGAAGGTATTCGTACATTCGTAAAAATTCGTCCCGAAACTTCGGGCTCGCTGACAGATGATTTGCTTTCCCAATGCAAAAATTAATCTTGGACTGAATATCCTTGAAAAAAGAAGCGATGGTTATCATACTATTGAAACGGTTTTTTATCCTGTTCAATGGTGTGATGCGCTGGAGGTTGTTGAGGACAGAAGACAGCGGACAGAAGACGGAACAGGGAAGTTTAAAGAAGATATAAAATTTTCTGCAAGCGGGTTGAGCATCGAGGATGAAATGAAAAATAATTTATGTTTCAGAGCATATCAATTATTAAAAAAAGATTTTCAGCTTCCACCCTTAAAAATGCATTTGCACAAGATTATTCCCATGGGAGCCGGTTTAGGAGGCGGTTCAGCTGATGCAGCCTTTACTTTGAAATTGCTGAACGAACTTTTTCACTTAAAATTAAAAAAAGGGGCTCTGAAAAATTATGCTGCACAAATTGGAAGTGACTGTTCATTTTTTTTGGAGAATGTTCCTGCAATTGCCGGTGGAAAAGGTGAATTGCTTGAAAAAATAAATTTAAGCCTGAAAGGTTTTTTTATATTGATTGTGAAACCCGAAGTGCATGTTTCAACTGCTGATGCATACAGGATGATTGTTCCACAACAACCGGAAAGATCATTAAAAGAAATAATTAAACTGCCGGTCTATGAATGGTCCCGAAACTTCGGGATGAAAAATGATTTTGAGAAATATGTGTTTGAGAAATTTCCGGCAGTAAGTGAAATAAAAAACAACATGTATCAGCAGGGAGCGGTTTTTGCATCTATGACCGGAAGCGGCTCTGCTGTGTATGGAATTTTTGAAAAAAATATTTACAATAAAAATGATTTTAGCGGAAGTATGATTTATGAAGGAATCTTAGATTGATAAACCTGAAATAATTTTTTTATTTCAGTACAAATTATTATTTAACAGCTTTACTGAAAAGAAAAACAGCAATTGCAGCAAAAAAGATATTCGGAATCCAGACTGCAAGCAAAGAAGGAAAATTGGCATTAATAGCAAACGTCTGGCTGATCTGGATAAACATGATGTAGGTGAAGCTCAGTAAAATTCCAAAACCTATCTGCATACCAATTCCTCCGCGTACTTTCCTGCTTGAAACTGAAACTCCGATTACCGTCAAAATAAAAGTTGCAAATGGCAGCGCTGTTCTGCGGTAACGCTCCACATCCATAAAAGTAGTATTCTCGGCCCCACGTTGTTTTTCATCACGTATGTAATTTCTGAGTGTCGGAGTATCCATCGTTTCAATATTATTTTCTCTTCGCTTAAACTCTTCGGGCTTAAAAGGATAAATGGTATCAAACCGTGCGCCCTGTTTAAGGGTTTCATGCATGCCATCAATTTCACGGATAATATAATTTTCCAATCTCCATTTTGAAAGAGTGGAATCCCAGACTATCCGGTCTGCCATCAGTTTATAGCTTAATTTCTCATTTTTAAATTTTTCAAACGAAAACTGGTAACCGGTATTTTCAGAATTATTATAGCTCTCAAAATAAATAAAATTGCCGGGACTGATTTGCCTGTGAATATTGCGGTAAATAAACCTGAAAGGGTTTTTGATATAGCGGTTTTCAAACTCAAGCCTCACTCTTGTTGAATGTGGTATCACCCAGTTATTGAAATAAAAAGCCAGGGAAGCTATCACCGTTGCAGCTACCATGTAGGGCAAAATAAATCTTTTAAAACTTATGCCGCTTCCAAGAATGGCAATAATTTCTGTATTGCCCGCCATTCGTGAAGTGAAAAATATCACAGAGATAAAAACGAACAATGGTGAGTAAAGATTTGCAAAATAAGGTATGAAGTTGAGGTAGTAATCAAATACAATTGCCCTGAAGGGAGCTTGCTTTTCGATAAAGTCATCAATTTTTTCAGAAATATCAAAAACTACAGTGATGGAAAGAATCAGCGCTAATGCGAAAAAAAAAGTTCCTAAAAACTTTTGAATTATATAACGATCAAGAATTTTTAACATCTGCGAATATCATTTTTCTACTTCCTACTTTCTGCTTTCTACCTTTTTTTCTTACAATCTTTGTCCCAATGCTTTCACCATTTTATTTTTCCAACCAAGGAAATTTCCTTCTGTTATTTTTTTCCTTGCTTCAGCTACTAACCATAAATAAAAAGAAAGATTGTGCAAAGTTGCAATTTGTGAAGCAAGAATTTCTTTACTAATGACAAGATGCCGCAAATAAGCTTTTGAATAATAAGTATCAACAAAAGAAGTTCCCTCCTCATCCACAGGCGAAAAATCATTCTTCCATTTTTCATTGCGGATATTTATAATTCCTTGTTTTGTAAACAACATTCCGTTTCGTGCATTTCGTGTGGGAATCACACAATCAAACATGTCAATCCCGAGAGCAATACATTCAAGAATGTTTACAGGGGTTCCCACTCCCATCAGGTAACGGGGTTTCTGTTCAGGAAGAATGTCACAAACGTGCTCCGTAATTTCATACATCACTTCAGCAGGTTCTCCAACCGATAATCCTCCGATTGCATTTCCTTCACGGTCCATTTCCGAAATGAATGCTGCAGATTCTTTTCTTAATTCTCTATAAGTGCTTCCCTGGACAATCGGAAATAATGTTTGCGAATGCCCATACAAAGGTTCTTGCCTGTCAAAATGTTCGCAGCATCTCTGCAGCCAGCGGTGCGTAAGATGCATAGACTTTTGTGCGATTTTTAATTCACACGGGTGCGGAGTACACTCATCAAAAGCCATAATAATATCGGCTCCTATTTTCCGCTGAATATCAATGGAGATTTCAGGAGAAAAGAAAAGTTTTGATCCGTCAATATGGGATTGGAAAGTGACACCTTCTTCGTTTATTTTCCTGATTTCAGCCATTGAAAAAACCTGGTAACCTCCGCTGTCTGTCAAGATCGGTCTGTTCCAGTTTATAAATTTATGCAACCCTCCCGCCTGTTCTAAAATTGAAATTCCGGGCCGAAGGTTTAAATGATATGTATTTCCTAAAATAATTTGTGCATGAACATCCTCAATCAATTCCTTCTGATGGACTGCTTTTACGGAACCTGCCGTTCCGACCGGCATAAAAATGGGAGTTTCAATGTCGCCATGATCTGTGTGAAGTATTCCTGCACGGGCTTTAGAGTTTTTATCTTTTGCGGAGAGTTCAAATTGCATACCTTTTTATAAACACTGCGTGTGTTAATATCTTGTCAAAGGTAGAAATATTGTATCAGCGCTTCATTTTAGCTTTGCCATGAAAGAAGAATTGTAAAAAATTCTTTTTAAATATCAATGAGTGCTGAAATCGCGGGAAAAATTCTGCTTGCTTTACTGTCTGCTTTTTTCCTGGTACAAATAATTTACTACCTGTTTATCTTCAGCCGGCTGGCATTTTACAAAAAGCAAAAAGTAACTTCAAAAAACCGGCCTGTTTCAATAGTCATTTGCGCAAGAAATGAATTAAAAAACCTGAGAGCCAATCTTCCTTCAATTCTTGACCAGGAGTATGAGAATTACCAGGTAATCGTTGTGAATGATTGTTCATGGGATGATTCAGGCAAGGCTTTGGAAGAATACGAAGACGCTTATCCTCACCTGAAAGTCGTTACACTCCAGGAACAGGAACGCTACAAGCACGGAAAAAAATTTGCACTTGCACTCGGCATAAAAGCGGCCGCACATGAAATCCTTTTGCTTACAGATGCAGATTGCCGCCCTGCAGGACGAAACTGGCTGAGGGAAATGACAAAAAATATCAGCGAAACAAAAAATATTGTAATTGGTTACGGAGCGTATGAAAAAACAGGCGGCCTGCTGAATAAATGGATTCGTTTCGATACGGTCTTTAATGCTGTGCAATATCTATCCTGTGCAATAAATGGAAATGCATATATGGGTGTAGGAAGAAATTTATGTTACACGCGGTCATTGTTTTTTAAAAACAAAGGTTTTGCAAGCCATTATCATATTCTATCGGGTGACGATGACTTATTTGTAAATGAGACTGCCACTTCAAAAAATGCCGCAGTAGAAATTTTTCCGGAATCTTTCACCTTTTCAAAACCAAAGGAATCATTTATTGCCTGGCTCAACCAGAAGAAACGTCATATCAGCACGGGAAATTTTTACAAATTAAAGCACCGGTTCATGCTTGGGCTATTTTATTTCAGCCATATATTCTTTTATCTTACACTTGTTGCTTTGCTTATTCTTAAAATAAAACCCGAGATTGTAATTTCAATTTACCTGGTACGTTTGTTTATTCAATTATTTATTTTCGGAAAGTGTATGCAGAAACTGAAAGAGATGGACATCCTTTGGCTGACACCCTTCTTTGATGTGTGTATTATTTTAATTTATCCTATTTTAGCAACTTCAAACCTGTTTATAAAAAATAAAAAATGGAAGTGAAACAGCGCCCTAAATCAAAAGTTCCGAAAATAAAAGTGAATCCCAATTTGTCAGATAAAGCGGTAAGAGATTACACGTTAGTGAGAACAGCAATTGATAAAAGTGATCAGAAGGCGTATGCAGAGTTGATGTCGCTGTACAAAGATTCTATTTATTTTATGCTGTTGAAAATGGTTAACAACCGTGATGACGCTGAAGATTTAACCATTGAAGCATTTGGAAAGGCATTTAAAAACATTAAACAATATACTCCTGATTATGCCTTCAGCACATGGCTGTTTAAAATTGCAACGAACAATTGCATTGATTTTATCCGCAAGAAGAGAAAGCAGACCATGAGCATTGATAAAACCTTTGATACTGACGAAGGCGGTGAACTTACGCTTGATGTCCGTTCGGAGTTGCCCGATCCTGCAGAGGATTTAATGAAAAAAGAAAAGGTGGTCAAGATGCGCGAAGTGGTGGAAAAGCTTAAGCCTCGTTACAGGGAATTGGTCGAACTGCGTTATTTCCAGGAATTTTCTTACGAAGAAATTGCAGAGCAGTTAAACCTTCCCCTCGGAACTGTTAAAGCGCAGCTATTTCGTGCGCGTGAATTTTTATACCAGATCATGAAAAACTCAGAGCATAAGTTATGAGATTTAAGGTTTGAGGTTTAAGGTTATTCTAAGGCTTTTGACTTGAAGCTTCAAACCATGAATGATTCATCCATCATTTTAAAATATTTTCCTGACCTTAGTGAGAAGCAAAAAAATCAATTTGCTTCGCTCTTTGATTTGTATGCGGGCTGGAATGAAAAAATAAACCTGATCTCAAGAAAAGATTTTGAGTTTTTTTACGAGCGTCATGTATTGCATTCTCTTGCCATTGCCAAAGTAATTGAATTTGAAAAAGGTTCCGACATCATGGATTTAGGAACAGGAGGTGGATTTCCCGGTATACCGCTTGCTGTCTTTTTTCCGGAATCAAAATTTACACTGGTGGATTCCATCGGTAAGAAAATAAAAGCAGTGAATGAAATCGTTTCAGCGCTCGGCTTAACAAATGTTGAAACACATCACTCACGTGCTGAAGAAATAAAAGCCGCTTACGATTTTGTCGTCAGCCGAGCCACTGCGACCATCGGGGAGTTATTCAAATGGACAAAAGGAAAATATAAAAAAAGCAATCATCATAAAATACCCAATGGATTAATTTGCCTGAAGGGCGGTGAATTGACTGACGAATTGAAAAATTTCAATAATACAGCGACTGTTTTTGAAATAAAAAATTATTTTTCAGAAGATTTTTTTGAAACTAAAAAAGTTGTTTTCGTTTACCCCTGAAGACGACAGTAAAAATTTTTCAAACCCATTACCAGAAAGAGACAGAATTGCGGAAATACGCAATTACTCAGTTTCCGCTTCTTTTTTTCAAAACCTGTAGAACCGACTGTTTTATATATATATTTGTCTGTCTTTAACTGATATCATTATTATTCTTTCTAACCATAAAAAATTAATCTCATGAAAAAAATTACCCTCCTTGTTTCAGCCATTGTGCTGTTTACTCTTTCCTGCAACAAAGAAGAAATGGAAACTTCAGACCCGGCATCTTCCTCATCGGAAGTATTAAGGCAAAAAGAAAACCCTTCTCCTGTGCCGGTTGGAGATCCACTCTCCGTGGGAGAAATTGATAAAATGATTGCAAAAAAGATGGATGAGCAAAACACGTTCAGTTGGCAGGATGCCTCATTGCAATACACCTGGAGCGCTGTTGTTAACAGTGATCATACTATTGCAGTGGGTTACCAGCCTTTAGGTGTAATAGATGTGGAAAAAACACTTCATCTCATTAATATTACAGAGAGAAAATGGAAGAATGTGCATGATGCAATAATAAAACTTGTCCTCGATGGGATAAATAAAAACAATCCCAACCCTGTAACACTTGAACAGGTACTAGTAGAAGACGATAAAAAGCTTCCCATCATTACTTTTAAAATTACGAACAGGAACGTAATAACATCTTTATACAACCTGGAGAATACACGGTACCTTGAACCGCTTGGGTATTATCCTGCCGATTCACGTTTTCGAATTGTGTCCACTTCCGGATGCAGCGCCAGCACGGAGCCGCTTAATGCTGCCGACTGGACTACCATAGCTCCTAACTGCCGCCTTCCGTGGAATTACAATAATGTGAATATTCCTGCTGCATGGAGTGTTTCACAGGGTGAAGGAATAAAAATCGGGGTTATTGATGGCGGTATCAGCTCCACACAGGCTTTGCTGGGCAGCCAGTTTACCAATGGTTACTCTAACGTATCCAGGACTGTAACCACCGATTATACGTACGGATCATCCGCCTACACTTCGTGCACTCACGGAACTTCCATGACAGGATTGGCTGCCGGGCCGCGGAACGACCAGGATGCCGTTACAGGTGTAGCTTATAAAGCCAGCCTTCATTTTATTCATGCGTGTGAAGATGTGGTATTGGATCAGTCAGCAGAAAAAACAGGAGTAAAAAATGCTCTTATCCGGATGGGCGACATTGCCGATGTAAAAATCGTAAGCATGTCAGTGGGTTATCCTTTTGCCAGCAATGTGCTTAAGGACGGCTGCATTTATGCTTATGGTAAAGGCAAAATGCTGCTTGCCGCAGCAGGCACATCGTTTAGCTGGACAAGCTGGTGGGGAGTAATATATCCTGCCGCTTATTCACAATGTTATGCAATAACCGGTGTGAAGGAAAATGGAAGCACCTGCAACTCCTGCCATGATGGAAGCCAGGTTAAGTTTACAATTCCCATGGAACGCAGCACAAATGCCAACCGCAACTCCTTATCACTTCCTTTAAGCGGAAGCGTACCCACTTATATTGGCGGCAGCTCATGCGCCACTGCTACTGCAGCAGGTATAGCTGCACTTGTGTGGGCTGTAAAACCTTCTCTTACCCGCGACCAGGTTTATACCTGCATGAAAAATACTGCCCAGTATTATCCTACTCCTAATTCCAGCAGGGGTTACGGAAATTTAAATGCTTCTGCTGCAGTGACTCTTGCCCAGACCTATTAAGAAAGACTGACAGTAATCTACGAGGTAAAGCAAGGGCCAATCAAATAATTTAATAATCCCCGTCTCTGAATTCCTTTATATTTAAGACGGAGATTAAAGTTAAAAAATTTTATTTTGAAGCCAGCAATGCATTTTCCGCATTCGTAAGATACATCTGCAATTGAGTGATACCGTTCAGTATAAATAAATTGCTGTAGCTGCTGATCTTATCCGGTTCAATGGAAAGTACAGAATGGTTCACTGGAATTAACCCGGCATGACCATTCTCCTTTAACCGGTTGTATTTTATAATTTCTTCTTTCAGCTCTGCTAACAATTTAACGCCCTTTCCGTCATTAAAAAAATCATTACCCACATTCCGCTCATTGATAATAATATTTTTTGTTTCAAAATCATCCGGCAGCGAGGTTTGCCCGATGTCCTGCCGTAAAATCAACCCTTTAATTTCTGCACAGGTATTTTGAATGACAGATGCCAGTTTATTCTTTTCTGAAATTTCACGAGCGGAATTATTTATTCCTTTCTGCATTTGCTGAAGCAGTCTTTCATTTTGTATGTATGAATACATTTTTATTTCGGGGCTGGTTGGCCGCAGGCTCACCATAGTGAAATGCAACCCGGTTACCACCACCAGTAAAATGCTTGACACTATTGTATTCACTTTTGTTTCCGGTTTGCGAATTCCGTTAAAGAAATATATCGGAATGAATACGAACATGGACGTTGCCGTAGTTATAAGCCACAAAACTCCAGTGCGTGATCCCGGCCAATGCTGGATAGTAAAAAGTACAGCAATGCAATAGAGAATTCCGACAAGCGTTCCGCTTGTAATAACAAATTTGTCCCGGTTTGCATTTACTTCCTTTATTTTTAAAATGCTTACCACGGGAAGAAATAATAAGGCCACGGTGGCGATGGAAAGCACAATCAGAATATTTGCTCCCGGCCAGTGCATAAATTTAAAGAGCGAACCTGTAATAAACCCAATAACGGAAAACGTTCCGCTAACAATCATTAATTTTTTCATAGTGTAATAGTTTTTAAACATGAGCAGAGATTTTGTTTCTTCTTCTATTTCGCGCAGCTCTTTTTTATAAAATGTTTTGAGTGTTGCGGAATAAAAGCTCCCGAAGTCTCCGTTTTCTTCGAGGTCTTGTTCAATAATGCAGCAGATGTGATCCAGGAGGTTGGACTGCAGGTCCTCTGTTTCGATACCGTTACGGCTGATGTCGTCACGGATGAATTCTATCTGCTCTTCACTGAGGCAATACATATCACGCGGTTTTTATTTTTATGTCGAGCAGGAAGCGCATGGTGTTCATGAAATCGGCCAGTTCGCTCACCCGCTCTTTGGAAACCTGCTTGCCTGTCGGGCTCAGCCTGTAATGCTTGCGCATACGTTTGCCGATGTATTCTATTTCAGTGGTAAGCAATCCCTCCTCCTCCAGTGCATGAAGCGCAGGGTATAAGGCACCTTCCGTTATCTGGATTTTATCAGACGTAAGAGCCTTTACCTTCTGAGTCATTTCATAACCGTACATTTTTTTATTGTCGGCTAATAATTTAAGCACAATGGTTTTTAATGTGCCTTTGATAAGTTCGGAGGAGTAAATCATTTTGAACTGAATTAATGTTATAACGCAAAAATACATAAGAATATTATGTATTTGTCAATTATGTATAAAAGATTTATGTAAATGGCTGAAACAGAGAATAAAAAATCTCCCGGCAGGAAACTGGATTAGCCTGCCGGGTTGCTGGCTTCAAAAACACGGATGAAACGGATATATCCCGCTCCATCCATAATCTGTTTTATTTTTCTGTTACATCCGGTTTCTTCTCCGATTGTGACAAACGGTTATCCAGCAATTTCGCTGCTTCCACCAAGCGGATAAATTCAGAACGGTAACCGAATTCATCTTTATATGAAGCTGCATTGGCAAGATTCAGCACCTTGCTGTATGATGAAGTTCCTTTATGCTTTGAATCACGCAGGAGCAAACCGAACTCGGCAACGGCAGAAGCAAACTTTAAATTATCACTCATCTGCTGCGGAGAAACATTTTCCCATTTAACTATTTTGCTCACCAGCCGGCTTGTTGTGCCATCTGGTTCTTTATAACGGACTTTAACGGTCATCAGTTCATCGGAAAAATTTTTCTGTGCATGTTCGTTTTTTGACTGGTATTTTAAAGGGTCAATCGATATTCCTGTTGAAGGAGCATCAACCGGAACAATTTCATATAAGGCAGTTACTCTGTGCCCCGATCCCATTTCACCAGCATCTTTTTTATCATCATTAAAGTCTTCGTCATGCAGCATCCTGTTTTCATACCCGATCAGCTTGTATTCTTTTACTTTTAAAGGATTGAACTCCACCTGAATTTTTACATCCTTTGCAATGGTCATCAGTGTTCCTCCCATTTCATTTACCAAAACTTTTTTTGCTTCGAGGATGTTATCTATATAGGCATAGTTGCCGTTCCCTTTATCCGCAAGTTTTTCCATTTTCGAATCTTTATAATTTCCCATTCCGTAACCCAGCACGGTGAGAAAAATTCCATGCTCACGTTTCTCTTCGATAATGCGTACTAATTCGCCATCGCTGGAAACTCCGACATTAAAATCTCCATCTGTGCAGAGGATAATGCGGTTGTTTCCTTCCTGGTGGAAATTTTCCTTTGCTGTTTTATACGCTAACAGGATACCCTCCCCTCCTGCCGTGCTGCCACCAGCCTCCAGCCCGTTAATCGCATTCATGATCGTTTCTTTCTCATTTCCTTTTGTGGATGGAAGTATCAGCCCTGCATTTCCGGCATACACCACAATAGCCACATGGTCCTGCTGCCGGAGCTGGTCAACCAGCAGCCTGAGCGAGCTTTTCACCAACGGAAGCTTGTTGGTTGTCATCATGGAACCGGATACATCAATCAGGAACACAAGGTTGGCGGGAGGAAGATTATCCGTTGCGATTTTTTTTCCCTGCAAGGCAACACAGGCGAGTATATGATCTTTATTCCAGGGGCAGGATGCGGGTTCTGTATAGACAGAAAAAGGATCACCGTTTATAGGTGCCGGATAATCATACGTAAAATAGTTGATCATCTCTTCTATCCTCACCGCATCCTCAGGCGGCAGTGAACCGCCATTGATAAACCTGCGAATGTTTGAATAAGAAGCTGCATCCACATCAATAGAAAAAGTGGAAAGAGGATTGTTCTGCACGCTTCGGAAATTATTTTCAGGAGTGTAATCATACTGTTCAGTGTTCATTTCCCTGTCAGCAATCTGAATGGAATATGCTGCCGGTGGAACAGCCATACATTTCGCCATTACTTCAGGTGCAGCCCTGTCTTCAAATTTGAAATTCCCGTTCATTTTCTTCGCGGATTTCGTCTTCACTTCCTTTAATTCTATCACGGCTTCCGCCTGTGCTTCAGTGCCGCGCACCATCGCAATGTTTGCAACAGTGATTTTACCTTCTTCCAATTTCACTTCTTTTAGTTCTGCATCCTTGTAACCAGTAAACGATACGCGCATTGAATAGGAACCGGCAGGGACTGTTATAGAGTAACTGCCTGCAAAATCGGTTGTTGCCCGTGCTGTTTTTTTTCCTGAAGGATCAATCAGCTCAATGGATACAAATGCAAGAGAATCATTTGTGTTTTTGTCTTTTACTGTTCCGGTTACGGTGCCGTTGCCGTTTTCATGGCCGGTGAACATGGCGAATATGCCAAACCCGATCAGCGGCAGGATGAACAGTGTCATCAGTGATTTTTTTGAAGTTTTCATAGCTGTATGTTTTTAGATTGTGAATATGCTTGTCAGATATAGATGCGTTGCACATTGGCTTTCCATAAAAACTCATTTAAAAATTCCATCAACTGAAAAGAGCGCTTGCTGATTAATGGAACGATTTAAAAAAAATTTAATTGTAGTATTCGATTCTGCGGTATGATAGTCATAAGTTTTTTTGACCGTAACGGGCCCGTGACTTCCGGGTAGAGATGGTAAGGTTTATCCGTGTGTTGGAAAAGTAATGCAACCTGGTATGTAAGAGGGATAATACTTTAGTATTATTAAAAACCCCCTGCCGAACCTGTAAGGATTGTAAGCTTTTAACAGGGAGGACTGCTGTATCGGTTTTGATATTGTTACTTCCTACTATCAATTAAATATTAATATATATCAAAATATGAAAAAAATTCTGATTACATGGATCGAGTTTATCCTGTTTAGTTTAGTTGTAAACGGACAAACTTCCTGGAGAGGCACAATGAGCAGTAGTTGGGCAAATGTATCAAACTGGACTGCCGGTATTCCTGCAGCAAACATTGATGCTATTATAGGAGATGCTAATTTTACAGGCCCTTTTCAGCCGTCAATATCAGGTACAGCAGCAAATTGCAAATCATTGACGATTGGCATAGGCAGCGTTGCCTCCACACTAACTATATCTAAAAATATAACTATATCCGGTGACCTTTTCATTGGTAGCAATGGTTCTGTTTTACATACCGGTTCCAATAGAATGTATGTTAATGGCAACTGGACAAATTCGGGAACTTACTCCGGATTGTCCACAACGGCATCAGTGAGATTTTCCGGAGTTGTACAAAGTATTACAGGAACAACAACATTCCGGGTTATGGCTGTAAATGCCGGCAGTTCGGTTACTATTGCTTCCAATATTATTGTTAATAATAGTTTCTCGGTTGCCGGGATGTTTGATCCTACTCAATTTTATTCTGTTTCAGGCACCGGAAATTTAACCGTAAATTCGGGAGGTATCATATTAGTGCAGAAGTCGGATTTCAATTCTAATTATTCTCTTTCAGGGATTGTCTCATTTAACGGATCAGGTACGGTAGACTATGCGTCTTCTGTAATTGATCAGAATATAAGCAACGCTTATACATACGGTTATCTCCGGATCAGTGGCGGCACTACAAAATACCTTACCGGTAATCTGCCTCCGCTGAGTACTGCATCTGCCGCTACGGGCAGAATTTATATAATTGCAGGCACTCTTGATCTTCAAACATTCACGGCCGACAGGGGAACTTCTCCAACCGGAGGATATATTATAATGGCTGGTATATCAAAACTTAAGATCGGAGGAACTAACGGGTTTCCTTATAACTATAATACGGTCACTATACCTTCTTCATGTACAGTTGAATATTATGGTAATAACCAGAATATAGCAGCTGTTACTTATGGGAATCTTATTCTGAGCAGCAGCGGTGGCGTGGCAACTAAAATTATGCCCGCTTCTGCTTTTACAATAGCCGGTGACCTCACATGTTTGGCAGGTTCCGGTACAGGTGTAACAGTTACGGCTGGTAATAAAATTACAGTTAATGGAAATATGTTTTTCGATGCAGTTACCATTTTCAATGCTGCATCATTCAGCCACGTGTTTAAAGGAAACTGGATAAATGATGGCATCTTCAATGGAAACACTTCCGCTGTCGTTTTCAGCGGCAATAATACATCCTTAAGCGGCACAGGTACCAATAATTTTTATTCGCTTACTTTTTCAGCACCGGGTATAACGGCTTATGGAACTACTGTTATAAATGTTGCAGGAAACCTGGCTACCTCCGGATCAGGAGGGTTTATACACAATCCGGGAGGTACACTTACAATGAACGGTGTAACAAAAACAATTACCGGAAGCGGTTTAAAATTATTTAGCTTAATTATAAATGGAACTTCAACTCTTAATAATGCACTTACCATTTCAGGAGATTTAACAGTAAACGGAACGTTTACGGCAACCGCCAATACTGTTACACTGAACGGGACGTTACAAACTGTTTCAGGAAGCGGAACGATTGGCTTCAATGCATTAAACATCCAGGGAATTGTTTCAACAGCCAGTAATTTTTCGGTTGCATCCAATTTTTCTGTTGCTTCCCCAGGAGCATTTACAGCCACTGCAGGTACTGCTGCTTTTGCCGGATCAGGAACACTTACCGGAACGGCAAACCTGTATCATGTCACTATCAACAGTGCAAAAACACTTACCCTCGGAGCCAATGCCATACTTGGTATTGCCGGTATCTTTACCAAAACCGGAACGTTGAACGTGTCTACTAATACTTCCAATACGGTTGATTATAATTCTCCATTGTCCCAGACCATAGTCAATACAACATACAATAACATTATTCTTTCCAATGGAGGTACGAAGAGCGCATCTGCAGGGTTTACCGTCAATAACGATTTTTCAGTAAATACCGGAGTAACATTTGCAACCTCTGCATATACGTTTACTTTAAAACATGACTTTACTAACAATGGCATTCTAAGCAGCGGAGCATCTACTATACGTTTTACCGGAAGTCCTGCGGTTATAGCAGGATCAGGCATCTCTCAATTTTATAATATTGTTATAACAAACAGTGGCGATATAAGCCTGAACAGCTCCATAGACGTCAACAAAGATTTTACAGCAGACGGAGCTTTTAATGCTGCAGGGAATAAAGTAAATTTTACAGGAACTTTAAGCTCTGTTATCAGCGGTGCCGCGTTTCCGGTCACCTTCGCTGACCTTGAACAAAGCAAGACTGCCGCAACCACAACATTAAATACTCCTGTAAAGGTAACAGGAAGCCTACTGCTGACAAATGGAATTATATATACCTCATCGGCAGATCTTCTCACTCTTGATGGTAATGCTATCGCTTCAATAGGCAGCTCTGCAAGCTATATTGACGGTCCGATAAAGAAAGTGGGTGATGATCCTTTTGTATTCCCGATTGGTAATGGCGGGTATTTCCATCCTCTTACAATTTCATCACCTGCATCTTCTGCAGATGAATATACCGCCCAATATTTTGCTAATGATCCTGACCCTTCGTATTCAGTAAACAGCAGGGACCTTTCGCTTAATCATATGAGCAGGTGTGAGTACTGGAACCTTGACAGGGGGGATGGCTGCCCGGACGTTAATGTGTCGTTAAGCTGGGATGTAAACAGTTGCGGTGTAAACAGCTTAATAGATATGAGAGTTGCCCAATGGGATGGAACAGCATGGAGAGATTTTGGAAATGGCGGGACTTCGGGTAACACAGTTTCAGGAAAGGTGATAAGCGGAACGCCTGTTACCTCGTATGGCCCTTTTACTTTTGGTTCACCGAACGGAGCAAACCCGCTCCCGATAGAAATATTTGGCTTCAGGGCTGTACCGGTGAAAAACCATGTAGATATTTCCTGGTCCACATTAAGCGAATCTAATACTGATTATTTTACGATTGAAAAAAGTACAGACGGGTTGCAGTTCGAAAAGATAAGCACGCTGAAAGCAGCAGGAAACAGCAGTACAGAAATAAAATATTCGATAACAGATGAACATCCTTTCACAGGTACATCTTATTATAAGCTGAAGCAGGCTGATTTCAGTGGTAAGTTCAGCTATACTAATATTGTTAAAGTATTTCTGGGAGATAGTTTTGAATACAGTATTTTCCCCAACCCTTCCGGCATGACCGATCCTTCCATAACGGTCTATGGAACGGCAAATGAAAAAATACACATCGCACTATATGATAACACCGGAAGAGAAGCTTTTTCCCAATTTGCAACATTGGAACATACCGGAAAATCAACTTTTACAATAGAGACAGGACATAACCTGGTTAAAGGTATTTATACGGTGATCATTGCAGTCAATGAAAGTTTATACAGGGATAAATTAATAATCAATTGAGACAGGGCTGTTTTCAATTGACACGGTGATATAATTCATTGTGTCCGGGACACGGCCCGGCATCTGCAGGACAGATGAAATCTCTTACTGATTTCTTGGGAGAGTTTAAAGACTGTAGAGGTAATTTTTCTGCTTCCCTGAACAACCGTTAAATTCACCTGCCACGTCTAACAGAATAAGGGACAATAGTCGTGCTGTATTTTCCGTAAGACAGCCCGCTGATCGCTTCGGGTGTTGCAAAATCATTTCCTATAAATAGACCGGCTGTTTTTTTATTCCCGATTTAACCTGGTTTTAATTTGTTTAATAGCTGATTCATAATTCTGAAAACCATACTTAAAAACAATAGGATTGAATACGGTAACAAATATCAGTTCAAAATTTATTTCAGGAATTTCTCTCAGTAAAGACTTTTACCATGAAATCGTTAAAGCTTTCGTTGCTTTCAAAGGAATACCATTAATCAGGCCATGACAGCAACAGGTGCTATTAGTTCAGTTCCTGCACAGTTATGGAATATTGCCCGAAGACTTCGTAATATTTTTACCTTTGATTCAAAATCAATAATTATTGAAAAATGAAGTTGTGGATATTTAAATGCTATCGGATATGCTTTGGAGAGTATTGACTCAATATTACAATGAATAAAAAAATAGTTTTATCAATTATTTTTGGGTTGCTCTTTATTTGTGAAATATCCGGTCAAATTACATTTCAGAGAACTTTTTCTATCTATGATTACGGCCATTCTGTTAAGCAAACATTTGATGACGGCTATATTATTACAGGTGGATACGGAGATTTTTTTTTGATTAAGACCGATCCGAACGGAGATACCGTTTGGACAAGAACTTTTGAAGCAGTGCCCGGTACTACAGACAATCATGGCAATTCGGTTATACAAACCAGTGACAGCGGATATATCATAGCAGGAAGCATTTTTGTAAGCGCTTTGCGGGGATACGATGTTGTTTTAATTAAAACCAATTCAGCCGGAGATACCATGTGGACCAAAGCTATTGGTGATACCAGCGATGAACGTGGGAATTCAATTGAACAGACCACAGATGGAGGTTTCATTATAACCGGTTATACCAAGAGTTTCGGAGCAGGAAATTATGATATATATCTGATCAAAACCGATAGTAATGGAACTATTCTCTGGACAAAAACATTTGGCGGAAGCGGGTATGATTACGGAAATTCGGTTCAACAGGTCGCGGATGGTGGATACATCATTACAGGACAATGTGGCGGGGGATACCCGGATGCAATTTTGATAAGGACAGATTCCGCTGGGAATTTGGTTTGGTCAAAAACTTATGGAGGAACAGCTACTGATGTAGGTCTTTCTGTTGAGCAAACTGCCGATGGCGGATACATCGTTGCTGGAGAAACTTTTAGCTTTGGAGCCGGATCTGCCGATATTTATTTAATTAAAACAGATTCCATCGGGGATACCTTTTGGACAAAAACATATGGACAGGTAAATGCTGACATTGGAAACCAGGTTAAACAAACTTCAGATAATGGCTTTATCATTATCGGCTCCACCAATAAGACCGCTCATGGCTTTGCACTATTAATAAAAATCAATTCAATAGGAGATACTTTGTGGGCAAAACGTTTTCGCATAACTGAAGGAGGCGGTGAATCTGTTCAGCAAACTGCTGACGGAGGATTCGTTTTTACAGGACACTCGTGGAATTATGTAACGGCCCACACCGATATTTACCTGGTTAAAACCAATGCTAACGGAAAAAGCGGATGCTTCCAGCATAAAGAATCGTTGCTTATTTCATCACCGCCCACCCAGGTTTCAGATATTGTAATGACTGTATCTTCAGGCGGAACTATTGCAGCAGCACCAATAACAATCACCAGCAGAAATACCGGCATCGCAACTCACTGTACCACCCTCGGAGCCGATGAAATGGAGAAAGAATATTCATTCTTTATCTCTCCTAATCCATCTCACGGAGACCTTGAAATAAAATTCCCCGGCATGATTAAGCATGGTAAAATTGATTTTTACAATTGTCTGGGAGAAAAACTTTATTCAGCCATGATAAATTATGAATCAACTAAAACTATGACTTTTAAAAATATGGTTCAGGGAATTTATTTTGTAAACGTATTTGATGGTGAAAACAGTTACTGCAAAAAATTAATTATTGAGCAAGATTGAAAGAAAACAATTGCATGGACGCGGGAACACATCTGATAGCAGTAAGCTTAAAGAAATATTTTTTTAAAAATGACATTTTCCGTTGCAATGCATTTGCGGCTTACCACGGTTCTCACAAAGATGCTATGAAATAAAATCCTTATTTATTAAATAAGAAAGCAGACCAGTCTCTGCTCAGTGTAATTAATGATACAGCCAGGATCAAAATACAGGAAATAGTGCTTTTCATTAAAGGTAAAATTAAATTATTTTAATTTTAAGATAAAGGAAACTCCCCGTTTGAAAAATTGTTTAAAAGAAACGGACAATAAAATGGCAGTTGAAAATTAATATGTCTACATTTGATCTTGCTAAGAAACTTTGTCTATTAAAACCTGGTAAATACTTTCATGAAAAAATTAATACTTCTTACGGGTTTGGTGTTGGCCCTGTTATTTTTTAAACCTGTCCGCGCGCAGTCTTACAAACCCTATCTGAATATACCGGTAACACAATATGGAAACTTACTCACTCCCCTTCCCAATGCATGGACGGGTGGTTTTAACACACCCATTTTTTCCCCGATTGATTTGAACGGGGATGGCATTAAAGACCTTTTTGTTTTTGAAAAAGAAGGTGCATCCCAATTTTATTTCAGGTACACCACATATATCAACCACGGAACAGCTAACCAGGTGGATTATGAAGATGCACCTGAATACAAAAAGCGGTTTCCACAAAATTTGCATGATTGGGCAGTGCTTGTCGACTATGACTGCGATGGTAAAGAAGATATTTTTACTTACAGTTACTCAGGAGGCATGAGTGTGTATCATAATGACTATGATATAACCGGCTTACATTTTCACCAGGTGTTTAGTTTGGTGTACTCGAACTATAACGGAATTCCGGCTAATCTCTATGTTGCGTCAAACAGCCAGCCTGCTTTTGCAGATGTGGATAATGATGGCGACCTGGATGTATTGACTTTTGCAATAACAAGTTATTTGGTCGAGTATCATCAGAATTTAGCGGAAGAAAATTTTGGCCGCTGTGATACGCTTGTTTTTAACATGGCAACTGGGTGCTGGGGACATTTCGGATTAAACGGATTGGACTGCGGGTATATGTTGGGTGTAAGCTGTTTTAATGCAGCTTCACCGCAGTTAACCGATGTAACCGGTTTGACACAACTGCATTCAGGTTTTTGCGCAATAGCGCCTGATATGGACGGAGAAGGTGATAAAGAATTTATAAACGGGGATGTGCATTGCAGTTACCTGCAATATTTTACGAATGGCGGAACATTGCTTTCTGCAAATATGATTTCATGCGACACTTTATACCCTTCTAATAACGCCATAGGAAATCCCCCCGCTTATTTATATTACCCTCAATTGGGCCCTCATTATTTTGATGCGGATAATGATGGCAATAAAGATCTTATTGTTGCACCGTGCGCAACTAATTCAAAAAATTTTAATAACGTATTGTTTTATAAAAACACCACCAATAATACAATAAATGATTTCACCTATATTAAGAACAGTTTGTTTGTGGACGGCATGATTGAATTGGGCGCTGGTGCTAATGTCTCTCTTACGGATATTGACGGAGATGGTTTGCAGGATATGCTCATTGGCAATTATATATATACTGACCAGATTCCGGCAGCTGATCATGCTGCAGTAGCTTATTACAGGAATACGGGAAGCACAACTAACCCTGCATTTAATTTGATGACAACTGATTTCTCAAACCTCAGCAGCATGGGAGTATCGGGTCTTTCGCCCACCTTTGGCGACCTCGATGGCGATGGAGACAAGGATATGATAATTGGAGGCAGTGATGGGTACCTTGATTATTTCGAAAATATCAGTGGCAACTATGTCATGACACAAGTCCATATTAATGCTGCAAATGGCAACCCGATTAATTGCGGGCTATTTGCAACACCTCTTATTGTTGACCTTAACAGAGACGGGCTGTTAGATCTGGTAATCGGTGAAAAAGCGGGGAACCTTAATTATTATGAAAACACCGGTACCGTTACTAATTTTTCCTTCACTTTTATTACAAACACTTTAGGAGGAATAAATGTTACGTTAACAGCATACGATATTAACGGATACAGCGCCCCGTTCATTTATGACAGCCTTCAGCATTACCAGCTGATGGTAGGTTCGTTAAGCGGTTTTGTCCGTAAATATGATAACATTGATAATAATCTTGGGGGTAATTTTCATCTCATTGATTCGATGTTTTTTTACGAACCCATCAGGTCGACTGTAGCAGGAGCTGATATTAATGGAGATGGAAAAATGGATTTTCTTATTGGAAATAATTCCGGTGGGGCTTCATGGTATTCTGATGGAAACACTGTTTCCGTGAATGAAATCCATGCCGGTAATCTTTTTAATATATATCCGAACCCTGCTTCTGATCTGCTTTATATCAGGTTTGAGAAACCGTCAAAGCATGAAATTATAATTGTTGATATTTTAGGCAATAGAATATTTTCTTACTGCAAAAATTCATTTACTGAAACTATTGATCTTCGTAAATGGAGTAACGGCATGTATATATGTAAGGTTATAGATGATGGAGTTATTAAGAATCAGAAATTTATGATCAGGCATTAAACCGCTGTAAGTTTAACACATAATAATTTTACCGCCTTAATTTGCATAAGCGCAACACTGAGAATGAGTGGGTCTTCGGAAGTTCCGCGCTACGGTGGTTAAAAAGATAATAGATAAATGTAACCCGTGCCCAATGGCAACCGGATCTCCGGCTCACCAATGACCCGGCAATTTCCTTCACTCCTTATAATTATAAAGCTGTGGCAACAGGCGGAAATATTGTTCATTTAAGCAAACAAATTCAGGACGGAGAAAATACAATAGATATTTCCGGTTTACAAAACGGAATTTATTTTGTTGTTGTAACAACCGGCAGTCAACGGGGCAGCAACACGAAATTAATTATCGCGGGGAAGTAAAGCAATTGTGCTGACAGTTGCGCCCCATTCAGCAAGTTGTGCAATGGAGTCCAAGCTATTCATAATGTAGCCGGTGTTTAAGGTTCCTCCATAAAAATATATCAGAAGGTAATTTTGCGGTCTGGCCCTCTATTTTTTTTGCCAGTTCACCCTCTTCGTATTCTTCTTTCCATTTTGGATTTGCTGTTTCCTGCATATTTTAAATGTTTCATAACTTCAATATGCCATTCATTTTCGCCCCGGACAAAGTCAGTCTTTTGGGAGACGCTCATTTTTTGAAAATACTTTCTTTTTTTGAATCGTATTTACTGTTCAGGTCCATGTTTGCTGTAAATAACGGCAACGCCCCGTTTGCTTTCATCAGCAATTCGCTTACTTCCTTTTTTGAATAATTCAGGCAGGGGTAATACATGGGTACTATTTCATTCCAATCTGCATAGGTAACATCTATAATTTTATTATTAATTATTAGCCAGGCATGATCAACCCACCCATATTTTGCTCTATAAACTCCTTCCACATATATTATCTCTTTCAATTCAAGAGTAAATAAAATACCAATACAATTATTATAACACAAATGTTCTTTAGTATCGAACTTTTTTTGAAGTTCAATTGATTCAGGAATGTTTATTTGCATATGCAATATGGAAATTATCAAGTACAGATATGCCGGCAAAATAAGCTGATGAAATCTTCTTAAAAATCGTATTAAAGTATGATTTTTTCTTTAGAAGTTCTTATTAAGAAAAGGAACGCTAACCAGAGCCAATCATCAAGCACTTTCTTTTTAAGGGTTAGGATACATAAAAAAGTCCCGGCCTGAGCCGGGGCTTTGGAAACATTTTAAATATTTCCATACTTGGGATACTTATTGATTTTAAATACTTGTTAAAATTAAATTGTTCAGAGCGGCCTTCGACCCTGAATTACTCTCACCAGGATGGCTATAACGGCTATCACGAGGAGAAGGTGAATCAGCCCGCCTGATACATGGAATGCAAACATTCCCAGCAACCAGCCTATAATCAGAATTACGGCAATAGCATAAAGAAGATTTCCCATAATTTTTAATTTTTAATGTTAAACTGTTAGAACCACTTTATGCCTTATCCTCTAAAATAAATGTGCCATCTGTTAGTGGTTAGAAGTAAAATACAGTTTCATGAGTAAATTTTACAATCGTTTATCTTTCCATATGAATAATATCTCCTCTTAATTCTAAAAGTACAAATTTCGTTTTAAATTTCAAATAAAAAAAGCCCGGCTTCTCAGACCGGGCATACACTTAACTAATTTTATGTGATGTAAATATACAAAAAAACTATTGGTTTGTTTTTTTGTTCTTAGGGAGTTTATCGAAAAGGTTATCAAACCAAAAGTAAATTTAATTTCCCATTTTCCATACTGTAACTCGGTGTGTGGCATCTCCCTCCCCTGCGGGGAGGGCTATAGTGAGGCTAAAAACCACCCCCATCTCTCTGGGGTATCGTCATTTAAATTAAGTCCAAATCATTAGTTCAGTTCCACTGTTAACTTTAACGTGTGCATACAATACCTAAAAGCGTTCTTATTAATTATGAACGTGTTCTAGCCTTAGCTCAACGTGTGTTTTGAATATTCTTCAACGTGTGTTTGATTGACCTCAACGGGAACATGAAACACTTGAACGTGTTCATGGTAATCCTCAACGTGTTCTGTATGACCTTAACGAGTGTCTCAAACACTTCAACGTGTGTACGGTGCTCTTCAACGTGAGCATGGAACACTTGAACGTGTTTAAGTTAATCTTGAACGTGTGCTTGTATAACTTCAACGTGAGTTCCAAACACTTCAACGTGTGTTCGGCTCTCTTCAACGTGAGCATGAAACACTTGAACGTGTTCATGCTAATCTTCAGCGTGTTCTTGTATGACTTCAACGAGTGTTTCAAACACTTCAACGTGTGTTTGGCTCTCTTCAACGTGAGCATGAAACACTTGAACGTGATCATGGTAATACTCAGCGTGTTCTTGTATGACTTCAACGGGTATTTCAAACACTTCAACGTGTGTTTGGCTCTCTTCAACGTGAGCATGAAACACTTGAACGTGTTCATGGTAATACTCAACGTGTTCATGGCTAATCTGAACGTGTGTTTCAAACGCCTCCACGTGCTTTTCCCGCACTTCAAGAACCATTACATAATTGCAGGAATAAGTTACATGATTCACACATTATAATAAAGATTAGAATAATAGGAGTACATTTACACTGCAACCATTCTCTTAAATTTCTTTATTGCGCCAAGCGTAAACAGTAGTAGAAAAGTTTCTCTGCGTGTGTGCGTTAAACTTTAAAACAAAATGTTTTCACGAGAAGGTAATCCGATTAAAATTTTATTGGCTGATGATGACGAAGATGACAAAATGTTTTTCGAAGATGCTTTAAAAGAAGCGAATCCAAAAACTCAACTTAAAACTGTAGATGACGGTCAACAATTAATGAAATATCTTGCCGAGGTTGACGGGAATCATCCTGATATTATTTTTCTTGATATTAATATGCCGTGCAAAAATGGGAAAGAATGTTTGAAGGAAATAAGAAGCAATAAGGAGCTTGATGAAGTGCCTGTGGTTATGTTTTCGACTTCTGACCATGAGAAGGATGTTGAGGAAACATTTCAAAACGGTGCGAATCTTTATATTTCCAAACCGGTTTTTTTTGCTGACCAGGTGAAAGTTCTTCAAAAAATATTTTCAACGAACTGGAGGGAAGAATTATTAAAACCTGATAAGAAAAGGTTTGTGCTTCATGCAGGGAAGATTTTATGAAACCGCGGGAGCGGTTTTTTCTTAATAGTTTGAAACAGAACACCCGTTCGAATAAACATCACGCTCAACTGTTGAAAACTTTTTATAAGAATAATTGTATTATTTAAAAATTAGTTTCGTAAGTTTGATATGTTGTTTCATTCACCTGAAAAACAATCCTTATCCCCCATAAGGAAAAAACAACAGCGGTGCAATTTTAAGAAGTACATATTTCTCTTTTATAGAGGGAGAAATTAATTCAGGAATCTGGATAAAATGCTGCTATAAAAAATTAAATCAATAATAAAAGTACCGGCAGGTACATAAAGAATTTCCTTTATGCAGGAAGAATTGCCTGCAATTCGCCTGGGAAATTATTAATTATAACTTAGGATAATGAAATCACAGTTCAGGTATAAAAAGCAAAAAATTGTTTTTTCAGGAAGTGCGCCCGTGGCGGAACGGAAGAAAGCCGCCCCCGAGAAATAAATACTTCCCCCTTAAAATCTATTTTAATTTATTAATCAATTTAAAAAATAAAACAATGAAAAATACAAAATTTAATTTCATATTGATGTTAGTTGCATTGGGATGTGCGCTTAATAGCACGAAAATAGATGCACAAAATTTTACAGCCGCTAATGTAACTGATAATGGAGTGCTCATTTCCAGTACCCGTAAGATAGGCAGTGATATACTGGATAACAGTAGTAATACATATAGAGTATGTACATGGGCAGACGGGAGCGGCAAGGCAAGATTGGAATGGAGGGTTAATTATAGTGGTAGCCTGTATGTATCAGGACTCTATTTTACGAACAAAACAGCTGTTGTTACTCAAGATGTATGCCTTGTAGTAGGAGGAAGTGATATTTATGCTTTAGCTGTCTATTACCAGGGCAGTACTTTTAAAAAAATTTTCTATGAATTATTTAAATGGAATACTACCACGCATGTTTTTGTTTCTCAATCCTGCACCACACTTTCAACAAATGTAAACTCAAATAATGCAACTAATATTGATGCCGATGAAAATGGAAACTTTATAATGGTTTGGGATGACAATGGAACCATTTACGGACAATACGGCATCATATCCAGTTCTGTTCCTGCTTTAAGCGGCTCCGTAACTTCAATGACTACAGGTGTGTCACCTGATGTTTCCCTTTATGACCCATCAGATATGTATCTTGCTTACATCAACTCTGGTCTGGTTGTTGATAAATTCTCTTCAGGTAGTTTATCAACACTCACTAATAAGTTATCTGCCGCTGGTTCCGTTTTTCCCAGGATTTCCAGCCCTAATCAACACAATGGCAATGCTGATGATTGGGCGGTTGTTACCGAAGATGTTGTCGTTATTTCAAGCGTTAATCACTACCAGATTACAGCTTATATTTCTGTTGGCGGTACCGTGAGCAGTGCAATAGTTTGTAATGACGGAACTTTAATAACTTCCGGGGGAATTGACCTTGCTCCTAATTTTGAACCGGTAATAACTTATGACAGCCAGTCATCAGCTAAAATATGGGTTGCATGGACGTTCGATAATTCCACGCCCACCTATAGTACAGGAACGTCTTATCAGGCCGTTTATCCTGTTTCAGTACATTTTAATACCTCAGGATCTGTTGGTGGCATTACAGCTTATTGGAACGTACCAACTCCGGTCGCAGCAAACAATGCTAAAATATGTCCTTCCCTTGCCGGACGACATTCATCTGCTACTTCGAACCAGGAGAAGCTGTTTGTTGCTTATTTAAACGATGTTAACGACAATCTGGTGATGAAGAACAATGTTATTACAAGCACTGCCACAAGCCTGAGGACAGCAAACAACAGTACATCATTTAATGAGACAATTAAAGGAATGCAAAACTTATTTCAGCCCTCATACTCCGGCATGTTCTCCTTTCGTTTATTTGATTTATCCGGAAGAATTATTTTATCTGCAAATGCAGACCTTGACCGTTTAAAAGAACTCTTCTTTGAAGAATCAAAAAACTTAAACAGGGCAGTTTATTTTGCAGAATTGATTTCAGAAGATAAAGCTGTAAAAAGAAACGGCAAAATCTTTATAGCCGAATGAGTTTTAAGCAATGAAGCTGTTTAACCTTCGGATATAAAATCAGGGTTTACCCTGATGCAATTTTGTTTTTTTATATTTTTCTTTGCAGCTTCGTTTAAGTAAAAAATTTGTCAATGCAAAAAATATTTTGCACATTCGCTCAATAAAAAAAGAAAAAATATGTAAATAGAAAAAGCACATACAAAAAATTGCGTTAGGCAGGTTCTTGGTTCGAAATCCGCGAAGTTTCAGTTGCCTCTAAGAATAAGACTAACGCTCACGTTAGGCGTGGGCGTAGCTTATTTGGAGGCGGGTTCTTCGCGGAACCTCGAACCAGGTGGTTACTAACCCACGCTGATTTTTTTATACGCATTTAATCTTATGAAAACTTAATCCTATTGAATGATTTTGATGTTTGTAAATACTATCTGATAATTCTTAATTTAAATTCACATTAACCCGAAGGGATGCCTTCGATTTAAAAATTATTCAACCCATGAAAAAATCTATTGTTTTTGTCTTTCAATTATTAGTATATGCATCGTGTACTTTTAGCATCCATGCGCAAACGGTTAATGTCAACTATTCCGGCACTGACACTGTGCGGACATGCGACACCAGCTTATTTTCGGCTACATTTACCCTTCCTGCAGGAAATCACCATATCAGCATAGCGGACAGCGTAAATTTGCCCTGTGCAAATCCCTCTTGTACGGCTGACCAGCTTTCTGTATTTCACGTGGTAAGCGGTGCTGCGGGAGACTTTACATGGGATGCCGGGACACATTCATGGATTATTGACCTGAACTCAATGGGTGATACCACGTACACGCTCACTTATAGTGTGCGATTGGATTGCAGCCTTGTACCAGGCTGTTTTGATTCAGTTATTTCCTCCTTAATTTTTTATCAAAAATGGCGTGATACAACAAGCGTAATATTTAATGTTGACAGCACGGGAACGAATCAAAAAGAGAGTGTTATTCTTTATCCGCACTTTAAAGAAACCACTTCCCTGAACTTTTATGGAAACTATCTCGATACTGTTTCAATCTATCATGTGTATGAAAATAACGGAACTATGGATGCCGATATTCAATTCTCATTCATTGCGTCACCATTTAATTCCTGTTCGTCAGATACAATCTGGTCTGTCTATTATGCTGTGGGTGATCCCTCTGACCCCTCTTTGCTTTCGTATAACGATACACTGTCGGCAGCCTGGGACAGTGTCAGTGTTGCAACAGGCGAAGCGCTTGTGGTGAGGAAAAATGTTATTGTGCGGGAATGTATTGATGCTTCATGCACCCATGAAAGGGATACACTGGTATGGAAATGCAATTTCAATGATGTGGTATTTTGCCAGGA
>Ga0134123_10000041_pt1 | contig 77493 bp, 61 predicted proteins | sample KB303_FD_96460 | JGI IMG/M metagenome (GOLD analysis project Ga0134123, IMG submission 96460) | Terrestrial soil microbial communities without Nitrogen fertilizer from Kellogg Biological Station, Michigan, USA - KB3-0-3 | ecosystem: Environmental > Terrestrial > Soil > Unclassified ...
GCAGAAGCAGGCGGGCGGCGGCAGCTACGTCCCGGCGAACAACGCGTGGGAATACGACCCTGCAGCCGATGCCTGGAAGGCGCTGGCCGCGATGCCGACGAGCAGGCTCGCCGCGGTGGCCGTCGCGGCGGGCGGAAAGATCTACGTGATGGGCGGCGCGACCAACTACAGGAACAGGGACGGGCAGTCGCTCGAGCCGAACCAGCCGCATCGCGTCCTCGACGCCAACGAGGTCTACGACCCGGCCACCAACAGCTGGGCGGCGAAGCAAATCCTGCCGACGCCGCGCAACTCGATGTTCGCGGGGGTGGTGAACGGGAAGATCTATCTGATCGGCGGCCGCGTCGCGTCGGCGTTTGCCACGACCGGCAGCGTCACCGACGTCGTCGAGGAGTACGACCCGGCGACCGACAAGTGGGGCTTCCTCAAGGACCGGATGCCCACGCCGCGTGACGAAGGCGTCGCGGCTGTCTTCAACAACCGCATTTATGTCGCCGGCGGCGAGAGCATCACGGCGCTGAACAACTCCGTCTCACGCGCGTTCGAGGCCTACGACCCGGCGAGCAACAGCTGGCAGGCGATCGGCAACATGCCGCTCGCGCGCTACGGCCTGGCCGGCGGCATCATCGGCAACCGCATGCACGTCGTCGGCGGCCACATCACCGCCGCGTTCGGCGGCGGCGAGCCGCTGAACACCGCGCAGCACGATGCGCTGGAGTTGAGATAAGAGGCGGCTGGTCCGCTTTCGCGTGGCGTTCACCGCTCCGCGGGACCCGCCCCACGTACGGCCTCGGCGAGTAGGGCGGTTCCGCGAAGCGACTGGTGCCAGCGCGAGCGGACCCGCCGAACCTAATGTCCCCCTGCCTCCAGATGCTGCACTAACTCGACCTTCACGCCGTCCGGCGCTTCGAGATAGACGATGCGGTGCGGCAGTTGATCGGGCTGGGTACAGAACAGCCGGCGGATGCCTGTCTCGCGCGTAGTCGAGGGACTCCCTTCGTCAGCGGGCGCGTTGACGAAGTTGCAGGCGGGGTAACCGCGCGGGTTCGTGTCGGACGAGAACTTCACGCCGAGCGTCTTCAGGTCGTTGACGACCTTGTCCAGGTCGAGCGGTCCCCACGCCAGGCGATCGATCGAATGGCCTTCGCTCGGGGTCGTGGTGTCGTCCTTCGTCGCGAACACGTAGAAGAGGCCGAGGTCGCGGTAGCGGATCCCTTCGCGGCCGTAGACCGACGCGCGATCGCCGCCGAACGCCCGCACGTACCAGGCGAGGCTCGCGTTGGGATCCCTGACGCGCAGGTTCACGTGATGAAGGCCGAGGTTGTCGGGATCCTCGACGAGCTCGAGCCGCGTTCCCCAGGGATCCTCGGCGAAGGCGTGTTTCCAATCGGCGCCGATCTTTTCCGGCGGCGACAGGATCTTCACGCCCGCCGCCTGCAGGTCCCTCACCTTCGCGTCGAGGTCGAGATACGAGAAGCCGATGCTGTCGACGACGCTGCCGGCGGTCGGCTTGGCGCTGGAGGAGATGTCGAAGATCAGCTGGAGCGGAAGCGGGTGATCGCCGCTCCACCTGCCGAAGGCGACGCGGTCGGCGGTTTCGCCGGCGTTGCCGCCGATGTTCCGCAGGTACCAGTCGCGCGCCTGCGAGATTTCAGGAACGGCAAGATGGATCGAGTCGAACGGCGGCGCCTCGTACTGCGCGTATGCAGTCACGGGCCACAGAGACACGGAGACACAGAGAACAACAAAAAGAATCTCCGTGACTCTGTGTCTCCGCGGCACGTGATGCCCGTGAAAGTTGCTAGTTAGTACGTCCAGCACCCGCGAATTCGAACACCTCGTTCAGCGCCGAATCGAGCGCGTGCCCGCCGCCGCCGGCGAAGACCGTGTGACCGCCGATCACGAACAGCTTGCCGTTGAACGCCGCCACGTTGACGCCATGCCGCCCGGTCGGCAGCGCCGGCAGCCGGTACCAGTCGTTCGCGGCCGGGTCGAACACCTCGACGTCCCGCAGCACGCCCTCGATGTGGTAGTCGTGCTGCTCGCCGCCCGCGACGTAGATCTTCCCCTGGTAGGTCGTCCATCCCTGGCCGCTGCGCGGCGACGGCATGCGGTTCATCGCGCGCCACGAATCGGTCGCCGGGTTGTACTCCTCGACGACGTCCACGTTGGCGGCGGTGTAGCCGCCGATGTTATTGGCGGTGATGCGGCCGCCGATCAGGTAGATCCGCCCGTTGACGACGCCGATCGCCGGATGGTTGCGCGGCGTCGGCATCGGCTTGCGCGTCTCCCAGCGATTGGTCGCGGGGTCGTACGCCTCGTTGGTGCCGACGACCAGCCCGCCGTTCTGCGTGCGGCCGTCCGGCCCGGTGAGATCCGCCGAGCCGCCGATGAAGTAGATCTTTCCGCCGAGTTCGACCGCCGCGCCCGCCGTGCGCTTCGAGTTCAGCTTCGCGAGCGCTTTCCAGCTGTCGGAAGCCGGGTCGAATTCCCACGCGTTGTCGAGCGTGGCGCTGGGCGCTTCCTGTGTCATCGCACCCGAGCCGCCGAACACGTAAATCTTGCCGTTGGCGGTCGCCGCGCTCATGTGATCGGAGAAGAACGGCGTGTTCTTCTTCTCCGTCCAGGTGTTGTTCGCGAGGTCGTAGACCATGACGCGGGCCGGGTGCGTGGCGCGCGCGCCGGGCGTGAGCACCGCGGCGTTGCCGCCAATGAGATAGAGCTTGTCGTTGATCTGCACCGGCGTGTATTCCTCCGCCGGCTGTGGCAGCTTCGCGTACTTCTCCGTGTCCCAGCGGCCCGGCGACTGCTGCGCGGAGAGGGTCCAGATGCCGAGCACGAGGGTGATGGCGAGAGCCGCGCCGGTCCGCCGCGTTGCCGCTGTCATGCTGACGCTCCTTCGGCGGTGTCCGCCGTTAATCCCCGGCAATTCCGAGGGATTGCGCGCAACGATAGCATGTCCGGCTGAAGCCGGATTCCACCGGGGTCGGTGGTCGGGCGCCGCTTCGACGGGCCCCGGCTTTAGCTTGTCTTCACCCCTGCCGGGCGCTAGACTTCGGCCCCAAACATCATTTCTGGAGCGCTCGATGTCCGTGGTCATCAAACGTGTCTTCGCGGTGCTTGCCGCCGCCTGTGTCGTCGCCATCGCCGTCGGGACGGTGAACGCGCAGAACCCGCCCGCGCGCGGCATGCGCTGGTCGAAGGCCGCGCCGTTCCCCGAGCCCGAAGAGGAGCTGTACGGCACCGTCCTCAACGGGAAGTTCTACGTGATCGGAGGCTTCGGCTTCACGCCGCCCGGCGTCCAGCCGCCGCCGCCAGGCGTGAGCAAGGGACCGTGTTTCAGCTGTCCGCCCGCGCTCGTCTACGAGTACGACGCCGGGCCGGACAAGTGGACGAAGAAGAAGAACATCCCCGTCGCGGTGCATCACCAGGCGCAGGCCGGCTACAACGGGAAGATCTACATCTTCGGCGGCTGCACGCGCGCCATCTCCGGCGAGGGCGGCAGCACCAACGTGTGGGAGTTCGACCCCGTGGCCGATTCCTACAAGGCGATGGCGCCGCTGACGGTCAAGCGGTGCTCGCCGGTGGCTGAAGAAGTCGGCGGCAAGATCTACGTGATTGGCGGCCTCGAGCCGTACGAGAACGGCAAGGGCACGCGCGTCACCGGGCGCAACCAGATGTTCGACCCCGCGACCAACACGTGGACCGAGCGCAGCCCGATGCCGACCGCGCGCAACCACGCATATGCGGGCGTGGTGAACGGCAAGATCTACGTCATCGGCGGCCGCATCGGCGCCGGCAACATCCCCGCGACGACCAACGTGGACATCGTCGAGGAGTACGATCCGGCCACCAACCTGTGGGGTCCGATCAAGGACCGCATGCCGACGCCGCGCAGCGGCGGCGGCGCGGCCACCTACAACGGCAAGATCTACGTCGGCGGCGGCGAGCTGCAGAACCGGCAGATGTCGGCGGCGTTCCGCGCGCTCGAGGCGTACGATGCGGCGTCCAACACGTGGGAAGTGCTTCCCTCGATGCCCACCGCGGTGCACGGCAACGCGATGGGCTTCATCGGCAACAGGCTGCACGTGGTGAGCGGAAAGATGGAGGGCGGCGGCGCGCCGGACATGGCGGGCACCGAGCATCCGTACGCTACCGCCTCGCACGACGTGCTGGAGATTCCGTCCGGGACGCAGTGACGGCAGAGAAGTGGAAAAGTGGAAGAAGTGGAAAAGTGGAAAAGTAAGTTGAAAGTGGAAAGTAAGTTGAAAGTGGAAAGTAAGTTGAACGTGCACAGAGGGGGACACATGTTGCGACGGGCTCTACTCGCGGCGCTGCTCTTCACATTCGCCTTCATGGCGGCGCCCGCGATGGCGCAGACCACCAACGGCGTCATCGCCGGCATCATCAGCGACGCGCAGGGCGGCGTGCTGCCGGGCGTCACGGTCACCGCCCGCAACGTCGACACCGGCGCGATGCGGGACATCACGACCGAGGCGGACGGCCGGTTCCGGTTGGCCGGCCTCATCCCGGGACGCTACGAGCTGAAGGCCGAGCTGCAGGGCTTCGGCACCGTCACAGTGCCCGACATCACGGTGGCCGTCGGCAGCGAGACGACGCGCAACGTGACGCTGCAGGTGCAGGGGCTGCAGGAGTCGGTGACCGTCACCGGCGAGGCGCCCGTGATCGAGGTCGCCAAGACCGACGTCTCGGGGATCGTCACGCAGGACCAGATGCAGATGCTGCCGCTGGCCACGCGCCAGCCGATGGATCTCGCGCTGCTGCTGCCGGGCACGAACCAGGATGCCGTGCGCGCGCGCAAGGCCAACTCGAACATCGGCGCCGGCGCGTTCACCAACGGCTCGGCGCTGCTCGTCGACGGCGTGTGGAACAAGGAAGGCAACACGGGCGAGCCACGGCAGGACTTCCCGCAGTCGGCGATCCAGGAGTTCAAGGTGTTCGTCAGCCAGTCGCCCGCTGAATACGGGTGGACCGCCGGCGGCGCCGTCTCGATGGCGACCAAGAGCGGGACCAACGCCCTGCACGGCGAGGCGTTCGAGTTCTATCGCAATAAGGCGCTGAACGCGGTCGATCCGTTTGCCAAGGCGGCGGGGCAGCCGAAGCCGAATTTCAGCCGTCATCAGTACGGCTTCGCGATTGGCGGTCCCGTGGTCAAAGACCGCGTGCACTTCTTCGAGGCGGCCGAAGGCCTGCAGAACAACCTGTACGACAACGTCGTCGTGCGGGTCCCGCAGTTCTACGGCAACATGAACGGCGTCTTCGAGAGTCCCGAATACAACCACATGTCGTTCACGCGCGGCGACGCGCAGATCAATCAGCGGCAATCGCTCTTCGCGCGCTACGCGTGGCAGATCTCCGACTTCACGTGCGAGGGCTGTTCGGCCTCGTCGTCGACGCCGTGGTTCTCGGGCGGCGGCATCAAGCAGAAGCGCTACTCGTGGGCGGGCGCGCATACGTGGGTGCTGTCGCCGAGAGTGCTGAACGAGATTCGCGGGCAGTACACGAACTATCACTTCCGCCAGCACCCGCCGGGCGTCGAGCCGCAGGAGGACCTGTTCGACAGCTCGCCCGCGCGGTCCGCGCCGCTGACGGCGACCTACACGTTCCCAAGTCTCAGCTGGGGCACGAGCGGCAACTTCTATACGAAGCAGATTTCGCGCGAACTGCGTGACGACCTGTCGATGACGACCGGCACGCACACCTGGAAATTCGGCGCCGGCGCGCAGGAACTCGCCGTGCACGGCGACAACCGGCCGTCGCTCGGGGCGTGGACCTTCTCGGTGGATCAGCCGTTCAACCCGGCGAACCTGGCGTCGTTCGTCCCGGTCGCGGGCTCCGTGCGTCAGTTCTCGTCGGGCAACCTCGTGAAGCTGCCGACGTTCACGCCGAACGTCATGACGAACTATTACGTGGAAGACGAGTGGAAGCCCGCCGGCGGCGTCACGCTGAACCTCGGTCTCCGCTACGACTACCAGATGCACGGCTTCAACCAGGGACTGTCGCTCGACGCGAAGGACCCCGTGTACGGCACGCCGCTCTTCCCGACCACGGGCACCGGGGCGAGCCTGGCGCCGCTCGTGCATTTCGACCAGCGCGGCGACAGGAACAACTTCGGTCCGCGCGTCGGCTTCGCGTGGGACGTGCGCAACGACACGAAAACCGTGGTGCGCGGCGACTACGGGATCTACTACAACCCGATGAACCTGCAGATTACGTCGGCGGAGCTGAACAACTTCAGGCAGCCGACGGCGATCATCGCCAACCCGACATATCCCGATCCGTACGGCGGCCGCGATCCGCTGACGTTCGTCTCGACCGCACCGGCCAACATCCAGGTGATGGCCGACGATCTGGAGAACCTGCAGTCGGCCGCCTACACCGTCGGCGTGTCGCGGGCGCTCACCGGGGCGATCGCGCTGCACGTGGACGGCGTCTACAACCACATGTCGAAGGTGCCGATGACCATCGACATCAACCCGCGCAGCGGCGGCACGGCGGGCGCGCGTCCGCTGCCGCAGTTCGCGCGCGTGCTGCAGGCGCAGTCGATCGGGTTCATGAACTACAAGGCGCTGCTCGTCCGGCTCGAGAAGCGGCTCGAGCACAATTACATGTACCTCGTGTCGTATACGCTGTCGGGCAGCCACGGCAACGTGAACAACTCGGGCGGCACGCAGTCGGTCGTCACCGACTCCGCGCACCTCGAGTTCGACGAGGGTCCCAACAACAGCGACCGGCTCCACACGCTCGTGGCCAGCGGCTCCGTGATGCTGCCCGGCCAGGTGATCTTCGGCGGCGTGTTCAGCGCGCGCTCGACGATGCCGTTCAGCGCCATCGCCGGCATCGATATCAACGGCGACGGCAACAACACGGACTACGTGCCGGGCACGAACCGCAACGTCTTCAACCGCGGCAACGACGCGGCCATGCTGGCGGCGGTCAACGCGTGGCGCGCGGCGCAGACGCCGGCCCTTCCGGCCATCTCGCCGAACTTCAGCACCAACGAGTTCTACGCGCTCGACATCCGCGCCAGCAAGTCGATCGCGCTGAGCGCGGCACGGCGCGTCGAACTGATCGGACAGGTGTTCAACCTGTTCAACCGGACGAACATCATCGGCGCGTGGACGACCAACGCGCTGTCGCCGGCTTTCGGCACCAGCGTGTCGGCGGCCCCGATGCGGCAGGCCGAAGTGGCCCTGCGGTTCACGTACTAAGTGGAAAAGTAGAGAAGTGGAAAAGTGGAAAAGTAAGTAGACAAGTTTTAACTTACTTCTTCCACTTTTCCACTTTTCCACTTCTTCCACTTTATGGGAGCTCTCCTCAGCGCCGTCTTCTTCTTCTCCGGCGCATCAGCCCTCATCTTCGAAACGCTTTGGTTCCGGCAGGCGGGGTTGGCCTTCGGCAACAGCGTCTGGGCGTCGAGCCTCGTGCTCGCGGGCTTCATGGCCGGACTCGCGCTCGGCAATGCGCTCGCCGCGCGATGGGGCCAGCGGCTGTCGAATCCAATCCGCGCGTACGCAATAGCCGAAGCCGCGATAGCGCTCACCGGCGTCGGCCTCGTGTTCGTTCTTCCCGTTCTCGGCTCGGCGCTCGCGCCGGTGTTCCGGCCGCTCCTCGATCGGCCGTGGGCGCTCAACCCGCTGCGGCTGCTGGTCGCGTTCGGCCTGCTGCTGATTCCCTCAACGGCGATGGGGATCACGCTGCCGTTGCTGACGACGGCCCTGATGCGCCGGAGTCAGAAGGACGAAGGGCGGTTCGGCCGCGTGCTCGGCGCGCTGTACGGATGGAACACGCTCGGCGCGATGGCGGGCGTGGTCGCAGGGGAGATGTTCCTGGTTGGCCGGTTCGGCATCAGGGGCACCGCACTCGCTGCCGGCGCATTGAATCTGCTCGCGGCGGCGGTGGCGGGAGTGCTGTCCGGCGGGTCCGGATTGTCGTTCGGCGGGTCCGCCTCGCAGGAAACCGGTGCTCGGCGGGAGCCGCCCCACGTACGGAGTGCTCGGCGGGACCCGCCCCACGTACCCTCGGAGTCCGTACGTAGGCCGCGTGTCACCAGGCCTGATGTAGGCCGGGTCCTTTCGGACCCGGCGCCACCGCATCGTGGACCCGGCAGACTCCGGTGGCTGGCGGCAGCCTTCGGAGCCGGATTCTGCCTGCTCGCGCTCGAAGTCATCTGGTTCCGCTTCCTCCTCCTCTTCGTCAAGGGGCACTCCGACGCCTTCCCGGTGATGCTCGGCGTCGTCCTTGCCGGCATCGCGCTCGGTGGTCTCGCCGCGTCGCTCTGGATGCGCGTGGTCCCAGGGGCGCATCGCTTTGCGGCGCCGGTCGCGTTTGCCGCGGCCGTGGCGACCGTGACGTCGTACGCGGCGTTCCCATCGGTCATCGCGCCGTTCGGGTTGTCGTCGATTGCGCAGCCCGAGGCGATCCTGCGCCTGAGCCTGCCGCTCATGCTCCCGGTCTCGTTCGTATCGGGCATCTTTTTTCCGCTGGTCGGCGCGGCGCTGAGGAGCGGGCTCGCCTCGGACATCGAAGCCGCCGGCGTTCTGACGCTCGTCAACACCAGCGGCGCCGCAATCGGATCGCTGGCGGCCGGATTCGTATTGCTGCCCGGCCTTGGCGTCGAGAAGTCGTTCTTCGCCGCGGCGGCGATGTACACGTCGATCGGCCTGCTGCTGTTCGCGCGCACGCGCCCGTCCACGTGGGTTGCGGCCGCGGTGTGCGCGCTCGGCCTGGCGCTGTTTCCCTTCGGACAGCTGAACGCCCGTCTCCTGTCGATTCCTGTCGAACGATGGGCTGAAGGAGAGCCGGAACGCCGCCTGGTCGCGGTGCGCGAGGGCGTCACCGAGACCATCGTCTTCTTCCAGCGGATGCTGCTGGGCAAGCCGGTCTCGGACGTCATGCTGACGAACTCCTTCTCGATGTCCACGACCGGATACGGCGTGCGGCGGTACCAGAAGCTGTATGTCTACTGGCCAGTCGCGGTGCACCCGGACGTGAAGCGCGCGCTGCTGATTGGCTACGGCGTCGGCAATACGGCGAAGGCGCTCACCGACAGCGCGGCCATCGAGTCGATCGATCTGGTCGATCTCTCGCGCGACATCCTGTCGATGGCGCCTGTCGTTTTCCCGGACGAGCGCCAGCAGCCGCTGCGGGATCCTCGGATGCGCGTGCACATCGAGGACGGCCGCTACTTCCTGCAGGCCAGCGATCGGCAGTTCGACCTGATCACCGGCGAGCCGCCGCCGCCCGGGATCGCCGGCGTCGAGAACCTCTACTCGCGCGAGTACTTCCAGCTGATTCACGACCGCCTCGCCGATGGCGGCATCGTCACGTACTGGCTGCCGTTGGCGGACCTGAGTGACGTCGCCGCGAAAGCGATCCTGCGTGCGTTCTGCGACGTGTTCGACGACTGCTCGCTGTGGAACGGATCGGGGACGAACCTGATGATGGCTGGGAGTCGTGACGCGGCCGGACCGCACCCGGGGCCCGACCCGGTTTCCGATCAGCAGTTCAGGGCGCAATGGAGCACGCCCACGACCGCCGCCGAGATGAAGCGCCTCGGCATCGAGCGTCCCGAGCAGCTTGGCGCGCTCTTCATCGGCGACGCCACCTTCGTGCGCGCCCTCGTCGACGGCGCCACGCCGCTCACGGACGACAACCCGAAGCTGATCGAAGCACCGTCCTCGTCGCAGGAGGAATCGACGCGCCTCTTTGCGAGCATCACGGATACCGGCGCCGCCAGTACGCGCTTCCAGACGAGCCCGCTCATCGCGCGGCTCTGGCCCGCGTCGGCGATCGGCTCCTCGATTCCGTACTTCGACGTGCAGCGTGTGATCAACGCGCACATGTACGGCAGCCTGGTCAGGCAGTCGCTCGCGCTCGACGACGTCCACCGGGTGCTCACGGGATCGACAGTTGGAACCCCCGTCATGTGGCGGCTGGCCAGCAACGCGGACATCCAGCAGGTGGTGGCCAACGCGACGCCGGAGGAGCTGATGAACCCGCTGCTGCAGTATCACCTCGCCATCCGGCTGCTCTCGGAGAGGAGCTATCGTGCGGCCGCGGACGCGTTCGACCGCGCGACCGCCTCGCCCGAGGTGCGCGACAACGCGTTCGTCCTCTACATCTATTCGCTGTGCCTGTCGGGCCAGCGCGCGAAGGCGCAGCAGATCAGCAGCGCCGCGTTCGCGGCATCCGGCGTATCATCGCTGCCGCCGATCTGGATCTGGTTGAAAGAGACGTTCGGGATCGACCCGTCGCGGCGCCGTTAGTGGTGGGTCGTTGGTGGTTGGTGGCTGGAGGTTGAACGAAAGGTGGCGCTGTATGCCCGGGAAGCCGTCACGGCGGACGTTTGTCACGACGCTGGCTGCCGTCGGCGCGGTGGCGCGTGGTGCCGATGTGCAGGGACAGCAGGTCAATCGTGTCAGCGCGTTCGATCACGTCGCGGTGCCGATGCAGAACGTCGAGGCGATGATCGCCTTCTATCGCCGGCTCGGATTTCAGCTGAATGAGAGCGAGAACGCGGTGTCGGTCTACGTCGGCAGCCAGATGATCAATTTCCATCGGCCGGCGCGCTGGCAGGATCCGTCGTTCACGCTGCGCGCGGCAGCGGCGAAGCCGCCGGCGGGCGATTTCTGCTTCGTGTGGGACGGCACGGCCGCGGCGCTGAAAGCCTGGCTGCAGAACGCGAGCGTGAAGGTCGAGATCGGGCCGGTCGATCGCGCAGGTGGAAGACGAAAGGCCGGCTCCAGCACCTACGTCCGCGATCCGGATGGCAACCTGCTGGAATTCATGATCTACGGGGCATAAGTGGAAAAGTGGAAAAGTGGAAAAGTGGAAAAGTGGAAGAAGTTACAATCGCGCACGCAGGAGGAAGTCGGATGTTCAGGCGTTCACTTGCATTTATTACGGCTGTCTCGCTCATCGGCGCAGCCGCCGGGACGGTGCGCCTCGCCGCGCAGGGCGGCCTGCGCTGGGTGAAGGCGGCGCCGTTCCCCGAACCTGAAGAGGAGCTGTACGCCGTCACCGTCAACGGCAAGATGTACGTGATCGGCGGCTTCGGCTATATGCCGTTCGGCAACCCGCCGGGCCTCGTCTACGAGTACGACCCTGGTCCCGACAAGTGGGCGAAGAAGAAGGTGCTCCCGCAGCGCGTGCATCACCAGGCGCAGGCGGTCTTCAACAACAAGATCTACGTCCTCGGCGGCTGCAAGCAGGGCATCTTCGGGACCGACGCGGTCACCAACGTCTGGGAATACGACCCCGCGACCGACAACTACCGCGCGATGGCGCCGATTCCGGGGCCGCGCTGCTCGGCCGTGGCGGCGACGGTGAACGGCAAGATCTACTTGATCGGCGGCATCGAGCCGTTCGAGAACGGGAAGGGCAGCCGCATCAGCGGCCGCAACCAGGCGTTCGACCCGGTCGCCAACACGTGGAGCGCCACCGACCTCAGCCCGATGCCGACGACGCGCAATCACGCCTTCGTCGGCGTGGTGAACAACAAGATCTATGTCATCGGCGGACGGCAGTCGGCCGGCATGATTCCCTACAGCAGCAACACCGACGTGGTCGAGGAGTACGACCCGGCGACCAACACCTGGGGCGGCGTCAAGCAGCGGATGCCGACCGCGCGCAGCGGCGGCGGCTACGCCACCTACAACGGAAAGATCTACATCGGCGGCGGCGAGTGGATCTCGCGCGAGGTGATGGCGTCGTTCCGCGCCCTCGAGGCGTACGACCCCGCCACCGACACGTGGCAGCTCCTGCCGGCGCTGCCCGGGGCGGTGCACGGCAACGCCATGTCGTTCATCGGCAGCCGGCTGCACAACGTGAGCGGCAAGATGGAGAACGGCGGCCTGCCCGATCAGATGGCGCCGGCAACCGCCGATCACAGCGTGATGGAATTGCCCGCCGCAACGGGCCGGACCAACTGACGGGGACCGATCATGAGGACACGAACTCTTTCGACTGCCGCCGTCGTCGGTGCCCTGGCGCTTGGCGCCCTCGCCATGCAACCGGTGCTTCGCGCCCAGGACCCCACGTTGCGCTGGGTGAAGGCCGCCCCGTTCCCCGTTCCGGAAGAGGAGCTGTACGGCGTCTCGGTGAACAACAAGATGTACGTCATCGGCGGCTACGGCACGACCGGTCAGCCGGCGCCGGCGATGGTGTGGGAGTACGACCCCGGCCCGGACAAGTGGACGCGGAAGAAGGGGCTGCCCGTCGCCGTGCACCATCAGGCGCAGACGGTGATGAACGGCAAGATCTATTTCTTCGGCGGCTGCCAGCGGCCGGTGGGCGGCGCCGGCGCCAACGGCTGGGCGCCGGTCGACAACGCCTGGGAGTACGACCCCGCCGCGGACACGTACAAGGCGCTGGCGCCGATGCCGGGGAAGCGCTGCTCGGCGATTGCGGAGAATGTCGGCGGCCGGATCTACGTCATCGGCGGCGTGACGACGATGGACAACACGAATGATGTCGCGTTCAACGGCCAGGGACCGGCGCGCGTCCTTGGCGTCAACCAGATGTACGACCCCGCGGCCAACACCTGGACGACGAAGAGCGCGATGCCGACGGGCCGCAACCACGCGTTCTCCGGCGTGGTGAACGGGAAGATCTACGTCATCGGCGGCCGCATCGGCCATGGGTTCGTCACCACCTCGAGCAACACCGACGTCGTCGAGGAGTACGACCCCGCGAGGGATCTGTGGGGCGTGGCGAAGGCGCGGATGATCAGCCCGCGCAGCGGCGGCGGCTGGGCCACCTACAACGGCAGGATCTACGTGTCCGGCGGCGAGGTCCAGAACGAGCGCTACAGCGCGGCGTTTCGCTCGCTCGAGACCTACGACCCGGCCGCCAATCGCTGGGACATCCTGCCGTCGCTGCCGGGCGCCGTGCACGGCAACGCGGTCGCGTTCATCGGCAACAGGCTGCACACGGTGAGCGGCAAGATGGAGGGCGGCGGCTTCGCCGATGCGCCCGGCAAGGCGACCGCCGATCACAGCGTGATGGAGATGCACGCCGCGGGCACTCAGTAGGTGGTGGTTGGTAGTTCGTAGTTGGTGGTCATCGTAGAGGCCGACCTTCAGGTCGGCCTTGGTGTTGAACATGAAACGTCTTCTCGCTCTCGCATTCGTAGCAGCGTGTGTCTGTGGTGTACGTGCGCAAGGTCCGGCGGTCGGCAAGGCGGCTGACTGGGGCCGGCTGCGGCCGGAAATCCTCGAGCGCTACCGCGCACTGGTGCAGATCGACAGCACCTCCGGCCACGAGACGCTGGTGGTGGACTACCTGAAGAAGGTGCTCGAGGCCGAAGGCATCCCGACGAAGACGCTCGCGCTGAACCCGGCGCGCGCCAACCTCGTCGCGCGCCTGAAAGGGAACGGCTCGAAGCGGCCGCTCCTGATCCTCGCCCACACCGACGTCGTCGGCGTGCAGCGCGAGAAGTGGCCAGTCGATCCGTTCGGCGCGGTGATGAAGGACGGCTACATCTGGGGACGCGGCAGCAAGGACGACAAGCCGGTGCTGGTCGCCAACCTGATGACGATGCTGATGCTGAAGCGGCAGGGCGTGGCGCTGGATCGCGACGTGATCTTCCTGGCGGAATCGGGCGAAGAAGCGGATCTCGAAGGGGTCGGCATCAACTACGTGGTGCGCGAGCACTTCCCGGAGATCGACGCCGAGTTCGCGATGACGGAGGGCGGCGGCGCCGACATCGAGAACGGCCGCGTCGCGCGCGTGAACATCGGGACGGCGGAGAAGGTGCCGGCCCGCGTGCGGCTCGTGGCGTCGGGGACCGCGGGCCACGGCTCGGTGCCGCGCCTGGACAACGCGTTGATTCACCTCGGCGCCGCGGTCGAAAAGGTCGGCCTCTGGGAAACGCCGATGCGGCTCAACGAAACGACGCGCACCTACTTCGAGAAGCTGGCGGCCCTCAGCCCGCCCGGTCGCGCGTCGATCTACAAGGCGCTGCTCGACCCGAAGACCGCGGACGGAGCGCAGAAGTTCCTGCGGGAGCACGCGCCCGGGGAGTACTCGATGCTGCGCACGTCGGTCGTGCCGACGATCCTGAAGGCGGGCGTCGGGGCGAACGTGATTCCGTCCGAGGCGGAAGCGACGCTCGACATCCGCGCGCTGCCGGACGAGAACATCGATGCGTTCTATACGGAGCTGACGAAGGTCATTGGCGATCGCGCCGTGAAGGTCGAGCGGCTCCCGCAGACGCGGCCGGCCTCCCCGGCCTCGAAGCTCGGGACCGAGATGTACCAGGCGATGGAACGCGTCGCGAAGACGATCTATCCGGACGCCACCGTCATCCCGTCGATGTCGACCGGCGCCAGCGACATGGCGCAGCTCCGGGCCAAGGGCATCCAGTCCTATGGCGTCGGCCCCGCGTCCACGGACGCGGAGCAGCTCAACTACCCGGCGCACGGCGACGTCGAGCGGCTCGCCGAGTCATCGCTCTACCCGTTCGTGCAGTACGTGTGGGGCGTGGTGATGGACGTGGCTGCGCGTAAGTAGCCAGCGCCCAAGCCGCGTTCGGCGTTGGTCGTTTGTCGTGACCGTTGCGGAGGGGCCGACCTGAAGGTCGGCCCCTACGTCCGTTCGAGTTACGTCGGTTCGACGATGGTCAGCGAAATCCGAAACCACCAACCACCATCTACCAACCACCAGCCAGCTACCGTCCCGGCGCGGGCTTCGCGAACCTCGCCGCGTCGATCGGCGCGTTCGGTTGCACGGACGTGAGGTTAATCGTGTACTGGCCGTCCACCCACGTCGACTGCCACGTGAAGGGGATCTTCACGCCGGTGCCGGGCACCTCGCGGTAGTCGGAATACGTGACATGCGTCGGAACGGTGCCGACCGCGGTCGGCGCGTAGCGCGTCTGCCGGACGAGCAGTCCCGAAGCCCGGTCGAAATAGAGCTTCACCGGAACGCGATCGATCGTCCCCTGGACGACCTGCATCGGCTTGTCGTCGATGCTGACGGCGGGGAAGTCGGAGCGCCAGCCGGTAAGAAGCTGCTTGATCGGCGCGGCAAACGCCAACTGCGCGTCCACGCGCGCGCCCGTGAGGTCGGCGCCGACCAGCGGAATCAGCGGCAGGGGAGCGAGGTCCTTCGGGTAGGCGAGCCATGCTTCGCGTCCGTCGTAGGTCGATGTGGCATCGCCGCTCGCCATGTGCACGACCATCGCCCGCAGGTTCGGTGCTTTCGCATAGACATCGACCGGCACCTTGGCGAAATCGGAGTCGAACCCTTCGTAGGTGCCCTTCGCCGTAAAGCTCGTGAGCCGGCCCAGCGCCTGCGCGCCGCCGACAGCCTGCAGGTACTTGTCGAGAATCTGATCCGCGGTCGCGGTCACGCGGCCGCCCGGCAGCGCTTCGATTTCGTCCGGATCGTCGGCCGGCGGCTCGCCGTATTGCGCCGCCAGGCTGGGGATGACCTTCGGACGCTGCATGCCCCGATGGCAGGTGTAGCAGGTCACGAAAGGTCTCCCGCCGAAGTTCGCGTCGTTGATCGCCTTCACCATCGTGATCATGGTGCGGGCGCGGTTCTTCAACGGCGTGTCGGTCGCATAGTTCGCCCAGTCGCTGGCGCTCGCGCCGCCGTGGCAGTCGGTGCAGTTCAAGCTGAGCGACGCGGCGAAGAAGCCCATGGTGTTCATGAACTCCCTGACGGGAATGCCGCGCAGCACGCGGACGTTCTTGAAGGCCTCCTCGGCCATTTGCGGTCGCTGCGCGGCGCCTGGCGCCGCGGCCTGCGCCGCGGGACGCGCCTGGCCGTAGACTCCCACCGCGATCAGCATCGCCAGCCCCGCGCCACACAACTTCGTGCCCCGACTGAGTGTCATCTCATCCTCTTTCCTGCGTCGCGTCTGTAAATCCTGGTCTGTCCGGACTATACATCCGCCCAAGATCCATGTTCAAATCATCGCCACCGCGAGGTGCGTTCACCTGCAGAAGGAGGGGATCTCGAAATGCGTCTGTCACTTGCGCGATCCATCGTCGGCCTGGTCGTCCTGCTGGCGTTCGCATCCGTGGTCCACGCTCAAGGGTCGAAGCCGGCGGGGAAGGAAAGCCTGTACAACGGCAACAGGTTGAAAAATGATCCGACTCCAGGCGGCCCCGCGCCCGTCCACGACGTGAGCGGCTCCTGGGCGGGAAACCTGACCCCCGATCGTGGGGAAATCCCTCCGCTGACCCCGGCCGGTCAAAAACTGTTCGCCCTGAACAAGCCCGAAACCGAAGTCGGCACCGGCCATTCGAACGATCCGATGAACACCTGCGACCCGCTGGGGCTGCCCCGGAACACGGTCTTCGAAACGCGTGGTCTCGCGTTCGGGACGATGGGGCCGGACCGGATCGTGGTGCTGCACCAGTATCAGCGGATCTGGCGCTATGTGTGGATGGACGGCAAGCACGAGCTGCCGACGAAGTTCGACGTCCGCGGCGGCGTGCCGTCGCGTTATTACGGCTATTCGGTCGGACACTGGGAAGGCGACAACACGCTGGTCATCAACACGGTCGGCGTCAACGACACCACGTGGCTCGACAAGGCCGGCCACCCGCACAGCATCGACGCGAAGATCGAAGAGCGCTACACCCGCCTCGATCACAACCACCTGCAGATGGTGGTGACGGTGGACGACCCGAAGGTCTTCACCAAGCCGTTCGTGCTCTCGAAGAACGACTACCGGTGGATTCCGGACCAGGAAGCGGAAGAGCAGATGTGCGTGCCGTCGGAAATGATCAACTACATGAAGACGATCAGCGATCCGGCGTTCGGGGTCGACGGCGCCACGCAGAAATGAACAGGCTGCCCCTCATCGCGGCCGTCTGTCTGCTCGCCGTCGCCTCGGTCAAGGGGCAGGAGAAACCCCTGATGGCCGAGGACGTGTTCAAGAACATCCAGGTGCTCAAGGGCATCCCCGTCAGGGAGTTCATGAACACGATGGGGTTTTTCTCGGCCGCCACCAACCTGAACTGCATCGACTGTCACTCCCCGCAGAGCGAGAGCCTCGAGGGGTACGCCATCGACACGCCCCGGAAGCAGACGGCGCGGCGGATGGTCCTGATGGTGAACCAGATAAACCAATCGCAGTTCGGCGGACGAAAGCTGGTCACCTGCTACACGTGCCACCGGGCCAACGATCGTCCCGAGGCGATTCCCAGCCTGCTGGATCAATACAGCGTCCCCGAGGACGATCCGAATCGCGTCGAGGTGATTCCCGCGGGACCGGTGCAGTCTGTCAAGAAGATCTCCGCCGATCAGATCCTGGACAAGTACCTCCAGGCGATCGGTGGGGCCGCACAGGTGGCGAAGCTCACCAGCTTCACCGCCAAGGGCACCTACGAGGGGTACGACACGCTCTCGGCGAAGGTACCGGTGGACATCTTCGCCAACTCGCCGAATCAGCTCACGACTGTCGTCCACACGCCGAACGGCGACAGCGTGACGACCTACGACGGCCGGAACGGCTGGATTGCCGCGGCGGACAAGTTGATGCGCGTGCTGCCGCTCGACGGCGGCGATCTCGAAGGCGCGAAGATGGACGCGACGCTGTCGTTCCCTGCGCGCATCAAGCAGGATTTCCAGTGGCGCACCGGGTTCCCGTCGGTCAGCATCGACGATCACCCCGTTGAAGTCGTCCAGAACGCCGCGCGCGGCGCGACCGGAGCGAAGCTGTACTTCGACAGCGAATCAGGACTGCTGGTCCGGCAGGTGCGCTTCGTCGATACGGCGGTCGGCGTCATTCCGACGCAGGTCGACTATTCCGACTACCGCGACGTCGCCGGGGTCAAGGTGCCGTTCCGCCGCGTCATCACCTGGACCGACGGCCGATCGACGATCGAGCTGAGCCAGGTGCAGCCCAACGTCCGTGTCGGGGCGGCGCAGTTCGCCAGGCCGGCCGTGCCGAAGCCACGGACCGGGGCGGCGTTGCCTTGACAGCCTGTGGGGACTCGCGTAAAAAGTCCGGATATCGAACCAGACAGTCACGTGCTCCAGTGGGAAGGAAGAACGCGATGAGAATCAGGCTTGCCGGGGTGGTGGTGGCCGCGGGTTGTCTCCTCGGGTTGGCGGGTAGCGCATCCGCGCACCATGGCTTCAACGTCGAGTTCGACGGCAGCAAGTGCATGGATCTGAAGGGGACGCTCACGGGCGTCATCTGGGAAAACCCGCACGCCTATCTCGAAATGGACGTCCAGGATGCCGAGGGCAAGACGGTGGGATGGCACCTCGAGATGATCACGCCGAATGCGCTCAAGCGGAACGGGACCACGCGGCAGGACTTCACCGCGAACATGGGGAAGGTCATGAACGCGCGCGCCTGCCCGGCGAAGGTGGGCGGCGAATCACGCGGCGCGGCCGAATACATCAAGCTCTCTGACGGCATCCTGCGCATCGTCGGGCAGATTCCCGAGCGGGGCATGACGCCCGACAAATTGAATTTCTGAGGAGCTCCGAGATGACACGGACAGCTGGAGTCATCGCAGCGGTTCTCTGCTTCCTGCTCGTGCCGCTCATCGCGCAGCGCGGCTCGGGGCAAGGCGGGCGAGGCGGCGCGACGCAGACGCAGGGCGCGGCGGCCCAGGGCGCGAAGCCGCCCGTCAAGATCGCCGGTGACTTCGACAAGGTGAAGGTCCTGGAACCGGGCGGCGCGACGCCGCGGACGCGCGACGGTCATCCGGATCTCAGCGGCCGTTACTATCCCAACCACGCCGGCCGGATGCTCCAGGGCGCCTACCGCATTCCCGAGCCGATCATGCGTCAGTACGATCCGGCGAAGACGCCGCAGGAAAACCCGGTGTTCAGGCCTGACGTGGCCGAGAAGTACCTGAAGCCGACGCCGTATGGCAGCTGTCCTCCCGGCGGAACGCCGACCTCCATCACCACGCAGGCCACCGAGCATGGCCCGCTCGAGATCGTGCAGGTGCCGGGACGCGTGTGGCTGCTCACCGAGTTTCCGCAGACGATCCGCATGGTCCCGACCGACGGCCGTCCGCATGTGCCCGACCCCGACACCAGCTTCAACGGCGATTCCGTCGGACGCTGGGAGGGCGACACGCTGGTCGTCGATACCGTGGCGATCGACACGCGGATGCGGAACATCTCCGTCGGCAAGACGGGCGACGCCAACGCGTGGCTCCACAGCGAGAAGGAGCACGTCATCGAGCGCTTCAGCCGCCCCTCGAAGAACTACCTGATGTACCAGCTCACGGTCGAGGATCCCGAGGTGCTGATGAAGCCGTTCACGTCGGCGCCGCACGTGTGGACGCTGGCGCAGGATCCCAACGATGTGTGGACGGAATACGTCTGCTCGTCGAACGAGGAGCCGGAGGTCTACAAGAACCTCGATCAGAAGACGAAGGATGAGTACGAGCGAAGCGGCCGCGACGGCACCACGCCGGCCGGGCGCGGCAGGCAATAGAGAAAGGGACTTCATGACGACCAGGCTGGCGGCGCTGTCGATCCTTGCGGGTGTTCTGTCGGCTTCGTCTCCTGCGTTCGCGCATCACGGCAATGCGGCGTACGACGGAACGGTGACCATGCTCAAGGACGCCACCGTCACGAAGCTCGCCTGGGCGAATCCCCACACCATCGTTGAATTCGACATGAAGGACGACAAGGGGCAGGTCGTCCACTGGGCCGCCGAGCTGGGCAGTCCGTCAGCGCTCGGCAATCTCGGCTGGACCAAGACATCCCTGTCGCCGGGCGACGTCATCACCGTCTACGTCCATCAGGCAAAGAGCAAGAATCCTGTTGGCCGCATCGACCATGTCGTGCTTGCCGACGGCAGCATCCTGCGGGACAGCGCAGGGGGTGGCGAAGCCGGCGCAGGCGGAGGGGGCCGCGGCGGTCGCGGTGGACGGGGCGGACGCGGCGGCGGCGATCCCCAGTAACGGTGGGCGGGCTAAAGACCCGCCCCTGCGTCGTTATCGCTTCGGCGCGGCAGGCCCGCCTTCGCGCTCAATGCTCATCGCTTCGGCAGGGCAAGGTGGGTTGTGCGTGGAACCGGCTTGCCGGTCACCTGAATCCAGTCGATCCTCGATCCTCCGCCGGATCCATGACCGGCGCCCCGCATCAGGTCGGTGAAGCCGATCTCCTCGACGCGGCTCAAGTCCGGGTTGTCCACCCACCGCGCTTCCCGGCCTTCGACGACCTGCGAGATATCCAGGTTGCGCCAGCGCACGTCGTAGAGCTGAATTTCTGATTCGACCCAGTCCGTCGAGAGGCCGACGGCCTTGTCGCCCACCAGCCACGTGCCGTCGGCGAGCTTCAGGATCGGGCGGAGCAGGTGAAACCCGCTGACCCTGGTGCGCCACTTGATGGTCGCGAGGCCGCTCAGATCCACGTCGTTGTTCCTGTCCCTCAACGTGATCGCGCAATTCGATTCGCACAGCAGCGACATCACGTAGGTGATGTCGGCGTTGTAGGGCTGGAGGACCGTGCGCGTACCGGCTTTATCGCCGTAGAGGCGCACCTCGAGATTCGGATTCGCGACGTCCCCCTGCACGATCGGATGCTCGGGCTCGCGCTCGTTGTTCACGTTGGTGACGGTCTTGTCGTATTTCCAGTCCTCGCGGAAGAAGACCGGGGGGTAGTTGGCGGTGACCGCTCCGCCCAGTTGAGCAGGTCGAGCGCCGCCCCGGCCGCCCTGCGGCTCTCCTCGTTGTGCGTCTGCTGACGCGGCGAGGCAGATCGTCAACAGTCCCAGCGCCGACACTCGAGCGAGCTTGGTCATGACTACTTCGGCGCCTCCGTGCCGTAGCGCGATGGCGTTGAATCGTCCCTGTCGGCGAGCACCGTGCCGTCCGCCAGGATCACCTTGTTCGTACGGCCCACGGGCGCGCCGCTCTTGGCCTGGTAGACGTATGCCGTGATGACGTCGCCCGCCCGCAGCGTCGTCCGGCTCCAGCCGAGGAGCGCCATCGACGGCGGGCTGCCAATCTCCATCGTCCAGTGCTGGAGCTCGCCCGTCGCGGTCTTGTAGTCGAACTTGATGAGCGAATGCGGATTCATCCAGGAGAATTCCGTGACGACGCATCCCTTCATCTCTTTCGGCGTGGCGGCATAGGCCGCGTCGCCGTGATGTGCGGACAGCGGAGCGCTCATCGCCAGGAGCCCGGCGAGCATCGGAACGAAGACCTGCACCCTCATGTTCATCGTCATCCCCTCACCGGCCGCGGCCACCGCCACCGAGACGCTGCTGATCGGCATCGGGATAGCTGCCGGCCGGATCGCCCTGCTCCTGCAGGTACTTCAGCGTCTCGGAGGGTACGCAGAGCCATTCGTTGATCTTCTGGTTCGGGACCCACCGGTAATAGTAGGTGCCAAGGGAAAACGGCTTGGTGAACATCTTCGGATCGTCGATCGTCATGCTCACCTTCATCGTGTTGTGATCGACGCGCGTCCACCGTTCCTGTACGTGCGCCATGACGGAGTGCGGCGTTCCGTCGCGCAGCAGCCACGTGCGCTCGTCGAGGCCGGTGGTATCGATGACGAAGTTGTAGTCGTCCTCCCAGCGGCCGACGGAGTACCCCATGTAGGTCGGATCGAGTGAATCCCTGTCGTCGCCGCCGACCTTGGTCGGCAGCGGCCGCCCGTCGGTCCACACCTCGCGCCAGAAGCCGCCGAACTGCAGCAGGAAGACGACACGGTTCGGCATCGCCGCCACCGACATCGCGCGGTTCTGGTAGATGAAGTTCAGCGGAAAGCCGAGCGGGTCGCAGAACCGCGCCGACGGATCGTTGGTGCCCGCGGGACCAAATCGTCCGATCGGCTTCCGCTGGCTGAGGACCTGCTGGCCGAGCGGCGTCAGCGACGGGCGTTCGGCGGCGGCGCCGCGCGGGATCGCGTCGGTCGATCCGGGCCCGGCCCACGTGCCGGACAGGTCGCGTTTCGGCGCCGCCCCGCCGTCGCCAGTGATGGTGTCCAGCGGGTAGTACACCCAGGGCGATTTTGCCTGCGCGGCCTGAGGTCGAGCCGTCTGGCCGGCCGCCATGGTGGAAAGAACCAGCGCGGCCGCCAGGGCCATCATCGCGCCGATGAGTGCGTGCCGCATGTACGGTCCTTTCGCCTCCTCGCGAGCACCGCGTGACCGGTGTGGCGCAGAGCATACCTTCGCCCGACAGGTCAGTCAAAGCGTCCCAAGTCTTGGGTTGACAGCCATCGACGAATCGCGTTACAGGTGTCCCACATTTCCATTACTGGCCGACTGATGAGCCGAACGCGCAAGCCTTCGCGGAGAGATTTCCTCGCTGCCACCGCTGCGACGGGGATAGCCCTGGGCATCGACCCGGGCGCCGCCGCCGCGCAGGAAGCCGCGGGGCGCCAACGGGACGCGGCGCCGCCGGGCGGGCCCGACATGTACCGCGGGACGGCTGCCGGCGCCGTGGTGGCGCAGTTGAGAGCCGCGGGCGTTCGCACGCTGTTCCACACCAACACGAGCGGATTCGTCCCGTTCTTCGAAGCCATCGCTGCCGCCGGCGACGTGCAGGTCATCAACATGACGCACGAGGGGCAGGCGGTGGCCGCGGCGGCCGGCTACACGATGGCCAGCCGGACGCTCGGGTTCTTCTTCGGTAGCCACGTGGGGATCCCCAACGCGTTGAGCAATACGTACAACGCGTGGAAGGATCGGGTGCCGCTGCTGCTGGCGTTTTCGGGCGGCCAGGGGGAGCAGGGAAAGGACAGCTTCGAGTCGTGGGACAACATCCTCGGACCCACCGAGGCGTTCACCACGTGGAGAGGTGAGCTGGCGTCCGAGGAGGTGACCGACACGCTGCGGCTGGCCCTCAAGTTCGCCTTCGGGCCGCCGAGCGGGCCGGTGGCGCTGACATTTGGCGCCGGCGGCGAGCAGGTCCAGGCGCCGATTTACCGGATCGATTCCGCCACCATGCGCGCGCGGTCGCGCGCGTCGTCCGATGTCATCGAGACGACCGCGCGGTGGCTGATCGAGGCGGACGACCCGGTCTTCGTGGTTGGCTCCCAGGTTGGCGTGGAAGGCGCCTACGCCGAGGTGGTCGCGCTCGCCGAGAAACTGTCGGTCCCCGTCGCGGAGACGATCCACAGCCTCTACGCGAATTTTCCGAACGACCATCCGCTGTTTCTCGGCGAGCTCCAGTCGCAGCGCTATCCGCGGAAGCAGGATGTGCTGGTCAGCTTCGGCGAGAGCTTCACGGCGGGCAGGGAAGACGAACGCGGCCTCACGGCCAGCGGGCCGCGGCGCGTCGTGCACATCAGTCACGAGCCGCAGGCCCTCGGACGGTCCTTTGCGCCGGACCTCGGCATTCTGTCCGACATGCGCGCCGCAATCCGCGACCTGTCGGACGCCGTCGACGGCATGGTGACGAAGGATCGCCTGGCGCGGATTCGGGCGAGCAGGCTCGCGGACGTATCCCGCCTGACCACCGGTTTGAAGCAGTCGCGCGAGATCGCGCTGCGCGCGCACTTCGACAGCAGCCCTGTCACCTGGGAGCGCGTCGGGTTCGAACTGGAGAAGGTCCTCGACAAGGACGCCGTGATCGTCCCGGAGCTGGGGACCCAGTACAACAAGATCTACAGGCAGCTGAAGCTGGGTGGCGCGAACAAGCAGCGAATCGGGCGGACGAGGGGCGACGCGCTCGGGTGGGGCGTCGCCGCCGCGCTCGGCGTGAACCTGGCGCTGCCGGACCGGCAGGTCGTCGCGCTGCAAGGGGACGGCGGGTTTCTCTTCAACCAGTCCGAGGCGTTGTGGAGCATCGCACGCTACGAAGCGCCGATGCTCATCGTGATCATGAACAACCACTCGTACAACGAGAGCCGGGCGCGCAATATGCTCAATGGCGGCACGTTCTACGAGGCAGGCAGGGACTTCAACGGGTATCTCGGAGACCCGAACGTCGACTTCACGAAAATCGCGGAAGCTTATGGCCTGAAAGGCGAGAAGGTCGTGCGCGCCGGCGATCTCGCGCCCGCACTGCAACGATGCCTGCGGAGCATGCGCGACGGCAAGGCCGTCGTCCTCGATGTGGACGTCGAGGTTGACGGGGCGCCGCTGCGCCAGCCGACCTGGTATCAGCGTTACTCGATCGCGGACATCCGCCGGAAGAGACTGAATGGCTAGCAGAAGCCCGCTGCTCGCCGTCTCGATCCTCGTGGCGTGGCTGCCGGCTTCGGCCAGCGCCCAGGGCGATCGCGCCCAGGGCGACCAGGACGCGCGGATGGCGCGTGGCAGGCAGGTCGTGGCGCAGGCCTGCACCACGTGTCACACGACCCTCGTCAGGATGCTGCAGGTCCACAAGCAGACTCCGGAACAGTGGAAGGACACCGTCTACTTCATGATCAGCCGCGGCGCGCAGGTCATGCCCGACGAGATCGAGCCGGTGGCCGCGTTTCTCGCGGCGTCATCGGGAGGTGGCCGGCCGGGGGCTCGGGAAGTGGGCCAGCAGGGGCGCGCCGCCGACGGCGCGGCGATCCTGCAGCGGAATTGCCAGCAGTGCCACGAGCTGGCAACCGCATCGGCCAAGGCCGATGCTGAAGAGTGGAGTGCGGTCGTCGCGCGCATGATGGCCTACGGCGCACGGCTCACTCCGGCAGATCAACAAACCCTCATTGGATATCTCAATGGACTCAAGAAGTAGACGTACTTTCGCTGTTCTCGCCTTCGTCGTTCTCGCCGCCGCCATCGCGGGTGCGCAGGGCGGCGGTCGAGGGCGTGGGCGGGGAGGCGCGGACCAGGGCCCGCCGCCTCCGAAGGACGTGACCGCGCCGGCCATTCCCGGCGTCGTCGCCGCGGGCACGCACATCGAGCTCGTCGCCTATCCGGTCGCGGGCACCGAGGGTCCCATCAGGCTCCTCGACGGCAGCGGCGTCCTGTGGACCGAGCGAAACGTGCAGCACATTTCAAAAGTCGACCTGGACGGCAACCGCTCGACGTTCGTCGAAAGCGCCGAGGGCGCCAACGGGCTGGCGTGGGATTCGAAGGGACGGCTGCTCGCCGTGCTGCGTCCCAGCTCCGGCGAGAAAGTCGCCGTGCTGTATCCGCCGGCGAGTGTCGCCACGCTGGCGGACAAAGTCGACGGCAAGCCGTTCAACGCGCTGAACGATCTCATCGTCAGCACGAAGGACGACATCTACTTCACCGACACGCAGGGCATCTATTTCCTGCGGCCGGGCGGTCAGGTGAGGAAGGTCGCCGATCTCAAGAACATGAATGGCGTTGTCCTCAGCAAGGACGAGAAGACGCTGTATGCCAACCACAAGGACGGCGAGTACCTGCTCGCCTTCGACGTGCAGCCGGACGGATCGCTGAAGAACCAGCGCAACTTCGGCAAGTACAAGAGCGTGACGATTCCTGGTCATGCCGATCCGCGGATGACGGAGGATAACGGCGCCGACGGCATGGCGATCGACGAGGACGGCCGCGTCTACACGGCCACCAACGTCGGCGTCGAGGTCTTCAGCCCGAAGGGCGAGTACCTGGGCGCGATTCCGATTGGTCTGTGGGGCGCCGAGCAGAACCGGCTGCAGAAGCCACAGAACCTCACCTTCGCGGGTCCCGACCGCAAATGGCTCTACACCGTCGGGTCCAACGCGATCTACCGCGTGAAGCTGCTCGCGTCGGGCATCAAGAGCCGGGGCAAGTAGGCAACAATTTACAGATTGGGCCGCCTGCAGGCGGCCCCTACGCTCGCGATCACGATCAACCAAGGGGGGAACCGTGCTGAGCATCCGCAAGGTTGGAGCGGCGTTCGGGTTCGTGTTGTTGCTGCCGGTCGTGGCGTTCGCGCAGGCGACGATCAGCGGCGTCGTCAAGGACGCGTCGGGCGCCGTGCTTCCGGGCGTCACCGTCGAAGCGTCCAGCCCCGCACTCATTGAAAAGGTCCGCACGGCCGTGACGGACGGCACCGGTCAGTACGCCATCGAGAACCTGCGGCCCGGCCTGTATTCGGTCCGGTTCACGCTCGCGGGCTTCGCGGCCGTGCAGCGAGACGAGGTCGAGCTGTCGGGCAGCTTCACGGCCCGCATCAACGCCGATCTGCGGGTCGGCGGCATCGAGGAGACGATCAAGGTCACCGGCGAGACGCCGGTCGTCGACGTGCAGAGCACGCAGCAGGAGCGCGTGCTGAATCGCGAGGTGCTCGACTCGCTGCCGAACGCCGGACTTCGAACCGCGCTCGGCGTGCTGATTCCGAGCGTCGACTTCCGCCGCCAGGACGTCGGCGGCGCGGGCGTCAGGGCCGTGACCGGCAACATGGTGGCCCACGGCGCGCGATCCGAAGATGCCGGGACGACCCTGAACGGGATGTCGATTGCCTCGTTCGGCACCGGCGCCGCGACCGCGACCATCTTCATGAACCCGATGGGCATCCAGGAAATGACCATCGATACCGGTTCGAACGACGCCGAGCTGCACGCGGGCGGCGTCAGGACGAATTACACGTTACGTGAAGGGGGCAACACGTTCCACGGCGTGGTGTTTGGCGCGTATGCGCCAGGCAAGCTGCAGGGCGACAATCTCACCGATTCGCTCAGGCAGCGCGGACTCAGCGAGCCGAACAAGATCAAGGCGAACTGGGATATCAACCCGGCCTTCGGCGGCCCCATCCTTCGCGACAAGGTGTGGTTCTTCGGCGCGGCGCGCTACAACGTGAACGCCGACTACGTCGCGGGTCTTTACTGGAACAAGAACACGAACAATCCGAACGCGTGGACCTACGAGCCGGACAAGAGCCGCCGCGTCTGGAACGAACAGAAGCAGCCGGACGAGCAGGTGCGCGTCAGCTGGCAGGCGACCCCGCGCAACAAGCTGGGCGGCACCTACTACAACACCAGCTACTGCTTCTGCCCGACCGACGCGTCGCTGACGCTGTCGTGGGAAGCCGGTCAGCGTGCCGAGTACCCCTTCCAGCGGCTCGTCACGGGCGACTGGACGCTGCCGGCAACCAGCCGGATGCTCATCGAAGCCAACGGGCTGATCTACAAGTCGCAGAGCAACCGCATCCCCTGGAGCGGGCTGGCGGAGGGGATCATCCCGGTCCAGGAGCAGAACACCGGCATGCGCTATCGCGCGGCCGAGTCGTATCGCGTCCAGGACCAGAGCGTCTACACGTTGAGCGGCTCGTTCTCCTACGTGACCGGCGCGCATGCCATCAAGTTCGGCGGCTCCGACAAGTTCGGCGATCTCGGCCAGAACGAATACGACCTGTCGCCCGTCAGCTATCGGCTGCGCGGCGGCGTGCCGAACCGGATCACCGAGCGTGCGCTCGGCAGCTGGAGGGCGAATGTGGGCGCCGACCTCGGGCTGTACGCGCAGGATCGCTGGACGCGTAACCAGCTGACGCTGAACTACGGCCTGCGCTACGACTACTTCACGAGCAGCTATCCCGAGCAACGTATCGGTCCGACGACGCTGGCGCCGAGCCGGAACATCACGTTCCCGGCGCAGCCGGGCCTCGGGGCGCTGCACGACCTGTCGCCGAGACTGGGGGCCGCTTATGACCTGTTCGGCGACGGGAAGACCGCGGTGAAGGTGAGCCTCAACCGCTACGTGCTCGCTATGGGACCGGACGTCACCTTCATCCAGCTGGCCAATCCCTCCCGCAACCTGGTGACGAGCGCGACGCGTACGTGGGGGGATGCGAACCGCGACTTCGTGCCGCAGTGCGATCTCCTGAACGTCCGCGCGAACGGGGAATGCGGCGCGCTGTCGAACGAGAACTTCGGGACGGTCGTCACCAACCTCACCTACGACACGAACATGTTGACCGGGTGGGGCAAGCGGAACTTCAATTGGGAGGTCTCGGGCGGCATCCAGCGTGAGCTGCTGCCCGGCGTTTCCGCGGACGTGACCTACTTCCGCCGCTGGTACGGGAACTTCGCGCTTGTCAACGACCTCGCGGTCGGTCCCGCCGACTACGACAAGTTCACCATCACGGCGCCGCGGGATCCGCGGCTGCCGGCCGGCGGCGGCTATCCCGTGGAGGGGTACGACCTCAAGCCGGCCAAGTTCGGCGTGGCGGCGCAGCCGTTCGTGACGCTGTCGCGCAAATACGGCAAACAGCGGGACTACTGGGATGGTGTCGATGCCACCGTGAACGCGCGGCCGCGCGAGGGATTGTTCTTCCAGGGCGGCGTGAGCACGGGGCGCCGCGTCGAGGACAACTGCGACGTCGTGACCAAGGTGGTGACCGTTTCAGGAACCGACCGCCAGACCCCGAACACGATCTATTGTCACCGTGAGGAGCCGATGCTGACCTTCGTCAAGGGCTACGGCTCGTACACGATTCCGAAGGTCGACGTGCAGATCAGCGGGACTTACCAGACGAAGCCGGGTCCGCTCGTCCTGGCGCTCTACACGGCAACCAACGCCGAAGTGGCGCCGAGCCTTGGCCGCAGCCTGTCGGGCGCCGCGCCCAGCGTGGACCTCCACCTGCTCGCGCCGGGTCCCTACACGACGACCAACGGCGGGTCCGGGCAGGTGCACGGCGACCGGCTGCACCAGGTCGACTTTCGCTTCTCGAAGCTGCTGCAGCTGCGCGGGACCCGCGCGCGCGCGAACGTGGACCTCTACAACGCGCTCAACTCGAGCGCCGTGCTGGTGCAGAACGACGCATTCGGGGACTGGCAGCGGCCGACCGAGATCCTGATCGCCCGCTTCGTCAAGTTCAGCGTGCAGTTCGACTTTTAGGCAGTCCTGGTGTGCTGGAGGTGCTCGCCATGAGATATCGCGTTGCGTTGCTCGTCGCCCTCGCCATGGTCGTGCGGGTTCCGTCCAGCACGCGGGCGCAGACCGAGGTCGCGCTGCTGTCGCCGAATCCGATCCAGGAAACCATCAACGAGCTGACGGCGGATTTCGAGAAGAAGACGGGCACTCACGTCAAGGTCACCTACGGCACCGGCGTCAGCACACGGAAAGACGTGGCGGCCGGCAAGGCGCAGGATGTGACGCTGCTGTTCTCGCCGTTCGACGAGGCGCTTCGGACCGGCAACATCGTCCGCCAGAGTGCGACCGTCATCGCGCGGCAGCGCCTGGCCATCGCCGTCAAGAAAGGCGCGGCCAGGCCGGACATCTCGACACGCGATGCCGTCCGGCGCACGCTGCTGAATGCGAAGTCGATCATCTCGGTGGATCCGGACCAGGGGAGCGTCGGCGGCGCGGTGCTGCTGACGCTCGACAAGCTCGGTCTCACGCAGCAATTGAGGCCGAAGATCAAGTGGGTTCCGACCGGCGGCGTCGTGCAGGAGGCGGTGGCGAAGGGCGAGTACGAGCTGGCGCTCGGTCCCTATCTGAGCGACATGCGCAATCCGGGACTCGACGTCGTCGGCGCGCTGCCGCCGGACGCGTCCTATGTCGTGGACGTGACCGGCTTTCTGTCGACGAGCGCGAAGGACTCGAAGGCGGCGCGGGCGTTGCTCGACTTTCTCGCGTCGCACGACCGCGCGCCGGTCTACGAACGCGCGAAGCTGTTCCCGGCTCGCTGAGACGAACCACGAAGGTCGCGACGAACACGAAGGATTGAAAAACTCAGCTTCGTGATCTCCGCGTTCTTCGTGGTTCCCCGATCGCTACTTGGCGTCGATTCCCGACGGCCGCGACAGCGTGTCGCGATACTGGATCGCCTCCGACGGGATGCAGAGCGACTCTGAGAATTCCTGCGCCTTCATCCAGTAGAAGTTGGCCTTCATCCACGTCCACGGCTTCGTGTAGTACTTCGGATCGTCAACCGTGACCGTCAGCTGCATGTTGTACTGATCGGCGCGCGTGTAGCGCTCCTGGATGTGCGCCATCGCGGTGTGCGGATGTCCCTGTTCGTCCAGCCACGTGCGCTCATCCAGACCGGTCGTGTCGATGACGAGCGTGGTGTCGTTCTCCCAATGGCCGACCGAGTGGCCGTAGAACCGCGACTCGGGAGCGCCCTTCACGTCGACGGCCTTCGGCAGCGCGCGGCCATCCATCCAGATCTCGCGCCAGACGCGCTGCTGCTCGTAGGCGATCAGGATGCGGTTCGGCGCGGAGCCGAACAGCGTTCCGCCGCGGGCAGTGATCGCGTGGGCCAGCAGGTTGCGCGGAAAGCCGAGCGGATCGCACGTGATGAACGGATCGTTGGACTCACCCGGTCCTGCCGCCGGCTGCCCCCGGCCAAAGTTGCCTGAGGCAGCGCCGTACCCCTTGTTCTCCTTGAAGACTTTATCGCCGGCCGGCGTCATCGGCGGAACGGGGTCGGGCTTGTTCGTGGTGGCCGGTCCCACCCACGCTCCGGACAGATCCCGTTTCGGCGCGGGACCCGGCGGGTTCGGCATCTTCGGGATGCCTTCGGAGATGAACCCCTCGCCGGTGATACGTTGACGGGCCTGCGCCGCGGGACGCTCCGTGGTTGCGAGGACCAGGGCCGCCAGCACGGCGGCCATTGCTGCCCCAATGGAGTTGCGCATCAGCATGTCTCCTCGCTACTTCTTGGTGTCAGCGTCCGGATCGTACCGGCTCTTGCCGCCCGCGTCGCCGCCCAGCTGCGTGTCGTGCAGCTCGCTGCCATCCGCCAGGATGATCTTGTTGAGCCGCCCGGCGGGGTTGCCGTTCTTTGCTACGTACATCCGGACGGTGACGACGTCGCCGGCCGCCAGCGAGGTCTTGTCCCAGCCGATCAGCCGGAGCGCCTGCGGCGCCGCCGTTTCGACGACCATGTGCACGGGATTGCCCTTCGCGTCCTTGGCGTCGAAATCGACGAGCGCGTGCGGGTTGGCCCACGAAAATTTGGTGACCGTGGCCTGCTTGAACTCAGTGATCTTGTCGTCGTAGGCGGCGTTGCCGTGATGCGCGAGCGCCGGCGTGATCGACATCAGAACGCCCAGGCTCATCGCCGAGGCCACGAACAGCTTCAGTCTCATCTGGCACCTCGTCGGGAAATCGCTGCCGAATAATACTTCATCTCTGGAAGGGCCGGCCTGCAGGGCGGCGCGTCCCTCAGGCCCACGAGAACCCCTGCTTCCCGATCGGAATCGACCGGATCCGCTTGCCGGTCGCCGCGTAGATCGCGTTGGTAATCGCCGGGATGATCGGCGGCAGCGCCGGCTCGCCGAGGCCGGTCGGCGGGTTGGCCGTCTCGAGGAAATGGACCTCGATGTCCCGCGGCGCCTGGTTCATCCGTACCAGCCGGTGATCGTTGAACGTCGCCTGCTGGGCGCGGCCGTTGACGAACGTCGTCTCCTGCGCCATCACGGCGCCCATGCCGTCGATGACCGATCCCTGCACCTGGTGCACCGCGTTCAGCGGGTTGATGACCTCGCTGCCGATGTCGGCCGCGACCCATACCTTGTTCACCTTCACGCGGTTCTGCGCGTCCACCGACACCTCGGCGATCTCGGCGAAGTAGCCGAGGTGCGCGAAGAGGAACGCGACGCCCATGCCGGTCCCCTTCGGCAGCTGGCGGCGCCCCCAGCCCGACTTCTCGGCGGCGAGCTTGAGCACGCCCTTGGCGCGCTCGGCGTTGAAGTTGTCGCGCGTGTTCGGCAGCAGCCTGCGTGGCGTGTCGAGCAGCGCCAGCCGGAAGTCGACGGGATCCTTGCCCGACGCCACCGCCAACTCGTCGATGAACCCCTGGTAGACGAACGTCGTCCCGTTGGTGCCCGGCGCGCGCAGCGGACCGGTGGGGATGCCCATCGGGATGAGCGACGCATTGAACGAGAAGTTCGGGACGAAGCCGGCAGGGAAGCTCGCACCGCCGATGGCGGTGTTCGGCGCAAACTTCTCGCCCTCGCCGAAGGCGACGTAGTGCTGGTTCCAGGCGACGATCCTCCCCGAGGCATCGAGGCCGGCCTTGAAGAAGTGATATCCGGCGGGCCGGTAGAAGTCGTGCGTCAGGTCGTCCTGGCGCGACCAGAGCAGCTTGACGGGCGTGCCGTTCATCTCGCGCGCGATCCACGCGGCTTCGGCCATGTAGTCGTTCAGGATGCGGCGTCCGAAGCCGCCGCCCATGCGGACGAAGTGGACGGCGATGTCGTTCTCGGGCATGCCGAGCGACTGCGCGATCACCTGCCGCCCTTCGCGCGGGGTCTGCGTGCCGACCCAGACCTCGAGCCTGCCGTCCTTGTAGTGCGCCGTGCAGTTCTGCGGCTCGAGCGGCGCGTGCGCGAGGAACGGATAGTAGTACGCCGCCTCGACGGTTTTCGCCGCGCCGGCGAGCGCGCCGGCGGCGTCGCCGTCGTTATAGAGCTTGATCTGCGGCGACTGCCGGGCGAGCTCCTGCGCACGCCTGTTGAACCCCTCCGTGCTGTTGGACGCGGTCGGTCCCTCGTTCCACGTCACCTTCAGCTTCGCGCGCGCCTGCTGGGCGTGCCACCACGTGTCGGCGACGATCGCCACGCCGCCGTGCAGGCTCACGCCGAGGCAGCAGGCGGGATAGGTGTAGGTGAGATCGGGGCCGCCGGGCACGACGAACGCATGGCGCACGCCGGGGAGCCGCTTGATCTCGTCGACGTTCGCGGTCGCGACCTTGCCGCCGTAGACGGGGCATTTCTCGTAGGCCGCGTAGAGCATGCCCGGCAGCTTGACGTCGATCGCGTAGAGCGGCTCGCCGCGGACGATCTTCGGCACGTCCTGGTTGCGGGCGGGCGAGCCGATCACCTTGTAGTCCTTCGGATCCTTGAGCTTGACGCTCTTGAGATCCGGCGTCGGCAGCGCGGCCGCCTTCGACGCGAGCTCACCGTAGCCGAGCGATCGGTTCGACGCCGCGTGCGTCACGCGGCCGGATGCGGCCGCGCACTCGCTCGCCGGGACGCCCCACGTCTGGGCCGCGGCCGCGACCAGCATCTGGCGCGCGGCGGCGCCGCACTGGCGCAATGGGTCCCAGTTGATCGGGGTGGCGGTGCTACCCCCGGTGCGCTGGATGCCGAAGCTCTGCTCGTCGAGCGGCGCGTTCTCGACGGTGACGTCCTTCCAGTCCACGTCGAGCTCGTCCGCGATGATCATCGGGAGGTGGATCTTCGCGCCCTGGCCACCCTCCGGATTCTTGCCGAGGATCGTGACCTTCCCGTCCCGGCCGATCTTCAGGAACGCCCACGGCTTGTAGTTGGCGCCGCCGGCCGGCGCGCGGCTCCCTTCCTGGCCGAGCACGTCGGCGGGGTCAACGTAGATGGCGATCATCATGCCGCCGCCGGCGAGAGCGGTGGCGCGGAGGAAGTCGCGGCGCTTCATCGAATCACCTCCGCCGTCGTTGCGGTCGCGGTGCCGTTGCCGGCCGCGCGGTGAATCGCTTCGCGGATCCGCGTGTAGGTTGCGCATCGACAGAGGTTGCCGCTCATCGCCAGGTCGATGTCCGCGTCGGTCGGCCGCGGGGTACGGCGCAGCAGGGCGGCGGCGGACATGATCTGCCCCGCCTGGCAGTAGCCGCACTGCGGCACGTCGAGCTCTTCCCACGCGCGCTGCAGCGGATGCGAGCCGTCCGGCGAAAGACCCTCGAGCGTCGTGATCGCGCCTCCTGCCGCCGCCGAGACCGTCGTCTGGCACGAGCGGACGGCGTTGCCGCGCAGGTGGACGGTGCAGGCGCCGCACTGGCCGAGACCGCAGCCGAACTTGGTGGCGCGCAGGTCGAGCACGTCGCGCAGCACCCAGAGCAGCGGCATGTCGGCGGGGACGTCGACCGTCACCGCCTTTCCGTTGACGTTGAGCGTGAAAGGCATGGATGGATCCTACGGCAACCGTTCGCGTTCCGCCCTGAGAAAAAACGCCCCTTCGGTGACGACGGGGTCGCCCGGCTCGAGGCCGCTGGAGATGGCGACGTCGTTGCCCATGGCGTCACCAATCGTCACGGCGCGCTGCTCGAAACGGCCGGGCCCGGTCGAGACATAGACCACCGACTGGGCGCCCACGGTCTGCACGGCTCCCTTCGGCACCATCACGACCGGACGAGGCGAGCGGGCGGCGATGCTGACGTCGACGAACATGCCAAACCGGAGGCGGGCGCCGATGTTGGGCACCTCGGCGCGAAGCTTGGCCGTTCGCGTCTCCGGCTGCACCTGCGGGTCGATGTAGTCCACGCGCCCGCGGAGGTCGATCCCCGCATACGCCGGCGTCGTGATCGCGACGGGACTGCCGATGCCGACGCCCGCGAAGTCGCGCTCGTAGAGATCGGCGATGACCCACACCGTGGACAGGTCCGTCACCGTGAACAGCGCCGTGGCGAGATCGATGTTGAGTCCCGGGTTGGCGTTCCGCTTCGTGACAATCCCGGCGATCGGCGACTTGACGTCGAAGGTCGTCACGACGTCGGCGGGGGAGGCGAGCCGCTGCGTCTTCTCTTCGGGAATGCCGAGCAGCACGAGCCGCGCGCGCGCCGTCTCCACCTTCGCGTCCATCTCGGACTTCTCCGCTTCGAGCCGTTCGAGCTCCTGGCGGCTCGCGGCGCCAATCGCGTAGAGGCGCTGCGTCCGTGCCTGCGCCTGGTCGTGCGCGAGGTGCTCGGCGCGCGCCGCAATGAAGTTGGTCTGCGCATCCGCCAGCTCGGGGCTGTAGACGGTTGCCAGCACCTCGTTGAGCATCACGCGCTGCCCGAGCTCCGCGCGGACCTGCGTCACGCGGCCGGAGACGAGCGAGGTGACGTCGATGTTCTTGTAGGCGTTCGGCTGCACGACGCCGGGCAGGTGCAGGCGGGTGGAGGCGGTGCCTTTGACGGCCGCGACGGTCTTGATGCCCGCGCGCGCGATCATGTCGGGGTCGAGGACGATTTCCGGCCGGGATCCGGGATCCGGGATCCGGGATCCGGAGGTTCCAGGTTCGGAGGTTCGAGGGTCGGAGGATCGGGCTTCAGGCATGCCAGCGTGTGCGTGTTCGGTGGACGTCGACGCGGGCACGTTCACGTCAGTGTCTTTCGGATCCCGGACCCCGGATCCCGGATCCCGATCCCGCGAGCACCCGGCCGCGCCTCCGATTGCCACGGCGACCACCACCGCGAGCGCAGCTCTCACCGGATCTCCCCTCGCGCCCGGCGGAGGGTGACACGCGCGTCATACGCACGCGCGAGCACGGCCGTGTACGCCGATTCCACATCCAGGTAGCGGCGCTGCTCGGCCAGGAGGTCGCTGAGCGGCGTGCGTCCGAGGTCGTACGCTTCGAGCTGCACGTCCACATTCTGCCTCGCCAGATCGCGGATGCTGGTGGCGTACATGTCGACCGCGCGGAGCGCTTCGCGATCACGGACGACCGCCGCATCGATCTCCGCCTGCGCGGCCAGCTGGCGCGCGGCGAGCCATTCCTGCTCGCCAATGCGCTCCGCCTCCGCGACGGCGATCGCGCCCTGGTTCCGGTTACGCAGTGGCAGCATCAGGCGGGCGCCAATCTCGAAGCTGTGGAAGCTGCCCTGGACGGGCACGAGGCGGCCGGCGCTGTCGAACCCGCGCTGCGCGAAGCCGTATCCCTCGCGGCCGTAGTTGCCGGTGAGCGTCAGGTCCGCCCGCCCCTCGCGGCGCGCCTGCTCGAGCTTCGCATCCGCCAGCGCCACGCGGGCCGTCGCCTCGCGGACATCGGCGCGAGCGGCGATCGCTGATACGCCTGTTGACGCGGGTGGGGCGGGTGGCGCGGGCGGGGCGGACGGGTCGAATGAGACGAGTGAGGCCGGCGCCGGAGTCCCGCCCACCAACCCTTCGAGCGACTCGCGAAGCACCAGGGGATCGTTCGGGCCCAGGCCGGCAACGGCTTTCAGCTCGATGGCGGCGCCCTCCGCCTCGGCCTGCGCGAGCGTCAGGTCCGCTTCGATGCGGCCCGCTTCGACGGCCGCGATGTTCGCGTCCAGTTTCGGCAGCTCGCCTTCGGTCACCCTCGAGTCGAGCAGCTCGCGCATGCGGCGCGCGGCGGTCAGCGCCTCGCTCATGATTTCCACGTTGCGCCGCGCCGCGAGCAGCCGTCCCGCCAGGGCGCGCACCGTCGCCGCCAGCAGCCGCTCCCGATCCTGCACCGAGAGCGTCGTCGCTTCGACCGCGTGCTGCGCGGTGACGATGCGCGCCGGACGGCGAAACAGGTCAAGCGGCCAGTCGACCTCTACGAGCGTCTGGTGCTGCTCGCCGGTCATCAGCATGCGGCTGGCCGACACCATCGGGTTCGGCCTCAGGCCCGCCTGTGTCAGCTGACCGCCGGCAGCCGTGATTGCCGTCCGCGCCGCGCGGATGTCCGGGGATCGATCGAGCGCCGTCGCGACCAGCTGCTCGATGGTGCCCTCCTGCGCCACCGCGACTGAAGGGAACGTCAATGCCATGATCACGAGCCACGGAGCCACGGAGACACAGAGCCTTGTTGTTCTCTGTGATGATCTCGGTGCCTCTGTGCCTCTGCGTGCCCGACGAAGCCTTGGCGTAGTCGGGTGGCACGTAATGCCCGTGAACGCCGTTCCCGCCCGATCGGTCATTGCACGCTCCCCTTGAATGCGGCCGAACCGCGGCCGGCGGGTCCGTCCCACTCGAGCGTCATGTCCCACGACCCGGACATGGCGAAATCGCCCTTCGCCTCGTACACGCCCGGCCGGTCACCCGGCGTGACGGTCGTGGTGCCGGTCATCGCCATCCCCGGCATCATCATCGCCGCATTCAGCCGCACGTCGCCGACGTTGACGCGGGCATTGGTCCGTGCCGATCGGAACTCGATGCGGAAGTCGTTCGCGCCCTGGCGCAGCTCCCCGGCCGGATTCGAGAGCGTGATCGCAAGCTCGCCCGATTTGACCGTCTGCAGCACGGCACCGCCTGGCGCCTCGTCCTGCGGCGCCGCGGACATCCGATCGCGCATCCACCACCCGCCGGCCGCCATCGCGATCAGCAGAACGATGGTGGCGGGCACCCAGCGTGGCACCATGGCCGACGGAACGACCTCGGACCGTTCCGGCCGCAGCCGGTATTCCTGGATCCAGTAGAAGAAGACCGGGGTGACGACCAGCACGTAGATCAGCGAGGAAACCATGCCGCCGAGCACCGGCGTCGCGAGCGGCTTCATCACGTCGGCGCCGACGCGGTTGCTCCACATGATCGGCAGCAGACCCGCGACGACGGTGGAGACGGTCATGATCTTCGGGCGCAACCGCAGGAGCGCACCTTCGACGATCGCGTCGTAGAGATCTTTTTGGGTGAGACGGATGGCGGGTCCGCCGTCGCGGTCTTCGCGGCCTCCGGCGGGACCCGCCCTACGCACGGCTTCTCCGGCCGGACCCGCCCCACGTACGGCAATCTTGCGGTCGAGCGCTTCCTGCAGATAGATCACCATCACCACGCCGGTCTGCACCGCGGTGCCGAACAGCGCGATGAAGCCCACCCACACCGCGACGGAGAAGTTGTAGCCGAGCAGCCAGAGCAGATACACGCCGCCGGTCAGCGCGAAGGGGACCGTCAACAGCACGTGTGCCGCCTCCAGCGCAGAGTGATAGGTAAAGTAGAGCAGCAGGAAGATGACGACGATGGCGATCGGCACGACGATCTGCAGCCGCTGCCGCGCGCTCACCTGGCTCTCGTAGCGGCCGCTCCACCCGATGAAGTAACCGGGCGGCAGCGGGACGCGCGACGCGACGGCCGCCTTGGCGTCGTTGACGAACCCGCCGAGGTCGCGCCCCTGCACGTTCATCAGCACCGTCGCCAGCAGCAGACCGTTCTCGGAGTTGATCATCGCGGGACCGCGCGCCTGTTCGATGTCGGCTACCTGCGCCAGCGGCAGCTGCTGCCCCGACGGCGTCGCCACCAGCACGTTGCCGAGCGCCTGCGGGTCCTCGCGGAACTCGCTGGCGTAGCGCACGCGCACCGGAAAGCGCTGGCGTCCTTCCAGCGTGAGCGTGAGGTTCCGCTCGCCGATCGCGGTGCGGATGACCTCCTGCACCGCCGAGACGGTGAGCCCGAAGCGCGCCGCGCGCGCCCGATCGACGCGGACGTTCAGGTACTGCGAGCTGGTCAGCGGCTCGGGGTAGACGTTGGCCGCGCCCGGCACCGTGCGGACCACGTCGGCGACCTGCCGCGCCGTCTGTTCGAGCGCGGGCAGCTGGGCGCCGTAGATCTTCACGCCGACCTCCGACCGGATGCCCGTCGAGAGCATGTCGATCCGGTTGATGATCGGCATCGTCCAGATGTTGGTCACGCCCGGGAGCTCCGCGGCGGCGCTGAGCTCGCTACGCAGCCGCTCGAGCGTCATGCCAGGACGCCACTGCGCGCGCGGCTTCAGGTGGACGATCGTCTCCGTCATGTTCAGCGGCGACGGGTCCGTCGACGTGTCCGCGCGGCCGACCTTCGCGACCGCGTACTCGACCTCCGGCACCCCCATCAACGCCGCGTTCTGCCGCTTCGCGATGTCGGTGTTCTGATCGAGCGAGATGCTCGGATCGGTCACCGGCATGAAGAGCAGGTCGCCTTCGTCGAGCGGTGGCATGAACTCGCTGCCGATGCGCATCCCGACCATCACGGCGCCGCCAAGTACGAGCATGGCGAACACGAACGTCACTGCGCGATGGGTCAGCGCCGATTCGAGGCACGGGCGGTAGACGGCCCGCAGCGCGCGCATCAGCGGGTTCGCGCCTTCGTCGTGCACCTTGCCCCGGATGAGCAGCGTGCACAGCACCGGCACGAGCGTGATGGAGATAACCGTCGCCGCCAGCACGGCGAATGTCTTGGTGAACGCCAGCGGGTGGAACAGCTTGCCTTCCTGACCGGTCAGGGCGAAGACCGGGATGAAGGCCAGCACGATGATCGCCATCGAAAAGAACACGGGGCGCCCGACCAGTCGCGCTGACGCCTGGACCGCGCGCGTCACCGCGGCCCGGTCCCGCGTGTCGATATCGTGCTGCTCGACGTGCCTGAACGCGTTTTCGGTGACGACAATGGCCGCATCCACGAGCACGCCGATGGCGATGGCGATGCCGGCGAGGCTCATGATGTTCGACGTGATCCCGGCGTAGTACATCGTCAGGAACGAGACCAGCACCGCGAGCGGCAGCGGCAGTGTGACGATGAGGATCGATCGCAGGTGCAGCAGAAAGAGCGCCTGGACCAGCGTCACGAGGACGACTTCCTCGACGAGCGCGCGGCGAAGCGTATCGGCCGCCTGAGAAATCAACGTCGAGCGATCGTAGAAGGGGACGATCCGCACGCCGGGCGGCAGCCCGGGCGCGATCTGGTTGATCCGTTCCTTGACGGCGTCGATCACCTGTTGCGCGTTCGCGCCGTTGCGCATGACGATGACGCCGCCGACGGCCTCCTCGCGCCCCTTGACGAGCGACGCCACGCGGAACGCGTCGCCCACGTGCACCTGGCCGACCTGCCGCACGTAGACGGGGACGCCGCCCGGCGCGGCGAGGACGATGTTCTCGAGGTCGGCGATCGATTCCACGAGCCCGACGCCGCGCACGATCGACCAGGTGCCGTTGGCCTCGAGCACGTTGCCGCCGACGTTCTCGTTGCTGCTGCGAACGGCCTCGACGACGCTGCCGAGCGACAGGTTGTAGGCGCGCAGCCGGTTCGGGTCGATGTCGATCTGGTACTGCTGGACGTGGCCGCCGACCGAGGCGACTTCGGCGACGCCCGGCACCGCGTTCAGCTGGTAGCGGATGAACCAGTCCTGCAGCGTGCGCAGGTCGCGGAGCGAATGGCGATCGCTCTCGACCGTGTACCAGAACACGTGCCCGACCCCGGTCGCGTCGGGCCCGAGCGTCGGCACGGCGCCGTCGGGCATCTGCGTCGCCACCAGGCTGAGACGTTCGAGGACGCGGCTCCGCGCGAAGTACTGGTCCACGTTGTCCTCGAAGACGACGTAGATCATCGAGAAGCCGAACGCCGACTGCGAGCGGACGACGCGGACGCCGGCCAGGCCGCGCAGGTTGACGGTCAGCGGGTAGCTGACCTGGTCCTCCACCTCCTGCGCGCTGTGGCCGGTCCAGTCGGTGAAGACAATGACCTGGTTGTCGGAGAGGTCGGGAATGGCGTCGATGGGCGTCGCCGTCGCCGCCCACCACCCCCAGCCGGCCAGCGCCACCGCGAGCCCGATGACGAGCGCGCGGTGCCGCAGCGACAGTTCGACAATCCGATTCACCATGGATTCAACGAGATAAGCGATTTTCGCAGAATTTGATGGTATCGTGACGACTCCGCCACGGGCAGATGAAACGTAGAACCAGGAGCGTGTTGGTGGGTGCGGCACTGGCCGCGGCCGCCGTTCCCGCGTGGGCACACCACGCGGCGCAGATGATGTTCGACGTCACCAGGCGCGTCACGGTGACGGGCGCGGTGACCCGGGTGGAGTCCGTAAACCCGCACCCGTACGTCGACATCGACGCGAAGGGCGCAAACGGCTCGGTGCAGCACTGGCTGATCGAGCTGGCGGCCCCGGGCGTCCTGCGCCAGGCGGGCCTCAGTCTGGGCGCGCTCAAGGTCGGCGACCTCATCACCATTGAAGGAAGCCCCGCGAAGGACGGATCGCCGGTCGCCTTCGCGTACACGATCCGCGCCGGCGGCCAGCTGTTCGACCTGTCCAAGACTCTCACGCGCACGCGATGAGCATGCCTGCCCCGGGCGCAGCCGAGGGGCGCGCCGTCGGCAGCGTCACCGTCGAGCCGGTACGCCGCACGGTGCTCGACATGGACCGCTATCAGTGGATGGTCCTGTTCGCGGCCTGGCTCGGGTGGGGCTTCGACATCTTCGACAGCCTGCTCTTCAACTACGTCGCGCCGACGTGCGTGCCGGTGCTGCTCGGCATCCCGTTCGGCACGCCCGAGGCCGCCGCTGCGACGCTGCGGTGGACCGGCATCCTCACCTCGCTGCTGCTCGTCGGCTGGGCCACCGGCGGAATCGTCTTCGGCCGCATTGCGGATCGACTGGGCCGCACGCGCACGCTGCTGCTGACGATGGGGATGTACTCGCTCGGCACGGCGGCCTGCGCGTTCGCACCGAACATGTGGTCGCTCATCCTCTTCCGCGTCGTCGCCTCGCTCGGCATCGGCGGCGAGTGGGTGTGCGGCGCCGCGATGGTCGCGGAGATCGTCCCGGAGAAGCGCCGCGTCGATGCCGGCGCGCTGCTGTATTCGGCGGCGCCGACCGGGCTGTTTCTCGCGACGTTTCTCGTCTACCAGATCCAGGGCGTCTACTTCCGCGCCATGCCGGAGGTCGCCTGGCGCTACGTCTTCCTGTCGGGCCTGATCCCGGCCGCGGCTACGCTGCTCGTGCGCATGATGATCCGCGAGCCGGAACGATGGACGCACGCGGTCGAGCGCGCGCGCCCCGCGACGGTCTCTGAGCTGTTCACGCCCGCGTATCGCGCGCTGACGTTCAGCGGCGCGTCGATGGCGATGATCAACCTGCTCGTCTGGTGGAGCGTCAACGCCTTCATCCCCGTCGTCGCGGTCGGCCTCGCGAACCGGGCATCGGCGGGCGCGTCCGCGGTGGGCGCCACCGTGCTGGCGGAGCAGTGGAAGGCGCTCGCGACCAACGCGTTCGGCGTCGGCACCGTCATCGGCGTGCTGCTGACGATTCCGGCCGCGAAGTATCTCGGCCGCCGCAACATGTACATCCTGTACTTCCTCGGCGGCGCCGTCTCGATCATGGCGGCCTTCGGCCTGCCGCTCTCGCCGCAGGCGCGGCTCTACATGTATTTCCCGATCGGCGTCACCGTCTGGGGGATCACCGCGTCGTTCGCGTTCTACCTGCCGGAGCTCTTTCCGACGCGCCTCCGCGGCACGGGATCGGGCTTCTGCTTCAACCTCGGGCGCTTCGTGGCGGCGATCGGTCCGTTCGTGGTCGGCGGCATCGCCGCGCGCGGCGCCAACGCGCTCGACTCGGCCATGCAGGCGCTCTTCTACTGCGGCTGGATTCCGCTGGCCGGGCTGCTGCTCATGCCATGGGTCGTGGAGACGAAGGGGCGCGCGCTTCCCGACTAGGCGGGCAGCCATAATTGAACCGTGCCCAATCGACTCGCCGCCGAGCATTCTCCTTACCTCCTTCAGCACAAAGACAACCCGGTTGACTGGTACCCGTGGGGTGCCGATGCGTTCGAGCGCGCGCGGAGCGAGGACAAGCCGATCTTTCTCTCGATCGGCTACTCGACCTGCCACTGGTGCCACGTCATGGAGCACGAGAGCTTCGAGAGCCGGCAGGTGGCGGAGGTGCTCAATCGCCATTTCGTCCCCATCAAGGTCGATCGCGAGGAGCGGCCCGACGTCGATCGCGTCTACATGACGTTCGTGCAGGCGACGACCGGCTCCGGCGGCTGGCCGATGAGCGTCTGGCTGACGCCGTCGCTGCAGCCGTTTTACGGCGGCACGTACTTTCCGCCGGCCTCGAAGTGGGGACGGCCGGGGTTCGTCGACATCCTCAAGGAGATCGCGCGCGCGTGGGAGGAAGACCGCGCGCGGATCGAGACGTCCGCGCAGACGATTACCGAACGCCTCCGCACGCTCGGCGAGGATGGCGCCGGGCGCGAGGTGCCGCCGGCCGGCGCGCTCGACGAGGGCGTCAGGCAGTTCGCTTCGGCCTTCGATGCGCGGCGCGGCGGCTTCGGCGACGCGCCGAAGTTCCCGCGCCCGAGCGAGCTGCTGTTCCTGCTGCGCGAGCACGCGCGCACCGGCTCGGCGGAGGCGCGCGACATGGTGCTCGTCACGCTGCGCGCGATGGCGCTCGGCGGCATGCGCGACCACATCGGCGGGGGATTTCACCGCTATTCCGTGGACGGCAACTGGCGCGTGCCGCACTTCGAGAAGATGCTCTACGACCAGGCGCAGTTGGTGCTCGCGTATCTCGAAGCCGCGCAGGTGACCGGCGACGCGTTCTATGCGGACGTGGCCGCCGACACCCTCGCCTACGTCGCGCGCGATCTCACCGACGAAGGGGGCGGCTTCTATTCGGCGGAGGATGCCGACAGCGTCCCCCCTGAAGACGACGAACGTAGAGGCGGACCTTCAGGTCCGCCTCACAAGATGGAAGGCGCCTTTTACATCTGGCGCGACGAGGAGATTTCGGAGGTGCTCGGCGAGGACGCCGACGTCTTCCGCATCCGCTTCGGCGTGCTGCCCGACGGCAACGCCCCGTTCGATCCGCAGAACGAGTTCGTGCACAAGAATCTCCTCTACACGGCGCGCGGCATCGACGAGGTGATGTCGGCGACCGCGAAATCGCGCGAGCAGGTGGAGGCGGCCCTGGTGCGCGCGCGCGCGAAACTGCTCGAGCGCCGCTCGGCGCGGCCGCGTCCGCACCTCGACGACAAGGTGCTGACCGCGTGGAACGGCCTGATGATTGCCGCCTTCGCGCGCGCGGCCAGGACCACGGACTCAGGAGCCGGCCCCTGCCTTCCCATCGCGCGGCGGGCCGCGCTCTTCATCTGGAAGCACCTCTGGAACCCCGGGACGCGCACGCTGCTGCGCCGGTACCGCAAGGGCGACGCCGCGGTCGAGGGGTATGCCGAGGACTACGCCTACCTGGTGTTCGGGCTGCTGGAGCTGTTCCAGGCCGACGGCGATCCGCGCTGGCTCGAATGGGCGCTGTTGCTGCAGCGGCGGCAGGACGAGCTCTTCGCCGATCCAGTCGAAGGTGGGTGGTTCAGCACGACCGGCCAGGACGAGTCGGTGCTGCTGCGCCTCAAGGAGGACTACGACGGCGCGGAGCCGTCCGCGACCTCCGTCACGGTCATGAACCTGCTGACGCTCTCGCACCTCACCAACGAGGAAACCTTCGGCCGGACGATCGAGCGCGCGCTCGGCCTGTTTGCCTCGCGCATCGCCAGTCAGGGCGCACGCACGGTGCCGATGATGATGGCCGCGCTGTCGGCCTATCACGCCGGCCTGTCGCAGATCGTCGTCGCCGGCGATCGCGGCGCCGAGCTGATGGACGTCGTGCGCCGCCGCTACCTGCCGTTCGCGATCGTCGTGCCGCTCCTGGCGGAGCACGCCGGCGCGATCGCGAAGCTGCTGCCATGGGCGGACGCGATGGCGGACCGCACCGACCAGCCGGCGGCGTACGTGTGCCGCAACTTCGCGTGCCTGTCGCCCGCCACGTCCGCCGAGCAATTGGCCGCCCAGCTCGGGCGGACCTGACGGTGCGCCCTACGTTCACTACCCAGCCTCGTAGATCCGGCCGTAGCGGCGGACCTTCAGGTCCGCCTGCGCCCTAAAACTGGAAACGTATCCCGCCATTCACGGATCGTCCGTCGAGCGGCGCCCACGCGTCGGTCGCCCACCGCCCGTCGCGCAGCGGCACCCGGCGGATCAGCGGGTCGTATTTCGTCTGGCGCACGTCGGCGAGATCCTCCGTGTTGACATAGAGCAGCGCACGGCCGACCTTCCGCGTATAGAGGAACCCCACCATCGTGTAGGGCCGCCCGTGAGACCGGTACGGGTTGTCTTCGAGCTCCTGCCGCCCCGTGTAAAACACCTCGAACCCGATGTTGCCGATCGGCAGTTTCCAGAGCAGGTCGAAGGTCGCGGTCTGGCGCGGGTTGAGCGGCACGTCCCGGCGGCCGGCGCCGCTCTCGCCGACTTCCGACGACCGCAGATACATGTGCGTGACGATGATGTCCACGTCCTCCTCGTGGTAGCGGGCGATGAACTCGGCGCCCGTCGTCCGCGTCGGCGTCTCCGCGTTGACGATGCGCGCGGCGAAGGGACCGATGTCCAGCGGCCGGAACACCTGCGCGCGGGTGATGTTCGAATGAAATACGGTTGTCGTCACCTCGATCGGCGCCTTGCGCCACGTCACGTCGCCCGAGATGCTCGTGGCATCCTCGGGCCGGACGCCCGTCAGCGGCGCCAGCACCGAGAGTCCCGTCGCGTCGGTTTCCTCGGTGAACGGCGACGGGGCGAAGTGCCCTCGTCCGCCCGATACGCGCGCGGTCCATTGCGAGGTCGGACGGACCAGCAGCGACAGACGCGGGCTGAAGAACGTGCCGAACGCGCTGTGCCGATCGACGCGCGCGCTGGCGGACGCCGTGAGCGCGGGCGCGAGCACGACGTCGTCCTGGGCGAAGACGCCTGGAATCAAGTAGGTGTAATCGAAGCGCGGCACGTCGAGCGCGCGGAACCGCTCCCGCTGCAGCGCGGCGCCGGCGACCCACGTATGCGCGCCCGTCGTGCCCGTGACGGACGCCTCGCCGAAGCCGGTCGCCGACCGTTCGCGTTCCGGCAACGAGCCGAAGACGTGGTCGTGGCGCTGCGCAACGCTGCTCGCCCTGAGCGAGGCGACCCGGCCCCCGCCCAGCAGGAACCGTCCGACGACCCCGCCGTCGAACTGCCGCGTGCGCAGGTTCTCGGGGTGCGGGCGGCCGTCCGGGGTCACGGCTCCCGGCATGGTGCCGCCGCGGCGGTCCTCGTCGACCGCGCCGAAGGTCGCGAAGACCGACCGTCCCGCGCCGTTGTCCCACGAGACGCGCGGACGAACCTGCGTCCGGCGGAACGTCGGCAGGTCGGTCCACCCGTCGAGATCGAGATCGGATCGCCGCTGCCAGTGGACGCCGCCGAGCACGCTGTAGCTCCAGTGCTCGCGCAGCGGCTCCGCAATCCAGAGGGCGCCGTCGGTTCCGCCATGTGATGTCTGGTTGACGAGCAGCTCGTGCTCCGCCGCCGTCGGCCGGCGCGACACGAGATTGACGACGCCGCCGATGGCCGACATTCCGTAGAGCGCGGAGGCGACGCCCTTGATGACCTCGACCTGGCCGAGGTCCATCGGCGGGATCTGCAGGATACCGACGGAGCCCGATTGCGAGCCGTAGAGCGGCAACCCGTCGGCAAGAATTTGTGAGTAGCGGCCGCTCAGCCCCTGGATCCGCAGGCTGGCGCCGCCAAGGGCCGGCGACGTCGTCTGGACGCGGAGGCCGTTGGTCTCCGCCAGCAGCATCGAGACGTCGCCCGGCGCCATCGCGATCTTTTCCTGGACTTCGTCGTTGGGCACCACCTCGACGCGGAGCGGGATGTCCTCGATGCGTTGCTCGGTTCGCGTCGCCGTGACGATGACGTTCTCTTCCAGCTCGGATTCCGGTTGGAGATCGACCTCGACGCGCGCCTCCGCGCCAGCCCTCACCTCGACCTGCGCCGCCGCCGGATCGAAGTCGCTCTTCGTCACGACGAGGTCAACGCGGCCGGGCGGCAGCACCAGCGTGACCGTGCCGTCGGCGCCGGTCGGCCGCGTCATGCCTCCGGCGCTGACCTCCGCCTGAGCGACGGGGCCGTCCGTGCTGCGAACAGTAACGATCAACGTTCCAGTGGCCTGCGCGTACGCAGCCTGGACGCCGGCACACAGCGCTGCCAGCACCATGAACGACGTTTTCATGCGTGTCTCCCCGTTCCACGCAGGAGTCGACCTGAAGGTCAGCCCTGCAGTCGAATCAATCCAGCCAGTCCGGCTGGCCCGGGGGACGCGCTAGACGCGAAGGTCGCAGAAGATCAGGAAGAGGGCAGAGCGGTCGAGCGGCGCAATCGTGCGTGCGAGGCGGACGCGGACGGGCGAAGGCGCCGGCACCCACGCGCGCTTGAGCGACGCGAGGCATGCGCAGGCGACGCCGCGGCAGAGCACGGACAGGCCGGCAATGAAGAGGACGCAGAGGACGATCTGGACGACGTCGCCGTCGTGCGGCCAATGCTCGCCGATGTCGGCGACCTCGTAGAGCGGCAGGACGACGAACAGCGCGGAGGTGAGGAGGACGGCGATCGTCTTGAGGCGCGGCATCACCGGGACCGCCGCCCAATGTACACTGCCACTGGTAGATTCCAAAGGAGCCGATGGACATCCCCGTTGACATCTGGCTGCGCGGCGACAATCACGCGACGACGGAAGTGATCTCGCCGGTGGCCCGCGACGCTCGCGCGTGGACCGACGGCGACGTCGCGGCCGTGCTCATCGGCATGCTGCGCGCGATCGATCACGCCAAGCACCCCGATGCGGCCGCCGATCGGCCGGTCGGCCTCCGGGGGTTCAGCTGGATCGTGAACCCGTTCGAATCGGGCGGCGTGGTCATTGCGCTGGAGATGACGATCGGCGCGGTTGTCGCCGGCCCTTTCGATGTCGCGGAGAGCGTCCTCAGCGGGATGATCCAGCGCGTCCTCGACGCCGAGCGCGCGGCGACCAGCGGGGTCCACTAAGGCTGATGCCCTTCGTGGATCTCATGTCTTCGTGGGGTTCGTGGTGGCCGCGTTAGCGGCCTGCGTGGTTAGCGGTCGCGCGGCCGGCGGCTTTCGCCGCCGACCGTGGCCGGCCAGGTGAAGGCTGACACGGTATGAGGGTGTGTGGCCCGAGGAGAAGGCGTTGGCCGCCTGACTCGTTCACCTGGCGTCGCTCGGGAAAAACCGGTCCTTCAGCGTACTGGTTGCCGGCGCGGCCGTAAAATCTGAGCGCTAGACACTCAGATCAGGTGGGGTCCGAAAGCACCAGCCCGACAGCAGACCCGCAAAATCAGGCCGAAAAACCAAAATGTAGGGCGGGTCCTTTTGGACCCGCCAGGTTAGAAACGATAGGTGTAGAGCGCCTTCGTGGAGAGGCGACGATCCTGCGTCGCGAACTGCGCGAGGAGCGGATCGTCGAGCCAGTTGTGCGTGTAGACGACGTAGATGTCGTTGCCGGGCCGGACGATCCAGCGGAAGCGTGACTGCCAGCCGGCTCCGCCGCTCACGGTGTCGTACTGGATGTTGTTCACCCACGTGATGAACGGCGTGAACTGCACCTCGGGAACGACGCGATAGAGCCGCGTCGTAAAGGTGGCCTCGGGTAACTCGATGCGGTTGAGCTCGGCGGCCGTGTAGACGAAGACCCCCGGCACGATCCGGAACGTCACGTTGCTGACGAACTCCTCGCGCGAGCCCGAGTAGAAGTCGCCTGCCTCGTAGCGCCCCTCGAAGGCGACCGGCCGGCGGTTCGATGTCCGCCAGTTCGCCTGGTAGCGCAGGAAGTCGTGCGACGAGCCGCTCGGCAGCGTCACGCGCTGGCCGGGCGCGACGTTGATGGTGAACGGCGAGTCGAGCCGCTCGCTGCGCGGGATCAGCAGCATGCCGAAGCGGTCGTTGGAGGCCAGCTCCACCTGGAACGGCTGGATCGTCACGTTCCGGGCGATCCGCTCGTTGTCGAGCGTCGTCTGGATGTCGCCGATGACCGTGAAGTTGAACTGGCGGACGGTGCGGTTGTTGCGCGGCCGCGGCCCGAAGTTCAGGTACGGCACGTAGCGCCGATAGGCGTTGCGCGTGATGAAACCGACGGCGGGGTTGAAGTTCGCCTCCACGGTGCGCACGTCGAGGTTCGCGTTCCAGCGATCGTTGGGGTAGGCGAACGTGGCGCCGTAGGCGGCGGTCCCCCTGCCGGGGGCGGTCTGCGTGGCGCCGGCGTACCAGCCGCTCAGCGAGATGTTCTGCGTCCCGCGGAACGTCGACGTCGCGAGGCGGAAGTCGACGCCGACGGTCTGGCGCGTATCCACGCCAACGTCGTGCGGATCGCGGCGCGTATACGCCGCACCCACGTACGACTGGCGCATGAGGCGGTGCTTCAGGCGCGCGACGGTGAAGTCTTCACCGATGAGGCCGTGGTCGTCGCCGGTGCGGACGTCGAGGATGCCGACATCCTGGCCTGCCAGCTGCCCCGTGGCCTTGGTCCCGAACAAGATCTTCTGCTCGTCGCCCGTATCGCTCAGGCCGATGCGGCGGCTGAAGAACGGGTTGACGATCATGTCGCTGCCGTTCTCCTGGCTGCGGGAGCTGGCGATGCCGCCGGCGCCGGCGCCCGGGCTCGCGAAGTCGAAGAACGTCGCGCCGTCGAGGAAGAAGTCACGCTTCTCCGGGTAGAGCAGCGAGAAGCGCGTCAGGTTCACCTGCCGCTGGTCTACCTCGGTCTGCGCGAAGTCGGTGTTGACCGTGAGGTTCGTGCGCAGCGCCGGCGTCGGGTTATAGAAGAGATCGACGCCCGCCTGCCCCGCGCGGCTCATCGTCTCGCGGCGCGCGGGCGCGTCCTGCGCGCTGCCGAGCACGTATGGCTTGATGTCGAGACCGTGACCCTGCGTGACGCCGGTCAGTCCCCTGACACGGCCGGCGTTGGTCATGCGCGACACACCCTGGTTGCGCGCCCATCCCGTCCAGATGCTGTTTTCGTTCTTGCGCGAAAGCGTCCGCGAGACGTTGATGCCCCACGTGTCGCTGTTCGGGTCGAAGTTGAGCGTGCGGAACGGAATCTCGACTTCGATGCTCCAGCCGGTCGCGCCGCGCTGCACGCGCTCGTTCCAGATGCCGTCCCACTGGCGGTTCTGGCCGTTGATGCCCATCAGCGCATCGGCCATCGCGCCCGACGGGTTGGTCTCGAAGAAATAGCCGGTCCGGCCGTCGAGGAACGTGTCAATCGTCCACTGGATCTTGTCGTCCTGCTGCAGGTACTCGTCGCGCCGCTTCTGGTATCGCGTCAGGCGCACGCCGGCGTCCGAGTCGTGGCAGATGATGCCGAGGTAGAGGGTGTTCGCGTCGAAGGCGACGCGGAACTCGGTCTGCTCGGTGGCCGGCTCGCCGTTGTCGGGATCGATCTGGATGAAGTCCCCGGCGACCTGGGCCCGCTGCCAGACGGCCTCGTCGAGACTCCCGTCGAGGCTGATGGCTTCGCCCGGCGCCAGCCGCTCGGCGGCCACGGTCCTCCGTTCCTGCGCGTTGGGCAGCGCCGGGCGCTGGGCAAATGCGGGATTTACGGCGAAAGCGGCCGCAAAAAGGCAGAGCAGTCGTATGGCACGAGACGGGGCCGACGGCATGGGTATCCCTGGGGATTGGCTCTAAAGAGTGGAATCCTTAAGGTACTGTACCGTATCGGCTGCGTCCAGCCCGGCCTTGAGGGAGGTCAAAAAAGCGGGGAAGCGGGTAGCCCGGCGGACGCGGCCAGGCCGCATCCGCCAGACGGGTAGACGATCAGCCGTTAGACCGCGTCGTTCTTCTTCTGCCGGTCGATGCCAGCCTGGTTCTCGCGAGCGCCCTTGTCCGCGACGCTCTCGTTGCCGGTTACCTCGCCGGCGACCTTCTTCATTTCACCCTTGACGCGCTGGCCGGTGGCCGACGTCTCTTCGGCGACGGAACCGGGCTTGTGACGCGGGGCGTTGGAGTCGTCTGGACGGTCGCGATCGATATCACCCATGAGTTGTCCTCCTGATGTGCGCGCACCTGAAGTGCAGGTGGCGCAATCGAATGCCACAACTCACAGCAACCTGATTGCCACTAGAATCCCGGGGCGATGCTCAGGATAGTCTCGACAGCGCTCGGGCTCGCCCTCGCGATGCAGGCGGCGACGGTCCCACCGCGGCCGCAGACGGGATTTCTGTTCGATGAGGTCTATCGCCGTCACCTCGTCGGCGACGCGGGCCATCCCGAGCGCCCCGAGCGATTGACCGCCGTGCTCGGCGGCCTCGAGAGGGCAGGCCTCCTCGACGGCCTCGTGCGCGTGCCCGCGCGTCCCGCCACTGACGACGAGCTCGCGCTCGCGCACGATCGTTCGTACATCGAGCTCGTGAAGCGCGAGCTGGCCAACGTCCAGGGCGTCGCTGAGCTGAGCACGGGCGACACCGACGTTACGCGTGAATCGCTCGCCGCCGCGAGGGCCGCGGCCGGGGGGGTCCTGAACGCGGCCGACGCCGTCGCATCGGGCCGGCTGAAGAACGCGTTCTGTGCCGTGCGGCCGCCGGGGCATCACGCGACGCGCAACCGCGGCATGGGCTTCTGCATCTTCAACAACGTCGCGATCGCCGCGCGCTATCTGCAGAAGGTCCACGGCATCCGCCGCGTGCTCATCGTCGACTTCGACTACCACCACGGTAACGGCACGCAGGACATCTTCTACGACGACGATTCGGTCTTCTACTTCAGCACGCACCATTACGGCGCGTATCCGGGAACGGGGAGCGCGTCGGAGACCGGCACGGGGAAGGGCGCGGGGACGACGCTGAACGTGCCGCTGCCGCCGGGGGCGAGCGATGCGCAGATCCTCGCCGCGTTCGAGCAGCAGCTGGTGCCCGCGGCGCGGCGGTTCAAGCCGGATTTCATCCTCGTGAGCGCGGGCTTCGACGGCATGCGCCGGGACCTGCTCGGACAGTTCGACATTACGCCGGCTGGCTACGCAGCCATCACGCGCGTCATCGTGCGGCTGGCGGACGAACTGTGCCAGGGGCGCGTGGTGTCGGTGCTCGAAGGAGGCTACCGGCTGGACGGGCTGGCGGAGAGCGTCGCCGCGCACGTGAAGGTGCTGCGAGGGGAGTAGCGACGCGGCGCCGGCGTCGCCTGGCCGGGATCCGGGATGCGGGATCCGGCAGGGATCAGGGATCGGGGATCAGGGATCAGTTCGGACGCATCGAACCGGCGCGGCGTGACCGCGTTCCACGTCGACTGCACCCCAGAGAACGCTTCGTTCTACGAGAAGTGCGGCTTCAAGATGGGCGCGGGCGGGTGGATGGATCTGGCGGGGAAGCCGTAATCAGCGTTGTTCGCAGTCACGGGCCACGGAGGCCGAAGACATTTTCTTCGTGGACTTCGCGTCCTCCGTGGTTTCGTGATCGGACGCGCTAGCTGCTGGTGCAGCTCACATCGCGGCTCGAAATGGCGCCGTTGGTCGTCGGCCCGCTGAACGTGCATTGCACGGTGAGAACGAGAGTACCTGCGGGCTGTTCAACAGTCATCGTGGCGGTCGTAAACGAGAGGTCGGTTATGTCCTGCCTCCAGTTCGGGTTTGGACAGCCGGGCGCCCCGGGAATCGGAGTGACCGGAGGTACGGTCGTGACGTTGAACGCCACATTGCCGTTCTTGATCTCCGATGCTGGAATCGACTGGCTCCCCGACACGGTCACTTCGGCCGGATTCTGCCCTGGCGCCTGATTGCCTCCCTGGTTGGTGCAGGTGGATGTCGCAGCGGCTGTCGCCGACAGGGTGACGAGCAGGTCCTCGTTGCCAAGCCCCGCAAGGGACCCTGCCGAGTTCAGCGTCAGCCCGCGGTCCACGAAATTCGGTTCCGAGTTCGCGCCGCCCTTCAAGTGCACACTCGCGGCGAAGGTCGTCATGGTCGCCGTCAGGGTCAGCACCGCGATCGTTATGCGTCGTGGCATGGTTGGCGTGTCCTTTCGCTTGCCGCCATTCGCTCGAGAGCGACATGGGCGGACCGTTCCAACGGGGGGAGTTGATCACAACGCGTGATCACAACCCGCTGGCCGTGAAGCCACAGATTTACCGTCTGCGGCCGGGGGTGTTGGAAGTTGCCGCTGGATGGGATGTCCTACCAGCTCGCAGCAGGGGCTGACAGGCCCTAAGAAGACCTAACGGGAACCGGAATGGAAGGCAGTCTGTTCTTACCTGGAACGCAGTCTGTTTCGCGCTTCGAAGCGGAGGACGTCCGACACCGCAATGCGATACAAATGGCGTCCGACGCGCCACGCCGGCAGGATTTTGGCGTCGATGAATTTGTAGACCGTCTTGCGACCGAGCTGCCAGCGGCGGCACAACTGCGAGATGGTCATCCAGGCGGGATCCGCCGCCATCGCGACCGGGTGCGCGGTGTGTCTTCTCTCGCGCGGAGCGGACGAGTGCGCTCGACGTTCTCGCACTGGGGGGAAGGCGATCGTACGTGCTTTTCCTTGAACGTTCAAGGATAGCCATACGTGCCCGCCAGTGCGGCTGAGCAACGACCGGGCGCGGCTGTTCACGACGGGAAACACCGTTGATAGGCCCTCACAGTTCGCAGTCGCGAGCGACGGTTCGTGATTGGACGTGCGAGAATTCACTCGCGCTCAACCGATGAGCCGGGGTGGCGAAACTGGCAGACGCACGGGACTTAAAATCCCGAGACCTCACAAGGGTCGTGTGGGTTCGATTCCCACCCCCGGCATCCGCCTTCGCCACTGCGTCGCTTAGGCGCGACCGGCTCAAGCGGACATCGTTACTGCGAATCTTTGCGGACGTGCGGGAGTGACTGTTCGCGCTTCAGCGCCAGTCAGACAGGGGCGGCCATCTGCCCAGCCTGTTGTGCGCCGCCTTGACGATGGCGCTGAGGCTTGCGGCAGATGGCTCGCTCTTAATCGAGGTCAGGTCGTTTTGAACATCAGCTTCTTGGCCTTGGTCTTCACCCTCAGCACCCTGGTCGACGACGCGAGGTAGAGGTAACCGTCTGCGCCGATCTCGCAGTTGGATACGCCCTGATCGGTGCTGATAAAGCCGATGCGCTCGCCTCCCGGCGTGAACACCGTGACCCCTTCGCGGGTCGCCGCCCACATGTTGCCGGCTGCGTCGATTTTCAGGCTGTCGCCGCCCATCACGACAGTGCGCGCCACGAAGTTGCGGCGGTTCGAGACGTTGCCCTGCTTGTCGAGATCCCACATCACCCAGCCGGTGGGGGCGTCGGACGAATAGAGCTTTGTCCCGTCCGGCGAAACGCCGATCCCGTTCGGCGTCGTCATGGTGTCGAGCAGGTGCAGGCTGTTGTCGGGTGCAAGACGGAAGATCCCCATGTACTCGAGGTCACGGTCGGGGCCCGCGTTGCGGTTGACGAGGCCGTAGGGAGGATCGGTGAAGTAGATCGAGCCGTCGGGGCCGAGCACGAGGTCGTTGGGCGTGTTCAACCGCTTGCCCATGTACTTGTCGACCAGCACGGTCTTCTTTTTGGTCTTGAGGTCGAGGTGAAAGATACTGCGGGCGCCCGATCCGGCGACGAGGAGACCGCCGCGTCCCAGGATCAGACCGTTGGTACCGGGCTCGCGAATGGCGGCGTTCCAGGAGAGTCCGCCGACGTCATAGCCCGAAGGCTCGAGCCAGACCGACCGGCCGTCTTTCGGCGACCATTTGACGATGTGGTTGACCTGGGTGTCGGAGACCAGCAGGTAGCCGTTATTGCCACCAACCCACACCGGCCCTTCGGCATGCAGGAAGCCATCGCAAACCTTTTCCACCTTGGCGTCGGCGTCCATGAGGGCGTCGAAGCGCGGATCGAGCCGGTTGACCTTGCCAGCCTCCGGGTAGGGCGGCTTGAAGTCCGTCGGAGGAGCCCCGATTTGTGGGCCGGTGATCGGCTGCGGCGGAGGCGGTGTCGCGGGCGCCGTCTGAGCGCCGACGACCCGGGCCAGGGCGGCGGTGGGGCCGGCGGCAGCGAGGGCCGCGATAAAGGTTCGGCGAGAAAGCCTGTTCAGCATGGACGTGTTCTCCTCCTTGCGATTTGCGCCAAGCCTAGGCTGAGAGCGCGAAGGAGTCAATGCCAGACGCCCTCGGAACGACTTAAAATCCCGAGATCCCAAAAGGGTCGTGCAGGCAGCCTTTCAATCGGCGCGTGAAGTGGTCATCGCCATTCATCGGCGCGCCGGACAGGAAAAGAGGACAGCATGACAAGCGGGACGCGCCCGTCGTTCAGGTTCCTCGTCGCTGTCGCGATGGTGGCCGCCGTCACCGGCGCGTCGCACATCGTCGCGCAGTCGCCGGTGAAATCGTGCGATGCGAAACCGGCGCCGGCCTGGTGCGCGGCGGTGGCGGGCGACCGCAGCGAAGGATGGCCGGCGCAGCGCCGGTCCGAGGTGATGGCGCGCAACGGCATGGTGGCGACGAGCCAGCCGCTGGCCGCGCAGGCCGGCCTCGACATCCTGAAGAAGGGTGGCAACGCCATTGATGCGGCCGTCGCCATGTCGGCCATGCTCAGCCTCGTCGAGCCGATGAACGTCGGCCCCGCGGGCGATCTCTTCGCGATCATCTACGTCGCGAAGGAGAACAAGCTCTATACGCTGAACGCGAGCGGCAAGGCGGCGAGCGGCTTGACGCTCGCGCGCATGAACTCGCTCGGCTACGCCTGGAACCCGCGCAACTGGGGTCCCGGATCGGGAATGCCGAGCGGCATCCTGAGTGTCACGGTGCCCGGCTCGGTCTGGGGCTGGGACGAGGTGCTGCACCGCTTCGGCACGAGGACGTTCAAGGAGACGCTGCAGCCGGCGATCGAGTACGCCGAGACCGGCTTCCCTGTCTCGGAGCGTATCGCCGCCGATTGGCGCCTGCCGCGCGGGCTTCCGCCGACACCGTCCAATCCCGCCGGCTGCTGCACGCAGGTCGACCCCGACTCGATCGCGACGTGGTACATCAACGGCAAGCAGCCGGTTGCCGGACAGATCTTTCGCAACCCCGATCTCGCGAAGACGTTCCGCATCCTCCAGCAGAAGGGTCGCGACGGTTTCTACAAGGGCGAGATCGCGCGTGCCATCGTCGCCAAGGCCACCGCGCTCGGCGGCACGATGACACTCGACGACCTCGCGACCTACTCCGGCGAGTGGGTCACCGCCGCGACGACGAACTACCAGGGGTACGACGCCTTCATGCTGCCGCCGCCGGCGCAGACATGGGCGACCGACGAGATGCTCAACATCCTCGAAGCCTGCGTGCCGTCGTGGGCTCCCGGACAGACGCTCGCCTCGGTCGGTCCCGCGAACCCGAAGTACTGGCACTTCCTCGTCGAAGCGAAGAAGCTCGCCTACAAGGATCTGTTCACCTACAACGCGGACCCGACGGTGTCTCCGGTGCCGATCGACCGGCTGCTGTCGAAGACCTACGCGAAATCGCTGTGCGGTCTCGTCAATCCCGATCGCGCGTCGATGACGCTGCAGGGCGGCGTCGGCGACAGCACCGGCGACACCATCGTCCTGTCGGCGGCCGATCGCTGGGGCAACATGGTCTCGTGGGTCAACAGCAACTACGCGTCGTTTGGATCGGGCATCACCGTTCCGGGCTACGGGATCATCCTGCACAATCGCGGATCGCTGTTTACGCTCGACCCGAAGAGCCCGAACGTCATCGCGCCGCACAAGCGGCCGTTCAACACGCTGTCGGCAGGCTTCGTGATGCAGAACAACCGTCCGCTGATGACGGTGACGCTGATGGGCGGCGACATGCAGGCGCAGGGCATCGCGCAGGTGCTCGTCAACGTGCTCGACCTGGGCGCGAACCTGCAGGCGGCCACCGACATGGCGCGGTTCCATCACCAGCAGGTCGCCAATGTTCTCGACCTCGAGTCGCAGCTGTTTTCACTCGTGGGACCCGGGCTCGAGGCGATGGGACATCGGCTCCGCTCGGTCAACGGCGGCGCGGTGGGCGGCTATCAATCGATCATGTTCACGCCGGATCCGAACGCGCCCCCCGCGCCGGCTGCCGCGCCGCAGCCGATCAAGGGCTTCTATCGCGGCGGATCGGATCACCGCAAAGATGGTGGGGCGGCGGGGTTCTAGGCGCAGCGGAACCACCAAGGGAGGCGTGTCAATGATCGCGCGGCGCACCTTCATCTCGCGCGCCTCGATGCTGGCGTTCGCGGCAGCGACGTCACCCATCTCCGTCCGGGACAGCTTCGCGCAGCAGGTGCCGAATTCATCGGGGACCGAACCGGCCCGGCTCAAGGCGCCGCCGGGCGCGTGCGACTGCCATCACCACATCTACGACGCGGCGCGCTTTCCGGCCCCCGCCACGGGAGGACGGCTGATCCCGGACGCGCGCCTCGAGGAATTCCGCCTCCTCCAGCGACGACTCGGCACGACGCGCAACATCGTCGTCACGCCGTCGGCCTATGTCACCGACAATCGCGTGACGCTCGACGCCATCGCGAAACTCGGCGCCAACGCGCGCGGCGTCGCCGTCATTCACCCGGACATCACCGCTGCCGGGCTGAAGGCCCTGGCCGACGGAGGGATTCGCGGCATCCGCTTCTCGATTACCGACACCTCGACGGCGGCGACCTCGGTCGAGATGATCGAGCCGCTGTCGAAGCGCGTGCACGCCCTCGGCTGGCACGTGCAGATCAACATGGGCGCGGATCAGATCGTCGCGCAGGAAGCGTTATGGAATCGGCTTCCGACCGCGCTCGTGTTCGACCACATGGGCCACGTTCCCCAGCCGGCTGGCCTGAGCCATCCGGTCTACGGCGTCATCCGCAGGCTGGTCGACAAGGGCCGCACGTGGGTCAAGCTGTCGGTCACCTATGACAACACCGTGGACGGGCCGCCCGGTTACGCCGACATCACGAAAGTCGCGCAGGCCTACGTGAAGGCCGCGCCGGAACGGATGGTGTGGGGCAGCAACTGGCCTCACCCGAACGAGACGACCAAGCCGGACGATGCGATGCTGTTCGATCTCATGTCGCGCTGGGCGCCGGACGAAAAGACGCGCAACCGCATCCTGGTGCAGAACCCGGCGGAGCTCTATAACTTCGAGACCGGAAAGAAGGTGTGATGACCATGCGATCCCCGCTGCACGCCGCCGCGTGCGCCTCGATATGTTTCGTGTGGCTCGCCGTGGCGTCCGTTCCGGCGGCGTCGGCGCAGCTGCTGGCGGCGAAAGACGGGCCGGTCGTCTATGGCCACCATCACCTGAACGTCACGAGCATCGACGAACACAAGAAGTTCTGGAGCACGCTGGGCGGCAAGGCCGTCAAGGTCGGGACCAGTCCCAACGAGATCGTCATGTTCCCGAACGTGCTCGTATTCCTGCGGCAGCAGGTCCCGACCGGCGGCACCAAGGGCACGACGGTGAATCACATTGCCTTCGCAGTGACCAGCGTCCGCCGGGCGGTCGACACGGCGAAAGCCGCCGGATACCGCATTGCCACGCGCGAAGAGGCAGGGGTCTACGACGAAGTCACAGACGACATCGCCTTCAACAAGGAGCAGCAGTCGTATTCGGCGTTCGTCATGGGGCCTGACGACATCAAAGTGCAGCTGTTCGAGGTCAGGACGATCCCGGCGCCCATCGCTCTGCACCACGTCCACTTCGCCGGCCCCGCGGCGGAGATGAAGGCGTGGTACGTCAAGGTCTTCGGCGCGAAGCCGGGATCGCGTGGAATGTTCGAGGCGGCCGACCTTCCCGGCGTCAACCTGTCATTCTCGCCAGCCCCCGCTCCCGTCGTCGGGACGCGCGGCCGCGTCATCGATCACATCGGATTCGAGGTCAGGGATCTGGAGTCGTTCTGCAGGAAGCTCGAAGGCATGGGCATCACCCTCGAGCGGCCCTATACGAAGGTCCCGGCGCCGAACATCGCCATCGCATTCATCCAGGATCCCTGGGGTACCTACATCGAGCTCACCGAAGGGCTCGACAAGGTGCGATGAGGCGCGACGTGGCCCGCGCGCTCAATCGTTATTGATCGCGATCACGCGGCGAGGGGCCGTTTCAGCCCACACACGTGCGTCTCCTGAACACGCGTCGAAAGCTCCATCGTGTCAGCCATATACCGACAATTCGAGGATGGCAATGCATGCAGGTGCATGCGTTGGCAGCACCGCGACAGCACATGTGCCTATCGTGCACGTCCACGTAGTTTAGGAGCTAACTTCATGCCCTAACCCGCATTAGCGGAAGGCAGCGGGCAATGGCCGAGTTGGAGTCGAAGTTGCCTCGGCATTAACCCGCTATGAGTCTATTCACGAGAAGTGCGCTGGTCGCCGCTCTCGCCGTGCTGGGGTCCATACCCGCAGCACCGGCGTTTGCCAGGGCCAGCGTCGACAGGGAAGTCAAGGCATTCGCCGCACGCCACGCCGGGGGAACGGTGAAGGTCATCGTTCATCCGGCGAAGGGCACCGGCGACAGTGTCTGCGGCGCGCTCGAGCGCGGCGGGCGTCTTCGGGGACGGCACGCGCTAATCGGGTCGTGCAGCGCGGAAGTCACCCTCGACGAGCTCGAGACGCTCATCAACAGCGGCGCCGTCGACACGATCTCGTCGGATGCGCCGGTGGCGGGACACCAGGCCAATCTCACGCCGCTGACGACCTTGAACCAGGTCACCGCATCGCTGGGACTCGGTGCGCTGCCGTATACCGGCAAGGGCGTCGTCATCGCTCTCATCGATTCGGGCATCCAGAACAACCCCGACTTCGATAGGAAGATCGTCGGTTCTTATCTCTGCAAGGCGACCTGCAAGGCCGCTCCTGCCGCGGACGACTACGGTCACGGAACCCACATCGCCGGAATCATCGGCGGACGTGGCAATCAGAGCCACGGGCTGTACACGGGGATTGCACCAAACGTGAAATTCCTTGCGCTGAAGGTCCTCGACAGGACCGGTGCCGGGACGACGAGCGACGTGCTTACCGCCATTCAGTTTGCGACGGCGAACAAGGGCACGCTTGGGATCGACATCATCAACCTGTCGCTGGGCCATCCGATTCTGGAGGCGGCCGCGACCGATCCGCTCGTCCAGGCGGTGGAGGCCGCCGTCCGCGCGGGGATCGTGGTCGTGGTGTCCGCCGGCAACTACGGGACGAACCCGGAGACCGGCCGCACCGGGTACACCGGCATTTCATCGCCCGGCAACGCACCTTCGGCGATTACCGTCGGCGCCGCGAAGACGCAGGGCACGGCAAGCCGGAGCGACGACCGTATCGCCGACTACAGTTCGCGCGGTCCCTCCTGGTACGACGGATACGAGAAACCCGATCTCGTCGCGCCCGGTCAGCGCGTGATCAGCAATATGAGCGACGGCGGATTGTGGAGCAAGAATCCCGGCTGGCGGTTCACCGCGCCCGCGGGAACCTCCGGCAGGTGGATGCGCCTCAGCGGCACGAGCATGTCCGCCGGGATGGTCAGCGGCGTCGCCGCGCTCGTGATCGAGGCGAGCCGCACGGCCAACCCGGTCGCCGGCGCAGTGCGGCCCAACGCACTCAAAGCGATCCTCGAGTTCACGGCCACCCAGCTGCACGACGACAATGGCGTCGCGTACGATCCGCTCACGCAGGGCGCGGGCGAAGTCAATGCGGCCGGCGCGCTGGCGCTGGCGGCCAGGTTCGACACGTCGGCTGCCCCCGGAACATGGTGGCTCACGTCCGGGGTCACGGCGTCGAACGTGATCGGCTCGGAGGTCGCGCCATGGGCGCAGAACGTGTTGTGGGGTGAAAACATCCTGTGGGGGGATTCCGTCTACTACAACAGGGCTGCCTGGGGACAGAACATCGTCTGGGGCGAGAACATCCTGTGGGGCGAGAACATCATCTGGGGCGAAAACATCGTCTGGGGCGAGAACGTACTGTGGGGCGAGAACCTCGTCTGGGGCGAGAACGTCCTGTGGGGCGAGAACCTCGTCTGGGGTGAAAATATTCTCTGGGGCGACAACGACAACGATGACAACACGGAGGTGGTGCGATGAGCCTCTCTCCGATGATTTCCCGACCGGCTGAACGTCGTCATGCCGGGCCTCGTCGCTGCACGATCCGTGCGACCGGCTGGACGCGGGCCAAGGCGGTCTGGGGCGACGTTCATCGAGTCAGGCATCACGGCCTGACCCGGCACCATCGTTTGGTGCGGGTCCGTCACCTGACTAGGGCCGGAACAGCCGATTGACCTTGACGATCAGCGCCCGGTTGGCGAGGGCGGGGAAGCGGCGCGCGAGCGTATCGCGGTCCTCGTTGAACACCACGAAGAACTCGCTGCCGGGTCGATATTCCCACCGCAGCCGCACGTTCGCGCTGATGGCGTGGCTGCTGGAGTTGTACTGCACCAGCGCGCTGGTGAACATCTGTGGCGTCATCGTGAAGGTGACGCGCGAGCCGATCAGCTGGTTGGTGAACGATCCTTCCGCCAGATCAACCAGGTTGAGCAGGTAGGTAGGCTCGACGGACAGCTGCGAGCCCACGTTCATCCGGCCGCGGCTCGCACTGAGCGTCGTCTTCTCGCCGTTGTAGAAGCTGCCGCGATCCACCGCGAAATTCCCGCTCACCGTGCGCCGCTGTCCAAGGTTCATCTGGACGTGCACGTTGTCGAAGCGATAGCCGCCCACCGGCAGCGTGATCCCGGGCGCGATGTCGAACGGACGCGGCAGGAACTCGTAGGTGTCGGTGAAGCTGACGCTGAGGCGATTGCTGTTCTGGAACTCGATCGCAACCTCGCCGTTCGATTCGCGCGTCTCGAGGTGGCCCGCGCCATTGGTGATGTAGTCGATCGACCCCTGCGAGAAGAACCTGCGCACCGAGGCGATCCGCTTCGGCCGCGGGCTGAAGCGGAACAGCGCGGAGCTGCGGCGCATGTCGTTGCGGCGCACGAAGCCGACCTCCGGGTTGAAGTCGTCGCCGACAGCGAGGTGCTCCAGCTGGGCGCCGTAGCGGTCGCCCGCGTAATCGAGCTGGCCGCGGAAACTGGTGTCCTGTCCTCGACGGCCGCCAGTCTGCGAGCGCGCCCAGTAGGTGTTCACGTTCAGGTTGTCGAAGAACCCGAACGTGCCATCGATGCCGTAGAGCGCATTCGTGCCGGTGCCGGTTTGCCCGACCGATCGCCCCGTCAGCAGCATCCCGACGTTGCTGCGCCGGAGGAGATCGCGTTTCAGCCGCATGACGGAAAAATTGGTGGACCGTACTCCCGAATCGTTGCCCGTCTGGATGTCGATGAGACCGAGGCTGTAGCGTCCGACGCGGCCCGTCGTCCGGCCGCCGGCCACGATTGGTACGGGGCGCCCGTGATCGAGCCCGATTTGCCGGCTGTAAAACAGGATCGGCACGTCGCTGTTGGCCGCCGAAAATCCACCCGCTGCGGCGCCACCAAAGGCAAAGAGGCCCTGGTTCTCGAGAAAGAACTCGCGCTTCTCCGGGAAGAACAGGCTGAAGCGCGTCAGGTTGACCTGCTGTTCGTCAGCTTCGATCTGGGCAAAGTCGGTGTTGTAGGTGAAGTCCGCCGTGAGGTTCTGCGTCAGCCCGTACTTCACGTCGAGGCCCGCATCCCCGCTCACGTCGTTCGACACGGGCGGTCCGCCCGCGCGGACGGTCTTGAGGTCCGAAATCGCGTACGGCTTGAGCTCGAGGGTCCTGGAGCCGGATCGCGGCTCCAGGCCCACCAGCGCCGCCGCAAACGATCCTTGATAGAGTCCCGACTGCCCGCGCGCGGCCGGAACGCGCGTGATGTACGAGATTTCGTTCTTCCACCGGTTGGTGCGGAACGCGTTGAAGCCCCAGATCTGCTCCTGGCCCGGCTGATAGCGCAGCGACTTGAACGGAATCGCAGCCTCCGCGGTCCAGCCGCCTTCGAACCGCTTCGCCCGGACATCCCACACCGTGTTCCAGTCGCCGTTCCACTGCCGCTCGTTCGTCACCTGCCCGTCTTCGCGAGCGCCGAGCGCGTTGGTAATGAAGTTGAAGGAGTTGCGGCGATCGCGAAAGGTGTCGAAGCTGAATGCCACGAGGTCGTTGCCCTGCCAGAGATTCGGACCGTCGCGCCGCATCTCGTTCGCAACGACCCGATCCGGCTCGCTTTCCCAGCAGCGGAACGCGACGTACACGTTGTCGTCGTCGAATGCCACCCACATTTCGGTTTTCTCGGTGGCGGGCTCACCCTCGCGCGGTTCCTGCTGGATGAAATCCGAAATCGGCGGAACGGTGGTGTAGAGCGGCTCGTCGAGTGCACCGTCGATACGCATGGGCGTCGCGACGCGGACGGCGCGAACGGTGGCCCGCCCGGCCGCGTCACGCGAGATGACGGCCGGCGCGACGGGAGGCGGTGGTCCATCGAAATCGGCCGGAAGGTCGCCGGCACGAAGGAATGCCGTCGTCGCCGGCGCGTCCGCCTGGCCGGCGTCGACGGGCGATACCGAGAAGAGGACACAGCTGCCGACGAGCAGCCAGGCCGTGGCGCGTCCCATGAGCTCAGAATGATCCACGTGGAGGAACCCGGATCCTACCATTGGGCTCCCCCTGCCGCTGCGCCACCGCGTCAGCCGTTCATTTCACGGTGATCGTCGAGCGCATCCACGGGTGGATGCAGCACTGCCAATTCGTCGTCTTGCCGGCCGGCAGATCGCTGCTGCCCGCGGTAGGTCCAAGGGTCTTGGTTCCGGGCAGTACCGCGAGATTCTTGGTATCGGTCGGAGTGGCCGGCACCAGGCATTCGGGTGCAGGCACGACATTGCCCGAGAGCGTGTTCAGCAGCGGCACGACACCGCCGCCGAATTTCTCCACGCGCGTGAACGTGTGCACCTCACCCGCGCGGCTCTCGATGATCGTCCTCTCCCCTCGATCCAGGCTAGTCTGGTCGGGGTTGAACCGCCAGCCGCCGACGGTCTTGTCCTCTGTCAGCTCGTTGAGGAATTTCGTGAACGTCGTGTCGCCGTCGAAGGTCGTGATGCACGCGACGAAACCAAGCGCCGCATTGAACGTCGCCGGGTCGCAGTCGTCACGGATGCGGAAGGATTGGGACCCCTCGCTGGCGACGGCGGCGACGGCTGCAACGGCCACAAGCAGGGATCCCAGTATCAGGAATCGAACGGACGAAGTCCTCAGCATGCAGTCTCCTCTCGAAGGCAGAGCGTTGCCCGGTCCGAAATGGGTTCTCTGCGTGTCTGCCGGGGGGAACGGGGAAGGGTTCGGGGGTGCGACGCGAATTCTGGCGCCAGACGACCGCGCTGTCCAGCGTTTTGTTGACCGGTTAGGATCTTCACCTATGAGTTCCATCGAGCTTCGTAATTACATCGGCGGCGCGTGGCGTCCACCGCGCAATGGCACTTCGGTTCCGGTGTGCAACCCGGCGACGACGGAACGCATCGCCAGCGTGCCGATGTCGTCCGGCGCCGACGTCGATGACGCCGTCGCCGCGGCGCGCGCGGCGTATCCCGCGTGGCGCCGCACGCCGCCCGGCGAGCGGATTCAGTACCTGTTTGCGCTGAAGCAGCTCCTCGACGCCAACATCCACGACCTCGCCGCGGCGATCACGCGCGAATGCGGCAAGACGCTCGCCGAAGCCGACGGCGAGCTGCGGCGCGGCATCGAGAACGTCGAGGTCGCCTGCGGCATCCCGACACTGATGATGGGCGCCAACGTCGAGGACATCGCCCGCGGCATCGACGAGATCATGATCCGCCAGCCGGTCGGCGTCGTCGCCATCATCACGCCGTTCAATTTTCCCGGCATGATCCCCCTCTGGTTCCTGCCGTACGCCATCGCCTGCGGCAACTGCGCCATCGTCAAGCCGTCGGAGAAGACCCCGGTGACGATGGCCCGCGTGTTCGAGCTGCTGGAGGCGATCAAGCTGCCGGCAGGGGTCGTCACCCTCGTGCACGGCGGGCGCGAGAGCGTCGATGCGCTGCTCGATCACCCCGGCGTGCGCGCGGTCTCGTTCGTCGGTTCGAGCGCCGTGGCCCGCCACGTCTACAGCCGCGCGGCGGCCAGCGGCAAACGGGTCCAGTGCCAGGGCGGCGCCAAGAATCCTTCGGTCATCCTCCCCGATGCGGACATGGAGATGACGACGAAGATCGTCGCGGACTCGGCGTTCGGCTGCGCGGGCCAGCGATGCCTGGCCACGTCGCTCGCCATCGCGGTCGGCGACGCGGGCCGGACGTTTCCCGGGCTGATCTCGGATGCGGCGGCGTCGCGGCGTGTCGGCAACGGCCTGGAGGCGGGCGTGGAAATGGGCCCGGTCATCACGGCGGACAGCAAGCAGCGCATTCATGGGCTGCTTGCGACGGCCACCCGCGGCGGTGTGACGCTGCGCGTCGGCGGAGTGGAGGCGAAGGTGCCGCCGGTCGGCAATTTCATCGCACCCACGGTTCTGGATCACGTCGAGTCCGGATCCGAGATTGCGGGCACCGAGGTCTTCGGCCCAGTGCTCAGCCTCATGCGCGCGCAGACGGTTGACGAGGCGATCGAGTACGTGAATCGATCGGCGTACGGCAACATGGCGTGTCTGTTCACCCGCGACGGCCTGGCGGCGCGGAAGTTCCGCTACGAAGCGGAGGTCGGCAATGTCGGCATCAACGTCGGCGTCGCGGCGCCGATGGCGTTCTTTCCGTTCTCGGGATGGAAGGAGAGCTTCTTCGGCGATCTCCACGCGCAGGGACGCGACGCGATCGACTTCTACACGGAGAAGAAGGTCGTGGTGGAGCGATGGCCGACGGACTGGTCCCGCAAGTTCTGACGCGGGCCGGGATCCGGGATCCGGGATCCGGGATCCGAGGGACCAGGGATCAGGGATCAGGGATCAGAAATGCCCTCGCGTTCGCAAATGCGCTTGGCGGACTCCGCACTTCTCGATGGCCACCTCCCGCGTGGCCTACAGCGCAAGCCGGGCCACGGTCCAGTACGCCGCCGTACACGCAATCATCAGTGAAGCGGGCACGACGACGCGACGGCGGTACCAGTCGCGGCCGCTGCAATGCCAGCCGACCAGGAGGAAGGCGACTCCAATCACCGTCAGCTGGCCGGCCTCGACGCCGACGTTGAACGTCACGAGCGCGGTCAGGAACTCCGAGGGCGGCAGGCCCAACTCTTTCAACGCCCCCGCGAAGCCCATGCCGTGCAGGAGCCCGAACGCAAAGACCAGCGCAACCCGCCACGGCCTGAGCTCGCGCAGGAACAGGTTCTCGATCGCCACGTACGCGATGGAGACGGCAATGAGCGGCTCGACGATCGAGGGCGGTACGGCGATCAGGCCGTACATGCCGAGGCCGAGCGTAATCGAATGCGCGACCGTGAACGCGCTCACCTGCCACAGCACCGTGCGGAGCCGGCCGCTGAGGAGGAAGAGGCCGAGCACGAACAGCACGTGATCGAAGCCGTACGGCACGATGTGGGTGAATCCGAGTGCCAGGTATCGCCACGCCGTCCGGATGCGGTCAGGGGGCGCCGCCGGAACTGCCAGTGGAAGCGGGGGGCTGGTCTGTCCGCCCTCGAGCCATTGCGTGCTGACTGCGGTGCCGGCGCTCCGCACCGTCAGCGCATACGAGGCAAACGTCCACGCATATGTCCACGTGAAGTGGCGGGCACCTGGAGGCGCCTCGCCATTGAGGTGAATCGTTGCGACGGGTGGTGAGAGCGCATCGGCAGAACGTACGATCGCGTAGCTGATGGCCGGGTGCGCGGGGCTTCCATCGAACTCGAGGCGCAGTCGCTTGCGGAACACGGCGTCGAGCGCCGCGAGCTGCGAATCCGACTGCGCCGCGGGCGTCGTGCCCATCGGATGCGGAGGGCCCGCGACCGTCTCGAGCTTCTCGGCGAGCGCCGCCGCATCGGTGACGATTTCGATGTCGTACCGTCCTGCCGGCGCGAAGCTGACCGCGACACGCGTCGTGCCGATTTCGTGCGCGTCCACCGGCCCGCGCGGAACCAGCACACAGGCGACCATCCCCACGGCCACGAGCGCCCGGCGGCCGGCGATCATGATGCCTGCCGCTGCGGCGCCGGGGCGTGGAGCGCGAAGGTGAGCGAGGCCCAGTAGCTCGCCCAGTCGGCCGTGCTTCCGGGCGGCGCGTCGATCATGTGCACCGCCTTGATCAGCCACATCCCGGAGTCCGACACGCGGAACCGCGCCCGCCCGGCCTTGTCGCTGCGGACCGCCTGCCGTTCCGATGGACGCGACTGATTGATCGCGACGACCAGCGCGCCGGCGAGGGGTCGGCCCTCGTACGTCAGGCGCACGGGCAGATCCTGCTGCGCGGCCAGCGCGTACGGGTTCCGTTCCGCCACGAGCTCCAGCGTGAAGCCGAGCGCGTGGTCGCGCTGACTGGCGCCGGCCGGCCCCGACAGCAGGAGGCTCTTCGCGCAGCGCGTAAAGGTCTCTTTCCCCACGGCGCCGGACTGACCGCGAGCGGCCCGAAGCGCCGCGATGGCATCGAGCCCTTCTTCTTTCAGGTACTGATTGAATTTCTCCGCTGGAAGTTCGACCGAGCTTGGATGGCTGTGATAGCCGACGACGAGGAGACCGGCAGTCGCGGCCCGAACGTATCCGGCCGGGTCGAGACCGTCGCGGCCGACCACCGGCTTCCGCCCTTCGCTGTCGTCGACGATGAATTGCCGGAGGAGCGCCGGATCGCGCGGGATTGGATCCCCGAGCAGGTCCTGGCCGACGCGCAGCCGGACGCCGACAATCTCGCCGGCGGCGGGGGCGAACGTCGTCGGCTCGACCCACATGTCGTGCGCGGACAGGGTCGCACCGCTCGTGGCGATGGCTGCCACCACCAGAACCGACACGGTCCTGTTACTGAGGGAAGCCAGTCTATTCACGGGTTGTCCTCCTTTCACGAGAGAACGGCCGCACGCGAGTGGGGGCCGTTCTCGTTCAATGACCGCGCGCTATGGCGTGGGGGATGGAGGCGGGGTCGGCTCGGTCGGGACGTTGATGCCACCGTGTCCCTGGAGCAGGCCCTGGTGTGCCGGCGCCAGGAACGGGAACTGGGGGTTGAAGTCCTTGTCGTTGACCTCGACGCCTCTTGCGAGACCGGCCGCCGGATTGCCCGCGACGATCAGGCTGATGAGGACGGTGTTCACGTTCACCTGGTGCATGTTCGGCTGCGCGCCGCCCCCCAGGCGCCGCCCGTTCGGAAAGCTCGAATCGATGGCCGCATCGAGCGTGATGACATCCCCCGTGAACCCGTCGGCGATCGGAATCGGCCGTCCCAGGTTGATGGCGTTGATGATGTCCGCGCGCGGGCCCTTGAGCGTCGCGACGGTGGCCGCCGGCACCCCGAGGGCCTTGTAGATGCCGAGCGCCTCGGCGTCGCGGACCAGGACCGGGAACAGGATGTCGGCGCCGAAGTTCGTCACGTCGCGCATCGGCGTCGTGTGCAGGTACTTCGTCTGGCGCTGGGTCCCGACGAGGCCGGCGTTGAACAGCGGCAGCGCATTGCGGCCGACTTGAACGAATTTGCCCTCGCCCTTCAGGCCGGTAATGACGTTGGTGGGGTCGACGACCTGCTTCTCCCGGCGGCTGATGCTGGTCCACACGCGCAGCAGGCTGTCGGTCGAGTTGGAGAGCAGCGTACCGTTGTGCGGGATGCCGTTGGGGAAGATGTCCTGAACCGGAACCTCGAGGGCGATCGAGAAGACGTTGAACCCGGTGAACACGTCTTCGATCGGACCGCGCCGCGCGCCGGGGATGCCGCCAAGGTCACCGCGCCCCAGGTTGACGAGGTCGAAGATCCCTTTCTCGTCGAGCTGATACGGGTCGTCGAACTGGCCGGCGATGACGCGCCCGCCGTTGCCGAGCGGATGGATGAACCGGTCGACGAACGCCTGATCGTAGAGGCCCACTTCACGGCTGGTCGAGTCGCCCGAGTCGTAGCCCTTGAAGGGGCCGAGGCCGTAGACCAGCCGATCGGTCTGCGGGCCGTGGTTGTTCGGAAGAACCGGCAGGTTGTTGCCAAGCACGTCGGCGCCGTCGGCCTCGTCTTCGTCCTCGTCTTCGTCGCGGCCGCTGGCCGCGCCGTCGCCCGTGATGCGCGACACTCTCATCGTCTCCGTGCCGCCGGTCAGCTGCCAGAGCAGCTCGTTGCTGCCGCCCAGCGGGTCGGTCGGGCTCGGCGCGGCGTCAGGCGTGAGCTGCTTCCTGAACTCGACGCGGTAGACCACCTTGTCCTTCAGGCTGGCGCCCTTCGCGACGTGGAACTCGTAGCGGTACCCGTCGCACGCGCGCAGTCCCTGGTTGCCCTGCCCGGGCTCGTGGAGTGGATTGAAGTCCATGATCAAATAGAGCTTGTCGTGCAGGCCGTTCGACATCCACGCGAACGTGTCCGTGTTGTCGGCGCACGGCTCGTTCAGGATCGACAGCGCCTCGCGGTGGCTCGACCCGTGCAGCGTGATGCTGGTCGCCACGAGCAGCGCACCGGCGACACCAATTCTCAATCGCCTCATAGCTGTCCTCGCTTTCTTCTCTGGGCTGACCGGCGTCGAAAGCGGAGGACAACAGCGTCCGCCGCCGCGTGGTCGAGCACCCACTGCACTCTACGGAGGCGCGTCGCGTTTGGATTGCAGGAGGGGGACAAGAGCAAACAATTGCTCTGTGCTCTTGTCGAGGGACTAGGGCCGCGGACCTGTTATCCGATACCTTCCGGCGGCGTCACCGTTCCGCCGCCGCCGAGGTGAGCTCGACGCCGTCGGGGGTCTGGACCGAGCTGGCCAGGACCGCGGCACGGACGTCGAGGCGATCGAGCTCGTGGCGCGTCAGCGCACCCGGCCACGGCACCTCGTGGCCCGCCTGGATGCCGAGGAGCGTGCGCGCGACGCCGACGATGGTGACCGGCGCGATGGCGATGGGCGAACGGGGAATCGACAGCGATCGTCCCCGTTCGACCAGCACGAGCACGCGGTTGCGATCGCGCCACGTCGGATCGAACAGCGAATCCGATTCGACGACGAGCGCGTGCGCGTCCACTACCCACAGGATGCGGGCGCGCGGCACGGTCACGGAGTAGCCGGCCATCTCGCCGACGAGGCGGGCGAGTGCCCCTGCCTGCATGGTCACCGGCGGCATGCCTCGCGCCAGCCGCCGGGCGGATTGCTGCGGGCCCGCCGTAAGGACGGCGGTGGCCGCCACCCCGATCACCACAACGAGCGCGGATCGACGGATGTTCGTCACGCGGTGCATCCCCTCAATGGCCGAAGTGGAGGACGACTCCGCCGCTGGCGCGGAGGTTGTGAACCAGCCGGGCGTTCGGCTGCGCGACGTCGTTGTCGGCGACGGCGTTGACGTCGGCCACCCGTATCTGGAGCGGCGACCCGTGAACGTTGTCCGAGAGCTCGAACCGCAGGCCGAAGCCCGCGGCGCCGAGCGGCACCCGGAAGTCGGTGCCGATGCCGAAGTTGAACGCGAACTTCGTCTCGAGGCCGAGCTCGTCGATCGCGATCAGCAGCGGCCGGCTGCGGTCGGACGTAATCGTGACATCCGGCGTGGCGGGCGGCCTCGCCTGGATGAACATCTGCAGCGGTGGCGAGACAGTCTGCTTGACGTCATAGGTGACGCCGCCGACGCCGAAGAACGTGTACGGCCACACCCACGGGTTCCGGTGGTAGTCGAGGAACCCGATGGCGCCGCCGACGTCGTAATAAAAGGCATCGACGTCGACCGAGCCCCGCGTCGGGCCGTTCAGCGTCGGGACGGCGCCACAACGCCGCCCGATGGCGAGGCACTTGCGCGAGAAGCCGCCGTGCGTCCGAAACCCGTACCGTCCCTCCCAGTACGTCACGGTGGTGTCGAAGACGGGGCCCGGCACGAACACGAGGTCTCGCGCGAGCACCTGTTCGAGGACGCCGGTCGCGGGAGACACCGAGCCGAGAAGAATCAGGTTGCTCCAGTCCGTTGACAGGCGCAGGCCCGCCGACCCGCTGATGTCGAGGTGCTTCGGATCGCGCGGAGGGTCGAACGGGTCCCACTGGGCCGCGGACGTCGCGGGCAGGACCGTTACAAATATCGCCAGGAGCAGGAAGAAACGAAGGCGATCGTGACCGCGCACGTTCGACTCCTTTGTTGGACCGGGTCCGGCGGGAGCAAAAGGCGCACCGCGGGGAGGCGGCCGCCAACGCCCGCGCAGGATATCACGGTGGCGGCCGGCCGTTGCTCGCGGCCGTTGGAATCTCAAACACTGGTAGGCGGGACCGGACACATCGTGCGGGGGGACGCACGGGGTCAACGTGCACGCTTCTCGACCTAGCTGTTGCGTGGCGCGGCGTTCGTCCGTGAAGATTGCGCCCGCGTCGCGCGTCCCGTTGGCATGCCGCCTGGGCGGCCGCGGCCTAGGCGCGAGCCGCCACGGCGCGTCGTGAACGTGCGCGCTGGTCTTCCCACCCGAGCGCCGACAGCGCCGATCGCACCTGGTCGGCCGCTTCGAGCGCGTGCGTCTGCGTCGGGAAGTAGCGCGCGCCCTCCAGTTTGGATTTGACCCACCACAGGAGGGTGGCGTTGTTCCGCAGCGGGAACATGACGGCTGACGCCGTCTCGTCGGCGCCGCGGCGAAGCTGCCACAGAATCGTCGGCTTGTGAGTCGATCCCGCTTGTCGCATCGTTGAAGGCATGCCGCCCCCATCTCAAGACCCGATCCGGACCGCATGCGAAAAACCCCTTTAAATCAGGGGTACGCCTCGCGGGAAGTCACCCCTGGGGCAGACTTCTTTGTCGAAGAATGCCCGAACCAATCGGTTCGCCTGCGGCTGGGGCTGGCGCCCCATCGCCTGAATGCGCGGCGGGCTATTGCTTGAAGATCGGCGCCGGCGGGATGCCGAGGCCGGGCGCGCTGGCGCCCGCCGTGTGGCAGAATCTGCGCGGCTCCTGACGGAGCGTCATCGAGGTGCAGCCATGACACGTGCCTTCTACGGAATCGCGTTCGGATGCCTTCTCGTCCTTGCGGGTGCGGTCGCCGTTTCCGCGCAGGCCCAGGGAGGCACGGCGCAACCGAACGGCTTCACGAACCTGCAGGTATGGCCGACGGACACGCCGCGTGCGGTCGTTCTGAACTTCATGAACGCGTTCAACCGCTCCCTCGGCGTCGAGTGCGCCTACTGTCACGTCCAGAACAACGGCCGGTTCGACTTCGCGTCGGATGAGATGCGCACGAAGCGCGTCGCGCGCAAGATGATTCTCTTCCGCGACTCGATCAACGTGGAGCTCGCCGCCATCGTCGACAAGCCCGTCACCGCCGGCCCGACGTCGATCGAGGCCCGGCCGGGCGCGCCGACGCGCGTGCTCTGCGCATCGTGCCATCACGGGCTGCCGATTCCGGCGCCGCTCGGCGACGCGATCAGTGAAGCCGAGAAAACGGGTGGCGTGAATGCCGGTCTCGCGAAGTTCAAGGAACTCCGCGCGAAGTTCTACGGCGGCCAGCAGTACGACTTCACCGACATCGCGCTGGTCGGCATCGCCAACACCGCGCTCAATCAGAAGCGTCCGGACGACGCGATGAAGTACCTGCAGGCGAACCTCGAGTACTTCCCGAAGTCGTCGCAGACGTATCAGGCGATGGCGCAGGTGAAGAACGCCAAGGGCGACAAGCCGGGCGCGATCAAGGATCTCGAGACGGCGGTGCAGCTCGATCCGAACAACAACCAGGCCAAGAATCAGCTGCAGCAGCTCAAGCAGTAGGGCGGGTCCCGCGGAGCGCGCGTGCCACGCGAACGCGGACCCGCCGGAGGCGTCATGAAAATCGCTCCACGTGTCGTTGCAGTCGTCGTACTCGCGCTTGCGATCTCGTGGCCGCTCGTCGCGCAGGAGGCGGTCGATCTCGACGCGGTCCACAAGATCCGCCAGGAGGCGCTGCAGAACTCGCAGGTGATGGAGCACCTCTTCTACCTGACGGACGTGAGCGGATCGCGCCTCACGAACTCTCCCGGCTTCTTCACCGCCGCCGACTGGGTGGTGAAGCGGCTCGGCGAGTGGGGTATCAGCGGCCGGCAGGAGAAGTGGGGACCCTTCGGCCGCGGCTGGACCTACACGCGCTTCTCGGCGCAGATGCTCGAGCCGCAGGGGGTGCCGCTCATCGGCGCGCCGCTCGCGTACACGCCCGGCACCAACGGTCCCGTGAGCGGCGACGCGATGATTGTCGCCATCAACAACGACGCGGACTTCGCAAAGTACAGCGGGATGCTCAAGGGGAAGATGGTGCTGCTCGGCCCGGGGCGCGAGCTGCAGATGAGCCTGCAGCCGCTCGCGCTGCGGCGGACCGACACGGACCTCGCGACCATCGCGCAGGCGCCCGACGCCGCGCAGGGCGGCCGCGGTCAGGCGCCGCCGGGAGCTGCCGCGATTGGCGGCGGCCGGCAGGGCGGTCCCGGCGGCGGCGGCAATCAGGCGTTTCAGCGGGCGCTGAACAAGTTCCTGGCGGACGAGGGCGTCGCGGTGGCGATCCGCGTCGGCGCGGGGCGGAGTGAAGGCGGGACGGTCTTCGCGCAGGGCGGCGGGTCGCGCGACCCGAAGGACCCGGTCCCCTCGCCGATCGTGACGCTGACGCCGGAGCACTACAACCGCATCGCGCGCCTGCTCGATCACAAGATTCCCGTGAAGCTCGAGTTCGACATCCAGGCACGCTTCGTCGACGACCGCACCGACTCGGTGAACGTGGTGGGCGAGATTCCCGGCGGCCGCAAGCGCGACGAGGTGGTGATGCTGGGGGCGCACCTCGACAGCTGGCACAGCGGCACGGGCGCCACCGACAACGCGGCGGGCAGCGCCGTGATGATCGAGGTGATGCGCATCCTGAAGACGCTCAACCTGCGGCTCGATCGCACCGTGCGCCTCGCGCTGTGGAGCGGCGAGGAGCAGGGGATTCTCGGCTCGCGCGCCTATGTCACGGAGCACTTCGCCGCGCGCGAGGACATGAAGCTGAGGCCCGAGCACGGGAAACTCGCGGGCTACTTCAACGTGGACAACGGCTCGGGGAAGATTCGCGGCATCTACCTCCAGGGAAACGACGCCGTGCGGCCAATCTTTCAGGCGTGGCTGAAGCCGTTCGAGGATCTCGGGGCGTCGACGATCTCCATCCGCAACACTGGCGGCACCGATCACCTGTCGTTCGACGCGGTCGGGCTGCCCGGCTTTCAGTTCATCCAGGACCCGCTCGAGTACGATTCGCGCACGCACCACTCGAACATGGACGTCTACGACCGGGTGCAGCGCGCCGACATGATGCAGATGGCGGCCATCGTCACGTCGTTCGTCTACAACACCGCCAACCGGGAGACGCTGCTGCCGCGGAAGCCGCTGCCGAAGGCGCAGCCTCCGCAGCAGCCGCAGAACGCCGCGTCGAACTAGCGAGCCGCGACTGGCGCCCCGGCGCGGCTACCAGATACCGGGCAGAAGTCTGTAGCGGACGGACGCCGCATAGGCGGCCCACCGGGCGTCGTGCGCGAGCACGCGTTCCTCGCGATCGATCCGGTAGACGAGCGACGCCCAGCCCACGAGCACCAGCAGCATGGTCCCTGGATTCCGCTCCTGCAGGTTGTAGCCGATGTCGGCGAGCACATACGCCAGATACATCGGGTGCCGCACAACGTGGTACGGCCCTTTCGTGACCAGGTCGCGGAGGCCCGGCCGCACCCCGAAGCGCCGGCCGAGGACGGCGAGCGTGCCCAGGCTGAGACACGCGGCCGCGATGACCAGTATCGTGCCGGCCGTGGGCGACACCGGGGTCCCTGGAACCTTTTGCAGATAGAACGCCTGCGCGTACGGGTAGGCGTAGGCGATGACGACCGCCGTGCTCGTCGCGAGGGAGTGATCCTGCGCTATCGGCGGCCGCCGGACGAGCGCCACCATGAGGACGATGACGTGCTGCAGGACGTAGATCCAGTCGACGAGCTCGAACTGCGGCGTCACGGCGACGAGGAACGCGAGTTCCGCGGCCGTGACGCCGAAGAGGATGAGGTTAGCGAGGTTCAGTCGACAGCAGTCTAGTGCGACAGCCCGCTCAACCACGCCTCGCCGTTTGGCGCGCCGACGCCCGTGACGTCGTCGTAGCCGGGGCGGACGTGGATGGTGAGGAGGGCGTCCTCATCGAACCAGCGCGCGGAGAAGCGATAGCCGTTCGACGCATCGACCCCGTTGACGAAGTCCGAGCGCACCGTTCCCGGGTAGGCGCCGAGATCGGTCTTCGTGATGTCGTAGTACGCACCGGTGCTGGCAATGGCGTAGAGCGCCGGGTTCGCGAAGCCAATCGGCGCGCCGCGGCGCTGCACGGCGAGCGCGAGCATGCCGGCCGCGAGCGGAGACGACAGGCTCGTGCCGCCGATGCGGTACTCCGAGTAGCGCGCGCTCCCGTCGGGGAAGGTCTGCGTCTGGCCGATCAGCATCCCCGTGTTCGGATCACCAACGGCGGAGATGTCGGGCACGACCCGCATCGGCGCACCGCCATAGCGCTTCGACAGCGCGTCCGGCACCACGCCGGCCTGGTACGCCGGCTGCGTGAAGAGCCGGCTCGTGCCGCCGCCCGATCCGTACAGATACGTGCGCGCGCCCCACGCGCCGTTGGCCAGGAACGATCGCGTAGTCTGCCATCCGAGCTCGAACACGCGGCCGTTGGCCGCGCTCACGCCGAGCGACGTGCCGCCCACCGCCGTGACCCACGGGCTCGAGGCTGGCCAGTCGGGCGTTGGGGTGGCGCCGGCGACGCCGAGTGTCTCGTCGCCCGAGTCGCCGGAGGAGAACAGGACGCTGATGCCTTCGGCCGCCGCCTGGATGAACGTGTCGGTGTACGGCTTGATATAGCCGGGCGGCAGCGCCTCGCCCGCGAAACCGTACGAGTTGGTCACGATGTCGGCGAGGTGCTGATCGACGACATGGTTCAGCGCGGAGTCGAGGTCCTGACGGTTGTTCGGCGCGCCGACGTAGAGGATCGAGGCGCCTGGCGCCATCGTGTGCACGGCCTCGATATCAAGCGTCTCCTCGCCGGACCATCCCTGCGGATCCTGCGCGGGGTTCTCGGGGCGGCGGAAGGTGCCGGGCGCGACGAGTTGGCGGAAGTTGCCGCGCAGCGATGGCAGGCCGTGCAGCGACGAGTAGGTCTCGATGTCGTTCACGATCGTCGGCGAGGCGTACGCGTCGATGACCGCGACGGTCACGCCGCGGCCGTCGGTACCTCCGGCAATCGCGCCCGCCATCCCGTACACACCCTGCAGCTGCGCGCCCGCCCACCCGCACGGCGCCCACGTCGGCGGCGAGGCGGGCAGCTTCGTGCCGTCAGGTGCCGGCGTATTGGCAATGGTCTTTTCGCCCCAGAACGCCGAACAGGGCCTCGCGTTGACGAAGGCGCCCGGCGGCGGCGCTGCGACGGCCCCGGGACGGATAAGCGCGTAGCTGTCGTCGAGGCCGACCACCGCCGCGATGTCAGGCAAGCCGGCCGGAACGGACAGCGCGCTGTCCTGCGAGCGCAGCTGCGCGCCCGCATGGTTGTAGACGCTGAACGTCGTCGCGAAGGCGGCCGCTGCCTGCGCGACGGTGCCGGAGGCCTCCACGAAGTGGCGGTTCGACGGCGTGTAGCCGATCGAGAAGCCCTGCTGCTTGAGCCACGACGTCACCGCCGACATGTCCTGCGAGGTGGGCGCGAACTGGTTGCGGAACTGCGTCGGCGAGAGGAACTGTCCCGCATTCGCGCTGCCGGGGGTGGATACGGACAGCGCGAACGCCGCCGCCGCGTCGCCGCCTCGCCACGGCAGGTAGACGCGGAAGATGACCGTGTCGGCACTGTCGGCGGCGCCGCCGCGATTGGCGGCCTTCGCCCAGGGGGGCACGCTGCCGGGCAACGTGGTTCGGGAGGAGGGTGCGGCCGAGAGCCGGATGAAGGCGATGCAGATGACTGCGAGAACAGTCAGCGCGAACAATGATTTTCTTGGCAAGAGGGTCTCCTTCTTCATTGGGACAGTCGAACATTATCGCGCGTCATCGAGCGCGTCTCAAGGCGGGGCCAGTGATTGTGTGCAGCCGGGCCTAGGCCTTGGCGAGGCAGTTGCGCACGGCCTTGACGAGCGCCTCGACGCTGATGGGTTTGTGGAGGACGCAGGAGAATTCGTGCGGATCGAGATCCGGGGCCACGTGGCCGGTGACGAGAATCACCGGGACGTTCTTCATCGCAGCGTTCGCGTCGAAGCCGCGCTTGACGGAGCGGCCGTCGAGGCGCGGCATCATGAGGTCGAGGATGACCGCGTCGACGGGGCCGCGTTCGACGTACTTCAGCGCCTCTACGCCGTCTTCGGCAGCCACCACCGCGTATCCCTCGAGCGTCAGCACTTTCTCGTACAGCTCGCGGAGCGCGGGATCGTCATCGACGATCAGGACAGTGGCGGCGCGACGGTGTGCGGGGGGCACGACCGCAGTCTAGACAAATCCGCGTGGCGCTAAAAGCTCGACGTCAAAATGGCGGCAACTTCGTCCGGCCGGGTCGCTTATTCCGGCCATGTCGCCGCCGGGTCGTTGTTGACGATCGTGAGCACGGGCGCCGTCGGGATTTGCGGCCGGATCATGGGCTTGCCCGCCGCCTTGTGGCACGAATAACAGCTCTCGAGCATCGTCTTGTACGCGGCGGTGAACTGCGCCGCGTTCTGCTTCTCGATCGCGTCGCGGACCATCATCAGGCTGCTGGTGTCGATGGCGTCGTAGATGGACTTGAGATCGACGATCTCGCCGTTGACCTTGTCGTTCGGGTTGATGCGGACGGTCCACGCGATGTGCGAGCGCGCCTCGTTGTAGTAGTAGCGCGCCAGCGGCCAGTTCTTCTTCTGCGCGGCGAACCAGAGGCTCGCCCAGTTGATGGCGACGTCCTGCATCGGGTGCGAGTACGAGGGAACGAGCGTCTTGAGGCGTTCGATTTCCGCCTGCATCTCGGCGGGCGTCATCGGCTTCGGCGGCGCGGCGGGCGCGCCGGCGCGCGCCTCCTGTGCGGACGCGGTGGAAAGAACGCCGGTCTGCCAGGCGCGATCGAGCACCCCGCCGGACAGCATGGCGGCGACGACGAGGGCTGCGGTACGAAAGGATGGATGTGTCATGCGCAGATGCTACGGCAGCACCCGCGCACCGCGAAATGTGAGACGGGATCTCAAGGCGGACCTGAAGGTCCGCCTCTCGTTCGGCGTGCCTATCGCGCTGCCGTCACGAGCCACGCGGACGCGGCCGCCGCCTGCCGCTCCTTCACGGCGACGCAGCTGTCGATGCGCTCGAACGCCTGCTTGAGCGTCCGCTCGGCGGAGGGCATCGGATGCTCCTTGAAGAACTGTTCGACCTCGGCTTTCCTGTCGCGGGAGCAGAACGCACCCACCGAGCCCCCGATCCGCGTGATCCCGCCGAAGACGCCGAGCAGCTTGTTCAGCGTGTCCCAGTTGGCTTTCACGAACGTCCATGCGGCGTCGCGTGACGC